>Ga0310827_100215_pt1 | contig 63065 bp, 53 predicted proteins | sample WT_ome_2_FD_201309 | JGI IMG/M metagenome (GOLD analysis project Ga0310827, IMG submission 201309) | Sorghum-adapted microbial communities enriched on wild type (WT) sorghum from Joint BioEnergy Institute, Emeryville, California, United... ... | reverse complement strand
CAATTGGCTATGGAAGGCAGGCAAAGGGAGGCACAATGCCTTTCATTTTCGCTTCATTTTCGAATACATACAGGACAAAAACTCCCTCGACTGCCAATGGTAACGAGGGAGTTTGTCTGCAATCTGAGGCTGCCGACGATGTCGACAGCCTGAATGATTGCCTGGCACCCGGGGCCCGGGTGTGGAGACGGCGGCAGCAGACGGGAAGGCGAGCGGTCTTACTGTGCCGTATACCCGCCGTCAATTACCACGGCCTGCCCCGTCACACCCCTGGCCTTGTCACTTGCCAGAAAGACGGCATATTCGGCAATTTCCTGCACAGACAGCAGCCGCCGCTGCGGGACGAGCGGGTATATGACTTCTTCCATCACGCGTTCCAGCGGGACGTTGCGGGTCTTTGCCAGATCGGCCAACTGATTTTGCACAAGCGGCGTGTCCACGTACCCCGGACACAGCGCGTTCACAGTGATGCCGTGGGCGGCTCCCTCAAGAGCGGCCACTTTGGTCAGGCCGATCACCCCGTGCTTGGCGCTGTTGTAGGCCGCTTTCCCGGCAAACCCGATCAGTCCGTTGATCGAGGCCATGTTGATGATCCGCCCATGTCCCTGACGCTTCATGACGGGAAAGGCGTGCTTGATGGCGATAAACGGCGCCGTGAGCATGATGGAGAGCAGCTTCTCAAATGTGTCGGTCGGGAAATCCTCGATCGGCGACACAAACTGCATCCCCGCATTGTTGACCAGGATGTCCAGCCGGCCAAACGTCTCCACGCTCTTCTCAATGCTCGCCTTGAGCTGGCCTTCATCCGTCACGTCACAGCCTGCTCCCAGGGCTTCCCCCCCTTCGCCCCTGAGCTGCTCGGCCGCTTTTTCCACGGCCTCCCGGTTGAGGTCCAGCAGCAGCACCTTGGCTCCTTCCCGGGCAAACGTCCGGGCGATTTCATATCCGATCCCGCTTGCTGCACCGGTGACCAGTGCGACTTTTCCTTCCAGCAGCTTGTTCACGATGACACACTCCTTCTTACCAATTGGTACCCAAAACGACTTCGCCCCGGTTGCAGGATGGACCTAGACGAAAAGCGAAGCGGAGATTGCCAGAATAAAGACAGTCAGCGTCTTCAACACAGTGATCGCAAAAATGTCCTTGTAGGACTGGCGGTGCGTCAGCCCCGTGATTGCCAGCAGGGTAATGACGGCTCCGTTATGCGGCAAGGTATCCATCCCGCCGGAAGCCATCGAGGCGATCCGGTGCAGAAGCTCCGGACTGATGCCGGCCGCCTGCGCCAGCTCCAGGTACTGTTTTCCCATCACTTCCAGCGCAATGGACATGCCGCCAGACGCCGATCCGGTAATTCCCGCGAGCACGTTGACGGCCACGGCTTCGGAAACCAGTGGATGGCTGCTGACCCCGAGAATCCATTCTTGAATCAGCTTGAAACCGGGCAGCGTTTTAACCACGTTGCCGAATCCCACCTCGGACGCCGTGTTGAAAATGGCCAGCAGAGCCCCCATCGCGGCGGTGGTCAAACCGGAGGCGAGCTTGGTTTTCACCTGGTTCAGATTGATCAGCACCGCAGCCAGGATGCCGATGCTCAAGGCGATGATCAGCGCCCAGGAGGAGGCGACGTTCTTCACCTTGTCAATGTTGTAGTTGTCCTTCAAAAGCTGCGGGTCGTACCACGTCTCCACGCTCAGAAACCCTCTGCTGAACAGGTAGTTGGACACCAGGACCAGCACCAACGGGAGCACGGCCAGCCAAATGTTCATGTAGGTTTGCTCCCGGTTGAGCTCCGGTTCGTTGATGTGGCCTTCTCCGTATCCCTCGCCGGCTGCGGCTGCCTGTTTGCGCCTGCGCTCCAGCCAGAAGAGGCCGCCGCTAAAGACCATGACGGCACCGATGATCCCGACCAGCGGAGCGGCGTACGCATCGGTCCCAAAATAGTTGGTGGGGATGATGTTCTGAATCTGCGGCGTACCGGGAAGCGCATCCATCGTGTAGGTAAACGCGCCGAGGGCAATCGCGCCCGGAATCAGCCGTTTTGGGATGTTGGCCTCGCGAAAAATGGCGGCGGCAAACGGGTACACCGCAAACGCCACGACGAACAGCGAGACGCCGCCATAGGTCAAAATGCTGCAGGCCAGCACGACAGCCAGAATCGCCCGATTGGAACCGAGCGCCTTGACGATCGACTGGGCGATGGATGCGGCCGCTCCGTTCATTTCCATCACCTTGCCAAAGATCGCGCCCAACAGGAAGACGGGAAAGAACGACTTTACATAGTTGGCGGCGTTGGTCATGAACGTCTCCGTGTAGCTGGGCATCAGCGCAAGTCCCGACAGAACAGCGGCCAACAGGGTAAATATCGGCGCAAACACGATGACGGGATAGCCGCGGTAGGCAAAAAACATCAAGAGTCCCAACGAGACGAGAATCGCCAACACTTCGATAACCATACCATTCTCCTTTCCTGCCCCTCACCCAAACGCCGAGTCCCGTCCGCTACGTTACAACGCAGCGGATGACAGGACGCGCAGATTGGGGGAGACAATCAGCTCAGGCTCGGTACACGCTTGAATATCAGCCGGGGAATAGCCTTCAACTACCTCTACCAGTTCCAACCCCTGCGGCGTGACGTCAAGGACGGCACGATCCGTAATGATGCGGTGAACCACCTCTTTGCCGGTCAGCGGCAGGCGGCAGTTTTTCAGGATTTTCGGCTCGCCGTACTTGTTTACATGCTCCATGATCACGACGATCTTCTTGGCTCCATGCACCAGGTCCATGGCGCCGCCCATTCCCTTGACCATCTTGCCCGGGATCATCCAGTTGGCCAGGTCCCCCCGCTCGGAGACTTCCATCGCGCCCAGGATGGCGACGTCGATGTGGCCGCCGCGAATCATCGCGAACGATTCCGCGCTGTCAAACAGACAAGCGCCGGGAATCATCGTGATCGTCTCCTTGCCGGCGTTGATGCAGTCCGGGTCCACCTCGTCTTCCGTCGGATACGGTCCGATTCCGAGCAGCCCGTTTTCTGACTGCAGCACGACCTGTTTGTCCGCCGGAATGTAGTTGGCGACCAGTGTGGGAATCCCGATTCCCAGGTTGACGTAGAAACCGTTTTCAATTTCCTGCGCGGCCCTTTTGGCAATCTGTTCTCGCGTTAACATCAGGACAGCTCCCTCCTAGCTTCTCACCGTACGTTTTTCGATGCGTTTCTGATAGTTCTCACAGCGAATGATCCGCTGCACGTAAATGCTGGGGGTATGAACGGCGTCCGGGTCCAGTTGGCCCACGTCCACCAACTCTTCCACCTCGGCGATGGTGATCGCCCCGGCAGCGGCCATGATCGGATTGAAGTTGCGGGCTGTCTTGTTGTAGATGAGATTGCCCAGCGTATCTCCCTTCCAGGCTTTCACCAGGGCAAAATCGGCCCGAAGCCCCGTTTCCAGTACGTATTCCTTGCCGTTGAACGTGCGGACTTCCTTGCCCTCCTGGATGGGGGTGCCGACGCCAGCCGGGGTGTAAAAGGCCGGAATGCCGGCGCCCCCTGCGCGAATTCGCTCCGCCAGCGTCCCTTGGGGAACCAGTTCCACTTCCAGCTCTCCGGACAAAAACTGCCGCTCAAACTCCTTGTTTTCTCCCACATAGGACGAAATCATTTTTTTGATCTGCCTGTTCCGCAGGAGAATCCCCAGACCCCAGTCATCCACGCCGCAGTTGTTCGAGATGACGGTGAGATTCTTCACCCCTTTTTCGTACAGGCCCATGATCAAATGTTCCGGGATGCCGACCAGGCCAAAACCGCCCACCATGATGGTCGCCCCGTCTGTGATGCCAGCCAGGGCCTGTTCAATCGATTCACATACGCTCACGTTTCGCACTCCTCCCAAGACAAATGGATGAAATCGCTTTCATCATTAATGCAGGGATTGTGCCAAACTGTCGAACTTTTTGCAAAAACTTGTCGCAAGCAGGATTCTACGTGTTCCGCGGTCGTGACCGACACACTCGTATTGGCGGGATCATTCCGAAATTTCGGAAAGTGTCGTCCATGTTTTTGGAAAACGCCCTTTCGAAAAAATACAACGCAATCCCGGCGGAAGTGTGATGGCATCAACATCTGCGTTTTCTGCGACTACACGAAATGGCTTCTGCAGGACACAGAAGCCATTTCGCACAAGCAGTTCTCGTTATTTTTTTGTGAATCGTTACTTGGTCATGCCAGCCAATGCCTCGACATCTTCAGGAAGCAGCTTCCATTCTGCCGCTTTCACGTTCTCAATCACCTGCTCCTTGTTTTTGGCACCGGTAATGACCGTGGCTACAGCCGGCTTAGCCAGCAGCCAGTTGACGGCGACTTGCGCCAGCGGCTTGCCATAACGATCTGCGACGGCGCGCATTTTCTCCACTTTCTCCACGTTTGCTTCAAATTCACCGTCTTTGAACAGCGGATTAAACTGACGCCGTACATCTTGTTCGGAAATCTTCGTTTCTTTGGTGAACTTCCCTGTCAGCAGCCCTTGCGCCAGGGGGCTGTACGGAATGAATCCCATGCCGACACGCTCCACGTACGGATACTCGGCTTTCTCCACGCTGCGCTGGAGCAGGTTGTATTGGGACTGTAGCGAAACGACATGAGCGTATTTGCGGGCTTCCTCCATTTGTTCCATAGAGAAGTTGGATACGCCGATGTAACGTACTTTGCCGCTTTGGACCAGTTCGTTCAGCGTTTCCATCGTTTCCTGGATCGGTGTCCTGTCATCCGGCCAGTGCACCTGATACAGGTCAATGTAGTCGGTGTCCAGGTTTTTCAGGCTTTCATCAATCTCGCGCAGGATGTTTTTGCGGCTGACATCCTTCACCAAACCGCCCTTGTCATCCCAGACAAGACCAAACTTCGTGGCGATGATGACCTTGTCGCGCACCGGTTTGAGCGTTTTTCCCAGGATGCGTTCCGATTCACCGTATCCATAGAAAGGTGCCGTGTCAAAGAAGTTCACCCCCAGATCGTACGCGGTCTGGATCGCTTCCACGATCGACCGTTCCTCAACATCGCCCCACCCTGTTTTTCCAGCGGCCCAGGCGCCAAATCCAATCACCGACGTAAACAGTTCACTGTCTCCCAATCGTCTTTTTTCCATGATTCTTCCTCCTCATTTTGCTGTTTGCTGCTGAAACGCTGGCAGTACGTATTCGGCCAACTCGTGCAGGACTTCCGGAATCGGGCGCTGCGAGTGGCGAAAATGAAACGCGATGTGCGCAACCCCAATCTCCTCAAGCTTTTGCAAATGGCGAATGAGTTCGTTTCTGCCAATCGTGGCCCCGAACTTAAACGGCTCTGCCGGGTGGTCCGGATCCTCGTGGAGATCCAGATGATACGCGGAAATATACGGTTTCCGCTCTGTTATGCCATGGTCCTCATGCGCTTTGATCCACTCGGCCATCTGCTGTTCAGTCGCTGCGATTCCTCGGGGATAGTTGAACCACGCATCCAGATGCTGAACGATCCAGTCCAGTGTTTGCGTCCCCCGCCCCGCCATGACGAGCGGGATCGTTGCTTGAACCGGCTTGGGGAGCAGATCGAGCTCGTTGTCTACCAACATCTGATCCCGGTTCCACGCATGCCTGATCATGCGGACGCTTTGGCGGAAGATTTCCCCTTTCCGCTCAGCTTCCACCCCGAACAGCGGAAACTCCACCGGGCGGTCTCCGGTAGCAATCCCCATCACGAAACGCCCTCCGGACAGCTGGTCAACAGTGGCAGCGGCTTTGGCGACATGATACGGATGGCGCAGCGGGAGCACAATCGCCCCCGTGGCCAGGATGACCTCATTCGTAATGGCAGCGAGATATCCCAAATACGCAAAGGGGTCAAACAATTGAGCGGCATCGCCAAAACGATGGGGATCAAAAATGGGCACATCCCGCAGCCACATCGATGTAAAGCCAAGCCGATCCACCAATCGGGCATACTCCGCATGACGCTCCATGTTCGGAACACCGAAGGGACGTCCCTCTTGTTCCGCTTGTTTGAGTCCCGCCGGTGACCAGTCGGTATCCAGGGGAAGCTCAACGCCAAATGTCATGCGCCGCGACGGAATCATTTTCTTCAATGCCGTCATACCCAAGTGCACCACCTCCTTTCTCATACGTTTCTCATGCGATGGAATCAACGCGGCTGCTTCGCTCCAGAACCATGCTCCACCGGGAGAGAACCACGGCTCCCGCCACCATCAAGGCACCTACCCAAGAAGTATGGAGGAGCCCCAGTGAATCGGTGACGATGCCACCCAGGTAAGACCCGATCGCAATGCCGGCATTGAATGCGGCAATATTAATAGCAGAAGCCACATCAACTGCAGACGGCACGTACTTCTCAGCCAGCTGGACCACGTACAACTGCAGTCCCGGAACGTTCATGAAGGCAAACAGTCCCATCAAAATGATCGTGACAAGTCCCACCCCCATGTACGGTGCGGTAAACAGCAGCAGCAGCAGCACAATCGCCTGGATAATAAACATGTAGAACAGCGATCGGATGGGATTGCGATTGGATGCTTTGCCGCCTATGATGTTGCCGATTGCGATCGCGCCCCCGTAGACAAGCAGGATGATGCTTACCGTGCCGGCTTGAAATCCCGTAATCTCCTGCAGAATCACAGAGAGATACGTAAAGACGACAAACGTCCCGCCATAACCCAACGCCGTGATAATGAAGACAAGAAGCAAGCGGCCGTTTGTAATCAGTTTCCATTGATCCGCGAATGTGGTGGGTGCACCCTGACGAAGACGCGCCGGAACCAAAATGGTGTTGGCCACCAGTGCAAGCAGGCCAATCGCGGCAATCCCCGCAAAGGAATAGCGCCAGCCAAACGTTTGCCCGATAAAGGTTCCAAACGGCACACCTGTCACCATGGCCACCGTCAGGCCGGTGAACATGAACGCGATGGCGCTCGCCCGCCGATCCTCCGGCACCAGATCAGCCGCAATCGTTGAACCGATGGACATAAACACCCCGTGGGAAAAGGAGCAAATGACTCGGGCGAGGAGCAGAATCTCAAAGCTCGTGGCAGTGGCGGCGATACTGTTCCCGATTACAAATACAATCATGATCCACATCAGCAGCGTCTTTCTGGACATCGCTGAGGTCAGGGACGTCAATATCGGGGCGCCAAACGCCACTCCCAGGGCATAGAGAGAAACGGTGAGCCCAGCGGTGGTGACGGAAACGTGCATATCCTCCGAGATGGATGGAAGCAAGCCCACGCTGATAAATTCTGTTGTCCCAATGGCAAAGGCGCTGATTGCCAGCGCAAGCAGGGCAAAGAAACCATGGTGCTTTGTCCCGTTGCCATTGGCGTGAGAATGATTGAGTACAGCCATAAATGGCAACCTCCTTGAACTTAAATAATTGTATGTCGATAGGAAAAATAGGTATTACGCTGACAAACAGTGAACCCGGAGTCATCCCTCCTGTCTGTTGTCAGGATTTCTTATCGACAACGACATATCGTATTATGTAACATATAGGACAGCATAGAAAGTACGTACTTTTTTGTGCCATTGTTACTGTTTAGTGCTATAGGCACCTTTCAGTAATATAAGCAACAAATTGTAACTGAGCTGATACAAGGAGAGGTGATAGCGCATGAAAAAGGCGGAAAAAACGTACAACATTCCGGTAGAAGCGACATTGGAAGTCATCGGCGGCAAGTGGAAAACGGTGATTCTCTGCCATTTGACCCATGGGCCGATGCGCACGAGCGAACTGAAAAAAGCCATGCCTGCCATCACGCAAAAAATGCTGACTCAGCAGCTCCGCGAACTGGAGGAAGATGGCGTCATCAACCGCATTGTGTACAACCAGGTTCCGCCGAAAGTGGTCTATGAACTGAATGAATTCGGGTGGACATTGAAGCCTGTCCTGGATCAGTTGTGCGCATGGGGGGAGGAGTACATCAAAAAGGGACAAGCCATCAAGAAATAAGAAAAAAGCAGAGGTGTCGGAAAACAGGCGTTCCCGACCTCTGCTTTTTAATTTGCCTTATCGTTCCGCCGGGCGTCAGATGTGCGTATCCGTTGTCCGGACCGCTTACACCAATTTGTCCCGGTTGTATTTCTCCCATTTTTGATAGAAGCTGGACTTGCTGATCCCGAGGAGTCTCGCTGCTTCCAGCTTGTTTCCGGAAGCCGCCTCCATCGCCCGCATGATCGCCTCCCTTTCCGCCGCGATTAACGTCTCCTTCAAGGGACGAACCGGTGAAACAGGGAGAGGCTTTCCCGATCCGGGCAGCCAGATGTGCTCCTTTTTCAGCACGTCCCCATCCATCAGATGGACCGCCCGCTCCAGGACATTGCGCAGTTCCCGCACGTTTCCCGGCCAGGAGTGGCTGCGCAGCACGTCCCACACCGCATCGTCAATCTCCCGCACGTGGACGCCGGTTGTCTCGACGATCTGCTTGAGCAGGGTGGAAACGAGCTCCGGCAGATCCTCCAGCCGTTCCCGCAGCGGCGGAATGTTCAGGGACACCACGTTTAGCCGATAGTACAGGTCCACCCGGAATGCCCCCTCGCGAATGCGGCTGGGCAAATCCTGATTGGTGCAGGCGATTACCCGCACATCGATGGGAATCGGCCGGACCCCGCCTACCCGCTCCACTTCTTTTTCCTGGAGCACACGCAGCAATTTTGCCTGCAGCGGCAGCGGCATGTCGCCAATCTCGTCCAGCAAAATCGTGCCGTGGTTGGCCAATTCAAACTTTCCTTTTTTCCCTTTGCGCGCCGCCCCGGTGAACGCGCCCTCTTCGTATCCAAACAGTTCGGACTCCAGCAGCGTATCGGGAATTGCGGCGCAGTTGACCCGGATAAACGGCCCCATTTTCCGCCGGCTCCCCGCGTGAATGGCGTGGGCAAACAGCTCTTTCCCCGTTCCGCTCTCCCCGGTGATCAACACGGTGGAATCGCTCTTCGCCACCTTCTGGCAAAAAGCTTTCAGCTCTTTCATCCGGGGGCTGCGCTCCACGATCTCGTCAAAGTGGTAAATCGCCCCCAGCCGCCGCTGCAGCTCCCGTTTGTAGTAACTCAGCTCGTCCCGCAGCTGATCCACCACCGCAGCCAATCCCGACAATTCCTGCACGTCCTGAAACATCACGGTGCCCAGCGCGGCGATGACCTTCCCGTCCTTCATGATCGGAATGCGGGTGGCAATCATGTTTTGTCCTTTTATTCGATGAATTTCCGCAATTTCAGGCTTGCCCTGCTGCGCCACGATGTGCATCCGCGTGTTCTCGATCACCTCGGTGACGTGGCGGCCGACCACGTTGTCCACGCCCAAAAACTCACGATAACTTCGGTTCATGAGAAGGATCTTCCCGTCTGGATCCGTCACAACTATGGCTTCATACGCATTCTCGAAAACAGCTTCCAGCAGTTCGCCCATGGTTGAGGGATTCTGTTCCGTAAAAGAGCCCTCCCTTCTCCCGATACGTGTGTACTACCAGCCATTATAAAGCAGGTAACGGCAAGGTAGGTACTCCTTTTTCTGAGAAACCCCGGCCGCTGTTGATCGGGGCCCCAATGAACAGAGCCTGCCTCGTTTTTGTCGAGGCAGGCTCAATGCGCTGCGATGCTCAGGCAGCAGACGGATTACGACAGCCGCTTTATGATATTGCGGGCCATCCACACGCCGGCCGCACCGGCCTGGGCCAATCCGCGGGTGATGCCCGCGCCGTCGCCGCCGCAGAACAGCCCCTTGATTTCCGTCTCAAATTCGACCGTCAGCTTGGGACGGGCCGAGTAAAACTTCGCCTCCACCCCGTAGAACAGCGTGTGTTCCGACGAGATCCCCGGCGTTACCTTGTCCAGTGCTTCCACCATTTCGATCAGGCTTTTCATCGTGTTGTACGGCAGGACCAGACCGAGGTCGCCCGGCACCGCCTCTTTCAAGGTCGGCTCCAGAAAACCTTCCTTGATGCGCGTTTCCGTGGAGCGTCTGCCGCGCAGGATGTCCCCGTACTTTTGCACGATGACGCCGCCGTTGGACAGATCGTTGGCCCGTTTGCAGATTTCGCGGGCGTACTCGTTCGGTTTGTCAAACGGCTCGGTAAACTTGTGGGACACCAGCAGCGCAAAGTTGGTGTTGTTGGAGCCGAGCGCCGGATCCTTGTAGGAGTGGCCGTTGGCCGCCATCACCCCGCTGTGGTTTTCCACCACCACGTGGCCGGACGGGTTGCTGCAAAACGTGCGGACCCGCGTCCCCACCGACGTGTTGAAGATGAATTTTCCCTCGTACAGATGCTCGTTGATCTCCCGCATCACCACATCGGACGTCTCAACGCGCACGCCCACGTCCACCTGGTTGTTGTACATTTTCAGGCGGCGTTTTTTCAGGATGCTGGTCAGCCAGGCGGAACCGTCCCGCCCCGGTCCGATGATCACGTGGTCGCTGTGATACTCGTCCCCGTTCTTCAATACCACGCCGGTGACGCGATACCCGTCCTCTTCCTTCACCGTCAGGATATCCTCTACTTCCGTCTTGAACATCATGTCGATTCGCTCGTTCAGGTACTCGTAGATGGACTGCAGAATCTGCAGGTTTTGTTCCGTGCCCAGATGGCGCACCTGCGCACGCAGCAGTTTCAACCCGGCAGCGTACGCGCGCTGCTCGATGCTCTTGATCGTCTCCGTGGTCGGGTCGGTGATCGTCGTCGTCGCCCCGTGCTTCAGGTTGATCTGGTCCACGTACTTGATCAGTTCCAGCACCTGGGACGGACTGAGGTAATCGGTCATCCAGCCGCCAAACTCGGTGGTAATGTTGAATTTCCCGTCGCTGTATGCACCCGCTCCGCCAAATCCGCTGGTAATGGAGCAGGCGGGCAGACAGCCGGCGTACTCCTTTTTACCGGCCGGCGGCGGACACAGCTTGATCTTTTCCTCCAGGATCGGGCAACGCCTGGAGTAGATGTCGTGCCCTTTATCAATCAACAGCACTTTGGCGCCCGGCGCCTTCAGTGTGAACTCATAGCTGGCGAAAATTCCCGCAGGGCCCGCCCCTACGATGATGACATCGTATTTGTTCATGATCGCAACCTCCTCCGTATCGGACAATCCCTTGAAGAATCCCGTTCGCAGAACCGCTGCACAAAAAAATCCTGACCGACGAACGGGTATGTCAATGACACCCATTCGTAGCCAGGAATTTACGGTTCCTTGTAGAGACCCCCAAACCCTATTATTGAGGATATACGAATCGTGCGAAATGTATGCGTATGCGGTTTGACAACACTTTGCATAATAACGCACGATGTTAATCATGTCAACCACTTCGGTTAATTTTATTCGTGTTTCACGAAAAACAGGCGAATAACATGTACAAACACAGTCGTCAGACAACCAAAATCCGAACATTATCAGATGCTCATTTCATCAAGTATAATAGGACGCTGCATGTATAAAAAAAGCGGGATTGCTCCCGCTTTTTTCTTTCACTTATCCGGCTGTTACGACGCCATCGTGTTCTTTGCCTTGTCTTCCTGCCAGCATTCCACCTCAGACAGCCCAGGAATGTTGCTGGCACGGAAAACCGGGTTTTGACCGGACTTCAATTGTTTCGTATAATCGTTCAATGCGGCGAACGCGACTTTTCCCAACAACGCGATCGCAACGAGATTCAACAGCGCCATGAACGCCATAAACAGGTCGGCCAGATCCCAGACGATGCTGATTTTCGCCACGGCCCCAAACATCACCATGCCGACCACAGCCAGGCGGTAGAGTGTCAACCAGGTTTTGTCGGTCTTGATGAACTCGATGTTGGTCTCCCCGTAATAGTAGTTGCCGATGACCGAACTGAAGGCAAACAGGAATACGATTAAAGCGACAAACACACTCGCCCATGCGCCCACATGCGTACTGAGCGCCGCTTGCGTCAGAGCGATGCCGTCCAGCCCCTCTGTCGTGTACATGCCGGACAGAAGCACGATAAACGCCGTCGCGCTGCAAACCACCAGCGTGTCGACAAACACGCCCAGCGCTTGAATCAGCCCTTGTTTGGCCGGGTGGGTCACATCAGCGGTGGCCGCAGCATTGGCCGCGCTCCCCATCCCCGCCTCATTGGAGAAGAGACCGCGCTTGATTCCCTGCATCAGCGCAGCGCCCATTCCGCCGCCGGCAACCTGTTCCAGGCCGAACGCAGATTTGACGATCAGGAGCAGAACGCCCGGCAGTTGGGTGATGTTGGTCACGACCACGTACAGCGCCACCAGGACGTACGCGCCCGCCATGAACGGGACGAGGAATTCGGCGACTTTTGCCACACGCTTGACACCGCCAAAGACAATGAAGCCCGTAATGGCCGCCAGAATCAGCCCCATCACGACAGGAGGAACGCCATACGCCGTTTGAAACGCCTGCGAAATCGTGTTGGCCTGCACGGCATTGAAGACGAGACCAAAGCAGAACGTGATCAGTATGGCGAACAGAATGCCCATCCAGCGCTTTTTCAGCCCTTTTTCCATGTAGTAGGCAGGGCCGCCGCGGAAGCCGTCTTTATCTTTCACTTTATAAATTTGCGCCAACGTGCTTTCCACAAAGGCGGACGCCGAACCGATCAGGGCGATCAGCCACATCCAGAACACCGCACCGGGGCCGCCGACGGAAATCGCCATGGCCACACCAGCGAGATTCCCGGTCCCGACCCGGGATGCGGTGCTGATACAGAATGCTTGAAAGGACGAGATGCTCCCCTTTTTCTTGTCCGTTGCGCCTTCTCCGAGGAGACGGAACATTTCGCCCGCCAATCGGAACTGTACAAACTTTGTACGTAAAGTAAAATAGATGCCTACCACAATCAACAAGGCGATCAAAATCTTGGACCAGAGCAAATCGTTTGTTACCGCAATCATTTTTTCTGATAATTCAAAAAGGAACGACACTAGACCAATCACCCCACAGCCTGAATATATGAATATATCAAAAGTTAATACAAAAGATAGTTTATCACAAAACTTTCAAAATGAAACCCTGCCAACATATATGTCGCGGCAAGGAAATTACTCCCACCACGACAACAAAAGAACACCCTGTCCTCACCGGACAGAGTGTTCGCTAGGCCGTAACCGGCAGATGCAGTTACGCCTCTTCCTTCAGCGCCTTCTCCAGAGCCGCGATAGCTTCCGCTTCGTCGGCACCGTCGGCAATCAGCGTAATTTCCTCGCCTTTGGCGACCGCCATGGACATAATGCCCATGATGCTTTTTCCGTTGGCTGTTTTTTCGTTTTTGACAATCTTGATCTCACTGGCAAAGGACGATGCCAGACGCACAAAATTGGCTGCCGGTCTCGCGTGCAGACCGTGCGGCAGCTCGACGACCACTTTCTTTTCGATCATGAATGTACACCTTCCTTACATGCTGTTTCCTGCAAAGGTTTTGCGAACAAATGCTTCCACTTCTTGCGACGTGCTCATCGACAAGATGGTGTCCGTGTAAGCCGCCGCTGCCTCCTTGGACAAGCGGCTGATCTGATAGCGTGCGGGCAGGATGCTGCCGGCGCTCATGCTGAACTCGTCCAGTCCCATGCCCAGCAGAATCGGGATGGCCACTGGATCGCCGGCCATTTCGCCGCACATGCCGACCCACTTGCCTTCCGCATGAGCTGCCTGGATGACGCGGTGGATCAGGCGCAGCACAGCGGGATGATAGGGCTGGTACAGGTAGGAGACGCGCTCGTTCATCCGGTCGGCCGCCATCGTGTACTGAATCAGATCGTTGGTGCCGATGCTGAAAAAGTCCACTTCCTTGGCAAACAGATCGGCGATCATCGCTGCCGCCGGAATCTCGATCATGATGCCCACTTCCAGCTGTTCCGATACGGCGATGCCCTTGTCAAGCAGGGCTTGTTTCTCTTCTTCCAGCACCGCTTTGGCCTGCCGGAACTCTTCCAGGGTGGCAATCATCGGGAACATGATTTTCAGATTGCCGTAAGCGCTTGCCCGCAGCAGAGCGCGAAGCTGTGTCCGGAACAGGTCCTGCTGCTCCAGGCAGAGGCGAATGGCGCGGAATCCCAGGAACGGGTTCATCTCTTGCGGCAGGTTCATGTAGGACAAATGCTTGTCCCCGCCGATGTCAAGGGTGCGGATCACGACGGGCTTTTCACCCATTTGCTCCAGCACCTGCTTGTAGGCCTGGAACTGTTCGTCCTCCGACGGGAAATCATCCCGCCCCATGTAGAGGAATTCCGTGCGGAACAGCCCGACGCCTTCCGCTCCGTTCTCCAGAGCACCGGCCAGATCCTGCACACTGCCGATGTTGGCGGCCAGCTCGACGTGAACGCCGTCCTGGCTGGTGGTAGCGGTATGAACCAGTTTGGCCAGCTCGCTCTTTTGCCGCTCGTACTCAACCTGTTTCTTCCGGTATGTTTCGATCTCTTCCGGCGTGGGGTCGATGATGACAAGTCCTTCATGCCCGTCCAGAATGATCGTCACCCCGGCTGCTGCTTCCTTGGTTACGTCCTTCGTCCCTACCACCGCAGGGATTTCCAACGAGCGGGCCATGATGGCGGAGTGGGAGGTACGGCCTCCGATGTCCGTGACAAAGCCTTTGACATAGCGGCGATCCAATTGGGCGGTATCCGACGGCGTCAGGTCCTCCGCCACGATAATTACCTCTTCCGCCAGATCGCTCGGCGCCGCAAACTTCACGCCCAGCAAATGGCTGAGTACTCGCTTCGTCACGTCGCGAATATCCGCCGCCCGCTCTTTCATGTACTCGTTGTCCATCTGCTCAAACAGCTCGATGAACATCTGCGCCGTCTCATGCAGCGCGCTCTCCGCATTTACTTTTTCCGCAGCAATTTTTCCCTTCACCGTCTCCACCAGTTCTGGATCTTCCAGGACCAGGAGATGGGCTTGGAAAATGGCCGCCTTGTCCGGCCCCATTTCCCTTTCTGCGCGCTCGCTGATCTCCTGCAGTTCTGCCTTCGCCTGTTCCAGAGCATCCGTCAACCGTTTGATTTCGCTCGACGGGTCCTCGATCGAGACCGTTTCGATTTGCAGGTGGGGATTGGTGAGCACAAACGCCTTGCCAATCGCCACACCGGACGATGCGGCAACGCCTACAATTGTTTTGGACACTTGCCCTCTCCTCCTCTCTTAGTTTGTCTTTCTTCTGGCCTGCAACTCCCGGGCGTGGTTCATCACGATGGAAAAGAGGGCGTGATTCACGCGAATGCCGGTATACGTCTTGAGAACGTGTTCCAGTCCGAACTGCTTGATCTCTTCCGTCAATTGGACCGCCTCGGGATCTTCCCGGAAATCAAACAGCAGCGCGGCTGCGATCCCCAGCCCCAGGTGCTCCGGCACGATTCCGTAATCGAAGCACTGCATTGCCGGACCAACCAGCCGGTCTTGCGGCGCCAGTTTGCGAATGGGCGAACGTCCCACGCGCGTCACCTGGTCGGTGATGTACGGGTTGGCAAAACGGCCAAGAATCTTTTCCACGTACGCCTCATGCTGACCCTTGTCAAAGCCGTGTTTGGCGACCAGAAGCGCTCCTGTCTCCTGCAGGGCCTGCCGCGTCGCGCGAAGAATCTCGTCGTCCCGAATCGCTTCATCAATGGCGGCATACCCCATTTGATAGCCCAGATAGGCAATTACTGCATGCCCCGTATTTACAGTATACAACTTTCTCTCAATGTAGGGGGTCAAGTCATTTACATACGTGACACCTTCGATTTGCGGGATGTCCCCGATGATGCGCGATTGATCGACAGCCCATTCGAAAAACGGCTCCACTGTCACCAGCAGCTTGTCTTCGTGTTTTTGCAGCGGCACGATGCGGTCGACGGCCGCGTTGGGGAAGCCGACCAGCTCCTGTGCCTTTTCCCGGGCTATTTCATCCAGCTTTGCGAACACGTGGGTTTTCAGCTGCTCACTGCCGCCGATCATGTTTTCGCACGCGATGACGTTCAGCGGCCGATCGGATTGTGCGATCCGCCGGGTAATGCCCGCCGCGATGGCAGGAGCGATATGGGGCAGCACATTGGGCCCCACAGCCGTGGTGACCAGATCGGCCTTTGCGATCGCCTCGGCGACAGCCTCCGTATCCTGGCCGTGAATGGCGCGGACACCTTCCACGACGGAAACCGGTGTTCCTTCCATCGCCAGTTGCACCGAGTACGCTTTGCGGCTGTTGATCTCATCGACCAGCTCCTGATTGACATCAATGAAGCAGACCTCGTACCCAGCCTGGTGCAGCAGTTGACCGATAAAGCCTCTTCCGATGTTCCCCGCTCCAAAATGAACAGCCAGCATGATTACATCCCCTCTTCAAACAGCGTGATAATCTCTTCTGCCGTTTTCGCGTGAACAACACGGTTGACATTGGCCTCGTCGGAGCAAATTACCGCGATGTTGGACAGAAGCTCCAGGTGTTCGTCACCGACTGCGGCAATCCCGATCAGCAGATACGCCGTGTTTCCTTCCCCAAAATCGACGCCGTCCGGAATCTGCACGACGGAGATGCCGGTCGAGCGAATGGACTCTTTGGATTCGTTGGTGCCGTGCGGGATGGCCACGCCGCTTCCGATATAGGTGGTCACAATCTCTTCCCGCTCGAGCATCTTGTCCACATAGTCCGGCGTGACGTGACCCGCCTTCACCAGCAGCTCGCCAGCCAGGCGGATGGCTTCCGTCTTGTCAGCCACTTTTGCATTCAGCATGATTTTTTCTTTGGATACTACTTTGGTTGCCATACTCATGATTGCGTTCTCTCCATTCCTGTTTTTTTTCGACAAAACTGATAGAGTCCTTCTGCCAGACAGTCGGCGATCCGCTGCCGGTCGCCCGCTTCCAGCGCGTCGATCATCTCGTCCTCGATCAAAAGAGAGCTGACCTCGCTCAGCACTTCCAACCCTTCTTTTGCCACATCCCTTGGCCCCAGGAGCATCAGCAGGGTATGGATCGGCATCTCCCGCTCGTCCATCGACTTCAGCAGGATCGGCTGGCAAAGCACATGCACGGTAAACGACGGCCGGACGACCTGTTCGTATTTGCCGTGAAACAGCGCCAGCGTCGTGCCCGGAATGCCCAAACCGCCCAGTCTTTCCCGCTGCAGGAGCTGCCGGACGACCAGCTCGGCTTCCCGGATCACGCCAAGCTGAACCAAATCACCGCAAATTTGATCCAGAAGCACCCGGATGTCATCGCTGTGATCTTCCAGCCGCCGCAGTTGAAACCCGTCGAGGAGTTGAACGGCATGTCCGGCGTACTGGTGCATCGCATTCAAGCGCTGCTTTGGTCCTTCCCCGTCCGCACGAACGGCCACTGCGGCGCGCGATGCGCGCGAGCGACTAAGGTTGTGCAGATGGTAGGCGATCTTCTGGATGTCCTCCTTTGGCAGCAGCGGGCTGACCACCACGTACTCGCTTGGGTCCATCGGCAAGGGGATGGTGGAAATGATGACGTCATATTCACTTTTGGGGATGCGCCCCACCTCGAACAACGAAAGATTCTGCAGGCTGACGATCTCCGGAATCTCTTTTTTGATCCGGGTGGCCAGAATCTTGGAAGAGCCGATCCCGCTGGAGCAGACGACCAGCGCCCGATAGCGCCGATGCGTCTGTGACGTCCGTTCCACGGCCGCACCAATGTGCATCACCAGGTAGCCGATCTCTTCATCCGGTACATGCAGCTCGGGAAACACCTTCGAGACTGCCTCCCGGACAACCTGGAACAATTCCGGGTAATTGTCCCGGATCTGCTCCAGTATCGGATTGCGGATTTCCATCTGGCGCTTGAGCCGGTACAGCGCCGGCTCCATGTGCGTCAGCAGACCGTGAAACAGGGAGGAGTCATACCGCAGAGGAATCTGGAGCCGATCTTCGCAGAGCCGGATAAACCGCTGTGTCTTGGCCATCAGCTCCACATTTCCCGGCCAGTAGATGTCCTCATGGGAGCTGCGCAGTTTGGCTCCCCTCAGATGCATGGTGATGTACCCGATTTCTGCGGCAGGAATGTCCATCTGGAAGATGTGCGTCATCCGCTCCATGATTCTCTGCGCTGCCTCATACTCCGGCGTGCCCTGCAATTCGTGCAAGGTGTGTTCGTCAAAGTGGATGTTCTCTCCCTTTTCGATCCGCTCGACGGCGAGCGCGAGGTGAATCACCAGACCGATGTAGGCGCTGTCCGCCAGTGGGTACGGCAGGTCGTCATCCAGGCGCTTCAAGGCGTTTTCCACCTTGATCAGCTTTTCCTTGTCGACGAGCCCCAACAGGCGCTCCGAGATGGAGTCGATGTCGCGCAGCGATTTGTTCTGGATGTTTTCCTTGATCAGCCCGATCAGTTCGTGTTCATTCAAATGGTCCAGGATCAGCCGGCTGATCGCCTGCCGCTTGGCCGACTCGGAGCCTCGGATTTCCACGCCATAGCCCCGCTTGCGCACCAGCGACAGACCGTATTTGTCCAGCACGTCCTCCAGATCGTCCAGATCATGACTGATCGTGGCCGTCGTCACTTTCAGGTCGAGCGCCAGCGAGATCAGCTTGACCGGCTCTGTCGCCTCCAGCAGCGTGCACAAAATGATCACTTTCCGCTCTTCCGCGGTGTACTCGGTCGTCGTCAGGTCAAACAGCGCCAGGCGCAGCGCTTCCTTTTGCTCCGGCGAACCTTGCAGCTCCACGCCCAACCCCGACTTCCTCACCAGCTGCAGGCCGTGCTCGCGGACCGTCTCTTCCAGAGCGTCCAGTTCCCGGTGGATCGTCCGGGCGCTGACCCCGATCCGCTCGGCGATCGCGCCCACGGTGAGCCCCGGTCCGCCCTGCAGCAGTATCTCGAGGATCGTCCGTTGTCTCGAGGAAACACTCATCGTTCCATCCCCTTTTGTAAAAAGCCGGAAAACGCTAGTTTGCACTAGCGTTGATTCCGTTTACCCTAAACGTTTGACCAATTTCTCGTACTCCGGACTGTTCAGGAAGTTGTCGATGGAAATGTGTTCTGCATTTGGTGCCTTCAACTTGGCCCGTTCCGTCAGCGATTTGTGCGTGATGACAATGTCTGCGTCGTCCGGGATGTCGTTGATCGCCGTATTGATGACGGTGATGTCGATGCCTGCATCTTTGAACTTCTTGCGCAGGGACGCTGCCCCCATCGCGCTGGAACCCATGCCGGCATCGCAGGAAAAGACGACCTTCTTGATTTCTTTTTTCTCCGCCACCGCCGTGTCGGCTTGAGCTTCCTCTTGCTTTTTGCCTTTGAGCTGATGCATTTTTTCCGTCGCTTTTTCCAGCTCTTCTTCACTCTCGGCTTGCCCGCCCATTTTCAGCAGGAACGCTGCGATGAGGAAGGAGACGACGGTTGCCGCGACGACCCCGGTCAGGACCGGCAGCAGCCCGCCCTTGGGTGCCATGGCGCTCAGTGCGAATACGCTGCCCGGCGATGGCGGCGCCACAAGGCCCGCATTTAACAGTGTAAAGGTAAAGACTCCGGTCATTCCGCCGCCGATGACGGCCAGCAGCAGGCGTGGATTCATCAGGATGTACGGGAAGTAAATCTCGTGAATGCCGCCCAGGAAGTGGATGATCGCCGCACCGGGTGCCGATTGTTTCGCCGTGCCCCTGCCCACCAGCCAGTAGGCGAGCAGGATGCCAAGCCCCGGTCCCGGGTTGGTCTCCAGCAGGAAGAAAATCGACTGTCCGGCCTTCGCCGCCTGATCCAGTCCGATCGGGCTGAGAATGCCGTGGTTAATCGCGTTGTTCAGGAACAGGATCTTGGCCGGTTCGATCAGGATGCTGGCCAAGGGCAGCAGTCCGGCATCAACAATCGCTTGTACGCCGGAAGCCAGCGCTTTGCTCAAGCTGGCCACGACCGGCCCGATCGCGTTGAACGCCAGCAGCGTCAACAACCCGCCGACGATACCGGCAGAGAAGTTGTTGACCAGCATCTCAAAGCCGGAGCGCACTTTCCCTTCGATCAACTGGTCCAGCTTTTTCATGACCCAGCCGCCAAGCGGCCCCATGATCATGGCGCCCAGAAACATCGGGATGTCGGCACCCACGACGACACCCATGGTAGCGACCGCACCAACGACGCCACCGCGCACGTCGTGAATCATCTTGCCGCCCGTGTAACCGATCAACAGCGGCAGCAGATAGGTAATCATCGGGCCAACCAGTTTGGCCATATGTTCATTGGGCAGCCAGCCCGTCGGAATAAACAGCGCCGTAATCAAGCCCCAGGCGATAAACGCGCCAATGTTGGGCATGACCATGCCGCTTAAAAAACGCCCAAACTTCTGCACAGAGACGCGAAGTCCGCTCTCCATCTTGCTGCATCCCCCTTCTTTTTTCTCTATATTGTTGACAAAATTTAATTGTACGACTCCTAATACAAATATAAAGCGTTTACATTCCGGTCTCAACAAAATGAAAGTGGGCATTTGTCCATTAAGTTGTTGACAAAAGTTAATAGTCTGGCTTGGCATTTTCTGGTTGACAACATAGGATTGCGCCTGTATATTTTAAATAACAAAATATTTTGAATATTTGTGGCGGAGATGACGGAGATTCACAATATTCCCTTGCGTGTCAAACGCTTGTTGGAGTATGTGAATCTTTTTTATGCTCCGCTGCCGGCAACACACTGAAACAGGGGGAATGCGAATGAAAAAGGTATTGTCGTCTCTCGTGCTGCTTCTTACGTTGAGCTGCGGACTGGGGTACACCAGCACCAGCCATGCCCAGGAACAAAAGCTGGTGATCGCCCATCGCGGCGCCAGCGGCTATCTGCCGGAGCACACGCTGGAAGCGAAGGCGATGGCATATGCCATGGGGGCTGATTACATCGAACAGGACGTCGTCATGACAAAGGATGACAGGCTCGTCATCCTGCACGACAACTATCTGGACAGGGTGACCAACGTGGCTGAGGTCTATCCGGACAGAAAGCGGGCGGACGGACGGTATTACGTCATTGATTTTACGCTGGACGAAATCAAGCGTCTGCGTGTGACGGAAGGCTTCGACCTCAAAAACGGTGCACAGGTTCCCAATTACGAAGGGCGCTTTCCGATGTGGAAATCCTCGTTTCAGATCAGTACGCTGGAAGAAGAAATCGAGCTGATCCAGGGATTGAACAAGAGCACGGGCAGAAACGTCGGTATTTACCCGGAAATCAAAGCCCCGTGGTTCCACCGGCATGAAGGCAAGGACATCAGTCTCGGCGTGCTGAAGGTGCTGAAATCGTACGGATACGACAGCCGCGACGACAAGGTCTACGTGCAGTGTTTTGACCCGAATGAAACCAAGCGCATTCACGACGAACTCCTCCCCAAGCTGCAGATGGACGTAAAGCTGGTGCAGTTGATGGCCGTGAACGACTGGAACGAAACGATGGTTTATCAAAACGGCAAGGCCGTCCCTTATGATTACGACTGGATGTTTCAACCAGGGGCAATGAAGAAGATCGCCGAGTACGCGGACGGCGTCGGGCCGTGGTGGCCGATGGTCATCCGGGAAGATTCAACGAGGGATCGCCTGAACATCACCAATCTGGTCAAAGAAGCCCACGCCGCCGGACTGGAGGTGCATCCCTACACGTTCCGCCTGGACGACGGGCAAATCCCCGCCTTTGCGGCCAGCTTTGAAGAACTGCTCGACCTGTTCTACTTTACTGCCGATGTCGACGGCGTCTTTACCGACTTCCCTGACCGGGCCGTCCAGTTTTTACGCAGGGCTGAATTCCGGGCAAACGGGTACAGTCAAAACTGACCAGGCCCAACGAAAAGCGGGGAGCGTTGCGATTCCCGTGGCGCTTCCCCCTGACCGCCCGTATCGGAAAAATCGGGCAACGATTGAACGGCACACCCGTGCACTGGTATAATCAAATTGTCCTGGCGGCTGATAAAACCAAGATGGAGGACACTCATACATGTTGCGTTACACAGGCATCTATTTCATTCGGATTCGGTAATGGAAGGTACAGAACATGTAGGCTCGGCCAACATTTGACAATGGGTCGGGTTTATTTGTGCTGTACCTTTATTCATTCCCGATTACGAATGAATGAGGTGCTTTTTTGTGTCCAAAAACAGCCGAATATCGCAAAAAAACGGGAACCGAGGAACGCAAGGGACAGGCAAATACGGTCCCAACAGTTCCGGCCAACATTTGATTTGCAGCAAACGACTGGTTCGCCGCATGATCCAGCTCGCTGAAACCAAGCCGCACTCCCTTGTGCTGGACATCGGCGCCGGAACCGGTGCCATTACGATGCCGCTGGCACAGGAAGGGTTGCGGGTACTGGCAATTGAGAACGACCTGGCATTCGCAGAAAAGCTGCGGAAGAAATGCGGTGAAGCCGACCATATACGGATCATTGAAAACGATGTGCTGAAGTGTACGCTGCCCAGGGAGCCGTTCGTGGTGGTTTCCAACATCCCCTTTTCCATTACGACTCCCATTCTCGGAAAACTGATGGATCAGCCGGCAATGCCGTTCCAACGTGCCGTGCTGATCGTCGAATACGGGGCGGCTCGCCGGTTTACGGCTGATCCGATCACCAACCCGCGGATTCTGGGTTGGCGCATGTGGTTTGATATCACCTTCGTGCAAACCGTTTCTTCCGTTCATTTTTCACCTCCGCCTCGGGTGAATGCGGCCATTTTGCTGATCAGCAGAAAAAGCAGGCCGCCTGTGGCGATCGGGGAACATCGCCGCTTTATGGGGCTGGCCCTGCGTGCCCTGCGCTCTCCGTACATGCCCGTGCGCGAGGCCTTGAGCGGCATATTCACGGTTCCCCAAATCACGCGTTTGACGAGAAATCTGGGAATCGATCGGAACGAGCCGATCTGCTCGTTGAATGAAACGCAGTGGGCCCTCACGTATGATGCCATGCGACATTATGTGGACCCGCACCGCTGGCCGAGGGTACCTAAAGCGGGGTGGACCACATGAAAAAAATCGAGCGGGCCGCCCGCCTCTTTCGGCAGCACAGTGAGATGTTCAGGTGTCCCCTGTGCAGCGCCGGCATGAATATGAACGAGTCCAACAGTTTGATCTGTACGAACCGTCACTGCTTTGACCTCTCCAAACACGGATATATTCATTTGCTGTCACGAACGGCAAGACCGTCGAAATACGGCAAAGCAGTGTTCGAATCCAGACAGGCGATGTGCCGAAACGGTTTCTTTGACGAAGTAATCGAGCAGATCCGGGACATCGTCAGCCGTGAAACCAAAGACACCCGCACCCTCCGCATACTGGACGTCGGGTGCGGGGAAGGCTCCCACCTGGCTGGTTTGACAACAAGCCTGGGTATGACGGCGGAACGAGCGATCGTGGGGGTCGGCATGGATCTTTCCAAAGACGGGATACATCTCGCTGCGAAGGAGTATCCCGGCCTGATCTGGTGCGTGGCCGATCTGGCGCGTAGTCCCTTCGCGGACAAGCAGTTCGACGTCATCCTGAACATCCTCTCCCCGTCCAACTATACGGAATTTACCCGGATGCTTCGCGATGACGGTCTCCTGATCAAGGTGGTTCCCGGCCCCGGCTACCTCCAGGAATTGCGAGCGCTGTTCTACGAGCAGACAGACCGGCATGCCTATTCCAACGACCATGTGGTCAGCCATTTCCGGTCGCACTTCCCCCTGGTTCAGACCTTTCACATTCGCTGCGGCAAACGGCTGGATCAAACAAGCCTGACGCACCTGATTCACATGACGCCCCTCTCCTGGGGCACGGCGGAAGAAAATCTGGAAAAGGCGCTTCATGCAGGCATTTCCTATGTGACCGTCGATATCGAGGTGCTGGTGGGTAAAAAACAATAACCATAGGCATGTGATAAAGAAACGGCCCGGATGGCACGATCATCCGGGCCGTTTTTTCATACAAAAGTGGGCATGTTCCTCGCGATGGAACATGCCCTCTTTTCTTCGTGTCATGGTAATGGGAGCCGGGTGCTACTCGACCCATTTTTTGTACAGCTCGTCAAATTTGCCCTGCAGCTTCATTTCGTCGAGCCATACGTCCAGGTAGCTGGCGAAGATGAAGTCGCCGCGCCGGATCATGTAAGCTTTTTCGCTTTTGGTGAACGGATCGTTCACGCGGGCGGCGTACAGACGCGGATCGTTTTTCGCGTACACAATCGCTTCAAAGGTGTCGGTGATCATGACGTCGTAGGTGCCGTTGGCCACCAGACCCGGGATGTCGAGGTTGTTTTGCACCACGGTTACATTTGCATTCGGCAGATATTCACGCACGAAACTTTCGTTGGTTCCACCCGGGTTGACGCCGATGCGGACGTTCGGTTTGTTGATGTCCTCGATGGTTTTGTACTTGTCCTTGTCTTCCGCGCGGATGAGCGGCACTTTGCCGAACTGCACGTACCCCTCGCTCAAGTGGGCAGTTTTCTGTCTGTCGGTGTTGCGGGTCACGCCGCCCACGGCAATGTCAAACTTGTCGGCGAGCAGATCGTTCATCAGTGTCGGCCAGGAAGTTTGCACAAAGCGGGCTTCCACGCCCAGGCTTTTGGCGAACTCTTTCATCGCGTCGATGTCGTACCCTTCGTATTGGCCTGTTTTCGGGTTGAGATATGTAAACGGCTTGTAATCTCCGGTGGTTCCGATGCGGATGTACCCTCTCGCGATGATTTCATCCAGCCGGGATTCGAATTTTTTCTTGGCTTCCTGCTTTGCGGCGCTATCCGCGACGGTCGCCGCCGGTTGGGCCTGTTGGGCACCTGCGGCGGTCACATAAGCGGCCAAGCCCGTTCCCGCCAGGGAAACCGCCACTGTTCCTGCAATCAGCATGCTTTTCCATTTTTTCATTGTCGTTCTCCTCCCTTGTAGCCGTTTTGTCAGTTTCTCTTGTCGATCTTGCTTTGCGGGCTGTCAAGCAGGGGCTCTCCCCTCCCTACATGTTTTGTTACTTTTTTCCGTGTTAAAATATGCGAAAAGATTAACACAAATTGAAAAATGAAGGCCAGCCTCCCCGCCGACGCGGAAGGTCGGGACCATTTCGTAAGAATTTTGTAAGGATTTCCCAAGGTGATTTGTAAAACATTCTCGGTAAGATAGAAGTGGCTCAGGTACACGACACATTTAACCAAGCAAGACGGGTGATGATCATGCCAACGTACAATGTCCTGGTCGTGGACGACGAAGCGGAAATCCGGGACGCAATCGAAATCTATCTGAAAAACGAAGACATCCGTGTGCTGAAAGCAGGAAACGGGCAGGAGGCCCTGGCGGTTTTGGAGCAGGAAGAGGTTCATCTGATCATCCTGGACATCATGATGCCGGAGATGGACGGGATCAAAACGACGTTTGCCATTCGGGAGAGCAAAAACATCCCGATCATCATGCTGTCGGCCAAATCGGAAGACACCGACAAGATTCTGGGGCTGACCGTCGGTGCCGACGATTACGTGACCAAACCGTTCAATCCGCTGGAGCTTGTCGCCCGGGTGAAATCGCAGTTGCGGCGTTACACCCAACTGGGCAACTACATCGCCAGTGAAGATGAAATCCGGGTGCGGGGACTCGTCTTGAACAAGCGGGAAAAAACCGTGTACGTGGACGGCGAGGAAACAAGGCTTACCCCTACGGAATACAAGATTATGGAGCTATTGATGGAGAATTGGGGCAGGGTCTTTTCGATCGAAGAGATTTACGAAAAAGTGTGGAAGGAGCCGTGCCTGAACGCGGATAACACGGTAGCCGTGCACGTGAGAAGAATTCGCGAAAAAATCGAGATCAACCCGAAAGAACCTCAATATCTCAAGGTGGTGTGGGGCATTGGCTACAAGATTGAAAAATAAATACGGGCCGGTCATCGCGCTGGTCCTGCTTGTCCACCTGTCGGCTCTGGCCTTGCTGGCGACCGCAGATGTGATTCGGCACCGCGAATACCTGGACAAGGATTACTACTTTCGCAGCCCGTCTTTTCACCAGGAACTGGCGGAGGTCGTTCACCTGGCCATCATGGTTCATTTCAAGGAGAAGAATGATCCCTATCTGATCGAAACGGAAGAGGCGGGCACCAAAACGCCGGAGCAAATCCGCGAGACGTTTGCGGCCGATCTCCGGGAGAAAGAAGCGGAAATTGCAGAACGATATGCAGCCGACATCATGGAGGCAGAGCGCAGCGGCAATCACGCCGAAGCCGGCAGACTCGCGCAGGCGCGCGATCAGGAACTGGCCCGAGTGAAGCAGGAACTTCAACAGCAGATGGATGAGCAGATCAAGTCATGGGAAGCGGCCCGGGATCGAGCATATGAACAGGCGAAAAACGCGTTGGCCGCACAAGGCGACACGATCAAATACTACATCAACGATCGGAATACGGGCAAAGTCTACACCAACCATTCCTCCGACCTCAACATCATCCGGGACCTGCAAAAAAAGGCGGCTTACTCGATTCATTTCCCGCTGGCTTCGCCGAAAAATTGGTCGATACAGCAGGCGAATGAATTCTTTCTCACCAACAATCTCGAAGGGTATTTCATTATCCCCCAGGCAGCCGCGGGGTACTCACGTTTTCAAGACGATTACACCTATGCGCTCGGCATACGGGAGCGACTGCTGAACGAATGTATCCTGTTGGTCGTAAGTGTTATCGCGGCAGTTGGACTCTTCGTTTATCTGCGGAAGCGCAGTCCGTGGGATTTCCCGCTTGTCGACAGATGCGCCTCCTTGTTGCGGCGGGTTCCCCTCGATGCAAGAGTTGCGACAGTTCTCACGGTCGGGCTGGTCACACTGAGCTGGGTCAGGGACGAATCGTTCTTCTATTTTCCCATCGGCCTGAAACATGTGACAACGCTTTCCTTTACGGCGGCATGCATCGCCTATCTGGGGATCAACGCAAGCGAGGCATGGCGTTTGATCAACGACCACACGCTCATTCGGCAGCAGTGGGAGTCCAGCTTGTATCGCAAATTCCGCACGCTACTGGCTGAGAGCTTCGCCAATCGACCCGTATTTTTCAAGGCCAGCCTCATCTTTGTGCTGACGATCGGCCTGGGGACGGGCATGGGTATTGTTCTGACAAGCCTTTATTATGGATCGAAGCGGCTGTTTTTGATGGGGGCAAGCTGTACGCTGCTGTGCCTTCTATTCGTGCTGCCGTACATCCTCAGCCGGGTCGCCCTGCTGAACAACATTCTCCGGGGAGCGGACGAAATGGCCGCCGGCAATCTGGATTCTCTCATCGCAGAGCGCGGCAAAGGGAATCTCGCCCATCTGGCCCGCTGCCTGAACAACATCAAGCTGGGACTGCGCCACGCCCTGGAAAGCCAGATGAAGAGCGAACGCCTCAAAACGGAGCTGATCAGCAACGTTTCGCACGATTTGAAAACGCCGCTCACTTCCATCATCAACTACGTGAATCTGCTGAAACGCCCCGATCTGTCGCCGGAAGAGGTCAGCAGCTACATCGATGTGCTGGAACGCAAAACCCACAGGCTGAAGGTACTGATCGACGACCTCTTTGAAGCATCCAAAATGGCAAGCGGGTCCGTCGAGCTGCATATGGAGCGCGTCAATGTGGCCGCCCTGCTCAATCAGGCCCTGGCGGAGTTTAACGATGCCATTACCGAATCCTCGTTGACGTTCCGGGTCCAGACGGAAAAGCCGCACATCCACGCGCTGGCCGACGGGAAAAAAACCTGGCGAGTCTTTGAAAATCTCATCACCAACGTCCTGAAGTACGCGCTGCCCCACACCAGGGTCTACATTTCGCTGACCGAACAGGAGAACAGCGTCGTGCTGACGATGAAAAACATCTCCGCCTACGAGATTGATTTTGACCCGGACGAACTGTTTGAACGCTTCAAACGAGGCGACCAATCGCGCCACACGGAGGGCTCCGGTCTGGGACTGGCCATCGCCAAAAGCATCATGGAACTGCAGGGAGGGCGGCTGGCCATCGAGCTGGACGGCGATCTGTTCAAAGTGATCGTCGAGTTTCAAAAGGCGTAACGAAGGGGGCACCTGGAATGCCCCCTGCTTGCTATTCTTTCGGATGAATCATGTTCTCCGGCCGAACGATCCGGTCGAACTCCTCCGCCGACAACAGCCCGCTTTTGACCGCCGCCTCCCGCAGCGTGATCCCTTCCTGATGAGCCAGCTTTGCGATTGTCGCCGCCTTTTCGTAGCCGATGTGCGGATTCAGCGCGGTGACCAGCATGAGCGAGCGTTCCAGATTCCGTTCGATCACCGGCCGGTTCGGTTTGATGCCGACTGCGCAGTTGTCGCAAAACGAACGCATGGCGTCAGCCAGCAGCCGGGCCGATTGCAGGAAATTGTAGATGATCACCGGCTTGAACACGTTCAGCTCAAAGTTGCCCTGGCTGGCGGCAAATCCGATCGCCGCGTCGTTGCCCATCACCTGGCAGACGACCATCGTGAGCGCTTCGCTCTGCGTCGGATTCACCTTGCCGGGCATGATGGAGCTGCCCGGCTCATTGGCCGGAATCGTGATCTCGCCGATGCCGGAGCGCGGACCGCTGGCCAGCCACCTGACGTCGTTGGCGATTTTCATCAGATCGGCGGCAAGCGCTTTGAACGCGCCGTGGACGTGAACCAGCTCATCGTGGCTGGTCAAGGCGTGGAACTTGTTGACCGCGGAGACAAAGCGCTTCCCCGTCAGCCTGCTGATCTCTTCCGCCACCATTTCGCCGAACCGGGGATGAGCGTTGATGCCGGTGCCGACGGCCGTGCCGCCGATCGCCAGCTCCCGGAGGTATTCCGCGCTCTCCGTGATCATCCGTTCGCTTTTTTCCAGCATGCGGTGCCAGCCGCTGATCTCCTGTCCCAGCGTCAGCGGGGTGGCGTCCTGCAGATGGGTGCGGCCGATCTTGATCACGTCCCGGTACTCCTCGCTCTTCTGGCGCAGCGTTTCCTTGAGGGCGGCCAGAGCGGGCAGCACCTGGTCTTCGACGGCGATCAGCCCGGCGACGTGCATCGCCGTCGGAAACGTGTCATTGGAGCTTTGCGCCTTGTTGACATCGTCGTTGGGATGGACCCGCAGCGCGCTTCCCTGCCGCTCCAGAAGCTGGTTGGCCCGGTTGGCGATCACTTCGTTCACGTTCATGTTGGACTGCGTGCCGCTGCCGGTCTGCCACACCACCAGGGGAAAATGCTCGTCCCACTTCCCCTGCAGCACCTCATCGGCCGCCGCCGCGATGGCCTCCGCCTTCTCGCTGTCCAGTTTGCCCAGCCGCTGATTGACCAAAGCCGCGCTTTTCTTCAATACGGCAAACACCCGAATGATCTCCCGGGGCATCCGTTCCGTGCCGATCCGGAAGTTCTGGTAGCTGCGCTGCGTCTGCGCCCCCCACAGTTTGTCCGCGGGCACCCTCATTTCTCCCAGGGTATCCCTTTCGATTCTGTACGCCATGCCGCTTCCTCCTTCATGGAATATGCACAGTATATGATGTCCAACGCGCCTTTTTTCACATGTTGCTGTTCTTCATGCCTGCCCGAAATCTTCCGTCTCCCCCGCTACTTCATTACAGTATAATAAGCATAGACGAATGACAGGAGACTTTCGCAATGATGATCCTGATTTTGCTGGCCATCTGGGCCTTCGGGTTATTTGTCCTCTTCACCGATCCGAAAAGCACTTACGCCCGCTGGGGGAGCGCTACAGCGTTTGTCGGGGGAGGCGGCTTTTTCTCCGCCGTGATCGACGAGACGCTGTTTCCCCTGTTGCAGGACTATGCGGCCCGCTATCCGGCACTGGCAGCTTTGCTGCTGTTCACCAGCCGAAGTGCCTCCTTTCTCTGTCAGGTGGGGCTGCCGTACACGTACCTCATGTTTGCCGTCCACTCCGGTGATTGGTTCACGCGCAAGACGAAGCGGCTGATTCAGTACGCCGCCCTCGTGCCCCCGCTGGTCATGTGGGCGATCACGCCGATCTACCCGGTGCTGGCGTTTAACTACTGGATCATGGTCGCCTGGGTCTTTCCCTATTTCATCGCAGCGAGTCTGATGCTCGTGCTGCTGTACCTAAAGGAAAAAGACCCGCTCGTCAAAAAGAGCCGTCTGTTTACCAACATACTCGTCATCATTCCCCTGCTGCTCGTGTTCATCCTGATCTACGTGATGCGGACGCAAAACCTGTACGACGCCTGGCGGTACAACACCCTGGTCGTTGGAATTCAGTTTTTTCTGATACTGTTCATCAGCGTAAAGTACGGGTTTCTCGGCGTGAAGCTGCGCGTGGAGAAGCGCCGCCTGGACAGCACGCTGCGGGCGATGACCTCCGGGGCGCAGATCGTCAACCACACGATCAAGAACGAAGTGGGCAAAATTCTGCTCTACGCCGACCGGATCCAAACCCGCGCCGCCGAGACCAACCAGCCGGCTCTGATGGAAGACGCGCGGATTTTGTCCCAATCGGCCCAGCATATATTAAATATGGCCAACCGGATTCAGGGACAACTGCAGGACATCGTGCTGCGCGAGGAAACGGTGAACCCCAGCGAAGTGATTGCCCAGGTGCTGCACACGCTAAAGCCTGGTGCCGACGAGCAGCACGTCCAGATCGTCACCGAGCTGGACGAAACACTGCGGCTCACTTGTGATCGCGTACAGCTTCGGGAGATTCTCACCAACCTCTGCATGAATGCCCTGGAGGCGATGAAAGCGGGCGGCACACTCACGCTGCAATTGTTCTTGTCCAACAAACATTTGGTCATCGCGGTGGCCGACACGGGCGTGGGAATTGCCCAGGAGCACCTGCCCTACGTGTTTGACCCGTTTTTTTCCACCAAGAAGACCGGCCAAAACTTCGGCCTGGGGCTGTCCTACTGCTACAACGTAATGCAGAAGCACCAGGGCATGATGGAGATATACAGCGTCAAGAACCAAGGTACGACCGTGTTTTTGTTCTTCCCGCGCAGACGTGTCGCGCGAGCCGGAAGAGCGGAGGCTCACTAGGGGGGTAAACAACCATGGAAAAAATTCGCGTGTTTCTCGTGGAAGACGACCCGGCCTGGCGAACAGGCCTGGCTGATTATCTCAACCGGCAGGACGACATCACTGTCGTCGGCGAAGCCGGGTCCAGAGAAGAGGCGATCGAGCGCTTTAAAAACTGCGAAGCCGACGTGGTCCTGATGGACATCAATTTGAGCGACAACAATCTCGACGGCATCGACACCGCACTTGCCTTCGCCGACATGCGGGAAGACTGCTGCATCATCATGCTGACATCCCTGACGGCGCAGGACGTGATTGTGGAATCCTTTTCCGCAGGTGCCGTCAATTACATCAGCAAGGCAAACTTTGACGAGATCCCCGATGCCATCCGGGCGGCCCACCACCGCCAATCGGCGATCCACCCCACCGCTGCCGCCGCATTGCGCAGCGAGTTTCTGCGCTTGAAACAGGATGAGGCCCAAAAGCTGCTCTCTCCGGCGGAGAAAGACATCCTGCGGCTGATCGACCAAGGCCGCACCCAGTCCCAGATTGAACAAACCCTGCACATTACCAGACGGACGATCAAAAATCACATCAACCGCATTTTAAAAAAAATGGGCGTCAAAACCAGCAAGGAAGCGGCCGCCAAAGCGAAACAGAAAAAGATGATCTGAGACGTTTCCACAATGTCCCAGCAGGTGTTATGACCAGGTACCAATGAAAGTTGGTACTTTTTTTGCCGGGGCCACTCCTTAGAATGAAAGCTAACAGCACTTATTTTTTCGTAAAGGTGTGGTCCGAAATGGCACTCATGTATCATTTGGTCAAGTGGATCCTGGTTCTCTGGTTCCGCCCCCGCTTCCGGGGCCTCGACAAACTGGACGTCTCGCGGCCATGCATTATCATCCCCAACCACGTCTCGCTCCTGGACGCGGTTCTGCTGGCCTTTGTCTTGCCGTCCAGCACCACATTTGTCGCTAACACAGAAATTGCCAAAAGATTCTCATTTTTCCTCCGATTCCGCAAGCATGTCACAGTCGACCCGCTTAATCCCTACTCGATCCGTCACATGCTGCGGGTGCTCAAAAACGGGGAATCGCTGGTGATTTTCCCCGAAGGCCGGATTACCACCACCGGCGGCCTGATGAAAATCTACAGCGGCGTCGGCTACCTGGCCATGCGCACCGGTGCTCCCGTCTATCCCGTCATCATCCAGGGGCTGGAACGGTCGGTCTTCTCCTATCTGAAAGGCAAAGTGCGGATCGCCTGGTTCCCCAAAGTGACCATAACTGTCGGCACGCCGTTCACCTTGCACAAAAACGAACACGAATCGATGCGCGAGCAAAAGGCAGCGGCCAGCGACTTTATCCTGCGCACGCTGCAGACTGAGCTGTTCCAGGCGCGGATGAAGCAGGACATCAACCTGTTCGACGAGGCGCTGGAGGCATCCCGCATCCACGGTTCCCGGCAGGTGATCGCCAAGGATCTGACCACCTCCGTCAGCTATCGCACCTTGCTGGTCGCCAGCTACCTGCTCGGCGACAAGTGGAAGACGCTCCTGGCCGGCAAACAGTCCGTCGGCGTGCTCCTGCCAAACTCGGTCGGTCATCTGGTCACCCTGCTCTCCCTGTTCCGGGTCGGGATCACTCCCGCCATCCTGAACTTCTCGCTCGGCATCCGGTCGCTTGTAGACTGCTGCGAGACGGCAGGCATCGACACCGTCCTGACCTCCCGCGTGTTTATCGAAAAAGGGAAACTGGAGCATTTGATCCAGGGCCTTTCCGAGCGCGTCGCGATCATCTACCTGGAGGATGTGAAAGCCTCCGCGACCACCGGCAACAAGCTCACTGCCCTTTACCGCTACCTGACCCGCCAGCGGTCGCAGGCAGGCGCCAACGAACTGATCCTGTTCACCTCCGGCAGCGAAAGCAAACCGAAAGGCGTTGTCCTGACACACACCAATGTGTACGCCAATATCAAACAGGTGACCAGCGTGATCGACATCACCGCCCGCGACAAGATTTTCAACGCGCTGCCGATGTTTCACAGCTTTGGGCTGACAGCGGGCACCCTGCTGCCTGTCGTCGCCGGGGTCCCCGTCTTCCTGTACCCCAGCCCGCTGCATTACAAGGTGATCTCCGAACTGTGCTACGACCAGAATGCGACGATCCTGTTCGGCACTTCCACCTTCCTGGCCGGGTACGGCAAAGCCGCCCATCCCTACAACTTCTATTCGCTCCGCTACGTCTTTGCCGGTGCGGAGAAGCTGAAACCGGATGTACGGCAATTGTGGATGGAGAAATTCGGAGTGCGGATTTTTGAAGGCTACGGCGCGACGGAGACGTCTCCGATCCTGTCGCTCAATACGCCGCTGGCCAACAGGCCGGGCACCGTCGGACGGCTGCTGCCTGGCATCCAATCCCGTCTGGAGCCGGTGGAGGGCATCGCCCGCGGCGGTCATCTGCTGGTCAAAGGGCCCAATGTGATGAAAGGGTACCTGATCCACGGCAAGGGCTTCGTCCCGGCAGACGAGTGGTACCCGACAGGCGATCTGGTGGAACAGGATGCCGACGGCTTTCTCACGATCCAGTCGCGGTTGAAGCGCTTCGCCAAAATCGCCGGCGAGATGGTCTCGCTCAATCTGGTGGAAGAATTGGCCGCCCAGTGTTTCGGCCACTCCGAACTGGCCGCCATTGCCGTCAGCGACCCGCGCAGGGGCGAAAGAATCGTGCTGTACACGACGGACGAATCCGTGCGCATGGACCGGCTGCGAGCGTACCTGGCGGAGAGGCAGTTCTCTCCCCTGCTGCTGCCATCCGCCGTGCAAGTCATCAAGCAGCTGCCGCTTCTGGGCAGCGGCAAAACCGATTACGTCACGCTGAAACAGTTTGCCGAACAAGGGAGGAACGCGTCGTGAAGACGAGATGGCAGCCGCTTCAAGCCCTGTATTTCACACAGTTTTTGTCCGCATTTGCCGACAACATGATTTTGTTCGTGATCGCCAATCTGCTGCGGGAGAACGGCTTTTCTCCCGCGATGCTCGCACTTGTCTCGATGTCGTTTTTCCTGCCGTACATCGTCCTCGCCCCGGTCGTCGGACCGTTTGCCGACAAGCACCCCAAATCAGTGGTGCTGGTGATCGGCAACCTGATCAAGGCGTTTGGCGTCCTGCTCTTGCTGGTGACCGACCACGCCAGCATCCTGATGCTGATGCTCAGCTACTTCACGGTCGGGGTGGGCGCTGTCGTCTACTCTCCGGCCAAGTACGGGATTCTGCCGGAGCTGACACATAGCGAAGACGAGCTGTTTCGCGCCAACGCACGAATCGAAGCGTACACGATCTTCGCCATATTGACCGGGATTGGCGGCGGAGGGGCGATCGCCTCAATGACGCCCCCATTGATCTCCTCGCTGATCTGCATGGTCCTGTACGTCTGTTCCGTGGCGCTGACGTTTTTCATCCCGCGCCTCCACGGCAATCCCCGGATTCGCTACGGCACGGAGGCGCGGCGGTTCTTCCACAACTTTCGCCAGTTGATGGGACGGCCTAAGACCAGCTTCTCCCTGATCGGCACCGGCGCGTTCTGGATGAGCTCAGCCGTGCTGCGGGTCGCGGTGCTGGCCTGGATTCCCGCCGCGCTCGGCATCCATCCGGAGAGCTTTTCCGTCTCGCTGATCCTGGCCACCACTTCGATCGGGATCATCTTTGGCGCGTTTCTCGCGCCCCGGCTGATCCCGCTGAACCGGTTCTACCGTTCAGTTGTCTACGGATTCGGCATGTTCCTGTTGATTCTGCTGTTCCCCTGGTTTCACGTCACGGCGATCGCCATCCTGTTCCTGCTAATGGTCGGCTTCATGGGCGGGGTGTTTATCGTCCCGATGAACACCGTGCTGCAGGAAGAAGGCAAAAAGGTCGTCGGTACAGGGCAGACGATTGCGATCCAAAATTTCGTCGAAAACATCCTGATGCTGGTCGGCTCCGGCATCTACTACGTCATCGTCTACTTCGGCGCCAGCGTATCCGCTGCAATCGTAGCACAGGGGGGCCTGCTGCTGATCTTTTTGCTCTATCTCTACGCACAGACCAGGCAGTTTGCCCGCGGCCGGGTGGAAAGCAGCACGGGCCTGTGATGAAAAAAGCCGTGACGCGCTTCGTGTCACGGCTTCTTGCTGTGTTGAACTGCCGCAGCCGCTCAAGCAGCTGCGTCGGCTTTGACCGTCCGCCGCTGCATCAGGAGCAGCCGGCCGAACAAAAACACGGCGCCTGCGGCCAGTCCGGCGATCAGGCCAATCCAATACCCGAACGCGGCCAGGGAGGTGTAGTTGGCCAAGAGATAGCCCAGCGGCAGGCCAATCACCCAGTAGGAGACAAGCGCGGCGACGAACGGGACCGTCACGTCCTTGTACCCGCGCAGAATGCCCTGGATCGGTGCAGCCACTGCGTCCGACAAGAGAAACAAAATGGAGTACATCAAGAAATGCTGTGTAAGCTGAAGCACGTCCGGGTCGGTCGTGTAAAAACCGGCCACCTGTTGGCTAAACAGGAACAGCCCGACGGCGAACAAACTCGCCATCATCAGGGCGATGCCGATGCCCAAAAAGCTGTACTGGCGGGCGTCCCGGAATCGTTTGGCCCCCACCTCAAACCCGACCACGATCGTGAGCGACATGGAGATGCTCAGCGGCACCATGTAAATAAACGAAGCGAAGTTCATCGCCGCCTGGTGCGCCGCGATCGTGACCGTGTTGAATTGGCTCATCAGCAGCGTGACGGCGGCAAAAATGCTCACCTCGAAAAAGATCGAGAAGCCGATCGGCACGCCCAGCCGGAGCAGTTCTTTCCACGCCGGCAAGGACACGCGGAACATCCGCGAAAACATCCTGTATTCGGTAAACGGCTGAACGCGATGCACCACGTACAAGCTGATCAGGGTGATGCACCAATAGGTGATGGCCGATGCCACCCCCGCACCGACGCCCCCGAGCCGGGGAAAACCGAACTTCCCGAAAATGAGCAGGTAGTTCAACGCGACGTTGATTGGCAGGGAAATCAGCGTAATGATCATCGTCACCCGCGTCATGCCGAGCGCGTCGATAAAACAGCGCAGCACCGTGTAGACAAACATGGGGACGATGCCAAACGACAGCGCAATCAGGTATCGCCAGGCAATCTCGCGTACGTCCGTCTCCAGGCTCATGCTGTTCAAAATCGGCTCAAGAACCAGCGCACCGCACAGGATGACAGCGACGCCGATCACGACGGACAAATAGAGCGCCTGTATGACTGTAAACGGCACCTGATCCTTCCGCATCGCCCCCACCAGTTGGGCCACCATCGGCGTCACCGCCAGCAGGATGCCGGTCAGCCCTGACTGGATCGGGACCCAGATGCTCGATCCGATCGCCACGCCCGCCAGGTCGACGGGACCGGCGTGGCCGGACATGATCGTATCAAAAAAGGTCATGGAAAACAGGGCCAACTGCGAGACCAGAATCGGCAGCAGCACGGACAGGAACTGACGCAATTTTTCTTGGAGCGTGTGCGTTTGATACATGATTTGTTCTCCTCCGAATACGGCAAATACAGCGAATGTGAATGATTCGTCCCGCTTTCACCCAAGAGATGCTCCGTCTATTCTACCATGTGATCTCGTTTGCGTCCGCATATGGATAACTTCGCGAGCACACAATATCACTGGAAACAACGACAAGGAGGGCAAACGATGAACGTACAACGGGCAAAAGAAATTGCCGCTTCCCCCGTCATGGCAAACGTGACCTGCGACGGCATTCCCGTCTACATCCAACATGTCGATGAGCAAAACGAAACGGCCCGCATCTATCCCCTGGGTGAGCCGGAGAAAGAACGGACAGTCCCGTTGGATAGCCTGATCGAGCACTAAGACAAGAAACGATCAAGAAACCTCCTGATAAAGGAGGTTTTTTTACACCGTGCCCGGAGACAGTGTCCCTGTCTTCTCGCCCATTGACACCCGCTCTCCCTGCTGCAGCTGATACATGTGATAATAGCGGCCGCCCAGCTTCATCAGCGTCTCGTGGTCTCCCCGCTCCACGATTTCGCCCCGGTCCAGGACGAGAATCAGATCGGCATGTTTGATCGTCGACAGCCGATGGGCGATGATAAACGTCGTCCGCCCCTGTTTCACCACGTCCAGCGCCTCTTGAATAATCGCTTCTGTCTCCGTGTCAATGTTGGAAGTGGCTTCGTCCAGGATCAGGATGGCGGGATCAAATGCAAGCGCGCGGGCAAACGAGATGAGCTGCCGCTGTCCCGCCGACAGGGTGCTGCCTTTTTCCACTACGGGCTCGTCGATGCCGTTGGGCAAATGCTTGAGCAGGCGATCCGCTCCAATCTCGCTCAGCACCTGTTCCACCCGCTCCCGGGAGATGGCAGGATCACCAAGCGACACGTTGGACGCGATCGTTCCCGTAAACAGGAACGGGTCCTGCAGTACGATACCCATGTGCTCCCGCAGGGTCTGACGGGGTATCTCGCAAATGTCCCGATCGTCGATGGCAATGCGTCCGCGGCTAGCGTCGTAAAAACGAAAAAGCAGGTTTAGGATGGAGCTTTTCCCGGACCCCGTATGTCCGACCAGCGCCACCGTCTGTCCCGGCATCGCCTCAAACGAAATGCCCTTGAGCACGTACTCGTCATCCTTGTAGGCAAACCAGACGTCCTCGAAGGTCACTTTCCCCTTGAACCGCTCCATCCTGTCGTCCGAGACATCTTCGCCCTTCTCGTCCAGCAAGACGAATACCCGCTCTGCGGAGACAAGCGCGGTCTCCAGGTTGGGCAGCTGATTCACAATGCCGACAATCGGCTGAAACAGCCGGTTCAGATAATCGACAAACGCATACAGCACGCCAAGCGAGATCGCTCCCTCCACTCCGGAGATGGAGACGCCGCCAAAATACCAGATCAGCGCCACAAAGGCGATCGTCCGAATCAACCCGACAAGATTGTGGCCGGTCAGGGCGTTTAAGCTGAGCAGCTTGCTGCGGTACGTGAAGTGGCGGGTATTGTGCTCCTCAAACTCCCGCTCTGTCTGTTTTTCCCGGCGAAACGCCTTAATCACCGCAATGCCCTGGATCGATTCGTTGATCATGGCGTTGATTTCGCTGAGGGTGGAGCGAATGACACGGTTGTACCGCTTGGCATACAGCCGGTAGACATACATCCACACCGCCAGCACGGGCACGATGAACAGGCAGATTGCCGCCAACCGGACATCCAGCACGAATAGCGCGGCAAACACCCCGATCATGTAAATTGAACCGGTGAAAAAGTTGGCCAATACCGACACGTACAGCTCTCGTATTGACTCGGTGTCGTTGGTGATCCGCGACACGACCTTCCCCGCCGGCAGATTGTCAAAATAGCGGATCGGCAGCCGGTGAATGTGAGCAAACACGTCCGTCCGCATTTTGCGGATGATGCGGTTGGCCGTGGCCTGCAGCAGGTATCGCTGACCGTAGCTGAACAGCGCTGACAAGACGACCAACCCGAAATAGATCTGGCAGAGGTGAAGCAGCCCGTTCATCTCCGGTCGGAAAAACATATACATCTCTCCGACCGTCAGCCTGCGTGCTTCGTAGGTCTGCCTTTGCTCCCCATTTGTAATCAGCAAGCGCCCGTCTTCCGTGATGGATCGATCACCGTCAAAAGCAAGCGGGCTTTCGACAAAATAGTAGTCCCGGTTCACCTGCAGGACCCTGACCTCCGCACCGCGCGGCTCGTCTGCTGCAAAGCGGTCCGCCCGTTTGTACAGCTTTTCGCCGTACGCGACCGCATACGCCCCTTCCGCTTTCGTTTCGTACCAGGGCTGCTCGATGCCGGAAATGTGCACATCGATCATCCGCTTGGCGATCAGCGGCCCGGCCAGATCCGTGCCCACGGCCACGGCGAGCATGAGCAGCGCCAGGATCAGCGAGGTCTTGAAATGCAGTGCGTATCGAATCAGCCGCCTGCCTGTTTTGGCCAGGCTGCCAGCAGTCCGGTCCATCTCCAAATCAAACGTTTTCCTCTCCATACTCACGTTTGGTTCACCCTGCTTCCGGTCAGTATTGCTTCCACCTGCTGGCGTTCAAACTGCTCTTTGTACCAGCCGTCTTGTTTCATAAGCTGATCGTGCGTCCCCCGCTCCACAATCCGCCCTTCGTCGAGCACCAGGATGAGATCGGCGTGTTGAACAGCGGAGAGCCGGTGCGCCGCGATGATCGTGGTTTTGCCGGCACGCGCCCGGCGGATGTTGGCGATGATCTCCGCCTCTGTCCGCGCGTCCACCGCCGACATCGCATCGTCCAGGATGAGAATGGGCGGATCGCTAATCAGCGCCCGTGCGATGGAGACCCGCTGTTTCTGTCCGCCCGAGAGCGCGACGCCTTTTTCCCCGACAAGCGTTTCCAACCCGTGCGGCAGGTAAGCCAAGTCCTTTTGAAACGCCGACGCCGCGATCGCCTCGTCCAACTGCTCCGCTGTCGCACCGCCACTGCCAAAAAGAATATTGTTTCTCACCGATCTTGAGAACAAAAACTGCTCCTGCGGCACATACCCGTACCACGATTTCAGCTGATCCATGTCAATCCGCTCGATCGGGATGCCGGAGATGGTGATGAATCCTTCTCCCGGCGGATATTCCCGCAGCAATTGCTTGATGAGCGTCGTTTTGCCGCTGCCAGTGCGTCCCACCAGCCCCAGCGTCTGTCCTTTTTCCAGGGTAAAGGTCACGTCCTCCAAATTGTTGACGGCAGACGTCGGATACCGAAATGTCACGTGCTTAAATTCGATTCGTTCGGGACGTTCCACCGCGATCGTCTCCTTTGGTTCGGGAACGTCAGGAGGACAGTTGAGCGTTTCACTGACCCGGTCCAGAGAGGCATTGCCGCGCTGCATGATGTTAATCATCTCGCCGATCGCGAACATCGGCCAAATCAGCATGCCCAGGTAAACGTTGAAGGCCACCAGACCGCCGATCGTCAATTCGTTGTGAAAGACCAGGGAGGCCCCGTACCCAAGCCCGATCAGGTAACTGGCCCCGACAAATATCTTGATCGTCGGCTCGAACAGGGCGTCGATCCTGGCCACGGCCAGATTCTTCTCCAGCACGTTCCGGGTCACATCGGCAAAATGCCTCTCTGCCGCCCGCTCCTGCACGTACGCCCGGATTACGCGAATGCCCGAGATCGTCTCCAGTACGCCGTCATTCATCTCGCCAAACGCATCCTGCGCCGCCGTAAACCGCGCATGCATCCATTTCCCGTAAAAACTGATCAGCACCGCCATGATCGGCATCGGCAATACAGCCGCCAGCGTCAGCTTCCAGGAGACAAACGCAACCATCGTCACCAGGAGCGTCGCCATCCACACCGTGGAGTCAATGAACGTCAAAATCCCAAAGCCGGCCGTCTGCGAAATCGCCTGCAGGTCGTTCGTTGCCCGGGCCATCAAGTCACCTGTACGGTTCCGTTCAAAAAAGGGAGGGCTCATCTTGAGAAAATGGCGCATCAGCCGGGACCGCATCAGCCGCTCCACCACAAAGGCCCCTCCAAACAGATGATACATCCACACGTAGGTGATCAGGTAAACAGCCACTGCGATTACACCCAGCAAGATCAGCGTCTGTGTCAACCCTGCCCACGTCAGCGTCCCGTGCTGAATGGCGTCAATCGAACGGCCCACTATCATCGGCGGCATCACCTCCAGGATGCCGGCAAAGATGAGCAGCGACACGGCAAGCGTATACCGTTTCCACTCGCGCCTGAAAAACCATCCCAGCTTTTGTATGACCGACAGCATGTGGTTTCCCCTCCTCTTCTCATGTCAAGACGAAAAAGCACACCACTCGGGAGCGGTGTGCTTGTCACAACGATTGAAGTTAAGAAAATCGCATGCCACGAGGGTGCGTGACCTGCGCCTGCTTACGCATATGCAGCAAAAATGATACGTGTGCACTGTACTGCTCTTGGCGTCAGAAGGGAGGTCACATCATGAGCTATGGAATTGTGACCGGCAACAAACGAAATCCAATTCCGGATCATGACAGACACCCCTCCTTTTCAGAAAATTTTATCGTTGCGTATACTGGTACGGTAACATGAATGGATACCACTGTCAATTCCTTTTCCCGCGACGGGCCATCGCCACTGTCCTCCCTGGTTCGTCCAGGGGAAGCCGTCAGACGGTTAATGCGTGAACGCCGATCCTTCCGATGTCAGCATTTGACAGAACCATCTGTTCTGGCAAGCCGCAGCAAAAAAGAAAAACACGGTGCGACCAACCGTTCTCCGTCGCTTGTACCGTGTTCGTTTTGATTGAAAATCAGGTTCATGCCCCTTTTTCATGCGTACGGGCTCGTTCAACCGCTGCATGCGCCAACCCATACGGCAGACACAGCGGCACCCCTGTTCGCGGGTCGGGCACAATATCCGCTTCGATCCCGAATACTTCACGCAGCACGTCATGCGTCATCACCTGATCGGGGGCGCCTTCGCATACGACCTTGCCCTTTTTGATCGCGATCATGTGCTGGGCGTAACGCGCCGCATGGTTCAGGTCATGCACCACCATGACAATCGTGCGCTGTTCCTCTTGATTCAGCTTGTGCAGCAGTTCGAGCACTTCCAGCTGGTGAGCCATGTCCAGGAACGTCGTCGGCTCATCGAGAAACAAGAAATCGGTCTGCTGGGCCAGCGCCATGGCGATCCATGCCCGCTGCCGCTGCCCGCCGGACAGTTGTTCGACCGGACGGTCATGAAAATCCACGATGCCGGTGACCTCAATCGCCCACTGTATGATTCGCTTGTCCTCCTGCGTCAACGAACCCAATCCTCTCTGGTGAGGAAACCGCCCGTAGCCAACCAGTTCGGAGACGGTAAGCCCGTCGGGGGCCGTTGGATTTTGCGGCAAAATGGCAAGCTGTTTGGCCACTTCCCTGGTCGACTGGCTGTGAATCGCTTTGCCGTCGAGGAAAACAGCCCCGTTTTTCGGCTTCATGATCCGCGCCAGCGTCTTGAGGATCGTAGACTTCCCGGAACCGTTGGCACCCACCAGGGCCGTGATTTTCCCCGTGGGAATGCTCAGATTCAACTGTTCCACAATGATGCGATCACCATAGGCGATATCTACCTGCTGTGCATACAGACGTCCCATAAACACTTACGCCTCCATTCATCAGGTCTTCATCAGCAAATAGATGAAGTACGGTGCGCCAATAACGGCCACGACAATGCCGACGGGAATCTCCGAGGGCTGCAGAATCCAGCGAGCCAGTGTGTCCGCCACGATTAACAGCAGTCCTCCCGTCAGTGCGGAAGCAGGAATCAGATACTGGTGATGGGGACCGACCAGCCGCCGCGCCAGGTGAGGCGCAATCAGACCGACAAAGCCGATGCCGCCTCCGACCGACACGCTTGCGCCCGCTAACCCGACCGCTGCGGCAAGCAGTCTGATCCGTTCCCGTTCCGTGGACGTGCCAAGACCAATCGCGAGCGGTTCTCCCAAGCGCAGGATATCCATTACCCGCGCTTTCACCATGACATAGGGAAGCAGGATGATGAGCCAGGGCAGCAAAGCCAGGACAAAGTGCCAGTTCGCTCCCCAGATACTGCCCGCCAGCCACACGGAAACAAACTGAAATTTTTCGGGATTCAGCTTGATCGTAAGCACGATCATGGCGGCGCTAATGCCCGCAGAAACGGCAATCCCCACCAGAATGAGCCGCGTCGGCGCAACGCCCTGTCCCTTTCGGAAGGCCAGGGAGTAGATGAGTGCGGCAGTCAGGGAAGCGCCTGCAAATGCACACAACGGCAGCAGGTAAACAGGCGCGCCTTCCGTCATCGGATAAAAGGAAATAACCAGGATCACCGCGAGGCCTGCCCCTGCGCTGATTCCCAACAAGCCCGGATCAGCCAGTGCATTCCGGGAAACGCCCTGCAATATCGCCCCGGAGACAGCCAACCCCGCTCCCACCAGCACAGAAAGAACGATACGAGGCAGCCGAAAGTCAAACAAGACAAGCTCCTGTTTCTCGGTGCCTGCGCCTGCCAGCGTCTTCATGACATCCCACGGCGAGAGTTTGATAAACCCCGTGTTCATGCTGATGAAAAACGACGCAAACATCAATACGCCCAGCACGGCCATAACCTTGGCTGCGCGGATTTTTCGCCGGTTTTCCACGGACCCTGCCATCGCTTTCATCCCAATTCCCTCCTTTCCCTGCGGGCCAAGCAGAGGAAAAAGGGCACGCCGAGCAGGGCAATCAGGGCGCCTACCGGCGTTTCGTAAGGCGGATTGATCATTCTCGCGCCAATATCGGCAAACACCATGAGCACACTGCCTAGCACGGCAGAGCACGGAATGATCCACCGGTAGTCTACGCCTACCAAAAAACGAGCCACATGCGGGATAACCAAACCGATAAAGCCAATCATGCCGACCGTAGACACCGCCGCCCCCGCCAGGATTAAAACGATCACGGCACCGGCGAGCTTGACGCGACCTGTTCGCTGCCCCAAACCGGCTGCCATTTCTTCTCCCAGACTAAACACCGTGATGGAACGGGAAAGCATCAGGGCCGCGACCAAACCAGCCACAATCCACGGGAACATGATCCTGATGTGAAGCCACGTGGCTCCCGCTACGCCGCCTGCGTACCAGTAGGCCAGTTCCTGCCCCACCTGGTAGTAGATCGCCACGCCTTCGCTGAGGGCCACGAGCAGGGCGCTGACGGCTGCGCCAGCCAAAGCCAGCCTGACCGGAGTCAATCCTCCTTTGGCCAGGGAACCGATCCCATACACCAGCCCCGCCCCCAGACCGGCGCCGAGGAAGGAGAACAGGATCACGTACGGAAAAGGCAGGCTGGGCCACAATGCAAAACAAAGCGCCAACACGAAGCCCGAACCGGCATTCACGCCGAGAAGGCCGGGGTCTGCCAACGGGTTGCGGGTCATCCCCTGCATGATCGCGCCCGCCACGGCAAAACCGGCGCCAACCAGCGCTCCGCACAACGCCCGAGGCAATCGCAACTCCTGAATGATTTGGTGCTGTGTCACATCTGACTGAAAATGAAAGAGCGCTTCCCATACTGTCAGCAGGTGAATGTCAGCTGTCCCAACGGAAATCGAAAGGGTCAAACCAAGCACAAGCAGTATCAACCCGGCGAAGAGAATGAACAAAGCCAAAACGGGCCGAGTTTGCATGGGGGGTTTTGGTTTGGATGCTGCTGACATTTGTGAAACCCACTTCCATTCATTCCGTAATCATGATTGTCGCTGCCACATTTAGACAGGTTAATGATAATGGTTTTCATTTGCATCTGTCAATAATCAAGCCGTTACTTGCCAGTACCTTTCTTTCCGAAAAAAATACAGCGAGACCCTTGGAGGATCTCGCACGGGTGAAGCCGTATGGTTTACTCAACTGGAGCCATGCCGAATGAAAAGGTTAATTTCAGAGGAGAGTACGATTTGTACGGACTCACTGAAAGGGGCGGAATGCACAATCGTGAATTTCTGGGATATGGAGCGCGTGTTTCGATTCAAGGATGCAGAAGCCTGGGACCTGACAATCAACGAGAAGCGCTGCAGATTAATGATTATGGATCTGCGCAGACCCCCTTCTCAAGAGGATTATCCATACCTGAATGAAGACATAGAGAGTCGAGAGAACCACATCAAATGCCATATTGTAACACCGCATTCACTTGATGCTGCGGAAAAAGATGAGCTCTGTTCCATCATTGGTGTGTTTCTGTCTCACGTGGCACAAGCCCATTGCAGTTGGAATATTGAATTCTATGAAAATCAACGTGTGGAACACGTAACAAAAACGCTTCTATCAGCAATCACCTCTCATTCGCCAGATGAACTGAACTTCACCTTCTTCTCCCAAGACTAGAGAGCATCAGCAGAATGGAAAACCCCTTCCCGCCGTACGTTCGCTTCCATACGGTGGAAAGGGGTTTTGTCAAATCTTATTAATTGAACAGAGCCATTACTTTGCCCAGGATAATCCCGACAAACCCGAAGTCGGCATCACCAAACGTGGTTCCTTCAACCCCCAGCGAGCCGAGCACCGGCAGCAGCATCGCCGGCAAAAAGCTGATCAAGAGGCCGTTGACGAATGCCCCGGCGATGGCGCCGCGCCGTCCGCCTGTCGCATTGCCAAACACGCCGGCCGCAGCCCCTGTAAAGAAGTGCGGGACAAGACCCGGCACAATAATTTTCAATCCGAACAGGGGCAGCAGGAACATGGAGATCAGTCCCGCAATAAAGCTTACGAAAAATCCGATGACAACCGCATTGGATGCGAACGGAAAGACCGTTGGGCAATCCAGTGCCGGAATGGCATTGGGCACCAGTTTTTCCGCGATCCCTTTAAATGCGGGCACAATTTCCGCGAGCAAAATCCGCACCCCTGCCATGACAATGTACACACCTGCTGCAAACGTAATCGCCTGCATGATGGCATACACCACATAATTCTGGCCAGCGCTCAAATTCTCTTCCACAAAAGCAGGCCCCGCTGCAATGGCCACGACGACAAACAGGACCGTCATGGTTAACGAGACGGACACCGATGTATCCCGCAAGAAACCGAGCGATTTTGGCACTTTGATATCTTCTGTCGATTTTTCCGGGTTCCCGACGACTTTTCCGATATAGCCTGCCACCAGGTAACCAATGGAACCGAAGTGCCCCATCGCAATGTCATTGTTCCCCGTGATTTTCCGCATAAACGGCTGCAGCATGGCAGGAGACAGGACCATCACGGAGCCAAGAATCAGCGATCCAATGACCACCAACGGGACTCCTTTGACACCGCCCGTAGATAAAATGACGGCAATCAGACAAGCCATAAACATGGTATGATGACCGGTTAAGAATATGTATTTAAAAGGAGTCAAGCGGGCAAGCAAGATGTTGACGATCATCCCAAACAGCATGATCAACGCCGTTTCCGCGCCAAATGTTTGCTGCGCCAGGGCTACGATAGCCTCATTGTTGGGAATAACCCCCTGGATGTGAAACGCTTCGTCAAACATACTCCCGAAAGAACCCAGTGCACCAACCAAGATTCCTGCACCGCCTGACAGGATCAAAAAGCCCATGACGGTTTTCAAGGTTCCCGATACGACGTCTGCCACGCCTTTACGCTGCAGCAGCAACCCGATCAGGGCAAACAAGCCTACCAATATGGACGGTGAGCCCAGGATGTCTTTCATGATCAAGTCGAGCATCCATACATCATTCCTTTGCGAAGTATTGTTGTAAAGCTTCCTTGATTTCGTTCTGGTCCAAAATGTTTTTCAGGCCAATCACGTAACGTTTGCCGTTTTCCAATTGACTGACAATATCTTTTGAACCCATATACACATCAGCCTGTTCCGTTTTGCTCGTAGCCAGATCGGTATGGGATACTTCCGCCTGAATGCCCATTTCCCCCAGAATTTTCTTTACATTCATCTCCACGATAAAGCTGCTGCCCAATCCATTTCCGCATACAACCAGAATCTTTGTCATGCTTCTGTCCCCCTGTTGTTGGAATACTTTGAGATATAGTGAAGAATGGTTTCCTTGTCTTGCGCACCAATGATCCTGTCGATATTGTCTTCTTCCGACAGCATCATCGACAGTTGGGCCAATGCTTTGAGATGGGTCTCATTATCGACGGCAGCCAGGACGATGATGAGCTGTGCATCACGCTCCTGCGTGTTTGAAAATGAAACCGGCTGTTTCAACCGAAGCAGACTCATGCCGATTCGATTTACCCCCTGCTCCGGTCTCGCGTGCGGCAGCGCCACCCTGGGTGCGATCACGATATAGGGACCATTTTCTTCTACATTGGCAATCATCGCTTGCACATACGCTTCTGTGATGGACTGGCTTTTCAGGAGCGGCTCGGCTGCCAGACGAATCGCTTCCTTCCAATCGCTCACGGAGTCTTTTAGCTGGATGTATTCTTCTTGCAACAACTCGTCGAGCATCGGCTTTCTCTCCCTCATGATCTGTTTCTGCTGGTGCAGTACTTGCCTGATTTCCTCTGCCAACTGTTCTTCGTTTTCCACGACCGCATATTTTTTCACAATATCGACGATCGTTTGCGCCGTTATATGCGAGGGCGCACGATGGGTAACCGCTTCCATCTCATTTAGTAACTGCAACTTGTCGCGATCTGTTAAGATCGGGTTCACCAAGATGATCCGATGACGCGGGTTCGCAATTTTGGTTGTGGACACAACCAAATCCACGTCTCCCCGAAAGTCATCATACTCCCTGAGAGTGATCGGCCCGAGCAGATCGATGTTGGAAAACAACCCGTCCAACTGCTGTACCAGTATGCGCGACGTGCCGACCCCGTTTGCGCATACCAGCAGCACCCGCCTCAGGGTGGTTGCGGCGATACCTTGCCGGCGCATCCATCCCCCAAAATGGACCGTGATATAGGCAATCTCATCTTCGCTGATGGATTTGCCGACCAACTTCTCCAAGGGGGAAATGCTTTTTTTCGTAAGTTCGTAAATATCACGGTATTGGCGCAGGATCACGTCCTTCAACGGGTTGGTGACGTCCATGTCGTAAAGAAACCGATAATAGGCTGGCTGCAGGTGAATATACAAATTGTGTTCCAACTGAACACGCTGATCAAATACAACACAAGCCCGCATCTCAAACAGATCAACCATATCGGTAATCGCCTGTCTTAACGCGGGAATTTCATACGCTTCCGCCAATTTCCCGAAGCGGTGCACCTTTGCGCTTAACAGCAGTGTGGCCAGATAACACTTTTCATCCTGCGGGAGCCGCAGCGGCAAGACCTTCTCCAAAGTCTGCACAACCTGGTAATGTATGGTATCCATGATGCGCTTGATCCGCCTCTGCGGAAAAGCAATCGCATTTCCTCCCATGACCCGCTGCACGCAATACGTAAAGAGGTAGCTAAGTGACTTCACCGTATCTTCGGCAAACTGGACCTGCAAATGCTTTTCGCAATCGTTCAACCACTGCATGATGATGTCGGGAATCAGGACGTCGGGATCGTCCTCATGGAGATCCTGCAAAAGCAAGTCTTGACCTTCATGCAGCAGGGAATGAACATGGTGACTGATCAGATTGCGAATCGTCAATTCATCGCCGGAAATTTTATACCCGCAAGCGTAGGAGTACGAGAGGCGCAAACCGTGCTTTTTCACTTCTGCTCTGACCTTTTTGAGATCGTTCAGAATCGTATTGCGGCTGACACCTGTCTTCTCCATGCACTCGTGCGTGGTAATGCGTTGATTTGCCAGAAGTATATACAACAGCAAATAGATTTGCCTGTCTTCCGGTCGCAGGGCATACACATTCGGCTTCTTGTCCCCGATGATCCGGGCTGCTGCCTGTCTGCTGCTTTCATCCAAATAGTAGCCTTTTGCATAGATGTACTGGACTCGCGGCAGACCTGCTTCTGTAAGCCATTCATTGATTTTATGGATGTCGTAGTACAACGTTCGTCGCGAGATCGAGAAATGCTCCATCAATTCCTTGACGGACAGGGAATGACGAGACTGCACAAGAAGTTGCAACATTTGCATCGTTCTTTTGTCTAACATGGCGGCCACCTTTAGCACAAAATCATGCACAAATTGCTGCACTTACTGATTGATTGTACGTCTCTATGGTTCTACTTTACATCAAATCTGCTTGTACAGTTAGACCGAATTTACCCCACGTGAATGTGCAAAAATTGTGCTCACAGCACAAAAAAGCCCGCCTGTCGCGGCGGACGACAAAAAAAAAGAACCTTTAATCCGCGCGAAATTTAGCAGATTAAAAGTTCGAAGATAGGCAATGGCTTGTCTGTTGCGTCTACTTTCAGCTGTAGACCAGTTCTTTTTCGACCAGACCCAGCGTCTGCTCGGTCGACTTTTGAATTTCTTGCAGCAGTTGCGGGTTATCTGCAAGCGACACCCCATAAGACGGAATCATTTCGGTTATTTTCCGTCTCCACTCATTCATTTGCTGCGGGAAGCATTTTTCCAATACCTCCAGCATCACATGAACAACCGTAGAAGCACCCGGAGAAGCCCCGAGCAGCGCAGCTACCGAGCCGTCAGCAGCCGTAACCACTTCCGTACCGAATTGAAGGGTGCCTTTGCCGCCTTCCTTGGTGTCCTTGATCACCTGCACACGTTGACCCGCTACCACGATATCCCAATCTGCGCTGTTGGCAGTCGGAATAAACTCGCGCAGTTCTTCCATGCGCTGTTCATTCGACAACAGAACCTGCTGGATCAGATACTTGGTCAGTGCCATTTCTTTTACGCCTGCTGCCAGCATCGTCAGGACGTTGTCCGGTTTTACGGATCGGATCAGATCAAAATAAGAACCCGTTTTCAAAAACTTGGGTGAGAAGCCGGCAAACGGTCCAAACAGCAGCGTTTTTTGATTCTCAATATATCTGGTATCCAGATGCGGAACAGACATCGGTGGAGCGCCAACCTTGGCTTTGCCGTATACTTTTGCATGGTGCTTTGCGATCACGTCCGGATTTTTACATACCATGAACAGTCCGCTTACCGGGAAACCGCCAATGTGTTTTGCCTCCGGAATCCCCGTTTTTTGCAGCAGCGGCAGGCTTCCGCCCCCTGCCCCGATAAACACGAATTTTGCCGTATGGGTTTCGATCTGACCGCTGTCGAGATCGTGCACCTTCACACTCCACGAACCGTCGCTCGCACGTGTAATATCCTTTACGTGATGCTTGTAGTGAATCTCGACGTGCTGCTTCTGCAAGTGCTCAAACAGCATGCGCGTCAACGCACCAAAGTTGACATCCGTTCCTGAGTCAATTTTCGTGGCCGCGATCGGTTCATTCACGGTACGGCCTTCCATGATCAGCGGGAACCATTCCTGCAATGTAGCCGGGTCATCGGAAAACTCCATTCCTTCAAACAGCGGGATGTTCGACAGCGCTTCAAAACGTTTTTTCAAGAACGCGACATTTTTTTCCCCTTGTACGAAACTCATATGGGGAATGGGCATGATAAAATCTTTCGGATTCCGAATCAGATTACGTTTGACGAGATAAGACCAAAACTGTTTGGAAAGATGAAATTGTTCGTTGATTTTAATCGCTTTGGTAATATCGACAGACCCGTCCGATTTTTCCGGTGTATAGTTAAGCTCACAAAGAGCAGCATGGCCCGTCCCTGCATTATTCCATTCATTCGAGCTCTCATTACCTGCGACCGGGAGTTTCTCAAACACTTTGATCTCCCAATCCGGTGCTAACTCTTTCAGCAATGTTCCCAAAGTCGCACTCATGATTCCGGCACCAATCAAGATAACGTCTGTTTTCTTCTGGATATTGCTCATGATACCCCTTCCTTTTAAAAGAGTAGGCGCTCCTGCATAGACATTACAAAAGGAAGGCCCCCCACCTCGGAACACACCGTCAAAATTCGACCATCATACTCTATTATGATACCTATGGTTGCAAATATCTACTATAAACTGATGGGGATTCTCCATTTGGGAGCTGGTAATGATGGGTAGTTGCTTGCGAGAGGCTGAAAACACCCAAAAAAACTAGCCTTACCCCGGCTTCTGACAAGGGGTAAGGCGAGTATGTTTGTTTGCGAATGTTGTTTTGCCTGCCAACTACTTTTGAGCATCAAGAATAAACAGTGATGCATCCTGACCCATGAATATGTTGCTTCCGGTGTTTTTTGAATGCAATCATCCCCCATTTAAGCTGGACAAGTACAGAACCATTTGTCATCCAGTTATACCTTTAGATTGTGTTCTCTAAGGTCGTGTTCCTTTCCTCACTGCTTTTGATCTCATACGCACGAACGTTGGAACGTGCAAGACAAATGGACACGATTAGCAAGATAAAGGCAGTGCACATGAACGCGATCCTCGTCCCGTATGCATCGGCCAACCCGCCAAGCAGCAAGGCCGATAACGGGAAAGATACCGTTAAAATCATGCGAAATGCAGCATTAATCCGTCCCATAAATTCATTTGGTATTTCCAACTGACGGATCGTAAAAGTATAGACGACGCGAATCGTTGCAGCCATGGTAATAATGCCGTAGCCGATCAAAGGCATGAACCATCCTGTCGGGATTACCATGATGCAGCCGCCGATAAACATTGCATTCGAGACGTGGATAATCGCTCGGCCGATCGGCATGCGTTTTAATATCAGCGGCGCGCAAACAGACCCGATTGTCGTCATAATGCCAATAACCGAATACATCGTTCCCACCAACAAAGCGTTATGCAGTTCGTTTGCCAAATAAAATCTCATCACCGTGTGCAGTGCTCCGACAGCCAAATTGCTGAGCCCTCCAATGAAGGCCAACACCCAAAGAATCTCCGAGCGGAATAAAAACGTGATCCCTTCCTTAATGTCAAGGAAAACGGTTTGCCATGTCATGCGTGTCCTGGCTTTTTCGTTCTGCAGCGTGATGGGCAGGATGGTCACGACAATCAATGTGAATAAATACGAGAGACCATCAATATACAGCGACTCGACCGTTCCGACCAATCCCACGAGCGCGCCTGCGATAACCGGTCCCAACATGGTCGTGATATTGTCCATTGACCGATACAAGGAGTTTGCAGCGGTAAGTTGTTCTCTTGCTACCAATTGCGGAATGACTGAAAAGTCTGACACCAAATCAAACATGATCATGAAGATCGACAGACAAAACCCAATTACAAAGAGCCAGATAACATTCAGCAATCCCACCTTATACAACAAGGGAATCAAGCAGACCAAAATCATCCTGGCAAAATCGGACCAGATCAATACTTTTCGACGATCCCATCGATCAACGAAAACCCCCAAGAATGGACCGACCAGGACAAAAGGCAGCATTTCAACTGCCCACATCGTACTCATCCAACCTACGGAACCGGTCATTTCAAACAACAGCCAGGGCAACGCAAACAGGTAGATTTGACTTCCGATCTTGGAAAAAAATGAGGCGATAAAATATATCGCAAACCATTTATTTTTAAATAGATGCCCTTGTTTAACTGCACTCATGAAAGGAGTCTCCTTATAATCTAATTGCCGACTGTATTCCTATTTTTTCCTTATAATTTTATTCTACCCAAATCCCTATGACATTGGAAAGAGGTGCCCCCTGCGAGACACCTCTTTCCTGACGGTCTCGGCTTTCGAAACCCTCCCGGATTTGAGCCCAACCGCCTTATGACGTTTGCTGTTTTTGGTATTTTTCGTCAGCTTTCCGAAGCCCTTCATCCCACGATTCAGCGGGAAGCGATTCTATCAGTTCAATCAGGTTTCCATCCGGGTCCCGCAGGTGTGCGGTGCGAATTCCCCAGCCTGGACGGTCCTGAACGTCTGTAATCATGGAGATGCCTTCCGCTTTTAAGCGGGCTGCGGTTGCGTCAAGATCGTTCACCCTCACAATCAACGCAAACCGATCCTGGGCATCCGAAGCGACCGGGAGATGGTCTGTACCTACAGCCTCAGCCATTTCGCTGCGAGAGAAGATCGCGAATTTGCTTTCCGCCGTGCCAAAACTGGCATATCCCCCGCCCAATTCGCCCCACAGGACCGGGAAACCCAGCTTTTCGTGATAAAAGGTAAAGCACTCATCAAAACGGGTTACCAGCAATCGTACGTTATCCAGTTTCATTGGCAAACTCAGCCTCCTCACTCGTTTCAATACGATGATAGGCCGGAAATGACCTGTCCGTATTGAACAAATCGGACATGCTCGCTCGCCTGATGTAATGTCCGGGAGACATGCCCGCGAGTGCGCGGAAATCCCGGACAAAGTGCGCCTGATCGGCATACCCGCATTGATACGCCAAGTCAGCCCCCTGGATCTGGCCTGTGCTTTTGGCGATCAAATCAACGGCTCGTTGAAACCGTACGATGCGACAAAACTGTTTGGGGCTGCAGCCTGTCCACATTTCAAACCGCCGCAACAATTGCCGGGGGCTCACCGCTTCGCGGGCGGCCAGTTCATGAATCCGAACATTCCCGGAATGGCGGTACATCTCATGCAACACGTTGGCGACCAGCGGATCGAACGGTTCGTCAGGGGAAACCGAAAGCCGCTGCTGCAAAGCCGCGTCCAACACCCGAATCCGTGTCGGCAGGTCCTCCGCGTCCGCCAGCCGATCCAACAGACGCAGCGCACCGTCTCCGAACAGTTCGGTCAGGGACGGGGAGCTCCCGCCTCGATACAGGGACAGCGGCGAGCGAAGAAATGGCACGGCTCCTCCCGGACGAAAGCGGACCCCAAACCATGCGGTGTCAGGACCCGGATAGATGGTGAAGGCGGACTCCATCACCCCGGACAGATGTCCGGAAACCGTACGATGACGGGATACGGTAAACACGAAGTCAAAACATCCGTCAGGGATGACGAGAATGTCGTCGAATTCACCTGTGTCATCTTCAGCACGTGTTGTCACACTCCAGTAGCAGGCAATATGCGGCCGTAAAGACGGACTCGGCGAATACTCCCGGTACTGGACGGAACTCCGGCCGGATACCGGCAGTCCTTGCGATGGAGTAAACCATTTCACCAGGTGTTCATGCATTTTCTCTCCATCCTCCTCACGTCCCACTCTTCTTCATTCTATCCAAAATTTTTTGACAAATGAAAGCAGAAAAAAGAGCCGCCCCATGGAAGGCGCCTCCTTTGTGGAAGTCCTCGTTCATTTGGCGATCTCGTCGCGGTGATAGGGGTTGCTCCGCTTATGTTGACGTCAGGAAGTTGGTAACAACTGCAGCTGTTTCTTCAGCTGATCGACGCGCTTTTGGTCTTCCTCCAGCACCGTATCCACAATTCGCTTGCTTTCCTCATCCAGGTCACCGGCTACCATTCTGTGCGAGAAGTGAATGCCGTATTTGTTCTCACCGAGCAGCGCGTCATGCAGAATGTCCCTTGAATTCTGTGGTGGCTCCCGAAATGTTTGCATCCATTCCCTCAACTCGCCCATAACGCCCACACCATCTACTGCCTGACCGCCCAAATCCTGAATGCGTTTGGCAATTTTCTGCGCGCCCAGTTTGGCATGTTGCTGGAACTCTTGCAGCAGCTCCCTTACTTTCGGCTCCTTGGCATGTGAAATCAGGTACTCGTATTGATGGATGCCCATATACCTTCCTTGCAAAAACCTGTTCAATTCCCGGATGACGCGCTGTCGCTGTTTCTCGTCCATACGTTATCCCCCTTTTTGGGAATAGTATGTCCAACAGCTGCTCAACTGCCTCCTCGAAAAGAAACAAAAAAGAAGAGGCATCCAATCGCGGTGCCTCTTTTCAGGCTGATATGCAGTGCCTGCGTACCATCGTAGTTTTATTGACTTGATGCGGAAACCTTTTTGCGCAAGGGTGCCAAGATAAGCGAAACGAGGATGACGAGCACACTTAACACTGCCGCAGACGCGTACAGCCCACCGTAACCGATTTCTGCAGCCCTTTTTGTCACTTCCGACACACTGGCCAGGATCACTTCCTTTAATGCTGGATCTTGGATGGAGCGAATGATTTCATTCAATTGATTGGCGTCGAATGAATCCGCTTCGGAAGCCATCCGCTGTCCAATTTGCGCCAACTCGCCAAGTGCCTGCTGTGACAAGTTGGCCTTGGCGATGTTGTCTTGCAGGATATCGGGAAAATCCGTCTTGAACAGTTCCCCCATATTGTTGTAGCCGCGGGCAATAAAGCCTGCGTAAACGGTTGGCGCTATGGTCATGCCAACCTGGCGAAGCAGTGATAAGGACGCAAGGGCCGAACCTTTATTGGATCGTAACCCTTCTGTCGCCAGAATGTTTAACGGTGCGCCTAAGATGACACCGATTCCGATACCGGCAACCATGCTGGATATGACAAACTGCCATTTCGTTTCAATCCAGAAAGGAAACAAGGCAAACCCGACCGATGCGAGGAGTCCAGAGATGATCACCGTAAATACAGGACCTCGTTTCGATACGAGTGCACCCCCCAATCCGGCACCTACACCTGATGCCAGTGCCAGCGGCGTCATCCAGTAACCCGATTTTTCCGCCGGAATGCCCAGTACATTTTCTGTGAAACCAGGGATGAAAATCATCGCTGCCAAAATTCCGCCAGATAATGCACCAATGACAAGGACCAGCAAGAAGCGGAGCTGCTTGATTAAATACAATGGTAAGATCGGATCGCCATTTTGCTTGCGCGCGAATGCGGCCTCATACATGAACAAAACGACAAACAATCCGATTCCGGCACCGAGAAAACCGAACACTTCCGGTTGGGCAAGGCTTGTCCAGAAATCGATTTCGATGTTTGTCAAGCCATACATAAGCGACAAGATGGCAAACGATAAAATGACAGTTCCCACCAGATCCAAACGGCCAGGACTGGAATCAGACGATTCCACCAGCCGCATGATTGCCAAAATGAACAATCCAATGGCAATCGGCACGTTGATGAGAAATAAAATATGCCAATTCCCTGTTACGTCAAGCAAGAATGAACCGATGTTCGGTCCCAATATAGCGGCCACCCCGTTCATCGCGCCTAACAGTCCCAAATATTTGGCCTGCTTCGCCGGCTCAACCGTGCTTAAAATATGCGAGTTGCCGATAATGAAGATGCCGCCGCCGCCAAGAGCTTGAATGAAGCGTGCAGCCAAATAAAAGCTAAACGAGGGGCTAAGCGCTACCAACAACGAACCAATGCCGAACAAGGCGATTTCGATAATAAATAGTTTTTTTCTGCCATACCTGTCGGAAAGTTTGCCCACAATCGGCAAGCTGATCGCTAAACCCAGCGTGTAAATGGTAATCCCCCAGGCGCCCCAGTTATCGCTCACATCGAAATGACGATTAATGGTGGTAAGCGCTGAACTGATAATCCCGTTATCAAGCTGTGCCATAAATACGCCGATTGAAAATAAAATCAGCGCCCAATATTGGGAGGATTGTTTTGCCAACAGGATCACCTACTAATGATTTCATGTTGTTTTGATTTTGGTGACAGACTACATTCAGCTTGTCCGGAAAGGCTGATATTTATTCTATTTCTTTCCATCCATATCACATTACCGTGAAACGATAAAAACAATGGCTGCCACAGGTTGCTTGCGGCTAAACCTGTCGCAGCCCTCAAATCCCTTGCCCTCTAACCCCTTGGCGAGAAGGGAAACATTCATCAATTTGAAGCTATCCGAATGAACGGCGTTCAGGCTTAAAAGCGTAAGTCTTGCCTTTCCATACCGTGAACAAGGTGATCAGGCTAAGCAGTGCAACGGCCCAAGGAATTGATCCCGCTCCTGTGTGATCCAGCAGGAGACCGCCAATGACGCCACCTCCGGCCACTGCAAGGTTAAAGATGGTCACCAGCATGGATTGCGCCACATCAGCTCCCTCCCCTGCTGCATCCGCTATGGCCGTCTGCAGTAACGTCGGTGCGCCCCCGAAAGTCAAGCCCCAAATAGATACGCCTAGATAGGTTATCGCATGTGCTTCGCCAGCAATCCCCATTATGGTTGATACCAATGCGAACCCAGCAAGGCTAATAAGTGTCAGGAAACGAAGCCGTACGTCTATAAGCAGGCCGATAATCCAAATCCCGATTATAGATGAGCAGCCAAAGATTAGCAGGATGAGGTCCAAACGATCCACGAGCCCGACGTGAGCCATAAATGGCGCAATGTAGGTATAGAGGATGTTGTGAGCCAAAATCCATACAAAAACGACAAACAATACCGAGCGGATCCCAGGAAGCATGAAAACTTTGCGAATGGGCTGCCGTTGTTGGTACGCTTGCCCTGGATAATCGGGCACTGCAGCAAGTATCCATACGAACAGGGCAAGCGTAAGCATTGAAATCATTCCAAAGATAACCCGCCAATCGAGTAACGTTCCAAGCCAGGTACCAAGCGGCACGCCTAGAGATAAGGCGATAGGCTGACCGACTCCCACAATCGCCAATGCACGCCCCTGTAGATGATACGGCACCATTCTTCGCGCGTAACCGGCAAGCAGTCCCCAGGTCAACGCTGCGGCCATGCCCGTAACGAATCGAGCTCCTAATGTCACGAAATAGTCAGTGGCCAATGCAGTTACAGCGTTGAAAAGAAACAAGCCTCCGACTGCCAGTAACAATGCATGTTTTCTGCGCCAGCTGCGTGTCGCGGCTATAATCGGAATTGCCGCCACCACCGAGCCAAAAGCATAGAGCGACACGAGTTGACCCGACAACGCCTCTGAGATGCCAAAGTCCCTGCCGATTTGCGGCAGCAACCCCGCCGGCATCGTTTCGGTCAATATGGCGATAAAACCGGCCATTGTAAACGCCAGAAGTCGCAAAACGGGAAGCTGATCTGCAGCAGGTGCATCCTGAAAGTCAATGCCAGTACATTCATTATTTTTGACATTGTTCATAGCTCTACTCACACCAATCCGGATGCAGCCATATCCTTCTCTGAATGGCCCGCTTCGAACGCGCGTCGGAATCTCTCTAGCCCGGCAGCGGCAACATCCGCAGTGATGCCAGCCTGCTCAACAGCTTCCATAACCAGTTGGGCGTCTTTGAGCGCATTCGCAATCGAAAAACTGACAGGGTAATCATCTGCAAGTATTAAAGCAGCTTTAGACTGAAAAAATGCGCTGTCCATAGGTCCGCCTTTCACGACATCCACTACCAACGCCGGATCGACGCCAAGCCCCTTGGCTATTGCCAAGCTTTCAGCGACACCATGCGTCAACGCAAACGCCCAGCTGTTCAATGCCAGCTTGAGACGGCTGGCCGCTCCAATCCGCTCTGACACCCACACTGTCCGTTTGCCGATCGCGTCAAACACCGGCTGTACGGTATCCCGATCTTCAGTTGGTCCGGATGCCATGATGACAAGTTGTCCCTGTTCCGCTGGTTGACGGGTGCCCTGAATGGGGGCGTCAAACAACCTGAGCCCGCGCTGCTCGGCGAAGACCGCCAATTCATCGATCGCTTTGATGCCGACCGTACTCATCTGAATCCAGATAGCTCCTTTGGACAAACCGGAAGCAGCGCTTTCCATCACATCCAGCACGGACGCTCCATCCTTAAGCAGCGTAATGATAATATCCGCATCCTGCACAGCTTCCCGTGGCGATTCAAATACATCCACACCGGCTGATGCAAGCGCCTCTGCCTTGCCACGTGTCCGATTCCATACACGCACGGAAAAACCATGCTTCTGTAAATTACGAGCCACTGGTGCACCAATGATGCCGGTGCCAAGTACGGTGATCGTTTTTCGATGTAATTTCATTTTATAAACCTCCTTTTGGGAAAAAGGGCTCCGCATGTCGAACATGCTTCACGCCATTATGTTTTGGAACGATCATTACAAAACGTTGCAAAAAAATTCCTGCAAGGTAATGCAGGTTTTTCCAGTTGGATGCAGAGATGCTCTGCTCAATCCGCCTTTAAAGCGCCTGAATTGCAACATCCACCACATCAAGCAACAGTTGACGCCGGTTATGCCCAATATATCCTTTGCTTAATACGCGCAACCCTTGAATCGTATTCAGTATGAAGCGAGACAGTGCGCGAGCATTCTTGTCTGAAGCAATTTCACCGTTTTCTTGGGCACGAGAAAATGCCTCGTATAATGCGGATTCCAATTCTTTAAAGTTTTGCGCCACAATAGCAGCGATTTCGGAATCATGACTTGCAAGCTCTAGTGCTGCGTTGGCAGTCATGCATCCGAGTCCTTTTTCTTTGCCAAGCTCTTCCTCGACGACATCCATCAATAGCAGCCTAACGCGCTCTTTAACTGAACCGGGTCCGGACAGCACCGCAATTTGCGATGCCTTCAACTCCTGATATCGGCGAAGCGTATGCTTATAAAGTTCGTGTTTGCTGCCAAAGGCATTATAAATACTGCTTCGTCCCAGTTCAGTGCCTTCCACCAAATCTTGAATCGAGGTCGCAGTATAGCCTCGTTGCCAAAAAACTTGCATGGCTGCATCCACTACATCATCTGGATCAAACTCTTTTGGGCGCAAATGCTCACCTCCTGTTCTATTTTGAAACGTTCATTCCAAAACAAACATAAATCTTTATCGTCTTTCTGTCAAGATTGTGCAGGATCTCCTGTGTGGTCTCACTTTGAAGCTCGGCTATCCAGTGGTGGATTGGGCGGCGTCTTTATCGGGCGGTCAATTCGTTTAACTGAATCTCAAAAGTGCTAGAGATGGCTTGGATACATTTAACGTAAGTAAAGCAGGCGCAAAAAAAGTAGTAAATCATGTAAATTATTGGTATTATGTTGAGGGTGGTCACATTTTATTGGTTTTCACCAATTTACCGCACTATCTCATGACCACTGATAAGGCTCGTCGCTCCATTTCATAAATCCCCATATCAAACATATCCAGGTGATAAATCCATGAACCATGACGAACGGTATTTTCATCATCTGGTCCAAATACTGCGATTATTATATTAATAATTTTGAATCCCTTATCAATTGTATAAAACGAATGTTCCGGGATCAGGACGAACCATGCGAATAAATGTTGTAAACTATTTTGCTTCCACCACCACTTATCCGCATCCTCGCGTCATGTAGTTAAAATGCATCACCTTCCGAAAACCAGAAGATGATGCATTACCGTCGCATAGACTTCATCCAGGATACTGTCCGGCACCTTGACTGCCGGCACTCATTCGCATCCTCAAGAACGACACCACCACGATCGCAATCGCGACTCCGACCATCCCCGCCCATGTAATGGATGACAGAGACACCCGGTCGACCATAACGCCTCCGATTGCAGCACCCGCAGCCATGGACAGCTGCATCATGGATTGGTTCAGGCTCAGCATGATTCCCGAATAATTCGGTTCAATCCGCACCAGATTGACTTGTTGCGTTGGACCGGAAGACCATGCCGAAAACGACCACAAGATCAGAAGGATGACAATCGGCAGCCACGAGTGCGTGTAGGTAACGGTTAGCGAGAGGAGAAGCAGCGCTATGACATGCAAGAGCATTCCCCCTGACAGCGTCGGGAATACCCCCCATTTGTCCGCACTGAAGCCGCCGAATTTGGAACCGACCAGGCTAGCGATGCCGAACGCCAACAGCACTCCGCTCAGCATTCCTTCTTTCAATCCGGCCACATTCAGCAGATACGGTGAAATGTAGGTGTAGGCGACCGAGTATCCGCCGAGCCAGAAAAAGGTAATCGTAAGCCCCAGCGCTACGTTTCCGTTTTTCAGGAAGGCCAGTTGCTTGGACAGCGGCATCGGTTTATCTCCCTGAACTCGGGGGAGGATAGCATACAGGATGAACATCGCCACCAGACCGGCCAGTGCCAATATGCCAAAAACAGACTGCCATCCGAATTGTGCTGCAACGATACGTCCAAGAGGCACGCCGATAATCAGGGAAGCGGTAAAGCCCATGACCACGGTAGCAATCGCGCTGGCTTGTTTGCCTGGGACAGCAATTTTCGCGGCGATGTCCAAAGCGGTTACCACAACCATTCCCGCGCCCAGAGCCATGATGACGCGAGCCGCGAGAAACGATGCATAGCCAGACAAAACGAAAGAGAGAATGTTCCCGATTACGAAGGCACCCATCGCCCAAACCAGCAGTTTTTGCCTTTCCACCTTCGCCGTCAACGCCATCAGGATCGGGGTGCCGATGGCGTACACAAGGGAAAAGATCGTGACCAACTGCCCCGCAGAAGTAACGGAAATCCCCATCGTATTCGAGATCTTATCCAGGATGCCGGAAATAACATACTCGGATGTCCCCACCAAAAAAGTGACCAACGCCAATAAATAGACTCTCCACGTGTTAGACATTGCGTTCACTTCTCCTTTTTTGTTCGAATAGGTACCAATGCAACAACTTTTATCAAATATACATATCGCGATATGTCGATTTGTTTAGCCAAATAAAAACTGAATACGGTTGAGGTATTCAGTTCAGACTAGAGCGTCTGATGTAAGTAATCAGCTATTTCTTTTATTTTCTCTTCGTTTCGTTTGTAGTACGTGTATTTGCCGATCCGATTGGTTCGAATCAGTCCGGCCCGCTGCAGAATGGACAAATACTGCGAAACCGTCGACTGTGTCATGTTCAACTTCTCCGTCACTTGACTGACACACACCCCGACTTCCCTCATATCCACTCCTTCGTGGGGCACAAAATGTTTTTCGGGCTCCTTCAGCCACTGTAAAATCTGTAACCTCGACTCGTTCGACAACGCCTTGAATACTTCAATTGGATCCATGGCTTTTATTATATCTACATTTTTCGATATGTCAATATCACTCAAGCACACAGGCGGGTCAACAAAGCCGGCAGCAAAAAAACAGCCCCTGTAACGGACCTTCATCCGCAACAAGGGCTGTCTTGCATCACGATTTGCACAAGAGGAGCTAGTCTAGCCGCTTCATCGTTTGGTATAGACGTCTTAAATTCATCAACAAGCTTTCTTTATCCTCCGGAGTCCATTCAGCCAAAGCCTCTTGCATCATGCGCTCACGGGTACGGTTGATGATTGCAATGATTTCCTCCCCGTGTTTTGTCAATTCAGACACGCGTATGCGCGAATCCGAACGTGACGGATACGTATGAACCAACCCGGCATTCTCCAACTTGTCAATTTGCCGACTGACACTCGAATAACTTTTGCCCATCATGGCAGCCAATTCTCCAACACTCGTTGATTGGAGATGGGCGATCCCCACCAGGACGCGGAAGGCAGCAGCCTCCAAATTCACACCGGCCTTGGTAATCATTTTCAGATCACGATCCGGCCGATTGAGAAGGGAAACGATATCGATCAGCGCTTTGAAAATTTCACGTTCCATGCCATTTATTATACCGTAACCACCGGGCGGGGCGTCAATGGAGCGTTCCAAGCAGCTTCGATATCTTCCAAAGCAAACTCCGTTGTGGAAATGGTTAATTTGCCCGCGGCTGCCATCTCAAAAACCCCTTTTACCGCAGATAACATATCTGCTTTCGAAACGCTCTTGCCCCCGCTGCCTGCCAGTTCAATGGTTGATGCACGCAGAATTGATGAAGGCAACGGTATGCTTTCTTGACCAGATGCAGTGCCAATGCTCACGAAGCGGGTTGCACGATCCGTATTTACCTTGGCAACAGCTGACATGATGGCGATTGCACTGTCGCCCCAAAGGTAATCCAATACAACATCAACGCCTTCAGCCATAACGGGCATGAGAGCATGTTCAAAGCTGGTTTGTCCGTTCTCTGCTGTCATATCAAATGAAATGACTGTATCGGCTTCAAGCGCTTGTAATTTCGCTTCACTGCGCCCGGTTGCAATAATCTTCCTGGCTCCCAGCCCCTTGGCTATCTGAACCGCCAAGCTGCCTGATGCCCCCGTGGCTCCATTAATCAAAACCGTTTGCCCGGACTTGAAGCCCGCTCGAAATACCAACGCCGCCCATGATGACATCGCCGGGTTGGCTATCGCGGCCGCAGTTACGTCATCAACACCGTCCGGCAAATGGACAATCAGCTTTTCACTCACCATGGTTTGTTCAGCCAAACTGCCATAAGGCCATGCAGGCATTGCAAAGTAGACACGAGTCCCATCTTCCAAGGTCCCAACGCCATCCATACCGGCCACCATTGGAAAGTTACCTTCAGAGGAGTAATGCATGCCGAGTGAACGGAACTTACTCACTCGACTCAAGGCTGCTGCCGAAACGTTAACGACAACGTGCCCCTCTGTCACAACGGGGGGATCAAAATGGCCCAGTACAGGAGGTGTTCCCTTCTCCTTCACGATCGCTGCCCTCATCGTAATTTCACCCTTCTTTCGCTCAAATTATGTGCGTTTTGCACATAATTGAGTATAGCACGAAATATGTGCATGATGCACATATTTTTCTGCCCAATGTGAAGACAGCTCCTGGGCAAGGGGCCGTACAATTTTAACCATGTATGCGAGCGACACCTGCGCTGCTTACACCCGTGGCACAAGATAAAACTCCCCCGCCGATTGTAGAGTGCACCCCTTAAAGTAGACATTGGAAAAACCCCTTGGGAAAACCGATGTTACTTTAAGGGGTGAATTTTTTATGGCTATCAAAGGTCAAAAGTTCAAGCATTATCCTTTGTCGTTGAAAATG
>Ga0310827_100205_pt1 | contig 65090 bp, 62 predicted proteins | sample WT_ome_2_FD_201309 | JGI IMG/M metagenome (GOLD analysis project Ga0310827, IMG submission 201309) | Sorghum-adapted microbial communities enriched on wild type (WT) sorghum from Joint BioEnergy Institute, Emeryville, California, United... ... | reverse complement strand
TTTCAATACCGAATTTATTCCGATGCCGGACTGGTACTTCCTGTTCCTGTACCAGTTTCTCAAATTGCCGTACGTTTCGGAGAAATTCATCGCCCTCGGCACGGTGGGCATTCCGGGCATCGCCTTCACGGCGCTCATGTTGGTGCCCTTCCTCGATACGGGCAACGAAAGGCGGTTTTATCGCCGTCCGGTCGCGTCCGGCATCATGTTTCTGACGCTCATCGCGATTTTCTACTTGACGTGGCAAGCCTGGGATCAGTATCAGCACGAGCTGGAAACGCGGGGCATCACCCCCGAGCACATTCTGAAACACGAAGAAGTGTTGGCCGGCAAGGGAGCGGCCCCCGTGCCCGCGAAGAAAACGGCGTCGATCGTCGCCGAAGACGATCCGGGCTACGCGATCTACAAGCAGGCCACCTGCGTGACCTGCCACGGCACCGACTTGTCCGGACCGATGCCGACGCTGCTCGGCATCGGCGACAAATACACGCAGGAAGAAATTATGGACATCATTGTCAACGGCGTGGGCGGCATGCAGCCGCAGCTGGAAGACAATTTGGCGCGCGGGCTGACGGAAGCGGACATCGAGACGCTGGCAAGCTGGCTCGCCATGCAGAAAACGCAATGATGGACGAAAACCTGACCGGTAAGCGCGGTCAGGTTTTTCTTCATGAGACGCGGCTCCGGGAACGGACGCACATTCTTCCGTGAAAGGGGGACGGGCATGGCCGGGGATCATGCCGGAACGGCGTGGAAAAGCGCGCTCCTGGCCGCGCTCCACGCAACGCCGACGTTGCATCTGTTGTTTTGGGTCAATTTGCTGGGCACGGCGTACGGCTACGTCTGGTACGGGGACCAACTTGTCGAGACATTTCGCGAACGGCCGCTCGTGCTGCTTCCCTTCGTGCCGGACAGTCCGACGGCGAGCCTGTTTTTCACCTTCTCGCTTCTTTGTCTGCTGGCCGATCGCCATCCCGCCTGGCGCCGCAGGGTCGCCCGGATCGCGGGACTCCGCTCGCTCATCGATGCCCTGGCGGTGATTACGTTGATCAAATACGGGGTGTGGGCGGTGGTCGTCAATTTTGCCGACGGATGGCAGGGGGGAGGCATCGACATCCTGCAATGGATGCTGATCGCTTCCCACGCCGGCATGGCGCTGGAGGCGCTCGTCTATGCAGGACGGCTGACGTACGGCAAAACCGCCTTGCTCGCGGCGTCGGCATGGACGCTCGTCAATGATGCCCTCGACTACGGCCTCGACATCCACCCGTGGCTGTATCCGCCGCTCTATGACGACATTCCGGCCATCTGCGCCTTCACCGTGTTCATGAGCGCCGTATCCATCGGGCTCGCGGTCAAGCTGCGTCCCCGGAAAACGGAGCGGGCCTGAAGGACATCCCCTAGTCTATTCACGGACATCCTCCCATATAGATTATACAGGAGGAGGGATGTCCCATGGGGAAGCGGAAACCGTGGCCGGCAATCGCATGCGGCTTGCTGGCGGTCACGCTGCTGATGATCGGCAGCCTGTCCGGCTTTGCGGACGGGAAAGACGGCGAACCGGGAAGGGACGAGAAACTGCGGCTCTTGGACGAGACGGCGGCGGCCCTGTATCGCGCGGCGAAGGAGGGCAAATCGGAGGAGGCGCGGGAACAATTGGAGCGGTTCGCCGACATGATGACGCGGTTCAGCTACGGCGGGCTGACGTCGCTGGAAGGGCTCAACGCGCTGACGAGCCTGGTGGCCGAGTCCCGCGAAGTCTACAACCGCGTGAAGTTTGACGAGCGTCAGGCGCTCGTGGCGGCGACCAAAATCCGCCTGGCGGCCGATGCGCTGACGCACCGGGAAAAACCGCTCTGGCTGGAGTATCGGCAAGCATTCGGCAAGGACGCCGATGCGCTGGGCGCCGCCATCCGCGAAGGGCGCCTCGACGACGCCCGACGGACGCTGGCCGCCTTCTACGACCATTATCTGGTCATCCGACCGGCGGTGCTCATCTCCCGCAACGCTTCGCTGGCGGAAAAGCTGGATTCTTGGTTTATCTACATGAACGGGCTGTTGGCCGCGAAGGATCGCGACGCCGGGCAGCTGAAGGCAGGGGCGGAGACCGCGAAGCAGCTGGTCGATGAACTGTTTGGCGAGGGGGACGCAGCCGCTTCGGCGGGCGCGGGCGGTGCGAGCGCGCCGGTACGGTGGGCGGCGATGGTGTGCGGCGCGATCGTCTCCGTTCTTGTCTATGTCGGTTGGCGCAAATACAGGGCGTTGGGAGCGTAGGCGCCCCGGGTGCCGGTCATTCCGGACGGAAGCCTTCGCCCAGCACGTCGTGGCAGTCGCTGATGACCATGAAAGCTCTGGGATCGATGTTTCGGACCAGAGTTTTTAATTTGTGGACTTCCTGCCGGGAGACGACGCAGTACAGCACTTCCCGGCTTTGGTTGGAGTACGCGCCGCGGGCGGGAAACAGGGTGACGCCCCGCTCCATTTGCTCCGTGACGGCACGGGCGATGTCGCCGGCCCGTTCCGACACGATGGTGAATGCCTTGGCGGCATAGGCGCCTTCCTGGATGAAGTCGATCACCTTGGTGGAGATGTAAACGGAGATGAGGGTATACAGGATTTTTTCCTTCGGGAGATAGATCAGGCTCGCGAGCAAAATGGCGGCGTCGATGGTCAAAATGATCCGGCCCATGCTCCATCCCCGGAATTTGTGGAACATGCGGGCGACGATGTCGATGCCGCCGGTCGTGCCGCCGAACCGAAACACGATGCCGAGGCCGACTCCCAGGGTAACGCCGGCATAAAGCGCGGCAAGCAGCAGGTCGTTTTCGGAGTAGAACGGGATGATCCAACCTTGCCCGACGGCCGTTTCCATGACCCAGAGGGAGGCGGACAGCGACACGGTGCCGAGCACGGTGTAGGCCATGCCCAACTTGCCCAGGGCACGAAATCCCATGATGAACAGCGGCAGATTGATGAGCAGGGTTGTGACGGACGGCCGGATGTCGAAGGCGTAGTTCAAAAGCAGGGCGATGCCGGTGATCCCCCCTTCCATCAACCGGTTCGGCAAGATGAAGTAGTTGAGCCCGACGGCATACACGGCGGCCCCCAGCACGATGGCCACGATGTTGACGGATACGGCGCGCAGGTCGCGTTCCATCCGGATGCCCCCTTTCGTTATGCAAGTAGTGTATACCATTCGATTTACACGTAGTATAAACCTTCCGGAGAATCCCAAAATGTGCGGTTCGTCATGCCGCGCATTTTGCATCGCGGGGCGGCGCGGCATTGTATTCCCTTGCGCTTTGCGATAACATGAAAAGGAAAAACGATCCGGAAGGACCCATGGACATGAACGAAACGAAGGGCAAAACGTTGGCCGACATGCAACGGGAAGTGGACGCCTACATCTCGCAATTCAAGGAAGGGTATTTCAGCCCTTTGGCCACCCTCGCCCGGATGGCCGAAGAAGTGGGCGAACTGGCGCGGGAGGTGAACCACCGGTTCGGCGAAAAGCCGAAAAAACCGACGGAACCGGAAAATTCGATCGAGATGGAGCTGGGCGACATTTTGTTCATTACGATCTGTTTTGCCAACTCCCTCGGCATCGATTTGACGGATTCCTTCAACCGGGTCATGGACAAGTTCAACACCCGGGACAAAAATCGTTGGACACCCAAGGACACCGACAACCCGGCGTGATCATATGCTGTACCATCGAACTTTCCGCGGCAGGGAGGGAGGATGGACAGCAAGTGGCGCACAATCCGTACATCCGGAAAGCCTATGAAGCGATCGTCAGCCAGGATTACAACCAGGCGGCCGGATGGTTTGCCAAGGCGGTGGAGCAGGAACCGGACAATGCGGCCCATCATTACCGCTATTCGATTACCCTGGCGCGCAGCGACAAGCTGGCCAAAGCGCTGGAACACGCGGAGCGGGCCGTGGCGCTGGAACCGGGTTCCGCCTTGTACCGGATGCATCTGGACATGCTGAAAGCCCGCCGGTTGCTCGGCGAAGCGGACGGATTGCTTTCGGAGAGCGGTCCGGATTCGCTGGAAGCCGCCGTCGCCCGGCTGGAAGAGGCGACGCGCCTTGATCCGCTGTCGGTGGAAGCGCTCCTGGTGCTGGCGGAAGCCTGCCGGCGGACGGGCCGGACGGACAAAGCCCTGCGCGCCGTCACGGACGCCCTCAAGCTTGATCCCGGGCACCGGGAAGCCATCCAACTGCTTGAAGAACTGCGCAATGCGAAACGAGAACATACGGAAACGGGAGGAACAAGTGCACATGGCAAAGGAAATCATTCGGGTGGCCGTTACCGGCGCCGGCGGCAGGATGGGCCGTGAAGTCGTCAAAATGGTACTGGAAGATCCGGAGCTGCTCTTGGCGGCCGCCGTCGATCCGGGCTGCGCCGGACAGGACGCCGGCCGTCTGGCCGGTGTTTCCGAATGCGGCGTCCTTGTCGTGAGCGACCTGGAACAGGCGCTCATGGAATCCCGTGCGGACGTGCTGGTCGATTTCACGATTCCTGCAACGGTGATGGACAATGCGAGAATCGCCATCCGCCACGGGGTCAGGCCCGTCATCGGCACGACGGGGTTTTCCCCCGACCAGATCGATGAACTGGACAAGCTGTGCCGGGAGCAAGGGATCGGCGGCATCGTCGCGCCCAACTTTTCCATCGGCGCGATCTTGATGATGAAGTTTGCCGAACAGGCGGCGAAATATTTGCCCCACGTGGAAATCATCGAATATCACGGCGACCAGAAACTGGACGCGCCAAGCGGCACCGCGGTGAAAACGGCGGAAATGATCGCCCGCACGCGGCCGGAATTCCGCCAGGGCAACCCGCAGGAACACGAGACGATCGAAGGCTCCCGCGGCGGCTACTACAACGGTTTCCGCATCCACAGCGTCCGGCTTCCCGGCATCTTCGCCCAGCAGGAAGTCATTTTCGGCGGATACGGGCAAACCCTCAAAATCCGCCACGATTCCTACGAACGCGCCGGCTACATGCCGGGCGTCAACCTGGCCGTCAAGAAAGTCGGCGGACTTGACGGGCTCGTTTACGGGTTCGAGCATCTGCTTGATTGACAGACGACAAATACCTGGTTTCCCGGATAGGAGGATTGTCGCATGAACATCGCTTTGATCGCCCACGACCGCAAGAAAGAAGAAATGGTCAATTTCGTCATCGCCTATGAACCGGTTTTTCAGGGCCATCGCCTGTTTGCAACGGGAACCACCGGCCGCCTGATCATGGAGCAGACGAATCTTTCCGTGCATCGCTTCATGTCGGGGCCGCTGGGCGGTGACCAGCAGATCGGTGCCCTGGTGGCCGAGAATGAAATGGATTTGATCATTTTCCTGCGGGATCCGCTCATGGCCCAACCCCACGAGCCGGACATCTCGGCCCTGCTTCGCCTGTGCGACGTATACGGCGTTCCGGTGGCGACGAACGTGGCCACGGCGGAACTTTTGGTGCGGGCTCTGGCGCGCGGCGATTTCGCCTGGCGGGAACTGGTGCACAAATACAAGCCGGGTGTGGATGATGGATTACAGGGAACAGGAATCGCTCCTGACGCTGGCCTGGCAGATCGTTGACCGGCTGGAAGCCGCAGGAAGGCGCGCCTGGCTGGTCGGCGGCTGCGTGCGGGACAGGCTTGCCGGAAGGCCGATCAAAGACGTGGACATCGCCACGAGCGCGCTTCCCGACGAGGTGCTGGCCATGTTCGAGCGGGCGGAGCCGACGGGGCTCGCCCACGGCACGGTGACCGTCATTGTGCGCGGCCGCCCGTTCGAAGTGACGACGCTGCGCAGCGAAAGCGGCTATTCGGACGGCCGTCGGCCGGACGAAGTGCGCTTTATCGACGACATCACGGAAGATTTGGCGCGCCGTGACTTCACCATCAACGCGATGGCGCTGGCAAAAAGCGGCGAGCTGATCGATCCGTTCGGCGGGAAGCGGGATTTGGCCGGCCGCCTGCTCCGCGCCGTCGGCGATCCGCGGCAACGGTTTGCCGAAGATGCGCTCCGGATGCTGCGCGCCGTCCGCTTTGCGGCGGAATACGGCCTTGCCGTCGAAACCGGGACGTGGAACGCCATCGTCGAGATGGCGCCGCGCATCAACCTGATCGCCATCGAACGGGTGCGGATGGAGTTGGAACGGATCACGGAAGGTTCCGACCCCGCAGGCGGGTACCGGATGCTCGCAAATAGCGGCCTGTACCGCCATTTCAAGACGCCGTTGCCGCTCGAACGGCTGACGGAAACGGGGGCGGATGCGCTCGGCGTGATGACGGCTTGCGGCGATGCAACGGTGCGCTGGGTGCGGCTGTTTGCCTCGCTCGGCATCGGGCCGGAAGAGGCGGGCCGGCTCATGCGCGGCCTGACGTTTTCCCGCCGCAAGACGGATGAAATCGCATCCGCGCTTGCCTTCGGCTCCGCCGTCGCAGCGCTCGCCGGACGGGAGGACGGGGACGCTTCCCGGGCCTTCAAACGGCTCGTGCTGCGCCACGGCAAACCCGCCGCCGAACGGTGGCTGGCCGCCACGGCCCTTGATCCGGGGACGGACGGGTCATGCCTGGAAACGGCGCGTCGCCGGCTGGCGGACATGCCGGTCGCGGGCATGAAGGAATTGGCCGTCGGCGGGCGCGATTTGCTGGCGGCCGGCTTGGCGCACGGGCCGGCCCTCGGCAAGCTGCTGGAGGCGCTTCTGGAACGCGTCGCCCTCGGCGAGCTGCCCAATGACCGCGAGCGCCTGATCGGGGAAGCGAAGAAGATGGTGCCGGCGGGAAACAACCGCAACGGCCAGTCAGGAGGCGGCGAACGGTGAAAGACGCGATATTGGCCTGTTTCCTCGAAGCCGGCGACCGTTTCGTTTCCGGGGAGGAGATCAGCCGGAAACTGGACGTTTCCCGAACGGCGGTATGGAAACATGTGCAGGAATTGAAGAAACGGGGATACCGGTTTGAGTCGTCCCCGCACAAAGGGTACCGGCTCACGGGTCGTCCGGACGGGCTGACGGCGGAAGCGATCAGACTGGCCGCGGGTCCCGTCTCGATTTTGCACGATGTGATCGTGATGGATGAGGTGGATTCGACCCAGACGGTGGGGCACCGGCTGGCCGCGGAAGGCGCGCCCCACGGCACGCTGGTGACGGCGGAAGCGCAAACGGCGGGCAAGGGGCGCATGGGCCGCACGTGGTTGTCGCCCGCCGGCAAAGGCATCTGGATGAGCCTGCTCATTCGGCCGCCGCTGCCCGTGTCGCTGGCGCCCCAGATGACGTTGGTGGCGGCGGTTGCCTTGTGCCGTGCGTTGCGCCGCGAAACGGGCGCCGACATCGGCATCAAGTGGCCGAACGATCTGCTTTCCGCCGACGGGCGCAAGTTGTGCGGCATCCTCGTCGAATCGGTCGGGGAGGATGAGCGCGTTCGCCACATGGTCGTCGGCGTCGGCATTGACTGCCACCTGGAGGAGAAAGATTACCCCCCCGAACTGGCGGGCAAGGCGACCAGCCTGTACCTGCTGACCGGACGGCGGTTCGACCGCGCCGCGCTGGCGGGGGCATTCCTGAAGGAATTCGATGCGCTGTACCGGCTTTACTTTGCGGAAGGGTTTGACCCGATCCGCACGCTGTGGGAATCGCTGTCGGTCACCATCGGCCGGCGGATTTGCCACCGGTCGGCAGACCGTTTGACGGAGGGCGTGGCGGAGCGGATGGACGAACGGGGCGGACTCGTGGTGCGCACCGACTCCGGTGAACACGTGACGCTGCTGGCGGGAGAAATCGCCTGCATGTGACTATTGCGGCACGGGTCTTCCGCATGGTATAGTTAAAACGACCAAAGGTGGTATCCGCGATGGCGGAACCGCACTTTGCCCGAATCGTCGATTCGCGCCCAATCGGCCAGGGAGCCGCATCGCGCGGACCCGTCTTGCAAGTGAATCCATTCGCTGCAACGCCACATTCTGCTCTGAGCCTGAACGGACCGAGACAGAACAAGCCGGGATTGGTTGCACGTCTTGTTGGGATTGGCATCCTTTTGGCTGTTTCGGCCGAAAGGATTTTTTGTCGTTTGCGCGCATGCTAAGGGGAAAGACGATCAGGCAAAACCGGATAATGGACACGGAGGTGGCCGGCAACATGAACGGTGGCAAACCGGTGACGACGGCAAGACTGAGACGGATGAAAAGGGAGAAGGAGCCGATCGTCGTCATTACGGCGTATGATTATCCTTCGGCCATGCATGCGGAAGCGGCAGGGGCGGATGTGCTGCTGGTGGGTGATTCCCTCGGCAACGTGATGCTCGGCTACGAATCCACCGTACCGGTGACGCTTGATGACATGGTGCACCATACGAAAGCCGTCGTTCGCGGCGCGGGGAGATGTTTCGTCGTCGCGGACATGCCGTTTCTGACGTACCACGGCAGTTTGGACAGGACGCTGGCGGGCGCCGCGCGCCTGATGCAGGATGCCGGGGCGAAAGCCGTCAAACTGGAAGGCGGCGCCGAAATCGCCGACACCGTCGCGGCCTTGACGAAAGCCGGCGTCCCCGTCATGGGCCATCTCGGGTTGACCCCGCAGTCGGTCCATCAGCTCGGCGGCTATTTTATCCAGGGCAAAACGGAAACGAAAGCGCAGAAATTGCTCGATGACGCCAGGAGGCTTGAGGAAGCCGGCGTGTTCGCCCTCGTGCTGGAACTGGTGCCGGAGGAGCTTGCCGCCCGGGTCACCGAAAGGCTGTCCGTGCCGACGATCGGCATCGGGGCGGGCCGGTTTTGCGACGGGCAGGTGCTCGTGTTTCACGATATCCTGAACATCGGCCGTCCGGGGCCGAAAAAGTTCGTCAAAACGTACGCCGATGTCGGCGGCCAAATCGAAGCGGGCATCGCTTCGTACGTCAAGGAAGTCAAACAGGGGCTGTTTCCCGCCGACGAGCACGCCTATCACGCGGAGGAGAAAGCGGACGGCGTGTACGGACCGCGATCCTGACGCGGGAAGGCCGTCCGGTCATGGACCATCACGACATGGCGAAGAAGAAGGGGATCCGATGCATATCGTTTCATCCGTCCTGCAACTGAAAACGGCGCTCGCCGGGCTGAAAGCCGAACGGCCGGGCGAGACGGTCGGCTTCGTGCCGACGATGGGTTACCTGCATGCCGGACACGTGAGCCTGATCGAACGGGCGCGGCTGGAAAACGGGATCGTCGTGCTCAGCATTTTCGTCAATCCGCTCCAGTTCGGCCCGAACGAAGACTACGAGCGTTATCCCCGCGATCCCGAACGGGATGCGGAAACGGCGCGAAAAGCCGGGGTGGACGTGCTGTTCATGCCTGCCGTCGACGAAATGTACCCGAAGGAACCGGCGCTCCGCGTGACCGTCGGCGACATGGCAAACCGGCTGTGCGGCGTTTCGCGGCCCGGGCATTTCGACGGCGTGGCAACGGTGCTGACGAAGCTGTTCCACATGGTGGCGCCCGACCGGGCCTATTTCGGCATGAAGGACGCCCAGCAGGTGGCGGTGGTGCGCCGGCTCGCGGACGATTTCAATTTCCCGCTGGAAGTCGTGGCTTGCCCGACGGTGCGGGAACCGGACGGATTGGCGATGAGTTCCCGCAACGTGTATTTGTCGCCGGAGGAGCGCGGGCAGGCCGTCGTCCTGTCGAAGGCGCTCGGCATGGCAGAGCGGCTGCTTGACGACGATGAAATCACGGTCAAAGCCGTCGTCCATTTGTTGTCCGAACGGATCAAGGCGGAGCCGCTGGCGGACATCGACTACGTGTCGGTGCTTTCCTATCCGTCGCTGTTGCCTCTGGAAGGGCCCGTCTGGCACGCGCTGGAGGCGACCGGAGACCGGGAGCTGATCGTCGCGCTGGCGGTCCGTTTCGGCAAAACCCGCCTGATCGACAACCGCGTATTCTGGAAAACGGAAGGGGTGCTTCACCATGTTTAGAACGATGATGAAATCGAAATTGCATCGGGCCACGGTGACGGAGGCCAACCTGAATTATGTCGGCAGCATCACCATCGACGAAGACCTGATGGACGTGATGGACGTATACGAGAACGAAAAAGTACAAGTGGTGAACAACAACAACGGCGCCCGATTTGAAACGTACGTCATTCCCGGGCCCCGCGGTTCCGGCGTCATCTGCCTCAACGGCGCGGCCGCGCGGCTTGCCCACCCCGGCGACAAAGTCATCATCATCTCCTACGGCATCATGACCAGCGAGGAAGCCAAAAGCCACAAACCGATCGTCGTCTTGCTCGATGACCGGAACCAAGTGGAAAAACTGATCCGGGAAGAAGTTCACTCCACGGTTCTATGAGCGGCATTTACGGCAAATTTGCCGTTTTCGATTTTGAAACGACCGGACCGGAACCTCGCGACCGGATCATCCAGGTCGGTGTCGCCGTGGTCGAAAACGGCACCATCATCCAGACGTACGCTTCGTTCGTGAAGCCGGGCATTCCGATTCCGCCGGAAATTACGCGGCTGACCGGCATCACGGAGGACGACGTGGCCGAAGCGCCGCCGCTGGAAGACGTGTTGATGGATTTGCTCCCGATTCTCGACGGCGCCTCCTTCGTCGCCCACAATGCGCCGTTCGATCTCGGCGTTTTGCAGCGGGCGCTTTCGGAATGCGGCTATGAACCGTTCAACGGCCGTGTTTATGACACGCTGGCCGCCCTCCGGTTTCTTTATCCGGGCTTGGCCGGTTTGTCCCTCGGCAAGGTCGCCCGGACGTTCGGCATCGGCCTGGACCGTCACCACCAAGCGGATCACGACGCCGCGGCGACGGCGGAATTGTGGATCCTTTGTCTTGAACGGCTCGCTTCCCTGTCCATCGTCACCTTGCGGCGATTGCGCGATGTTTTCGCGTCTTCCCCCGCCTGGGACGATTTCGTCTTTCTGCTGGATGAACTGTTGGGGCACAAAGAGGCGGATGCGCTCCTGCCGGCCGACGGCGAAGGGGTTTTCCGCGGTTTTCGCATGAAGGCGGGCGAGTGGACGGACGTTGGCGAAAAGCCCGAACCCGAAGACGAAGCCGTGGTAAACGGACACTTCGCCGTTTTTTACGAAAAATTGAAGGAACGGTTGAAGCGGCGCTTTTCCGCCTATGAAGAGCGGGACGCGCAGGAGCGGATGATTTTCGAGGTGGCGGACGCGTTCGGGGCCGGAAGCCATCTCATGGTGGAAGCCGGCACGGGGACGGGCAAATCGCTGGCCTATCTGATTCCCGCCCTGTTTCACAGCTTGTCCAGCGGCGAAAAAGTGGTGGTGAGCACCCATACGATCAACCTGCAGGAGCAAATCCGCACCCGGGACATCCCCCTCCTGGAGGATTTGCTTCCCGTTCCGTTCCGCGCCGCTCTGCTCAAAGGGCGGAACCATTATTTGTGCCTGCGCAAGTTCGAGCAAAAGGTGAACGCCCTCGATTTCGAAAACCCGAAACAGGACCCGCTGACGGCGGCCCAACTGATCGTGTGGCTGGAAGAAACGGAACGCGGGGACGAAGAGGAGCTGCAGTTCGGCGACAAAGGCCGGGAATTTTGGCGTTCGGTGCAGAGCGACAGCGAATCGTGCCTGAACCGGGCCTGCCCCTGGTTCAGGCGGTGTTTTTACCACCGGGCGAAACACGAAGCGGGAACGGCGGACCTCGTCATCACGAACCATTCCATGCTGTTCACCGACGTGAAGGCGGAACACCGGCTGCTGCCGCCCTATCGCTATCTGGTCATCGACGAAGCGCATCAGTTGGAAGAAGCGGCCTCCCGGCATCTGGGCACGGAGCTCGGCTACTTCAACCTCGTCCGCGTCCTGCAGGAGCTGTACAAGGACGCCCATACGGGACTGTTGCCGCGCCTTGCGTTCCGGCTCGGCCAGGATAACGGCGACGGGGATTGGGATGATGAAATCTCCGCCCTGGAAGCGTCTTTCGATGAAATTGTTTCCATAAAAGAGGAATGGGACCGTTTTTCGGAGAAATGTTATGGCATGATCACGGAGCAGGCGGCTTCCGCCCAGCAGAACGACGGGTCCGCCGTGCTCAGGCTCAAGGCGGACAAGCCGCCGCGGGATTACGGCGAAGTGAAAGCGATGGAACACAATTTGCACGTGCGCATCACGACGCTGGTCCAGGCGATCGAAACGCGTTTGCCCGCCATCCGGGACGTGTATGACGAGTCTCCCGTCTCGGGCCTTGTCACGGATTTGTCCGGCGCCCTGAAGGAGCTCATCCGTTTCCGCGACGCCCTCCGGTTCATTCTGGAAGCGAAGGACGCCTCCCACGTGTTCTGGATGGAAGCTGCCGGCCATTACCGTCACCGTTCCATGCGCTGGAACGCGGCACCCGTCGATGTCAGCGAACCGCTGCACGATCACTTCTTCGGCAAAAAGGACAGCGTCGTGCTGACGAGCGCCACGCTGGCCGTCGGCCATTCGTTCGATTACGTCAGCAGGCAGCTCGGGCTCGAACCTGCGGCTGAAGCCGGCCGGCTCAAGACGCTGCAACTGCCGTCGGTGTTCGACTACCGGAAACAGGCGCTCGTGCTGATCCCCCGGGATTTTCCGAGCGTGCGCGGCGCTCACGACGCCGCCTTCGTCCGCGCCCTGGCCGATTCGCTGACCCGTGTGGCGCTTCGCACGAAAGGACGCATGCTCATCCTGTTCACGTCCCACCGGATGCTGAAACAGGCGTATGCGTACATGCAGGAGCCGCTGGCGGAACACGGGGTGACGTTGCTCGGCCAGGGGATGGACGGCACGAGCCGCAACAAGTTGCTCCGCTTGTTCCAGGACCAGGGCACCACGGTGCTGCTTGGCACCAGCAGTTTCTGGGAGGGCGTCGACATTCCCGGCGAAGCGCTCAGCTGCCTGGCCATCGTGCGCCTGCCGTTCCAGCCGCCCAACCATCCGGTGGTGGAAGCCCGCACGGAAGCGGCCCGGGAGCGGAAGGAAAATCCGTTTCTCAAGTTGTCCGTGCCGTCTGCCGTCATCCGGTTCAAGCAAGGCTTCGGCAGGCTCGTGCGAACGGCGACGGACCGGGGCATCGTGATCGTGTACGATACGCGGATCATTGACACGTCCTACGGCAAATATTTTCTCCAGTCGCTGCCCGGACCAACGATCGAACAGGTACCGGCCGCGCAGCTGCCGGCAAGGGTGGAGGATTGGCTGAACAGGGGGAATCCATCATGAAGGCGGAGAAGATTTCGGACGCCGTCGTGCGCAGGTTGCCGATTTACCTGCGTTACCTGAAAGAGCTGACGAACAATGGTGTCTCCACCGTATCGTCACAGGAACTCGGCGAGAAACTGAATCTCAATCCGGCGCAAATCCGCAAGGATTTGGCCTACTTCGGCGAATTCGGCCGCAAGGGCATCGGGTATGACGTGGAGTACCTGGTGGAAAAAATCCGCCAGATTTTGAAACTGGACCAGGTCATCCATGTCGGGCTGGCCGGGGCCGGCAATCTCGGCCGGGCGCTGTGCAATTACAATGCCTTCGCCAAGGACAACATGAAAATCGTGGCGGTGTTCGACGCGGCGCCCGAGAAATTCGGCGAGAAAATCAACAATTTGACGGTGCAGCCGATCACCGAACTGAAATCCACCGTCAAGAAGCTCGGCATTCGCGTCGGCATCATCACCGTGCCCGCGTCCGAAGCCCAGGCGGTGGCGAACCAGTTCGTCGAAGCCGGCATCGAGGCGATCCTGAATTTTGCGCCCGCCATCCTGAAAGTGCCCGACGGCATCCGGATTCACCATGCCGACTTTACCATCGATCTGCAAAGCCTTGCCTATTTTCTTGACCAATGATTGACACGGTTTCGGAGGTGACCCGCCATTGGGCACAACGGTCATTTGGGGCGGTACGTACGTAACCATGGACGACGGACGCCGCATCATTCGTGACGGCGCCATGGTCATCCGGGACGACCGGATCGTCCATGTCGGAGACAAGAAGGAAGAATGGAAAGAAGGAGCCGGCGAAGTCGTGGACGGAAGCCGGCGCGTCTTTTTGCCGGGTTTGGTCAACACCCACGGCCACGCCGCCATGTCGCTCCTCCGGGGATACGCCGATGACCTGGATTTGCAGGTGTGGCTCGAGCAAAAAATGTGGCCGATGGAAGCGAAATTTGCGGCGGAAGACGTTAGGGCGGGCGCCCTGCTGACGGCCGCGGAAATGATCAAAAGCGGCACCACCTGCTTCGTGGACATGTACGATCACATGGACGAAGTGGCGCGGGTCGCGGAGGAGTCGGGGCTGCGGGCCGTGCTGTGCCGGGGCGTGATCGGGTTTCCCGCCGAAGCGCAGGATGCCAAGCTGGCCGAAGCGAAGGCGTTCGCGCGGAACTGGAACGGAGCCGCCGGCGGCCGCATCCGCACGATGATGGCCCCGCACGCGCCGTACACGTGCCCGCCGGCCTATATCGAACGGATCGTGGAGGCCGCCCACGAACTTGATGTGCCGCTGCACACCCACATGTCGGAAACGGTGAAGGAGGTGGAGCAGAATGCGGCCGATTACGGCGCAAGGCCCGTCGAGCATCTGCTTCGCCTCGGCGTGTTCAGCCGTCCGTGCCTCGTCGCCCACGCCGTCCATCTGAACGACGAGGAAATCGCCATATTGGCGGAGCACGGCGTGGGCGTTTCGCACAATCCCGGCAGCAACCTGAAGCTGGCCAGCGGCATCGCCCGCGTGCGCGACATGTTGAAGGCGGGCGTCACGGTGTCCCTCGGCACCGACAGTTCGGCCAGCAACAACAATGTGGACATGTTTGACGAAATCCGGCTGGCCGCTTTGCTGCAGAAAGGCGCAACGCTCGATCCGACGGCGGTCCCGGCCGCGGAAGCGCTCGCCATGGCCACCGAGTACGGGGCAGCCGCCGTCTGGCAATCCGGTGTCTTCGGTCGTCTGGCGCCCGGCATGAAAGCCGACTTCATCGCCGTCGACATCGATCAGCCCCATTTCTACCCGCATACGGACCTCGTGTCCCATCTCGTCTACAGCGCGTCGGGCCACGACGTGACGGACGTATGCGTGGACGGGCGTTGGCTGATGCGGAATCGTCAGCTGCTGACCCTCGACGAGGAACGGATCAAACATGATGCCGGACGATGCTTTGACCGGTTGCTCAGGGGTTGAGTCCGTGCAAAATCACCGGGACCGGGAAGGCGGTGGGAAGCCGTGAAAAAGATCGCGGCGGCGGTCGCCGCGGCCCTCGTGCTGCTGCTCGTCGGAGCCGGCTTTTATTACCGCGCCATCCAGAAAGACCATTACGCGCAGTTGGAAGAAGCCCGGAGGGCGGCGCTGGAGCAGACGGATATGGCGGTCATTGAAGACATGTGGCGGTTTGCAGGGGATGACGTCTGTTACGTGGCGTACGGCACCGACGCGGAAGACCGCGCGCTTTACGTGTGGATCAGGGCGGGAGAAGCGGCCGCATTCCCGGCCGATTCCGGCATCGGCGGAGATGAGGCGGCGGAACGGACGAAACAGGCGGCCGGCGATGCCGACATCCTCAGGGTCGTGCCGGGGATGCTGGACGGCGAACCGGTTTGGGAAGTGTTTTATGAACGGAAAGAGGAAAGCGGCGTGCGCCGCTATTACGACTATTACCGGTTTCGGGACGGAACGCTCGTGGACACGTTGCGCCTGAACGCCGAATGACGGGAGTCCGCTTCAAGCGGGCTCTTTTTTTGTTCCATACATTGCATCCGCATCGGAACCGGGCAATATGCTATACTCTTGATATATCATTTGTTGATAGACAGATGAAGATGAAAGGGGGCGTTTGTCATGAATGTACGTCTTGTGCCGGTGCTGATTACGTTTGTTCTGGCTACCGGCTTGTTGTTCGGCGGTTATTTTGCCTGGCAAACCTATGCGGTCAGCAATCCGATCGCAGCCGACATGGCCGATGCGCAGGGCGTGGCCGACGTTTCCCTGGAAACGGAACGCAACCGGATCATCGCAACGCTCCGGCTGGAGGAAGATGCCGATCTGATGCAGGTTTACCGGCGGATGGAGGAAATTGCAGCCAAACGGGGAAGCGGCCGGGATTTCGTGATCGAAATGGTCGGGGCCGACTCGCCCGAATTGGAGAACATATGGAACGGTGCATTGTTTGAACTGGCGGAAGCGATGGAAAACCGCCGATACGGGGACGTTCCTCTTCTGATGGAGGAACTTGCCGCGCGCCATCCCGGGCTTTCCGCAAATGCCGCGATGGACGAAAGCCGTGTATATGTGACGCTGCGCCTGGGCGATGACACCCTCCGCAAAGTATTGCCGCTTTCCGGCGAAAGATTGGAGGCGTGGTCGAATGGGCAAGTACGCTAAGGAAATCGCGATCGGATTTGTTCCGGCCGTTTTGCTTTTTTTGCCTTTCCTCGGCGTAAACCTGGCGCCGCTCTTGTTCGCCGCCGTCGCCTTCACCGCGGTGTTTCTGTTCGTCAAAACCAAGAGCGGCGGGGTTTCCGTCGCCGGGAAACGGAAAGGAGCCGACGCGAAGCCGGACTATCTCGGGTTCGACGAAGTGGGCGGCCAGGAGCGGGCGAAGACGGAACTGATGGAAGCCCTCGATTTTCTGATCAAGCACGAGGACGTCCGCCGCTTCGGCATTCGCCCGCTGAAGGGCATTTTGCTGACCGGCCCGCCGGGAACGGGCAAAACGCTGCTGGCGAAGGCGTCGGCACACCATACGGATTCCGTGTTCATCTCCGCCTCGGGCAGCGAGTTTGTGGAAATGTACGTCGGCGTCGGAGCGAGCCGCGTTCGCGATCTGTTCAAAGACGCCCGCCGCCAGGCGGAGAAGCAGGGAAAACAAAGCGCCATCGTGTTCATCGACGAGATCGACGCCATCGGCGGCAAGCGCGACGGCGGCCAGCAGCGGGAATACGACCAGACGCTGAACCAGCTGCTCACGGAGATGGACGGCATCGACTCCGGACGCACCCCGCGCATTTTGCTGATCGCGGCCACCAACCGTCCGGAAATGCTCGATCCGGCGCTGCTCAGGCCGGGGCGGTTTGACCGGATGATCGAAGTGGGGTTGCCGGGGAAGGAAGGACGCCTTCATATTTTGCGCATCCATGCGCGCAACAAACCGCTGGACCCGTCCGTCTCCCTTGAAGAACTGGCCGCGGAAACGTACGGTTTTTCCGGCGCCCAGCTGGAAAGCGTGCTGAATGAAGGCGCCATTTATGCGATGAGGGATCAATCGCCGACGATTTCGCAGCGGCACCTGTCCATGGCCGTAGACAAGGTGATGATGGGGGAGAAGACGGACCGCAAGGCGACGGAAGAAGAACGCCGCCGCGTCGCCATCCACGAGCTGGGCCACGCCATCGCCGCCGAGACGCTGCAGCCGGGCACCGTGTCGCAAGTTTCCCTCAGCCCGAGGGGGCAGGCGCTCGGCTATGTTCGCCATCATCCGAAAAACGAGCAGTATCTGTATGCCAGAACCCACCTGGAGCAGCAAATCATGGTCGCCCTTGCGGGTTCCGCGGCGGAAGAACTGTTCTACGGCGAAAGAAGCACCGGCTCCCGGGGCGACTTCGACCAGGCGCTTCGCATCGTGTCGATGATGGTGGATTCCGGGCTGACCCGGCTCGGCATCGTCAACCGGTCGATGGTGACGACGGAACAGCTCATGAACGAAAATGCCGCCATTTTGAACGAGCTGACGGAGCGAACGCGCAGTTTGCTGGCGGAACGCAGGGACGTGTTCGATCGCGCCCTGGACGTGCTCTTGAAGGATGAAGTGCTTTCCGGCGAAGCCTTTCGCGACCTGCTGGCGGAACACGGCCGGCTCCCGGCATGAACGCGAGGGTATCCCGCACATGCAGGCAACATTGCACGGCCGAAGACGGGAGGCAGACCGCAATCCGGCAAATCAACCGGATTTGCGGTTTGTTCTTTTTTCGGGCAAAATTGAAACGGACGTGAAAACCATCTGCTCCATCTGCTGGCAAAATTCGCGCGCAGTGCAGTGAAATTGTTAACAGAAACGTGTAAGATGGTCATGTAGGGTGTAAGGTGGATGGCAATAATGAGAAGGGTGGTAGCATGAAATCTTTCAAACGAATCGGCGTCGTCGGCGCCGGTACCATGGGACAAGGCATCGCCGAAATGCTGGCGGTCAGCGGCCTGGACGTGCATGTGGTGGAAGCCACGCCCGAGAAGCTGGACCAGGCGATGGACATGATCAACCTCAGCCTGGACAAACAAATCGAAAAATGGGCCATTACCGCTGCCGAAAAAAAACTGATCCTGTCGCGCATCCACAAAACCGAGTCGCTGGAACAGCTGGCGGATGTCGATCTCGTCATCGAAACGATCACGGAAGATCTGGAAGCGAAGAAGGAAGTCTTCCGCCAACTGGACCGCGTCTGCGAGCCTGACGTGCTGTTCAGCAGCAACACGTCCGCCCTCAGCCTGACGGAACTGGCGAGCGAGACGGGACGGCCCGACAAGGTGATCGGCCTGCACTTCCTGCATCCGGTTTCGAAAGTGAACCTGGTGGAAATCATCCGCGGACTCCGTACGTCGGAGGAAACGTTCCAAACGATCCGCTCGCTGGTGGAGAACGTGTTCCGGAAAAAAAGCGTTCTCGTGTACGAATCGCCGGGGTTTGTGACGAGCCGGCTCATTTGCGTGCTCATCAACGAAGCGATCCACGTGTTGACGGAAGGCGTCGCTTCGGCGGAAGACATCGACACGGCGATGAAAAACGGCTACGAATTCAAATACGGCCCGCTGGAGATGGCGGACCGGTTCGGGCTTGACTCCGTGCTTGCCGCCCTGGAGCGGATGTTCCGCGAGTACGGCGACCTGAAATACCGGCCCTCCTTCCTGCTGAAGAAGATGGTGCGCGCCGGCCAACTCGGTGTCAAGACCGGCGAAGGATTTTTCCGCTACGACAAGGATGGTGACCGGATTCAATGAAAATTCTCGTCATCAACGCGGGCAGTTCGTCAGTGAAATACCAACTGTACGACATGACCGACGAATCCGTCCTGGCCAAGGGCCAGGTGGAGCGGATCGGCATGGAAACCGCCATTCTCGTGCACAAGCCGACGGGGAAAGAGGAACACCGGGAAGTGTCGGAAATCCTCGACCATACGACGGCGATCCGCAAGGTGGTGGCCGCCCTCACCCATCCGGAGTACGGTGTGCTGGCGTCCATGGATGAAATTCAGGCCGTCGGCCACCGGATCGTGCACGGCGGCGAATTTTTCTCCGAATCCGTCGTCGTAACGCCCGACGTGAAGCAGAAAATCCGTGAGCTGTTCGATCTCGCGCCTCTGCACAATCCGGCCCACATGATGGGCATCAACGCCGTCGAGGCGACGCTGCCGAACGTGCCGCAGACGGTCACCTTCGACACCGCCTTCCACCAGACGATGCCGGCGTTCGCCTACCTGTATCCGATTCCGATGGTGCTGTACCGGAAACACAAAGTTCGGCGATACGGCGCCCACGGCACGAGCCACATGTATGTCAGCCAGCGTGCGGCCGAATGGATGGGCAAACCGCTGGAGGAACTCAAAATCATCACCTGCCACATCGGCAACGGTGCGAGCTGCACGGCCATCCAGGGCGGCAAATCGGTGGACACGAGCATGGGCATGACGCCGCTGGAAGGGCTCATGATGGGCACCCGGAGCGGGGATATCGACCCGGCCATCGTACCTTACGTCATCGCGAAGGAAGACCTGACTGTGGGCGAAGTCAATTCGATGCTGAACAAGCACAGCGGACTGCTCGCCATCTCCGGCATCAGCAGCGACGTGCGGGAAGTGCAGCAGGCGATGGCCGAAGGCCATGAAGCGGCAAAGCTGGCCTACGACATGTACGAATACCGCATCCGCAAGTACATCGGTTCCTACGCGGCGGCGATGGACGGGGTGGACGCCATCGTGTTCACCGCCGGCGTCGGAGAAAATTCGCCGATTTTGCGCGAACGGGTGTTGTCCAAACTGACGTATCTCGGCGTGGAACTGGACCGCGATGCGAACGAGAACGGCCGCGGCGAACGGCGCATCACAACGGATGCCTCGAAAGTGGCCGTCTTTGTCATTCCGACCAACGAGGAACTGGTCATCGCGCGGGACACGTACCGGCTCGTTGCAAACCGCGCGTGAAGCGGGTAAACTGAAAAGGCCGGAGGGTGAATCATGGAAACGTGCGTCATTCGCGATGCGGGCCGCCATGTCGGCCGAACGGTCAAAATCGGCTGCTGGATGTACAACAAGCGTTCCAGCGGCAAAATCCAGTTTTTGCAACTGCGGGACGGAACCGGCACGATCCAGGCGGTGGCCGTCAAATCCGACTTGCCGGAAGACGTGTGGGAAGCCTGCTCGAAGCTGACTCAGGAAAGTTCGCTGTACGCCGTCGGCACGGTGCGGGAAGAACCCCGCAGCCCGTCGGGCTACGAATTGACGCTGACCGGCGTGGAAATCATCCAGCTTGCCGAAGGGTATCCGATCACGCCGAAGGAGCACGGCATCGATTTTCTGATGGATCACCGCCACTTGTGGATCCGGTCGCAACGCCAGCGGGCGATTCTCGTCATCCGCGACCGGATCATCCGGGCGATCCGCGAGTTTTTTGCGGAAAACGGATTTGTGCAGGTGGATCCGCCGATCTTGACGCCGTCCGCCGCGGAGGGGACGACGAACCTTTTTCACACGAAATATTTCGATGAAGACGCCTATCTGAGCCAGAGCGGGCAGTTGTACATGGAAGCTGCGGCGATGGCGCTGAACCGCGTCTATTCCTTCGGGCCGACGTTCCGGGCGGAAAAATCGAAAACCCGGCGCCATCTCATCGAGTTTTGGATGGTGGAGCCGGAAATGGCGTTCGTGGATCACGAGGAAAACCTGCGCGTCCAGGAACGGTTCGTCACCCACGTGGTGAAGTCCGTGCTGGCCCATTGCCGGAAGGAACTGGAGCTGCTGCAACGGGACGTCTCCCGCCTGGAGAAGGTGGAGGCGCCGTTCCCGCGCATCACTTACGACGAGGCGATCGCGTTCCTGCAGAAAGCAGGGCACGACATCAAGTGGGGAGAAGACTTCGGGGCGCCCCACGAAACGGCCATCGCCGAAACGTTCGACAAACCGGTGTTCATCACCCATTATCCGGCGGCGATCAAGGCGTTTTACATGAAGCCGGATCCGGCACGGCCGGAAGTGGTGTTGTGCGCGGACATGATCGCGCCGGAAGGGTACGGGGAAATCATCGGCGGCAGCCAGCGGATCGACGATCCGGAGCTGTTGGAGCGGCGTTTTGCCGAACACGGCCTGTCGCCGGAAACATACGGCTGGTATCTCGATTTGCGCAAATACGGCAGCGTTCCGCATTCCGGGTTCGGCCTCGGCCTGGAGCGGACCGTCGCCTGGATTTGCGGGCTCGATCACGTGAGGGAAACGATTCCGTTCCCGCGGATGTTGTACCGGCTGTATCCGTAAGCGACAAGCGTTTGTCCGAGGGGGGGAGAACGTCATGCCGATGGAAAGAGGGCTGTTTCTCGCGCTGCAGAAAGGGTCGGTCAGCGTGCCCGGCCTTTTGCTGGAGTGGTATGCGCGTCTCGGCCTGACGGAAGTGGACTTGATGTTGCTCATCCATTTGATGGCGTTCCGGGAGAAGGAGAAAAACGACCTTCCCTCCGTGGAGGATCTCCAGAACCGCATGAGTGCCGATCCGGAAGAGATCGCCGCTTCCCTGGAGAAACTGGTGAGCGAGGAATGGATCGCCATTGCGGAAACAGAGGATCCCGAGACGGGTCTTCCCTACGAAAGTTATGACATTACCGGCGTCTACGAGCGACTGGCCGCGGTGGTCGCGGACTGGGTGCGCCACGAAGGACGGACGGGATTGGAAGCGGAGCGGGATCCGTTCGGCACCATCGACGGCGGAAGGACGGAGTTGACGGCGCCGCAACCGCATGCCGGGGATGTGCGGGAAAGCGCGCCGGATGGGCGTAATCTGTTCGATCTGTTCGAACAGGAATTCGGCCGCCCGCTGACGCCGATGGAGATCGAGACGATCAACGGCTGGCTGGACAAGGACCGCTATCCGGAACCGCTCATCGCGGCCGCCCTCAAGGAAGCGGTGTTTGCCGGCAAACTGCATTTCCGCTACATCGACAGGACGCTGCTCGACTGGGCGCGCCACCGGATCCGCACGCCGGAGGAAGCGAAGGAGTATGCGTCCCGCTTCCGCGGAGGCGCCGTATAAATGAAGCTGGATGTCGAGGCCGGTGCCCATGGGGTGCCGGCCTCGTTTGTCCGGCTGACTTTGCTTGTCCCGCCGTCGGTTCATTGGCAAGGATGCCCGCAGCCTTGGGCGTTATCTTTTTTTCCGGCGGGGGCGTCGGGAGCTTTTTTGCTCTTTGCTAATTGGCATTTGCAGGTCAGGACGAACAGGGGAAGGGGGTCGGGAGAGGAGATGGACAACATGACATTGACGCTTCAGCCGGTCACGACGCAGGAAGGCATCGAAACGACGGCGCAATTGGCCGCCGAAATCTGGAAGGAGCACTATATTGGCATTATCACGGCGGAGCAGGTCGATTACATGCTGGACAAGTTCCAGTCCGTCCGGGCGATCGCCGACCAGATCGGCCGCGAGGGTTACGAGTACTACCTCATGCGAGAGGACGGCGTCGATGCCGGTTATTTGGCGGTCAAACCGGAGAATGGGAAACTGTTCCTGAGCAAATTTTACCTGCTCAAGGATCACCGGGGGAGAGGCCATGCGAGCCGGGCGATCCGTTTCCTGGAGGAGCTGTGCAGAAAGCGCGGGCTGGAGGCGATCTGGTTGACCGTGAACCGGCACAACGCGTCTTCCATCGCGGTGTATGCGCACAAAGGATTCCGGACCGTGCGGACGCAAGTGGCGGACATCGGCGGCGGTTACGTCATGGACGATTATGTGATGGAGAAAACGATTCCGTTGACGGAAGAAAACAAGACGGCATCAAAACAGCCATGATCACGGGCAGAACAACAGCCCTTGTTACCCGCTGCCGGCAGGTGACAAGGGCTGTTCGGTTTTTGTCGCGCCGCCGGAATCGCCCGGGCCTCTGACGGCGGCGTTGTTCCGGCTCTGCTTTGCCCGGGCGGGGATCCGGCTCAGGTTTGTTCGATTGTCCGGTCGATGTCCGCGCCCATTTCGGCCGCCCGTTCGGCGGCTCGCAAGACGGCGCGCCGGATGGCGTCCGCCACCCCGGCTTCCTCCATGAGGCGGATGGCGGCTTCCGTCGTTCCGCCCGGCGAGGTGACGTTGCGGCGCAGCGTTTCCGGCGGCTCGCCGGTTTGCCGGAGCATTTCGGCGACGCCGAGTATGGTTTGGTACGCCAGTTCCCGGGACGCATCTTCATCCAGTCCGCCGGCGATGCCGCCGGCGATCAGCGCTTCGACGAAATAGTAGAAGTACGCGGGACCGCTGCCGGAAACACCCGTCACGATGTCGAGCAGCGGCTCGTCCACTTCGCGGACGATGCCGATGGCGCCGAACAGTTCGCGGGCCATGCCGCGGCTTGCGTCGTCCGCGTCGGCGCTGTAGCTGAGCCCGGTGGCGCCGAGGCCGATGGAGCTGGACGTGTTGGGCATCGCACGGGCAACGGGCACGTCCTGTCCGGCGAGACGCCGGATGGACGAAATGGAAAGCCCCGCCACGAACGACACGATCATCTGCCGGCCGGAAAAACCGCCCCGGTATTGTTGCATCGCTTCGGCTGCGTCTTTCGGCTTGACGGCAAGCACGACGAGGTCGGCGCCGCTGACGGCTTCCTGCGCCCGGTCTTCCGGCACCGGAATGATGCCGTAACGGTTTTTCAGATCGTCAAGCCTGGTTGCCCCGGCTTTGTCGATCACGCGGATGTGTTCGGGCCGGACGACCCGTTTGGCAGTCAAGCCGCGGATGAGGGCTTCCGCCATGGCGCCGCCGCCGATGAAAACGAGCGTCCGTCCGGCTAGCACGCTTTCGTTGTTTTTGTCAGTCATGGGTTTGCTCCTCCCGTATCGCGCGTTACGTGCGGATTTGGCCGCTGCCGCTGATGAACGTTTTGGACGACGTGAGGGCGGGGAGCCCCATCGGGCCGCGGGCGTGCAGTTTTTGGGTGCTGATGCCGATTTCCGCCCCGTAGCCGAATTCGAATCCGTCCGTAAAGCGGGTGGAGGCGTTGTGGTAAACGGCGGCGGCGTCGACTTCGTTCATGAATTTTTGGGCGTTTGCCGGGTTTTCGGTTACGATGCATTCCGAATGCAATGTGCCGAACCGGGCAATGTGTCCGATCGCCTCATCCACGTTTTTGACCACTTTGACGTTCAGCACGTAGTCGTTGTATTCCGTCGCGTAGTCAGCCTCTGTCGCTTCCTTGGCCCAGGGGGCGTACCGGCGGGTTGCGGCGCAGCCGCGGATTTCCACGTCGTTGCTGCGGAATTTGTCCATGAGCGAAGCGAGGTGCTTGGCGGCGAACGCCTCGTGGACGAGCAGCGTCTCCATCGCGTTGCACACCGAGGGACGCTGGACTTTGGCGTTGATGGTGATCGCCTCTGCCATGTGCGGATCGGCGGATTCGTCCAAAAACGTATGGCAGATGCCAGCCCCCGTTTCGATGACCGGAACGGTGGCGTTTTCGACCACGTTGCGGATCAGTCCGGCGCCGCCGCGCGGAATGAGCACGTCGAGCAGCCCGTTCAGTTTCAGCATTTCGTCCGCCGAAGCGCGGCTTGCGTCCTCGATCAGCTGCAGCGCATCCAGGGGCATGGCGGTTTTCGCCATGGCCTGCTTGAGCACTTCGACGATCCGCATGTTGGACCGGATGGCTGCGGAGCCGCCCCGCAACACGACGGCGTTGCCCGTTTTCAGGCACAGTCCGGCGGCGTCGACGGTGACGTTCGGCCGCGCTTCGTAGATGATGCCGATGACGCCGATGGGCACGCGTTTCTTGACGATTTTCAGCCCGTTCGGGCGTACCGTCTCCTCCAGCACTTCGCCGACCGGATCGGGCAGGGAAGCGATTTGCCGCAAGCCTTCGGCGATGCCCTGGATCCGTTTTCGGTCAAGGGCAAGGCGGTCGAGCAGGGAAACGGAAAGGCCGTTGCGCTTGCCGGCTTCCAAATCTTCCCGGTTGGCTTCGATGATCCGTTCGTGTTCGTTTTCCAGTTCGTCGGCCATGGCGAGCAGCGCTTCATTTTTTTGCCCTTCGTTCAAAAGGCCGAGCGCACCGGCCGCAGCCTTGGCTTTCCGGGCTTTGGCGGCGGCTTCTCCGGACAGTGTCAGCATGTTGTCGTTCATGATTGATCCCTCCCGAGGATTAGGATTTTTGCAAAATTGCGCGTGATCAAAGGGCGACCCATTCGTCGCGGTGTATAACTTCCGGACGATGGACGTCGACGCGTTTGCGCGCTTCCTCAACGGACAAACCGGCGATGGCCGTAAGCTGCCAGTTGGCGTAATTGACGACGCCCCTGCCGATGGTGACTCCGCCGAGATCGGCCACTTCCACCACGTCGCCGGGATGGAATTCGCCGGTGACCCCCCGCACGCCGGCGGGAAGCAGGCTTTTGCCGCCGCGAACGAGGGCGTTGACGGCTCCGTCGTCGATCAGGATCGTGCCCTGAGGGACCGAATGGAAGCCGATCCATTGCTTTTTCACGGGCAGGAAGTGGAGATCCGTGTCGAAATAGGTGCCTTTGCCTTCGTTGTGCAGGGCTTTCGCCAGGTCGCCCGGTTCGCCGGCGCGCCCGATGAACACCGGAACGCCGCCCAGCATGGCGATGCGTGCGGCTTCGATTTTGGAACGCATGCCGCCGGTGCCGACTTCGCTGCCCGCGCCGCCGGCGATGCGGAGCAAGTCGTCGCTGATCGCGTCGACCCGGTCGATTTTGCGGGCATGTGCATTTTTGCGCGGATCGTCGGTGTAGAGGCCGTCCGTGTCGGTGATGATGACGAGCCGGCTCGCTTTCACGAGATTCGCCACGAGGGCGGACAGCCGGTCGTTGTCACCGAATTTCAGTTCCCCGACGGACACGGTGTCGTTCTCGTTGATGACGGGCAACGCGCCGCGCCGGAGCAATTCCGTGATGGTCATGTGGGCGTTGTGGATGCGCCCGCGATCGGAAAAATCGGCGCGCGTAAGCAAAATTTGCGCGACGGTGCGTCCGTGCCGGGCGAACGCTTCGTGATAGGCTTTCATCAGAAGCGCCTGTCCGACGGCCGCCGCCGCCTGCTTCTCGTGCAACAACCGGGGCCGGCCGGCCATGCCGATGGCCTTGAACCCGGCGGCAACGGCGCCCGACGTGACGAGAAGAGGGGAGAAACCGTCGTCCATCAGCGCGGCGATTTCCGACGCGAAATATTCTACCTTGGCCAGATCCAGCCCGCCGTCTGCAGCGGTCAGCGAACTCGAGCCGATTTTGATGACGATCGTTTGATGCATGGCTCTTTCTCACTCCCAAAATAAAAAACTTCCGTCCGAATAAGGACGGAAGTTTGCTTCCGCGGTACCACCTTACTTGAAGCACGATGCGATCGGGGCGCCGTACTTCCAGCTCGAACCCGTTAACGGAGGGTCTCCGTCCAATTCGTCATTGGCCGTTCCGGGATGGGTTTCCGAACGCGTTGCGGCAAATTCTCGCAGTCCAAGGAATTTGCTCCCTGATCGCACCGGACCGTTCGTACTGGTCCCTTCATCACGTTCTCATTTTGCTACAGCATACCATGGCGGGAAGCGTTTGTAAAGGCGCGGCGGACCTTGATGCCGGCGTTGGCACGGCTTCGCTCCGCGATCGATTTTGTCCGGTTGTCGTAAGGGCAGTTTGCCGTTAACTCGTCAACGAAACGGGGGTTGCCGGTGGAGTTATGGGCAATTTGCGGTTAATTCATTCACAGAAGGGCATTTTCGGATGGAGTTATGGGCATTTTGCGGCTAACTGGTGCGGAAGAGGGGTTGACGGTAGAGTTGCGGGCAAATTTCGCCCTGACCCCCTAAGTTTGGACACTTTCTCATAACAACTTGAGGAATCTCATCAAAGCGCAATTTTTTGAAACTGAACCTGTCCCGCTTTTGCCAGCTCCGCATATATGCTTGGCTGCAAGTCATTCAAACTGCCATGCAGGCGTTCGTTGTTGTAGAAACGAATGAAGCGATCCACCTCGGTGAACGCCTCCGCATACGTTTCAAAGCAATGTCTCTGGAAGCATTCCAACTCCAGGATGCTGTGAAATGCTTCAATATGGGCGTTCTTGTTGGGGGTCTTGTTCGGGATCCTCTCATGTTCAAGGTTTTGCTGCTCGCAAAACTGACTGAATTTCTTGCTCTTGAACTGCGGACCATTGTCCGTCCGAATCACCGGCTTCACGCCTTGTGCGTGCACATTGCGCCTCAGCAGGGCCTTCTGGAGCGTCTGGATGATATGTTCCGTCGAGCAAGACTTTCCACGATGATGGGCAATCACCTGACGATCGCACACATCAAGCACAGAGGCCACGAAGAAATGTTCACGCTTGCCGGCCACATACCCGTATTTGATGTCCATCTCCCACAATTGGTTGGGCTCGGTAACGACGCGGTTCCGGGCAATTTTTCTGGGTGCCGGATTGCGTATCTCCCGCTGCGGCATCAGCACACCTAACTCTTTGCACAAGCGGTAAACCTTTTTCTTGTTGATGACCAGCTTGTACTTCAAACACAACAATCTGGTCAGTTTTCGATAACCTGAAGCTTGATGAGGACCGTTGATCAGATGCCGCAAATAGCCCTTGATCTTTGCATCGGGAATCTTGTCGCCTTTCTGGTTGTACGAGAAACCGGGGATTGGACGCCCTCCGCTTGTAGATTTGCCACGATTCGGATGCTTGAGTCGGTAGTAGTACGTGGAACGCGGAATCCGGCAAATGCGCAACACGACAGAGACCGGGTAGCCTTTGTTGATCCACTCTATTGCCAATGTTTCCATTCGGGATGGTTTTTTTTAATGATTTCTTCGAGCATTTGGATCTGAACGTCTTTTTCACCGAGCAGTTTCAAGGCTTCCTGGTACTTTCTCTCGAGTTCTTTCAGTCGTTCCGCATCTTGGAGAAGCTGTTCCTCGGTTTTTCGTTTGCGCGCCATAATTTCGCCCACCTCATCCCGATATTGGCGCACCCATTTGCTTACCGTGTCAGGAGAAACACCGTAACGTCTTGCAACCGCCTCAGTACGATAACCGGCAACAACTTCAGCTACGATCTCCTTTTTGGTCTCAATGGGGCACCGAAATCGTCTCTTCATGGATCTCCTCATCCTTTCATGAGTGTAACTTATTGGGTTGAGGAGTGTCCAAATGGATTAGGGGGCTAGATAGGTATCACCGGTTTCCAAGGCTGTGCCGTGACCGAATCGCCGCACTTCCCCGAAAAAACGATCCTCTTGACCCGAGATACGGTCAAGTCAACTTTACCGCATTTCCCACAAAACTGCCGGCATTCCGTATCGGCACGTCTATTCCCCTTCCATCGCCGCGGCGAACCAACGCGCGCCGCTGCCGTCCGGCGGGTAGACGACGAGCAGCGCGGTGCGGCGCCCGCCTCCGTTCCGGGATGCAACCGGGAACCGGCCGGACCGGTCGCGCGGGAAACCGTCCGAAAACCGATCCGACGGTTCGTGCGGGATAAGCCGATCCGACGGTTCGTGCGGGGAAGCCGTCAGCGACCGGTCAGCCGGATCATCCATGCGATCCGGGGACCGGTTCACCGGTTCGTCCGACGTAGAGCCACCGGCCGCAACCGATGCAATCGATGCAATCGATGCGTCTTTCGCCGGTCCGTCCGCGATCGGTGCCCCTGACCCGGCCGACATGTCGGTCGCGACACCGGTCTTGTCCGACGAGTCGGTTGCAACACCAGGCCGGTCCACGCCGCCGGTTCCGTCCTCCAACCGCAGATCCGCCAGTACCTCCGCCAAATCAAAAGGCAACACCTCCGCCACCGCATGCTTGTACAAATCTTTTTCCGACAGCCGCATGGCCGCCAGCTCCGGCGAAATCCGCTCCGCCTGCCCGGCAAACAGCCGCATCAGCTCCTGCAGTCCGCTTTTGCCCGGCTCGAACGTCCACCAGATTTTGCGCGGTTTGTAGCGATGGTTCAGAAAATAATCCAGCTTCATGAGCCCGATTGCCACGTCCAGCTCCGCAATCCCCTTGTGCGTCAGAAATTGTTGCAGCCGGACGAACAAATCCTCCAGCTGGTGGCCGATCCGCTGCCACCCCCGGGCTTCCCAATAGTCGCCAAACTCCTGGAAAAAGTCAAATGCCGACGGAAACGCCCGCCTGACGAGAAACTCCACAGTATGGTCCATCCGGTGGGCATTCCAATATTTTTCCAAAACGTCTTCCACCCGCTTGATCCGCACCACGTCGTCGAAGGACAACACGTGGTTGGCGAGCACCTCGTAAGGGGCCTTGTCCATCCAGATATACCCGTACTTGTCCGCATCCCGCCTGAGCCCGGTGCCCCGCAAAAGTTTCAGGAAACCGAGCTGCAACTCCTCCGGCCGCAGGGCGAACACGTCGTTGAACGTTTTGCGGAAGGAGTCGTAGTTTTCCTCCGGCAACCCGGCGATCAGATCAAGATGCTGGGCGATTTTGCCGCTTTCCCGGATTTTCGTCACCGTACGGGAAAGTTTGGCAAAGTTTTGCCGCCGCATGATCAGCTCGTTGGTCAGGTCGTTCGTCGACTGCACGCCGATCTCGAAACGGAAAATGCCAGGCGGCGCATGCTCCGACAAAAAATCGAGCACCTCGGGGCGCATGATGTCCGCCGTGATTTCAAACTGGAAGACGCACCCGTTATGGTTCTCGATCAGAAAACGGAAAATGTCCATCGCGTAATCCCGTTTGATGTTGAACGTTCGATCGACGAACTTGACCAGTTTCGCGCCGCTGTCGATCAAATATTTCAAATCCGCCTTCGCCCGCTCGATGTCGAAGTAGCGCACGCCCACCTCGATGCTGGACAGGCAAAACTGGCAGCTGAACGGGCAACCCCGGCTCGTTTCGAAGTAAATGACGCGCTTGCCCAGGTCGGGCAAATCTTCGGGAAACCGGTGGGGCGTCGGAATGTCGTTCAGGTCCAGCTTCGGCCGGGGCGGATTGATCACCACTTCCCCGCCTTTGCGGTAAGCGCAGCCAAACACGAAATGGAATTTTCGGTCGCCCTGAAGTTCCTGAAGCAAATGGTGGAAGGTCGCTTCCCCTTCGCCCATCACGATGAAATCGACGTCCGGCTCCCGCTCCATCCACTCCTTCGTGTCGTAGGACACTTCCGGCCCGCCCAGCACGACGGTCACATCCGGCAGCACCTTTTTCAGCAGGCGGACGATCTCCAGCGTCTGTTCGATGTTCCAGATGTAGCAGGAAAATCCGATCACGTCGGGTTTCCGGACGTACAGGTCGCTCACGACCTGCAACACCGGGTCCTTGATCGTATATTCAACAATGTCCACGTCAAAATCGCGCTTGCAGTACGCCTTCAGGTACCGCAGCGCGAGGCTGGTGTGGATGTACTTCGCATTCAACGTCGTCAAAAGGATGTTCATGCCGGACGCTCGCCTCCGTTAAGCATTATAGCACATCGGCGGCGCATGCGCGGACGGCATCATGCAAAACGGTGTCGGTGCATGGCGGGCAAACCGCGTACGCAAGGCGGCGCAAGGCGACCGTCGCCCGGCGGTGCGTTGGCATTCGCGCATCGGGGAACGGCGACCGCCTTGCCGGCCTGCCCGCCGCTCAACCGTGCACCGTCTCCCCGGCTTGCCCGCCGGCGGCCGCGCCGTTTTCCGGTTCGCCTTCGGACGATGCGAGTTCCAGCAGCCACTTCTCCATTTCCGGCAGCCCGCCCGCGGGAACCTGCAGGCGAATCCCCGCCGCCCGGCTCGCTTCCAGGCGTTTGGCCGCCTGATACAAAATCACGGAACCGCCTCCTTCGTCTGCTCCGCCTTGTCCCGTTCCATCCGCGAGGCGGATGAAGCGTGCCAACACGGCATTTTTTCTTGAGTATGCCTGGGTTTTCCGGAAAATATATCGGGGGCGGCGCACATTTTTAAGGTTCGTTTAAGGAACGTTTCAAGTTTTTTTAAGTTTGAGCCGGCAAAATGGAGGTGAATGGTACGAATCATGAAATGGGAGGGTTTTTCAAACATGCACGGATGGAAAAAGAAAGGGATTGTGCTTCTCATCATCATGCTGATCGGGGGTATGGGATGGGCAGGAACCGCGTCAGCCGCGGATCCGATCGAGCTGTACACGCCCCTGACGAAACTGGCGGCCAGCCCGGGACAATCCGTCAACTATTCCGTCGAAGTGCTCAACAATACGGACAGCATCCAGCACATCGGCCTGCAGGTGAACGGGCTGCCGGATGACTGGGAAAGCGAACTGAAATCCGGCGGTTATCTTGTCAGCGAAATTGCGGTCAAACCGGGAGACGTCGTTGATCTCAACCTTTCGGTGACCGTTCCTTTGGCCGTTCAGAAAGGCGATTTCCGGTTCCAGCTGGCGACGAACCGGGGGGCCGTCCTTCCCCTCGTGGTGACCGTAACCGAAGCCGGCACGTTCCGCACGGAGCTGACCAGCGACCAGCCGAACCTGGAAGGCGCCAGCGACGCCAGCTTCACCTACACGGTAAAACTGGCCAACAAGACGGCCGATCAGCAAACGTATGCGCTTCGCCACGGCGCACCCGCGGGCTGGGACGTCACCTTCACCGTATCGGGCAAAAACGTCAGCTCCGTCGTCGTTGAACCGAACGCCACGTCCAACATCACGGTGAACGTCAGCCCGGCCATCAACGTGGAAGCCGGCACGTACACGATTCCGATCGAAGCGGCCAGTGCATCCACCGGCGACAGCCTGGAGCTTGAAGCGGTCATCACCGGCACCTACAAACTGGAACTGACCACGGACAACGACCTGCTCAGCGCCGACATTACCGCCGGGCGCGAGAAGAAGGTCAACCTGGTGCTCCGCAACACGGGATCTTCGGATCTGGAAGGCATCAAGCTGGCCTCCACCCGCCCTTCCAACTGGGAAGTGACCTTCGAACAGGACGATGACATCAGCATCCCCGCCGGGGAAAGCAAAACGATCACTGCCACGATCAAAGCCAGCAACAAAGCGATCGCCGGCGACTACGTGGTCGGCTTGCGCGCCGCCAACTCCGAAGTCGAACAATCCATCAGCATGCGAATGAGCGTCAAAACGTCGGTGCTGTGGGGCTGGATCGGCATCCTGATCGTCGCGGCCGTCGCCGTGGGCATTGTCTACCTGTTCCGGAAATACGGGAGGAGGTAACCGTGCGAGAACCGATCATCAAACTGCAGGGGCTGACCAAAACGTACGGAGATTTCACCGCCGTGGACGGCCTGAACCTGGACATTTTCCCCGGTGAAATCTTCGGGCTGCTCGGCCCCAACGGCGCCGGCAAATCGACCACGATTCTGATGATGCTCGGCCTGACGGAACCGACGAGCGGCACCGCCGTCGTCTGCGGCCTCAATTCCACCCGCTACCCGATGGAAGTGAAGCGGAAAGTCGGCTATTTGCCCGATGACGTCGGGTTTTACGAAGACCGGGACGGCCTGGACAATCTGATGTACACGGCCATGCTCAACGGCATGAGCGAACGCGAAGCGGAAGAGCGGGCATGGCGGCTCCTGGAACGGGTCGGATTGAAGGAAGCCGCCCGCAAGCGGACCGGCGCCTATTCCCGGGGCATGCGGCAGCGTCTCGGCCTCGCCGACGTGCTGATCAAGCGGCCGGAAGTGATCATTCTGGATGAACCGACCCTCGGCATCGACCCGGAAGGGGTGCGGGAACTGCTGGATCTGATCCGCCGCCTGAGTCGGGAAGAAGGCATCACGGTGCTCATCTCGAGCCATCACCTGCACCAGATGCAGGAAATTTGCGACCGGGTCGGCTTGTTCGTGCAGGGCAAGCTGCTTGCCGAAGGCAACATCCATTCCCTGGCCAAAAAGCTGTTTGTCGATGCGTACTCGGCCATCGAGATCGGCATCGCGACCGCGGACGGCGCGGAGGAGGACGCCGAGTCCATCGCCGGGCGGCTGGCCGACTTGCCCGACGTCGTCCGCATGGAAAAGCGGGAAGGCCGGTACGTCCTCCATTGCACGCGGGACATGACCGGCGAGCTGGCCAAAGCGGTGATGGATGCCGGCGGCGTGCTGACGCATCTCCACCGGAAAGATTACGGTTTGGACGAAATCTATCACCGCTATTTCGAGGAAGGTGATTCCCATGCAGATGCAAAGCGCGCTTGAGAACCGGCTCGGCCGTCTTTATCCGAAATGGCTGCGGGAACGGGCAGAAGCGCGGCGCAACCGGCCGAAACACCCGTTCCGGGTCATGTTCGAGAAGGAGCTGTCCGACCATATCCGGAGCTGGCGGTTCATCATCCTGCTGGCGCTCATGTCGCTTACCTGCGCCGGTTCGCTGTATTCGTCGATCAGCGCCCTCGCTTCCGTCAGCCCGGCCAGCGACGAACTGAAGAGCTTCGTGTTCCTGCGGCTGTTCACACTGTCGGACGGAACACTGCCGAGCTTCGTCACCTTCATCGGCTTCCTGGCTCCGCTGCTCGGGCTCGCCCTCGGTTTCGACGCCATCAACACGGAACGCAACAAGGGCACCCTGAGCCGCCTGATGAGCCAGCCGATTCACCGCGATTACGTCATCAGCGCCAAATTTCTCTCTTCCCTGGCCGTGATCGCGATCATGTTTTTTGCCCTCGGCTTTCTGATCATGGGCATCGGGTTGTACACGATCGGCATTCCGTTCACGCCGGAAGAGTTTTTGCGCATGGTCTGCTTCCTGCTCCTTTGCGTCGTGTACACGGCGTTCTGGCTGAACCTGGCGATCCTGTTTTCCGTGCGCCTCCGGCAGCCGGCGACCAGCGCCCTGATCAGCATCGCCATCTGGATTTTCTTCGCCGTGTTCTTCGGCCTGATCATCAACCTGCTGGCGACCGCCCTGCTGCCCGGCAGAAGCGCCACGCTGGAAGATTACATCGCCTACCAGGAAACGATGCTGTTCCTCCAGCGGCTGTCGCCCAGCTATCTGTTCAATGAAGCGACCACCACGCTCATGGTGCCGTCCGTGCGCAGCGTCGGCCTCGTCACCCAGGAGCAGCTTTCCCTGGCCCTGGATGCGCCGTTGCCGCTCACCCAAAGTTTGCTGCTCGTGTGGCCGCAGCTGACGTTCCTGGTGGCCGGTTCCGCCGTCCTGTTCGGCATTTCCTACCGGCTGTTCATGCGACAGGAAATCCGTTCGCGCTGACGCGCATCGTCCGTCCGGAAGGGAAACGGCACGACGTCCGCTCCTTCCCGTTACGGCGGACTTGGCGGCATGCCGTTCATGCATTTTTCAAGATCCGGCCGCGCGACAACCGGCCGCACGCGCCCGCCCGCTTCCCCAAAGGGGAAAGCCGGCGGGCTTTTTCGCGGATCGGCGGTGTTATGCCGGCACGGTGCAGCCGTGGCACCGCCGCATGGCCGAATCATCGCCCTTCGCCTTCTCCCCGCTTATCCCGCATGCCCTTGTTCCGCCTGCCGCCGTTTCGCCCTTTTTCCCCGCCTCCGTTTCATGCGCCGTCGCACCGGCATCCCGCGGGACATATCTTGTCTGTCGTGAGGGTTGTCTTACCTCTGATGCCGGAACCGGCTCCGGAAAGGTGGTGATTCCGTTGCAGATTCCGGGAGGATACAAAGCCATTCGCGACCATTCGCCGATCGTCAGGGTAAGCTTGTCCAAATGCCGCGATATTCTCGGATACGCCTACACGCCTCCGGGATGGCACTATTACGTGGCATTTCTCCGGCAATATGCCGAAGATCCCGGGATATCCCCGCTCACCTCCGTCCTCGCCCGGTACGGCCGCCTGTTTTCCCCGCGCACGTTCTGGGAAGCGTTGACCGGCCTGCCAAAGCAGGAACAGCCCGACGAACTTTCCAGGTTGCCCGACTGGCCGCCGCTGCCCTGGCTCGACATCCCGTTCACGCCGGCCAACGCGAAACAGCACTTTGGCAACTATACGCAAAAAATGACCCTCCGCCACGATCAACGTTGCCGCTATCTGTACGACAAAATCCGGAAAGAAGGATATTTGCCCGACCAATATCCGGACGGTTACATCCGGGGATATTACCTGGCGGACAACTTCCGGTACCGTTTCATGGTGACCGCCGGCCAGCACCGCATTGCCGTGCTTGCGGCCCTTGGCCTCAACGAATTCGCGGCAAAAATCCAGCACGGTTTCCCACGCGTCGTCGCTCTCGACAATCTCCCGGAATGGCCGCAGGTCGTCAGCGGCGTCTACACGCCCGAACAGGCCGAGATGGTGTTTCGCCTGTATTTCCGGCTGGACGGATCGGAGAAGGCGAGACGATTGGGCCTGATTGGACCGTAAAGGGCTCCGTCGCCGTCCGGCGATGAAATCGGCACAAAACAACGGAAGGAGGCGACCAGATTGTATCAGGATGTTTGGGTGAAAGGCCGACGAATCATCAAAGGGGAGCGCGATTGCGAAGGGCGTTATGCGGCCATCCGCCATGAATTGCGGCGCCTCGGGTTTCCCGGGAAGAACGGGGACCGGTCGTTCACCGTGCTGGACATCGGCGCGGCCAGCGGGTATTTTTCATTCCGGCTGGCCGAAGAGTTCAACGCCCGGGTTACCATGATCGAGTCGTCACCGGCCATCGTCAAATGGTGGAAAAAAAACGACAACCCGAACGTGGCCCTGATCCGGCGCGCCGTCACCGCCCGGGAACTGCTCGAGATGGCCAAGAGGGAACGCTACGACGTCGTCCTGGCGCTCAGCGTGCTGCACCATTTTCCGGACTTCGAGCGGGCCGTCCTCGCCGTGTTTCGGCTGGGCCGCGTCGTCTTCATCGAGCCGCCGGCTCAGGAGGAAGCGGAAGGCGGATACCAGGGGCACCGTGCGACAGCGATCCTGCAACTGCTCGTGAATCGGCCGCACCGTGTCTTGACGCACACGCCGAATTTGCGCGGCCTGGGCAAACGCCCGCTGATGGTGTTCGGCGCGGACGCAGGGCACGGACGCGGCGCCAAACCGCCGGACAACGCCCCCACGCCCTGAAGCCGCCCCGGATGCCGCCCCCCGAATCCGAGCCCGAACAGGGTCTTCCGATTTCCATTCCTAGTGAAACTTTCCAGATGAATCGGCGTCTATATGGTTGCAAAGAACAGGATTGGAAAACGGAAAGCCAAAGGTGACTCCCATGAAAAAGAAAAAAATGCGCAAAATCTCCGCCATCGTCGTACTGGCCCTTGCCCTGGCGACGGCGGCTTGCACGCAGAACGATCAAAAAGACGGAAACTCCGCCACCGAGAATCCGGCGGAAAGCGGGACAAACGACGTCGAACCGGAGATACGGGCGGAAGCAACCGCTCCGGCGGACAACGAGGTGCTTGCCGAAATACGGCTCGACGTGGACCGGGACGGCACGGAGGAGCGGATTGTCATCCGCATGACCCGCGGCACCATGCGGGAAGAGACGGAGCCGGGTGCGTTCATGGGCATCGTGCGGGAAGGCGATGTCCGCCTGGAACTGCTGGATGCGGAGGGCCATTTGCTCCAGGCGCGGGAACTGAATCCGGATTTTGGCGGCACGCCCATGCTGTTCGAAGATCGGCGGGGTTTTGAGCTGTTTCCGGGAGACTACAACGGCGACGGCATCCCCGAACTGGCACTCGGCCAATACGCTTCGTCGAACGGTTTCATTTACAATCTGTACGAACTGTCCACGGGCGGCATCCGGCTGCTCCTGCCCAGACTGTATTCCATCAGTTACGGGTATTCCGCGCGGTTTGAACACATCGGACACCGAGCGTTCAAAAGCTCGTACTACAACATGGATACGGGTCAGTACGAGGAAGAGCTTTACGTCTGGCTGGACGGCCGGTATGTACGCTCCAAAAATGCGGATTTGACCTGCGGCGGTTGCCGCCGGCTGGACGGCGCATGGCCCGGTCTCGTCTACGTCCCCGTGGAAGACGGCTTCGTGCTGGACACGGGAGAACCGGTGCTGACCGGATACGTGCATCTGTCGCCGCCGATCGGCGGCACCACGTTCATCATTCACGAATTGTATTCCTATGAATACGCCGGAAACAACGCGGGACGGATCCGGAACACGGCGGCGGTCATCGATCCGGCAACCGGCACCGTGAACCTGTATCCGCTGTTCGATGCGACAACGGACGATCAGTACCGGACGGATTCCATCGCCCACGGTCAAGGTTTTCTGCGGAACGGGAAATGGGGGTATGCGGCCGCCGTGAACGATGGCCCGTCCGGCGTGCGCCACCAGGTGAGAACGCTCGATCCGGCCACCGGGGAGTCGGACATTCTCGTTCCTGGTTTGCCGGAAACGGAAGATACCCATTATTTCGCCCGCTGGATGACCGCTGACGGCAGCAGGCTGGTGCTGATCGGAAACATCACCGGGCAAATGTGGGTAATCGACCTCGCGAACGGCAGCATCACGCAACCAGCGGCCGCATTCCCGCAATCGTGGCCGTTTATCCTGACCTACCCGTCGCCGGACGGCGAGCGGTTTTGGTACCAGGACATGGAGAAGAACGAATTCCGCTATTACGACCTGGCCGGCCGCGTGCTCGCTTCGTTCCCCGCCACAAGCGGCATGCACAATTTCCCCGCCGTCAGCTGGAGCCATGACGGGCGATACGTGGTCCATTCGGATACGTTCGACCGGGACAACCGGCACATTATGTTCGATTACGGCGATTCCTGGCAAGTCGCCCCGCAGCGCCTCGCGTTCCGCGACCGGCAAGGCGGCCTCGTGCGCACCCTGGAATCGAAGGAAGCCGGCGTGTACGTGGAACTGGCGGGCTGGCCGGCGGCGGGCGGCGACGTCGTTCTTCTGGAACGTTACAAATTGATCGACAATCCGGAGCTGTTCAACGAACGGATCAAAACGGACCGCTCCTACGCGCTGTTGGATTTGGCAACGGGCAAGGAAACCGGTCTGGAGCTTGTCGACGGCACCGTGCCGGAGAAAACGACGGACCTGTTTTTCGGCAACCATTACGGCCCCGTCGGCCTTATAGACCGGGACAGCGGACAGTTGACGTTTCAGGATGTTGACGTCCGCCGGGTGGTCACCAACGACGGCACCTGGGCGTGGATGCAATCGGATTGGGAGGCGCGGACGAGCCGGCTGTATGTCTGGGATCCCGCCGTGAAGCGGCTTTCCGCATACGGCATCCCGCCGTCCGAATCCGCTTCCGTCCTGGTCGGCGGCAAATGGCATTACACGACAGACATGGCGGCCCGCCGTTTGCCGGAGCCGTCCGGCACACCGTAAACCCGGAAATCCGGATACGGATGCGACCCGCATCCTGCCATCCGGCGACGACCGCGGCACCTTGCGCCGCCGCACCCGGATCGCCCGGATGATGTTCCGCGGCCAAATGCCCGGGCAATTGCCCGTTGCCGGATGCTTTGCGGAGCATGGCGGGCGGCGTCTTCCCGCCGCCGCGGCAAACCGTCCGCCCAAAATCGGTTTCCTTGGACCATGACCCACTCAACGGCGACTGCAACACCGTAAACTGTATGGAAACGGGGTACAGTCACCAACCCATCCACGGAAGGGGGGGTGTCGGAAATCGGTCCACCGGTGCGCATAATCGGGCTTTTTGGGGAATCCGGGGCGAAAGCCGCACATTCCGGTGCAAATCGGAATCGTGCGGCTTTTGCCGTGTCCGGCACTTCTTCAAGCTCACGTTTGTGCCGCATCGCCATGCCTTCCGGAAACCGCTCTGTCGCCGTTGTGCCGGTTTGTGCCGATCCATCCTCTACCGGCATGCCGGCGACGCGGATGTGCAGCAGCTAACGCACCCCCGCCCGTTTCCCGCCTTTCCGCTTTGCCGTCCGCTTGCCCGTCGCCTGCCGCCCCGTCCGTTTCACCCGCCTTGTGCCGGACGGGCGTGCAGGAAGCTGCGCTTCCTCCATCCAACCTTCCCGGAGCGGACCGCCGCAGGGGGCGAGCGTTCGCTCGACGAAGCGGACGAGCGGCCGCCGGTCGCCGAAGCGGAAGAAGGCATCCGCCGCTGCCGACAGTTCCCGCGCCGCCGCCGGATCATGCTCTTCCAGCGTCCGGAACGCCCATTTGCCGACGCCCAGCCACCGGTCCTCCGCGCGCAGCATGAACTCCGCCGTCTTTTCCAACATCTTGCCGGCGACAAACAACGCCTCCGAACGGTCGGTTTGTCGGAAATCGTCTGCAAGCTCCGTCAGTTCCCAGCGCCGCCGGTCGAGCTCGGCGTAGGTGACGGGAAGCGGGCCCGCCGCGAAAGCCCGTTCCGCCGCCTCCACGTACCGTCTGGCCCGTTCTCCTCCGTCGACGATCCTGCTGTCCCTGCACATGCGCAACAGCGACGGCAGGGCGGTTTTTCGCGCCTTCCGCAACATGGCGGGATAATCGCGTTCGGTGATGACAAACATTTCGATCAGGAACCCCTGCCGCCTTACGAGCAGACGTCGGGATCGTTCCCGGTGATCGTTCGTGAATACGACGACGTCCAGGTCGCCGTTGTCCGGCACGACGCCGTGAGCCGAACTGCCGGCGAGAAGCACGGCGTCCGCTCCGTTCACGTGCTCCTTCACCGCACGGCGGACGATCTCCTCAAGCGGAATCGGCCCGGTATGATCCTTCCTTCCGGCAGCCGGCAAGTCGCGAGGTTCGGCTGTCATCCGGCCCATCCTTCTTTCCCCAAAAAATAAGCGCCATATACCGCAGTATATGGCGCATGAAACCGGGTCGTTCTCAATCGCCCTTCTTCGTTTTCAGCACGTCGGCCATGGCGCCGAGGCTGCCCAGCGTTTCGAGGGCGGATGACGGAATGAATACCTTGTTGGCATCGCCTTTCGCCATCTCCATCAGCGCTTCGAAGGATTTGTAGGACAAAATGTTTTCGTCCAGACCGGCTTGCTTCAGCTGCTCGATCCGTTGCCGTTCCGCTTCGGCCACAAGGCGAATCGCCTCCGCCCGGCCGGCCGCCTCCAGCTCCTGGGCCTGGCGCAGGCCTTCCGCTTCCCGGATGCGCGCCTCCCGGTCGCCTTCCGCCTTCAGGATGGCGCTTTGCCGCTGGCCTTCCGCCCGCAGGATCATGTCCTGCTTCGCCGCTTCCGCTTCGAGGATGATGGCCCGGCGGGACCGTTCCGCCTTCATTTGTTTGTCCATCGCTTCCTGGATGTCTTCCGGCGGCCGGATGTCCAGCACCTCCACCCGTTCGATCCGGACGCCCCATTTTTCCGTAGCTTCGTCAAGCGCCACGCGGATTTCCGCGGAAATGCGTTCCCGGCCTGCCAGCGTCTCGTCCAGTTCCATCTTGCCGATCACCTGACGCAGCGTGGCCGTGCTGATGTTGCGCACGCCCATCACGTAATCGCTGATGCCGTAGGTCGCCTGTTCCGGATTCACCACCTGGTAGAAGATGATCGTGTCAATCATCACCTGCACGTTGTCCTTCGTGATGACGGTTTGCGGCGGAACGTTCGCCTGCTGGATGCGCAAATCCAGCACCTTCCGCACCCGGTCGATGACCGGAATGACCACGTTGAGCCCGGGCTTGATCAGTTTGTGAAATTTGCCGAGCCGTTCCACGACGCCCACTTCCTGCTGCGGAACGATTTTGACGGACATCGCGACGATGACGACCACGAGCGCCAACAAAACAAACAACAAAATGGTTCCGACCAAGGGTCATCCCTCTCCTTTCGCTTTCGATACATGCACGACGGCCGTGCCCCTGTGCTTCACAACCACTCGTTCACCTTTTGGAATCGGGGTGTCCGCCGTTGCGCTCCATGTTTCGGTGCCGATGCGGACGATGCCCATCGTGGATACCCCGATGTCTTCCACGACTTCCCCCTCCCTGCCGACCAGATCGTCGATCGGATCGCGGAATTCGCGCTTGCCGTGCAACCGGTTGATGAACGGTTTCGTCGTGTAGGTCAACACGATCGCCACCGCTCCGGCGACGATCACCTGCAGAAGCCAGGCGTCCGGCGCAGCCAGGGCCACCACCATGCCGGCGAACGCGCCGATGCCGAGCCACAGCAGGTAGAACGTGAACGTCAACATTTCGGCAATGATCAACAAAATGCCAAGAACAAGCCAAATCAGCCATGCACTCAAGGGACTCACCTCCCGCTCGCTCTCCCTTTTTTACGTTGCAACGGCTCAAAAGATTCATGCACCTTCGGCTCCGCGAAAAAAAAAGAGCCGGCCCCGGGGCCGGATGCTGTCGGCGAGCATGTTGACGAGAACGGCATGCCCTTGCGGATCTTATTCCTTGTTGGCGATTTTCTCCAACGCTTCGTGCATTTTAAAAATGACGATGAGCAGTTCGCAATACACCCGCACGACGATCGGGCCGACAACGAGCGTCAGCAGGCCGGTGAGGGCGGTCCTGCCGCCGCCGTAGGGCGTGAAAATGCCTGCCGCAACGCCTGACAACCCGATGACAACGACGATGGCCATGCCGATCCAAAACAATACTTTGATGATGGCGGGCGTGATCATTTTGTCGAAGTTGAAAAATTTCGAAAATTTGCCGTCCAAGCGGGTTCACCTCTCCTGTTTTTGCGGGCTTTCGATGGTGCATTCTGCCTGTCTTTTGCCGCTGATGGAACCGTTCAGGATTCCTCTTCCATGGGATGGGTCATGTACACGGATTCCCCGAGCGTGATCGGGCATTTGCCCTGGGTCACGTTGGTCAGGTCCGCCGCCAACCGCTCCGCGCTTCCCGCTTCCGGCAGGCAGACGACCGTCACCTTGTCCGTGAAAGCGGTGTCTTTGATCAGAATGCCCTTGAGCCGCAATTCGTGTTCAATTTTGCCGTACCAGTTGTAGTCCGCTTCGATGGTGAGCGTCCGGTGCAGCTTCCGGATGACCGGTTCGGCCGCGTCGATGCCGGCGACCGCCGCCTCCGTGTAGGCGCCGACCAGTCCGCCCGCCCCGAGCAAAATGCCGCCGAAATAGCGGGTCACCACCACCGCCACGTTTTTCAGTCCGCGGCGCTTGATCACTTCCAGTATCGGTTTGCCCGCCGTTCCGCTCGGCTCGCCGTCGTCGGACTGCTTCTGAAACTGGTCCCGCTCCCCCGCCACGTAGGCGTAACAGTTGTGGGTCGCTTGCGCGTGCTTTTTGCGGATTTCTTCCACGAAACGCCACGCCTCTTCCTCGTTTTCGACGGGAGCGGCATGGCCGATGAAGCGGGAACGCCGGATGACGATTTCCTTCTCGCCGTACCGGTTGACCGTACGGTATTGTTCCAACATGGGCGTTTCCTCCCGATCCATGATGCCGGATGACGCAACGGGCCTGGGAGCCTTGCTCGAAAAAACCGTCCGCCGGGGCCGGCGGGGACCCGGCGGACGACGGGCGAACATCCGGAACCGAGCGGGCGGCCTTACTGGCCGAGCCGGCGCTCGAGTTCTTCCTTCTCCTTCTCGAAGCCCGGCTTGCCGAGCAATGCAAACATGTTCCGTTTGTACGCTTCCACGCCCGGTTGGTCGAACGGATTGACGCCGAGCAGGTAGCCGCTGACGCCGCAGGCTTTTTCAAAGAAATAGACGAGATGGCCAAACCAGTAAGGGTTGAGCTCCGGAATGGTGACCACCAGGTTCGGCACGCCGCCGTCGCTGTGAGCGAGCAGGGTGCCTTCAAACGCTTTTTTGTTGACGAAATCCATCGTTTTGCCGCTCAGGAAATTGAGTCCGTCGATGTTTTCCGGATCGTTTTCGATCACGATGTCCGCGTTCGGTTTGGCCACCTGAAGCACTGTTTCGAAAATGTTCCGGGTTCCCTCCTGGATGAACTGCCCCATCGAGTGCAGGTCGGTGGAAAAATCGACGGAGGCCGGATAAATGCCCTTGTGGTCTTTGCCTTCGCTTTCCCCGTAAAGCTGCTTCCACCATTCGGACACGTAGTGCAGCCCCGGCTCGTAGTTGACGAGAATTTCCGTTGTCTTGCCCTTGCGGTACAGGGCGTTGCGCACGGCCGCGTACTGGTAGCTCGGGTTGGACGCCAGGTTCGGATCGGCGTACAGTTTGGACGCGTCGGCGGCACCCTGCATCATTGCGTCGATGTCGATGCCGGCAACGGCGATCGGCAACAGGCCGACCGGGGTAAGCACGGAATAGCGGCCGCCCACGTCGTCGGGAATGATGAACGATTCATAGCCTTCCGCATCGGCCAGTTTTTTGAGGGCGCCCTTCTCCCTGTCGGTGGTGGCGTAAATGCGGCGGCGAGCTTCTTCCTTGCCGTATTTCTTCTCGATCGCTTCACGCAGGATGCGGAAAGCGATGGCCGGTTCCGTCGTCGTCCCGGACTTGGAGATGACGTTCAGCGAGTAATCTTTGCCTTCCAGGTATTCCAGCAGATGCGTCATGTAGGTGGAGCTGATCTGGTGGCCGGCGAACAGGATTTGCGGACCGCTGCGCCGGTCGTTCGGCAACATGTTGTAGAACGAATGGGAAAGCGATTCGATGGCCGCCCGCGCGCCGAGGTAAGAACCGCCGATGCCGATGACCACCAGCACGTCGGAGTCGGAGCGGATTTTGTCCGCCGCCTTCTTGATCCGGGCGAACTCCTCCTTGTCATATTGCGTCGGCAGGTCGATCCAGCCGAGATAATCGTTGCCGGCGCCCGTCTTGTTGTGCAGCTGTTCGTGGGCCAGCCGGACCGGCTCCGCCAGGTAGTCCACTTCATGTTGTGCGATGAACCCGAGTGCTTTGCTGTAATCGAAGGTCAATTTGTCGGTCATGAACATCCCTTCCTCCTGATCCTGGAAGCGGCACGAGCAACCGATCGCTCCGCCGCCGGTTGTGTTTTTCTTAACTTAGCACATTTTCCCTCCGCCCGCAAAACGGGAAATGACGGACATCCGCTGGAACGGCCGGCTGCAAGATACGGACTTCCGAAAAAAACCGTCCACCGCAGGAGGCCAAGCGAGTCTGGACGCCTTCCCATATAGGCGGATTGCCGTAAAACACGTCTGCCCGCCCGAAACGGACTTTCGCAATCAGCGACCGTCCGCCATAAGCGAAATCCGAAAAAAGCCGCCCGTCCGCTTATGGCGGGCAGGCGGCTTGCAGTCGTTCCAGCGGATGCGGGAATTATCGATGTCAATTTGGTGATTCGGAATCGAATCAGAGCAGTGCCTTGAACTTGGCCGTCACGTTTTCCACGGTGAAGCCGTATTCCCGGATAACCCGGTCGCCGGGCGCCGATGCGCCGAAGGTGCTGATGCCGAGCACCGCGCCTTCGCTGCCGACGTATTTCTCCCAGCCGAGCGGGTACGCCATTTCCACCGCCAGGCGCTTCGTGACCGCCTTCGGCAGCACGGATTCCTTGTATTCGGCGCTTTGCTTCTCGAACAGTTCCCAGCTCGGCATGCTGACGACGCGGACGTGGACGCCTTCTGCAGCCAGTTTCTCCTGCGCCTTCACGGCCAGCGCCACTTCGGAGCCGGTGGCGATCAGGATGCCCTGCGGGTTGCCGTTCTTCGCTTCGGATACCACATACGCGCCGCGGCGAACGCCTTCCACCGCTTGTTCCTTCGTTCCCGGCAGGTTCGGCAGCGCCTGGCGGGTCAGCACGAGGGCCACCGGCCCTTCCGTGTTTTCCACCGCGTATTTCCACGCCGCGCTCGTTTCGTTGCCGTCGGCCGGACGAATCACCGTTACGCCCGGAATGACGCGCAGTGCCGGCAGTTGCTCGATCGGCTCGTGGGTCGGGCCGTCTTCGCCGACGGCGATGCTGTCATGAGTGAACACATAGATGACGGGCACTTTCATCAGCGCGGAAAGCCGCACTGCCGGACGCAGGTAGTCGGAGAACACGAAGAACGTGCCGACGTACGGCTTCAGCCCGCCGTGCAGCGCCATCCCGTTGGCCGCCGCGGCCATGCCGAATTCGCGGACGCCGAAATACACGTTGCGGCCGGCGTAGTCATTGGCCGAATACACGCCGATGCCCTTCATGTGCGTTTGGGTCGACGACTCGAGGTCGGCGGAACCGCCGATCAGATTCGGCACCCGTTTGGCAATGGCGTTCAGCGCGGCACCGGACGATGCCCGGGTCGCCAGCCCCTTGTCTTCCGGCGAATACCACGGCAGATCGGCGTCCCAGCCTTCCGGCAGCTTGCCGGCGATGGCGTCTTCCAGCTGTTGCGCCAGATCCGGATACGCCTTGCGGTATTCGGCAAACATGGCCTGCCAGGCTTGTTCCGCCTTCACGCCTTCTTCGCGCAGCGCCGCGAAGTGGGCCCGCACTTCCTCCGGCACGTAAAATTCCGGATGCGGCCAGCCGTAAAATTCCTTCGTCAGCAGCGCCTCTTCCGGACCGAGCGGAGAACCGTGAGGACCTGCGCTGCCGCCCTTGCCCTGCTTGTTCGGGCTGCCGTAGCCGATGATCGTCTTCACTTCGATCAGCGTCGGGCGTTCGGTGTCCGCCTTCGCTTCGGCGATGGCTTTGCGGATCGCTTCCAGATCGTTGCCGTCTTCCACCCGCAGCGTTTGCCAGCCGTATCCGGCAAAACGGGTGTGCACGTTTTCCGACATGGACAGGGAAAGTTCGCCGTCCAGGGAAATGTCGTTGGAATCGTACAGCACGATCAGTTTGCCCAGCTTGTAGTGGCCGGCCAGGGAAGCGGCCTCGCTGGAGATGCCTTCCATCAGGCAGCCGTCGCCGCAAATGGCGTAAGTATAGTGATCAATGACGTTGAAGGAATCCCGGTTGTACACGTTGGCCAGATGAGCTTCCGCCATCGCCATCCCGACCGCCATGGCGAGGCCTTGTCCGAGCGGACCGGTGGTGGCGTCCACGCCGCGGGTGTGGCCGTATTCCGGGTGGCCCGGCGTTTTGCTTCCCCACTGGCGGAAATTTTGGATTTCTTCCATGGAGCAATCTTCATAACCGAACAGGTGGAGCAGGCTGTACAGCAACATGGAGCCGTGTCCGGCGGACAACACGAAACGGTCGCGGTTGATCCATTCCGGATTGGCGGGGCTGTGCTTCATGAACCGGGCCCAAAGTTCATAGGCCATCGGCGCGGCGCCCATCGGCATGCCCGGGTGGCCGGATTTCGCTTTCTCGATGGCATCAATCGCAAGGGTGCGGATGCTCGCGACGGCCAGATCGTCAATCGTTTTGACGTTTGCAGTCATGTTTATTCCTCCTTGGTTTCGTCCTTGAGCCATTGTATCACTGTCGGCTGAACTTTCCAAACCTGGCTCTTGACATCTCCTTATATTATAGTGAATGGTAGTGATATAAATAAAATTAATGTTAATTATATCTGTTATAGAGGGAGTCTATGCAATGATCAACATGGAACTGTACCGCACCTTTTACTGGGTGGCCAAGGAGCAAAACCTGTCCCGCGCGGCGGAGCGGCTGTTCGTGACGCAGCCGAGCGTCAGCCACGCTGTTCGCCAGCTGGAGGAGCAACTGGCCGTCAACCTGTTCCACCGCGGACCACGGGGGGTGACACTGACCGAGGAAGGGCGGCTCCTGTTCGAGCACGTGGAGCAGGCGTTCCAGGCGCTGGAATCGGCTGAGCAGCTGATCGGGGAGCAAAGCCGGCTGCTGCGCGGCGAGCTGCGCATCGGCGGCAGCGATTCGCTCATCAAGCATTACCTGTTGCCCTCCCTGAGCCGCTTCTGCTCCGATTATCCCGGCGTTCACCTGATTTTGGCGAACGGCACGACGGCGGAAATCATCCGCCAGGTGAAAGAAGGTCGCATCGACTTCGGCATCGTTCGCCTGCCGGTGGAAGACCGTGCGATCACGGCGATCGAAGCGATCACCGTGCAGGATTGCTTCGTTGCCGGACCGATATACGCCCACCTTGCCGCGGAGCCGATTTCCCTGTCCGAGCTGAAACGCTATCCGCTGATCCTGTTCAGCCGAACGAGCACCTCCAGCCGGTTCATCCAGGAATTCGCGGCGTCCCACGGCGTCATCCTGGAACCGGAAATCGAACTGGCCAGCGTCGACCTGCTCATCGCCTTCGCCAAAGCGGGAATGGGCATTTCCTTCGTCACCCGCCAGTTCGCCCAGGCCGAATTGGACGCCGGCACCCTCACGGAACTGACGGTCAGGGAACCGATACCGTCCCGCAAAGTCGGCGTCATTTTCCTGAAAAACCGCCGCCTCTCGCCGGCCACGGAGACGTTCATCCGGGATTACTTGAAATTGCTTCCGGCATGAGAGAAGGAAATGATGCGGCCGTTTCGGCTTGCGAGGCACAAAGCGGAGACAAATCCGGGGATTATCGCGGGGATGGCGGTGTTCATCGGAACGGTTTTGTACGATTTTGTACGATTTTTCGAACAAAAAGCTGCCTGGACAAAAGAAAATCGGGCGTTTTGTGCGATTTTTCATATAAAACGCCCGATTGCTGTGCGATCAGCGGCCATTTTGTGCGATTTTTCATACAAAACGCCCGATGTCAGTGCGATCAGCGGCCATTTTGTACGATTTTTCATATAAAACGCCCGATTCTGGCGCATGCAGCGGCCATTTTGTGCGATTTTTCATACAAAACGCCCGATTCTGGCGCATGCAGCGGCCATTTTGTACGATTTTTCATACAAAACGCCCGCCTTTGAACCACGTAACGATCGTTTTGTATGATTTTTCATCCAAAGTGCCCGATTGCAGTGCAAACAGCATCAAACAGGGGGTCGCCCATCCCCCGGGAAGGGATGCGCTCGACCGGAACCGGCGCCCCGCAACCATCCGGGAACCGAAATTGTCGATTTTTCGCCCAAAAAATCCAAATTTGCATCAAATACGAGGAGAGTCCCGGCAAACTAGTCAAACCTGAAATTCCTGAACTAACGGAGATTCCCGGCTGACCGGTCAAACCTGAGATTCCTGAATAACCGGGGAATCCCGGCAAAACGGTCAAACCTGAACCCCTGGAGCAACCGGAGATTCCCGGCCAACCGGAGACCCGGTCAACCGTTGGAGATCGTGCACAACAAAAAGAGGCCGAACGCCCGTATGCACGAATCATGCACAGAGCGCCCGGCCCCCTCCTGTCATCGGGCAAGAAATGCCATGCCACCTGCCCGCACCTGCCGTTGCCTCAACCGAACACCACGGTTTTGTTGCCGTGCACGATGATGCGGTCTTCCGTGTACCATTTGACCGCCCGCGCCAGCACGATCCGCTCGATGTGGCGGCCGATCCGCTTCAGGTCCTCCACGTTGTCCCGGTGGCTGACCCGTTGCACGTCCTGCTCGATGATCGGGCCGGCATCCAGTTCTTCGGTGACGAAGTGGGCCGTGGCGCCGATCAGCTTCACGCCCCGCTCGTATGCCTGGCGGTACGGGTTGCCGCCCACGAAGGCGGGCAGGAACGAATGGTGAATGTTGATGATCCGGTTCGGATAATGCGAGATGACTTCGGGCGAAACGATCTGCATGTAGCGGGCAAGCACGACGGCATCCACCTTGCTCCTCATCAGTTCAAGCTGTTTCGCCTCGGCTTCCTTCTTTGTCTCCGGCGTTACCGGCACGTGATAATACGGGATGCCGAACGATTCCGTCAATTCCCGCATGTGCGGGTGGTTGCTGATGACCATGGCGATATCCGCGTCCAGGTCGCCGGCCTGCCAATGCCACAGCAGCTCCAGCAGACAGTGGTCTTCCCGCGACACGAAAATGGCCAGACGCTTGCGCGCATCCGCGCGGTACATCTTCCACGTCATGTCGAACGCCGCCGCCGTTTCGGCGAATTTCGCCTCCAGTTCCGGCAACCGTTCAGCCAGACGGTCCATGTCAAACTCGATGCGGATGAAAAACATGCCGCCCGACGGGTCCATCGTGTATTGGTCCGATTGGACGATGTTGGCCCCGTGTTCATAAAGAAACCGCGACACCGCGGCCACGATTCCCGGACGGTCAGGACAGGAAATGAGCATGCGCGCCCGGTTTTCCCGGTTTTCTCGTTTGTGTTGCGTGTTGCTGACGGGGGTCATGCCTGTTTGTAGCCTCCTCCGGACAGCCAGACGGTGATTCGGTGGTTGATTTGTTCCTCGCTCAGCCCGTCCGGCAATACGTGATGTTCGATGATTTGATCATACAGGCGTTCCATCGGTTCCCGCGGATCCGCCTTGCGTGCCTTGGCGTCGTTCTTCAGCACGTCCCAGGTTTGCAGGACGAATTCCCGGTAATGGGTGCCTTCCTTTTTCATGAACGCGTCGATCCGTTCCACGTCCTCGAGGAACGAGGCGTCGAACCGTTCGGCCACCTTGCCCGACAGAAGGGCGATTTCCGCTTCGTACATCGGGCGTTCCCGGCCTTTGACCCGGCCGATCCATGGCGTTTCCAGGATGAACGGCAAATGCCGCAGCTTCTCGTGTTCGACCACCCGCCTGATCGCCTCGAAGCCGATATAGCCCGAGCCGACCGGGGTGTGCCGGTCTTTGCCGGAGCCGCGCGGGTTTTTGCTGTCGTTCAGATGGATGACCGCCAACCGGTCCAGGCCGACGATCCGGTCAAACTCCTGCAGCACGCCGTCCAGATCACCCACGATGTCGTAGCCGGCATCGTGCACGTGACACGTGTCAAAGCACACCGTGAGCCGGTCATTGTTCTCCACGTTGTCCATGATCGCCGCAATCTCTTCGAAGGTGCGGCCGATTTCCGTGCCTTTGCCCGCCATCGTCTCGAGGGCGATGTTGACGCCGGAATCCTCCGTGCCCTTGAGCACTTCGTTCAGGCCTTCGGCGATGCGCTTGATGCCGTAATCCAGGTCTTTCTCCGTATACGCGCCGGGGTGCAGCACGATGTTTTTGACGCCGATGTAGGCGGTGCGCCGGATTTCCTCCTGCAGAAAATCGACGGCGAGTTCAAACGTGTTGCGTTTGTAGGAGCCGAGATTGATGATGTACGGCGCGTGCACGACGATTTCGCCGATGCCGTGTTCGGCCATCACCGCTTTGCCCTCTTCGATATATTGTTCCTCGATCGGCTTCCGCTTCGTGTTTTGCGGCGCGCCGGTGTAAATCATGAAACTCGTCGATCCGTATCCGACCGCTTCGTTGGCGGCGTTGAGCAACCCCTTGTCCGAAAAAGACACGTGCGAACCGATTTTCAACAATCTTTTCAAACCCCTTTCCGCCCAGCCTGGCATGCTATATATTCTAACATATTCGTTTCTGAAAATCTTTCAAATTTTGCGGCCCGCTTCGGCGTGCATTATAATGGAACATGACAACAGGGATGGAGGATGCCAAACGATGAACGGCGTGTTCAATTGGTTCATTTTTTTCTGGGTGTTCATCATGCTCGGATCGATGGCCATCGGCGGATATTTCATGTTCCGCAAGTTTTTGAAACTGCTGCCCATGGCCGACGGCAAATCGAAACTGGACTGGCAAAACTATTATGTGGAACAAAGCCGACATCTTTGGACGGAAGAATCCCGCGCGTTCCTGGACAAACTCGTATCCCCCGTGCCCGCGGCGTTCCGCGACGTCGCCAGGCACTCCATCGCCGCCAAGATCGGCCAGCTGGCACTGGAAGAGAAGGCGCCCGAAGTGACCCGCGACCTGTGCATCCGGGGATACATCATGGCCACACCGAGCCGGGATTACAAATTCCTGATGAAATTTCTGAACGAAGAGCAAATTGATGTGACCCCCTACAAACACCTGCTCAACAAGTAGGCGCCGCCGGCGGCCGTTTCGGCCGGTTTGCCGGAATGGCGCCATTTGTTTGCCCGCATCGTCTTTGTGATGACGCCTTCATCCGCGAGGCCGTTCGGCCCGCCTTGCGGCCGTGTCCACCGCCTTCGTTCCACCGGCACGGTCATCCCGCCGCCATCGTCCCGCCCCGATACCCCTGACGCGATCGCCCCGGCCCCGTCCGCGGCCGGTCCCCTTGGCTCTCCCTCCGCCCCGCTCAGCCGCCCGACAGCCGAAGCCGGACAAACCGCCGGCACCGGACGCGGCAATTCGATCCCGACCGCAAAAAAGTTGCAACTCCCCGGGCAAACGCCCATTTTTTGCGCATCCTGTTCCTGCGGCGTGCAAACGGCTCAAGGTTTTCCGCCTTCACCAAAAACCTGTTTATCATTGCGATACATTTTTTTTATGGGAAAACATCTCCCCGTAAATGTTTTTTTATGATAAGATGCAAAAGTAACTTTTGATGTCAGAATATTTACTTCATATATTCTACAGAGACAGGACGGTGTTCGATCATGTCAGTCACCATCATTTCGGATCAAAGCCTGGCCCAGGCCAGAAACTACGTGGAGACGGTTTTTGAAACGGTCAAACGGAGAAATTCCGGCGAACCCGAATTCCATCAAGCCGTGAAAGAAATTTTCGATACGCTCATCCCGGTGTTGGCCAAGGAACCTCGTTTCATCAAGGAAGCCATCCTCGAGCGCATCGTGGAGCCGGAGCGGATGATCACGTTCCGGGTGCCGTGGACCGATGACCAGGGCAACGTGCAGGTCAACCGCGGATTCCGCGTGCAGTACAACAGCGCGCTCGGCCCGTACAAAGGCGGCATCCGTTTTCATCCGTCGGTCAATGCCAGCATCATCAAGTTCCTCGGCTTCGAGCAAATCTTCAAAAACGCGCTGACCGGACAGCCGATCGGCGGCGGCAAAGGCGGATCCGACTTCGATCCGAAGGGCAAATCCGAACACGAAATCATGCGTTTCACCCAAAGCTTCATGACGGAACTGTACCGCCACATCGGTCCGGACGTGGACGTCCCCGCGGGGGACATCGGCGTGGGCGGCCGCGAGATCGGCTACATGTTCGGTCAATACAAGCGCATCCGCGGCGGAAACGAAGCGGGCGTGTTCACGGGCAAAGGCGTCGGCTATTTCGGCAGCCTTGGCCGCACAGAAGCGACGGGCTATGGTTGCGTCTATTTTGTCAAAGAGATGCTGAAGGCGAAAAACGAAACGCTCGAAGGCAAAACGGTCATCGTATCCGGTTCCGGCAACGTGTCGACGTACGCCATCGAGAAAGCCCAGCAACTCGGCGCCAAAGTGGTCGCCTGCAGCGACTCCAACGGCTATGTATACGATCCGGAAGGCATCAAACTGGACACCGTCAAACGGATCAAGGAAGTCGAACGCAAGCGGATCAAGGAATACGTGCAGGAGCACCCCAATGCCGTCTACACGGAAGGATGCTCCGGCATCTGGTCGATTCCTTGCGACATTGCCCTGCCTTGCGCAACGCAAAATGAAATCGACGAACATTCCGCGCAAATATTGGTGGACAACGGCGTCATCGCCGTCGGGGAAGGCGCCAACATGCCCTCCACCCTCGAAGCGATCGAAGTATTCCACAAAAACGGCGTCCTATTTGGTCCGGCCAAGGCGGCCAACGCCGGCGGCGTTGCCGTATCGGCCCTGGAAATGGCCCAAAACAGCATGCGCCTCGTCTGGACGTTCGAAGAAGTGGATGCCAAGCTGCATGACATCATGGTCAACATTTACAACCAAAGCATGAAGGCATCCATCGACTACGGCGATCCCGGCAACCTGGTGCTGGGTGCCAACGCCGCCGGATTCCTCCGGGTTGCCAACGCCATGATCGCCCAGGGGATCGTCTGACGCGACGTTGTTCGGATTCGCGCCAAATCCGGATGCGGTGAAATTCGCCGCCAACATCCTCCGGCTTGCCGGAGGAAGCGGGATGCGGCCCGTTTTGCCGCCGATGCGTTGACAACGTTCGGTTACAAGGTTCGGTTGCGGCAACATGACCTTCCGCGTTTGGTGTTTTGGGGAAACCGGGGGCCATGCGCCGCAACAGCCCTCCATTCAACCTTCTGATGTTTTGGAAAACAGGCGGTGCATGATACCGCCAATGATTAGGACGGGTTACGGGAAACAGACCGTAACCTTTTTTTTGCCCAGGGGGCAGCGGCGGTTCACCGCATGAATCGCGCCGCAGCCTCACGCGTTTTCGGCCTGTTTCCCGCCGGCCATCACCCGGTCGAGCTCCCGTTCCACTTCCGCTTTGACCACACCCCAGAGCATCGTAAACGCATGCCGGTAACCGCGGCACAAGTACTCCGCCGTCAGGCCGAGCTTGGCCCGCTCCTGGCTGAATACCTTGATCCCCGCCAGCCGGAGTTGCCTCCGGACATGGTACAGTTCCAGCGACACCCGGTCCTGCAGCGCATGAAGCTGCCGGATGTACAGCCGGTTCATCTTGGCCCGCGATCCCTGCAGCACGCGGATATCGTGGGCGAGAACGTCCAGTACGATCGGCAGGATGATCGACCGTTTCACCAATTCGGCTTCCTCTTCGGTTCTCTCCATGGGTGCGCGGCTCATCTGTACATCGCCTCGGTTCTCACCAATTTCCACACAAAACAAGAACACGTGTTCGCATTTCTTATTATAACCGCGTTTCTTCCTTTTATGCAATCCCGCTTCATCCCTGTCCCGTTTCGGCGGAATCCCGTTTCTTTTTTATCCCATTTATATATGGGAATCAAAAAAGGCAACCGCATCGCGCAGTTGCCCGTAAATGGCGTCTGTCAGCCTTTCTGGTCAATCAATTTTGGAACTTGTCGAACGGAAAGCTTCATTTCACTGCCGCATAACGGGCATGCAGGTTGCTCACGGAAGGACAAATCCTGCCGCATCCATCCCTTGCACGAATCCCCCGTACACGTCCACACTTCGGCTTCCATCAGCTTGACTTCCTCGTGATGGCGGCCTTTTTGGTACGCATACCCGCTGCTCAATTCCCACCCTCCCTTCCTCTCCCGCCTGAAGACATGTTTTTCCACAAAAAGCGGATAATGCACGAAGGCACTCCGCTTTCTTGGCGGAATGCCCTGTTAAGAACACCATACCATTTTTGGCACTCACTGTCAATCCGATCCTCGTCAAACCCCGGCATACGCCATGAACCCGCCGTCCACCGGCACCGTGATCCCCGTGACGAAGCCCGCGGTAGCGTCATCCGCCAGCCACAGCAGCGTGCCGAGCAGGTCTTCCGGCTTGCCGAAGCGCCCCATCGGGGTGTGGGTGATGATTTTGTGGGACCTTTCCGTCAGTGTCCCGTCTTCGTTGGTCAGCAGACGCCGGTTTTGTTCCGTCAGGAAAAAGCCCGGCGCAATCGCGTTCACCCGGATGCCCGCATCGGCAAAATGGACGGCCAGCCATTTCGTGAAGTTTTCGACGGCCGCTTTCGCCGCGCTGTAGGCGGGCACCTTCGTCATCGGCTTCGGCGCGCTCATGGACGACATGTTGATGATGGTGCATCCTTGACGGCCGAGCATTTGCCGCGCGAACATTTGCGTCGGAACGAGGCTGCCCAGAATGTTCAGGTCGAACACGAACGAAAACCCTTCCTTGGCCAGGTCAAAAAACGTCACCACATCCGGATCCGACAGATCTTCCGCCTTGAAAATCTCGTTGGTGGTGATGCCCTTCGGATGGTTGCCGCCGGCGCCGTTGATCAGGATGTCACACGGCCCGAGTTCCGCCTCCACCCGTGCCGCGGCCGCCCGCACGCTCTCCGCGTCAAGAACGTCGCACGGGATCGCGATGGCCGTGCCCCCCGCCGAACGGATGGAGGAGGCGACGGCTTCCCCTTTTTCCGCGGTCCGGTTCAAAACCGCCACCTTCACGCCCTGTCGCGCCAGCTCCCTCGCCATCGCCGAACAGAGCACGCCGCTGCCGCCGGTGACGACGGCAATCTTGCCCCGCAAATTTTCGTGGATGGGCAGCATTACCGCCCACCTCCCTTTTGGAGACTGTCCCAGATGCCCCACAAATACATGATGCCGAGCGCACGGTCGTACAATCCGTATCCGGGACGGCATTGCTCATCCCAAATGTGCCTGCCGTGGTCCGGACGGACGTAGCCGGTGAACCCGCTCTCGTGGTACGCCTTCACCACTTCCACGATGTCCACGGAACCGTCCCGGGCGCGGTGGCTCGTTTCGATGAAGTCCCCGTTGTCGTACACCCGGACGTTGCGGATGTGGGCGAACGGGATGCGCGGCGCGAATTCGCGGATCATCGCCGGCAGGTCGTTGTCCGGGTTGGCGCCGAGGGAACCGGTGCAGAAGCAGATGCCGTTCGCCGGGCTGTCCACCAGCTTGAGGAAGCGGCGGATGTTGTCCCGGTTCGTAATGACCCGCGGCAGGCCGAACACGGAAAACGGCGGATCGTCGGGGTGGATGGCCATTTTGATGTCGTATTTGGCGGCCACGGGCACCACCTGTTCGAGGAAGTATTTCAGGTTGCTCCACAGGTCTTCTTCCGTGACGTTTTTGTAGGCTTCAAAAAGCTCGGACAACCGGGCCAGCCGCTCCGGCTCCCAGCCGGGCATCGTCAGCTCGGGGTTGCCGGCGATTTTGCGCACCAGTTCCTGCGGGTCGATGCCGTCGATGCGCGATTTTTCAAAAAAGAGCGCCGTCGATCCGTCTTCCATCGGTTTGGCGAGATCAGTGCGGATCCAGTCGAACACCGTCATGAAGTTGTAGGTGATCACCTTGACGCCGACGGTCGCCAGCTTTTCGATCGTTTTGATGTAGTTTTCGATGTACATGTCCCGCGTCGGCCGCCCGAGCTTGATGTCCTCGTGGACGTTGACGCTTTCCACCACATCCAGATGAAGGCCGTATTCATCGGCCCATTTTTTGTACTGCAAAATTTTTTCCATCGGCCATTCTTCACCGGCGGGCACGTCATGCAGCGCCCACACGATCCCCTCCACACCGGGAATTTGCCGGATTTGCCGCAGGGTGACGGTGTCGTTGCCCGTCCCGTACCAGCGAAAGGTCATTCTCATCGACATGGTTCCTCCTTGGTATTGGTGCCCCGAACCGGGGAAACATAACGTTGTCGGATTGGTTGATGGATAGCCGAATGTCCGGGTTGCCGGAATGCCGGAGTGTCTGACCGCCGGACTGCGGAGTTGCCGGTGCCGGAGCGCCGGATTGCCGGAAACAAAATCGGTTTGCCGCCTACGGACAAAAAAAGTGAGGATGCCGGTTTGCCAGCCGGCGCAGCACGTCTCCCATTTTGCCGATGTGAGCCATCAGCAGCTTCGCCGTCCGTTGTTCGTCCCCGCTTTCCACCGCTGCCAGCAGCGTCTCGTGTTCCTTGAGGATGTGGCTTTCATCCCGGTCGTCCAGCAGGGACAGGAATCGGACGCGGTTCAAATGGGCCCGCATCTGATTGATGAGCAGGAGCAACGTTTCATTGCCGGTCACGCCCATGATCAGGCGGTGGAATTGTTCGTCATGGCGGAAAAAGGCAGGCAGATCGCTTTCCCGGACGGCCTTCTCCTGCGCCTTGAGGCACTCCTCGAGCCGTTCGCGCACCGGCTGGTGGCGGTCCGGATCCCACAGCTTCGCCGCCTCCCGGAAGGCGCCCGTTTCCAGTTGTTCTCGGATGAACTGGACTTCCTTCACTTTGCGCACCGAAATGAGCGTCACCCGGGTACCGCGCTGAGGCAGCACGTCCACCAGCTGTTCGTTCGCCAGCAGGCGGATCGCCTCGCGGACCGGCGTGCGGCTGACGCCGAGCCTCTCGGACAGCTCGTTCTCGTAGAGCATTTGCCCGGGCACGAACTCCAGGTTCACGATTTGCTCCCGCAGCCGGTCATAAATCTGGTCTCCGAGGGAATGACGGCGGGTGACGAGGCGGGGTGGATTCGGTTTTTCCATGCTGCACCTCCCGGCACGCGTACTTTTCGGGAAGACGCCCTTTTCCGGATCTTGACGAAAAAATCTTCACAATGACAGACACATTCGACATGCGTAGAAATCATTCCGGTTTGATTTCGAGTATACTTGCATACTTGTATACAAGTCAATGGCGAACAGAAAAACCCCGGAAACCGACTTGCGGATTTTCGGGGTTTCGCTTGGATAGGCCCGGTGGGGCTCGAACCCACGACCTGATGATTAAGAGTCACCTGCTCTGCCAACTGAGCTACGGACCTGAGAACAGAAAATATAATAGCACAAATGCGAGAGGAATGACAAATGAAATTTTCTGAGGTAATGCGCCGTTTGTTTCCATCCGATCTCACGCCCGCTCCGGTCCCGAATAACGGAAGTTTCTTCCCTTATTTGCCCTCAAACGCCCGCTCCAACCCCGAATAACGGAAGTTTCTTCCCCTATCCCCCCGCAATAATGGAAAAATTTCACCGCAACTCGCCCGGACCGATTCGATGGAGCCGCATCCATGCCTGGTCACCTAGTCGATAGGCGCGTGCCCGCTGCTCCCCTCCCCCGTCACGCACGATCAATGCCTTCTCCTCCATTTGCTTCAAAATGATGCGGCATGACTTCTCACTCAATTTGAGCCATTTGGCAACATCCGCCGGCCGAAAAGGTTCCGGTGCCATCATGGCGCAACGAATCACCTCCCGCTCATACACCGGCAACTCCATCAGCCCGCTGCCCTCCCCGCTGCTCAAAAATCCGACCAACTCATACAAATCGCGACGGCACAGTTCCGGTTTTTTCATCAATTCGTCCCGACTGAACGGATAATAGATCAACCCCCGCGTCGCCATGGACCGCACACGGAACCGTTCGAAGGCATACCGGTCCCTCGATACCAATTCCGCATGGGTCGCGTAAAGCTCTTCTTCCAAAGCGATTCTGAGCCGGGTATGGAACACGTCCACATATATCCGCGATCCCGTCCGGGTGGTAAACTCATATTCCAGCATCAGATCGTCGAACGATTGGAACACCGGCCACACGACCGTTTTCAGCAGCAACTTCGTGCCGTACAGATCTTCCTGCAATTTCGATTTCCGCTGCCCTTCCGCTCCCCTGATCTGTTCCCGCAAAAACGATTCAAACAACCGGTCAAAAACGTCATCCATTTTCATACTCTCCCTTCCATGCAAAATAAAAACCGCTCCCCGGTCGATCCGGGAAAGCGGCGTGTGCTTCACGCGCATCTTCATGGATAAACATATTCACTACATTTTTTTAACAAAAAAAGATCATATTGTCAACAGTTAGGTCCATTCTCGAAAAAATCCGATGGATACGTGCGAACAGCCTGCCGCGCTGATCATCGGACTGGAAGGCATCGGAAATCCCGATACCAAGGTGGTAACAGAAAAACCGTTCCGTGACGTGCCACTCGACCACTGGGCCGCAGAAGAGATTGCCGCGGCCAAGAAAGCCGGCATTATCGCCGGATATTCTGACGGGACGTTCAATCCGGAAAGCAATGTAACGATTGAGCAACTGGCAGTCGTCTTCGTCAAAGTGCTCAATCTTGAACCCGTCCATGGTGAGGAAGTGGAAGGGGCATCGGAGTGGGCAGCCGCATACGTCCAGGCCGCCATTGATGCCGGGCTTATCCCGGTCCAGAATGATTATACCACTCCGGCCTCCCGCGAAACGATGGTCAGCTTCGCCCATGAGAGCGAAGCGTTGATCAGGCATTATCCGCAATTGCAAAGCACGGACTCCCCGGAGGAGACAGCCGCTGAAGAAGAAGCAGACAGGGAACGCTCCGGGGCACAGGCGATACTCCGACGGTCGCCGTTTTTGAACAAGCGGGCATCGTCGGCGTGCATGACTACAACATCGGAGACATCCTGATGGAACTGGAGTGGGCGTATACGGAATCCCAATATCCCTTCTCCACGCCGATGTCCTCCAAAGCCGACTTGCAGAAGGTGATCGACGATTTCAACGTGGTATAAAGCAAAGACGGGAAGCCGGGCCGGATTTCGGGACCGAAATGCTCCGCAGCCGCATCCCTTCGCTCCGATGTCCTCCTGCCCGTGAAAAAAGGCTTCTGCCGGGTTCCAACTACCCGGCAGAAGCCTTGCTTGACTGGCAGCCGCCTCCACACCGGCTCCTGAATTACAGCCGATAACCAAGCGGCATGGCGTCCCCGAAGGCGCCGAAATTTTCGCGGAACCGCAACGCCAGTTCCCGCGCGGCCCGGTCGTACGCCTCCGGGTCTTTCCACGCCCTGCGCGGCATGAGCAGATCGTTCGGCACGCCTGCCACTTCCTTCGGCACGGCCAATCCGAAATGCGGGTCGATCTCGAACGCCCCCCGCTCGATGGTGCCGTCCAGGGCCGCACTCACCATGGCGCGGGTATACGCCAGGCGGATGCGCTCCCCGACCCCGTACGGCCCGCCGCACCAGCCGGTGTTTACGAGATAGACGCGTGCGCCGTGCCGCTCGATTTTCCGGCCCAGCATGTCGGCGTACACCATCGGATGGCGGGGCATGAACGGCGCATTGAAGCAGGCGGAGAAGACCGCCTCCGGTTTCGTCACGCCCCGCTCCGTACCCGCCAGCTTGGACGTGTAGCCCGACAGGAAATAGTACATCGCCTGATCCCGCGTCAGCCGGGCGATCGGCGGCAGCACGCCGAACGCGTCAGCCGTCAAGAACACGATCGCTTCCGGGTGGCCCGCAACGCCCGGAATGACGGCGTTTTCAATATGCTCGACGGGATAGGCGGCCCGGGTGTTTTCCGTGAGCGATTCGTCGTCGTAATCGGCTTCCCGGTCCTCGTCATTGATCACGACGTTTTCCAGAATGGCGCCAAATTTGATCGCGTCAAAAATTTGCGGCTCCTTCTCGCGGGTCAGATGGATCGTTTTGGCATAGCAACCGCCCTCGATGTTGAATACGCCGGTTTCCGTCCATACATGCTCGTCATCCCCGATCAGCTTCCGGTCCGGATCCGCGGACAGCGTCGTTTTGCCGGTGCCGGACAGGCCAAAAAACAGCGCGACGTCGCCGCGTTCCCCCACGTTGGCCGAACAATGCATCGGCAGGACGTTGCGGTCGGGCAGCAGGAAGTTCATCACGCTGAAAATCGATTTTTTGATTTCCCCCGCGTATTCGGTGCCGCCGATGAGCACGACCTTTTTTTCGAACGAAATGACAATGAACGTTTCCGACCGCGTGCCGTCCGTGGCGGGATCGGCCTTGACGCCGGGCAGGGCGTAAACGGTGAACCCGGGTTCAAACGCCGGTTCGCCGCCTTCGGCGGGACGGATCAGCAGCTGATGCGCGAACAGGCTGTGCCACGCAAATTCGGTGATCACCCGGACGGGCAGTCGGTAACCCGGATCGGCCCCCGCGTACCCGTCAAACACATACAGCTCCTTGCCTTGCGCGTAATCCAGCATCTTGCGGTACAACCGATCAAAATGTTCCCCGGAAATCCCCCTGTTTTCCCTTCCCCAATGGATTTTGCCTTCAACGGACGGCTCCCGCACAAAAAAGCGGTCTTTCGGGGAACGTCCGGTGAACGCCCCCGTCGTCACGGCCAGCGACCCGACGGAAGTGAGCCGGGCTTCCTTCCGGACGATGGCCTCCTCCACCAGCACGGCAACCGGCAAGTTGCGTTTCCAGTTCAAAGCTGTTCATCTCCCTGCATGATCGATCGTACACGGCATGTATGCGCATACAACCCGACGTTTTTACAAACATTCGCCAAGCCCCGTACCTTATGGACCATTGCCGTTTTTGCCGAAGCCAACCATCCGGCCCCCCTTTTTGTTTGTCTCTTTTTGGAATGTTTTTTACCTCCATCATAATCGAAACCGATACTTATTAAAAATATAAATTAATTATTAATATAAATGCATTTTATGCATAAGAAGAACCGGAACGTCCGACATCCTTCGTCCCCTTTCCCCTTGAAAACAAGGCGGTCATTCAGTAAAATGGGCATTAGCACTCTTCTTTTAAGAGTGCTAACAACGGGTCGGGATCGCGGCAAAACGCAGCAATAACGGGGGAGGTGAAGGCATCCGGGACAACCGCACCAAACTTAACCGCTTCCATGCAAGGATCACATCCTTTTCGCAGTATTGCATTCATGTCTCCTCACATATCTATCAAACAAAACGGGAAGTCGACGTTAAACGAGTGATGATCCGCCCGCGGGTCAGAAGGCTGATTTAATGGAAACTTCTTTTTTTGTTTCAAAGGAGGAGGATATACCCATGCAAGCGCTGCTGCTCGCTGGAGGATTGGGGACGCGCCTGCGTCCGCTCACCGAAGATTGGCCGAAACCGATGGCGCTCCTGGGCAATCGGCCGTGGCTGGAACACTTGATCGTCATGCTGAAACGGCAGGGCGTCGACGATATCGTTCTGGCGGTGAAACATTGCCCCGAGAAAATCCAGCAACATTTCGGTTACGGGGACAGGTGGGGCGTGACGATTCGCTACGTCGTCGAACGCACCCTGCTCGGAACGGCCGGCGCCATCAAAAACGCGGAATCGCTGCTTCGGGATCGATTCCTGGTGTTCAACGCCGACATCATCCAGACGTTCCATTTGCGACCGTTCATCGAAGGACACGTGCGCCGCGGCGGAGGGGTGTCGATCTGTTTGACGGAAGTGGAGGATCCGTCCCATTACGGTGTGGTTGAACAGGATGCCGACGGGCGAATCCTGCGATTCGTGGAAAAGCCTCGCCCGGAAGAAGCGCCATCGCGGAAAATCAACGCCGGCATCTACATGCTGGACAAAGCGGTGCTGGCCGACATTCCCGCCGGCAAGGAAGTGTCCATCGAACGGGAAATGTTTCCCGGCTGGATCAGGAAAGGCGTGCCGGTTTACGGCCACGACACCGAAGGGTACTGGATGGACATGGGCACGACAAAACGTTACCGGCAAGTGCATCGCGATCTGCTGGACCGCAAACTGGATTTGCCCGTGAGCGGAACGGAAGTCGAGCGGGGCGTCTGGATCGGGGAAAACAGCGAGGTGCATCCGGGCGCGTTGATCGTTCCGCCCGTGCTGATCGGCAACCGGGTCACCATCGGCGAGAAGGCCGTCATCGGGCCGTACACGGTCATCGGGGACGATTGCCGGATCAAAAGCGGCGCGCGCCTCATGGAATCGATCCTGTGGAACCGCTGCACGGTGGAAACGAACGCGGTCCTGAACAACTGCATTTTCGGGCACGGCCTCACCATCGGCACCCGCCACGTCATGCATGAAGCGGTCATGAGCCGGATCGGGGTGAGTTACGCATGACCGCCATCGCCTACGTCAGCACCTACGTGCCCCAGAAGTGCGGACTGGCCACTTATACCCATCATCTGCGCCAGGCCGTCAACGAAGCCAAAGGTTGGACGGAAAGCGACCCGGTCGTCGTCGTGACGCGGGAACCGTCCGGCCATCTTGCCGATCCGCTGCTTTGGCCGCTCGACCGCGACGATGCCGCCTCCTATGCCGCGATGGCCCGCCGCATCAACCTTTCCGACGTGGACGTGGTCAGCCTGCAGCACGAATTCGGCATTTTCGGCGGAGAAGCCGGAAACTGCGTGCTGGCTTTCATCCGTGAACTGGAAAAGCCGCTCGTCACCACGTTCCACACCGTTTTCGAAAAGCCCGAACCTCCCTATGCCCCCATCCAAAAAGAAATTGCCGACCGAAGCGACAAAATCATCGTCATGAACCGCCAAGGCATCACGTTCCTCCGCGACGCCTACGGCATTCCCGAAGGAAAAATCGCCTTGTTGCCCCACGGTACGCCGTCCCCGGAAGACACGGACCGGGACGCGCTGCGCCGGGAACTGGGCTGGGAAAACCGGCGCGTCATCATGACGTTCGGCCTGCTTAACAGAGGCAAAGGAGTCGAACGCATCATCGGCGCCTTGCCGGAAGTGGTTCGCCGGGTGCCGAACGCGCTGTACGCCGTCATCGGCCAAACCCATCCGGAAGTGGTGAAACACGAAGGCGAAACGTACCGGGAGGAACTGCGCCGGCTCGTCATGCGGCTCGGTCTTGACGGGCATGTGGTCATGATCGACCGCTACATGTCGGAGCGGGAGCTCGTCCGCCATCTCGCCGCATGCGACCTGTACGTGACGCCGTACCCGGGATTGGAACAGATCACGAGCGGCACGCTGGCCTACGCCGTCGGCCTCGGCTGCCCCGTGCTCACGACCCCGTACCGGTACGCCGTCGATTTGCTCGGCGAGCATCCGGAACTGCTGATTCCCTATGACGCGGAAGATGAATGGGCCGATCGAATCGCCGGCATGCTGCTGGACGATGAAACGAGGGCCGGCTGGTCGGCGCGAATCGGCAAAATCGGACGGCAAATGCATTGGCCGGTCGTCGGCCGGGCGTTTCTCGACCTTCTGTCAGGGGTGAAGGAGCATGCCTTGGCCGAAACCCAGTGATCGCGGCGAACGGCTGCAGCCGAGGGAAACCCGTCCGGACCGATTCCGTCATCTGCGCAAAATGACCGACGACACCGGCATTCTGGAACACGCCGTCGGCAGCATTCCGCGGCGCAAAGAAGGATACAGCACCGACGACCAGGCCCGCGCCCTGTGGATCTGCCTGGAATGGCTCGATTTGGCGGACACCGGGCGGGAGCGGACCATGCTGCTGGATCTCGCCGATACGTATTTGTCCTTCCTGCTGTGGGTGCAGCGGGAAGACGGTCATTTTCACAACAATTTGGATTACCGTCGCCGGCCCGAGCCGGAAACCCCGTCCGATGACTGCTTCGGCCGTGCCCTGTGGGCGGCCGCCTGCGCCTGGGTGCGCTTCGCCGAGGACCCCGGACGGCGGACGGCGGCGGCGGCCATTCTGCGGGACGCCATTCCGCGCATTCCGGACATGCGATCGCCGAGGGGCATCGCCTATTGCCTCGCGGCCATGAGCCTGTTGCACCGCCATCGCCATCCGTGTCCGCTGGAGCGGCAAATCCGCGAATCGGCGGACCGGCTCATCGGATTTTACCGAACGCATGCCAAACGCAACTGGCGATGGTTCGAACCGGCGCTCACCTACAGCAACGGCATCCTGCCGTGGGGATTGCTCTGGGCCCACGATGCGACGGGCGACCGGAAGCCGCTGAGCGTCGCCCTGGAAAGCCTTGCGTTCCTGAAAGAAAAAATGACCGGGCGCGGAGGAATCATCCGGCCGGTCGGCAACGATGGATGGTGCACGCCGGAACACCGGGCGGACTTCGACCAGCAGCCCGTCGACGTGCTGAAACTGGCGATGGCCTGCGGCAAAGCCGCCGAACTGTCCGCGGAAGGCGACTGGCAAACCGTGATCACCCATTGCCGCGACTGGTTCCACGGCCGCAACGATCTCGGGCTGCCGCTCATCGACAAGCAAACCGGGGCTTGCTGCGACGGGCTTGAGCCCGACGGCGTCAACCTCAATCAGGGAGCGGAGTCGACCCTGTCCTGGCTGGGCACCGAAATGATCTTTCTGAAAAGCCGGCTCATGCAGGGCATGCTCATGTCAACATCCTGAGCCAGGCCCGTCCGCCGCTCGGAATGACTTCCAGCGGCACGCCGAAGAACGTTTCCAACGTTTCGCGGTTGATCATGTCCGCCGAAGGCCCCGACCGGAACACCGTGCCGTCCTTGAGCATGAGAACGTGGGTAAAAGCGGGGATGATCTCCTCGATGTGATGGGTGACATAAATCAGTGCCGGGGCGCCGGGCTCCTCCGCCAGCCGGGCAATGTCCGCCAGCAGCCGTTCCCGGGCGAGAAAATCGAGTCCGTTGCACGGCTCGTCCAGAATGAGCAGTTCGGGCCGTGCCATGAGCGCCCGGGCAATCAGCAGCTTCTGCTTCTCCCCTTGCGAGCAAAGCGCATACGGCTGGTCTTTCAGATGGGGGCAGCCGAACCGGTCAAGCAGGCGCCCGGCGTACTCGTAATCTTCCTCCTCCGGTTTTTCGTACAGGCCGATGGAGGCAAACTTGCCGCTGACCACCAGATCCAGCCCCCGTTCCTGTCCGTGCACCCGCTCCTGGAAAGACGAACTGACCCAGCCGATGCGCTTGCGGTGTTCCCGCAAATCCACCGTGCCGTACTTTTCCCCCAGAACCCGCACTTCCCCTCCGGAAGGCCACAGATAACCGGTAACCACGTTCAGCATCGTCGTTTTGCCCGATCCGTTCAACCCGAGCACGACCCAATGTTCGCCGGGGTTTACCTGCCAGTTCAGTCCGTGCAAAATGGTT
>Ga0310827_100201_pt1 | contig 65915 bp, 58 predicted proteins | sample WT_ome_2_FD_201309 | JGI IMG/M metagenome (GOLD analysis project Ga0310827, IMG submission 201309) | Sorghum-adapted microbial communities enriched on wild type (WT) sorghum from Joint BioEnergy Institute, Emeryville, California, United... ... | reverse complement strand
CACCGCTACAACACCTATCGCCCACACCGCGCCCTTGGCGGAAAAACCCCCGCACAGTACCTTGCAGCCCGCCAAGCCCAGGAGGCCGCCGTCTCTCATTTGGCTTGATCCCGGACACCGCTTTGCATCGGCGAGCAGATGCAATATCATCCGAGATGCGCTGGTGACATCATTGCCCGGGGGCGAGGAAGAGACAATGGCAGATGCTATTTCCGCGATCGTCGGCATGGCCCTGATGATTGCTTTCGTCGTCGCGATCGTAGGGAAGGTCGGGGAGGTGCCCCTGTGGGTCGTGTCGATCTTGGCCTTTGTTCTAATGGCAGTGGCGTTTTGGCAGGACGCTTTCGCCCCGCTGTTCCGGCGTTCGCGAAACAACGGGCAATGACGCCGGCTAACAGCGGCTGATCAGCTTTCCAATTTCGAGAGGTTTTCTATCAAGACGCGTGCTGAACGCAGTAAGCGCGCGTCATCGTTTGGCGGGCCGACGAGCTGCAAGCCAAGCGGCATGCCGTCGGGAGCCTGCAATACCGGCAAAGACAACGCCGGAACGCCCAACAATGTCCAAAGCGTGCAGAACACCGGATCGCCGGTCGTTTCAAGCGATGCCGGAGCGCTACCTATGCTCGCTGGCGTAATGATTGCGTCGTAATAGTCGAAAATGGGAGAGAGGCTGGCGTGCAGGCGCGGCCCCAGGTCGTGCGCAGCGAGATAATCCACCGCCGTTACCCGCCGGCCCTCATCGAGAATATCACGAAGCTGCTGGCTGGACTTGTCCGGGCCGCCGCGCTCGACAAGCTTCGAAAGCCGATGGGCCATGTCGGCAGCCATGATGGTGCGATGCGCGGTCCAGGCCTCGGCAAAAATTTCGGGAAGCTCGACAGTTCCGCCATCGTCGCCGAGGCTGGAAATGAGCTCCTCGAAAATCTCGCGTGTGGAAGCGTCCGCCTTTTCCCACACCGGTGTTTTCACCAGCGCGAATTTCGGCGGCAGGGGCGGTGGTTCCGCAGCAATTGCGCGGAAATTGGGCTTGGCGACAGGTTTCGTGTCGGGATCGAGTGGATCGTGTCCCGTGAGTACCTCGAGCAGCAGAGCGACGTCCTCCAGCGTGCGGGCAAACACACCGACATGATCGAGCGTTCGGGACAACTCCAGAACGCCGCCCCGTGAAATGAAGCCGTGCGTGGGTTTGGCGCCGAAAACGCCGCAAAAAGACGCCGGCCTGATTACGGAGCCGTTCGTTTGCGAGCCGATCGCCAGCGGCACCATGCCCGCGGCCACCGCTGCTGCTGAGCCTGACGACGAGCCACCGGGCGTGTGCTCGAGATTGTGCGGATTGCGTGTCGGGCCGGGATGATAATAGGCGAATTCCGTTGTGACGGTTTTTCCGATTATGACGGCGCCAGCGGCTCGCAGTTTCGCGACGACTGTCGAATCCTGCCGCGGTCGGCGCCCGGCCAGGAGCGGTGAGCCGCACTCCGTAGGGTAATCGGAGGTATCGAAAATATCCTTGATAGCCACAGGAATACCGTGAAGGGGTCCTGTCGGCCGGCCGTTACGGCGCCACTCGTCAAGCTCACGCGCCTGTTTCAAGGCGTGTGCGCGGTCGATGTGAACGAAGGCGCGAATATCGCCATCCAGCGCCTCGATCCGGTCCAGGCACGCGGTGACGTACTCCTCGGAAGAAAGCGCACCGCGAGTAATCTCGCGGTGCGCTTCAGTTGCACTGAGAGAGGTCAAAGCCTCAGGCATGCTTCAGTTCCCGTAAAGTTTCTGCGGCAGCCAGAGTGCAATCTCCGGAAAGATGTGGACAATGGCCATCGAGATAAAAACGAGGAACACGAACGGCAATGAGCCGGCGAAGATCTCCGTCAGCTTCACATGCGGCGGCGCTATCCCCTTCAGATAGTACGCGGCCATCGCCATCGGCGGTGTGTTGAATGACGTTTGAATGTTCAACGCCACCAGAATGCCGAAGATGATCGGGTCGATGTTGAAGGCCTTCAGCAATGGTAGGAAGATCGGCACGAAGATGATGATGATCTCCGTCCACTCCAGTGGCCATCCGAGCAGGAAGATGATCAGCTGAGCAAGGATGAGGAACATCGTTGGTGACAGTTCCAGAGACTTGACCCAGGCTTCGATCACCTCGTGGCCACCCAGGTATGAGAAGACCGACGAAAATGTCCACGAACCGATGAACAGGTAGCAGACCATCGCGGAGGTGCGGGCCGTAAGGTAAGTCGCTTCTTTCAGTCGCTCGAAAGTGAGCGCCCGATAACAAGCGGCCAGCAGCAACGCACCCGCACATCCCACCGCGGCAGCTTCCGTCGGTGTGGCAAGACCGAACAGAATGGCGCCGAGCACTGCCATGATCAGGATGAAGAGCGGGAAAAACGAGGTCAGCATCGCCCAAATGACCTCGCCGAGGGGTAAAGGCTTATCCAGCTCAGGCGGTTTCGGGGCCAGCTTCGGATTTATGATCGCTCGGGCCATGACGTACACAACATACAGTCCGGCGAGCAAGAAGCCCGGGAGAAACGCAGCCGCATAGAGCTTGACAACCGAGGTGCCCGTCGTGGCCCCGTAGAGAATGAGCAGAACGCTCGGCGGAATCATAATGCCGAGGCAGCCACCGGCACAGACCACCCCAGCGGCCAGCCGAGTGTCGTATCCTGCCCGTAGCATGGCCGGGAAGGCCAGCAACCCCATTAGCGTTACGACGGCGCCGACGATACCTGTTGCAGTCGCGAACAATGCGCAGGTGATCAGCGTCGCAACTGCAAGCGACCCCGGCAGGGTTTTTGCCGCCATCTGTATGGAGTGAAAGAGACGGTCGAGAATGTTCGAGCGCTCGATCACGTACCCCATGAAAAGGAACAGCGGGACGGCCGTCAGGACGTCATTCTGCATGACGTCGGCGGTATTCGTGACGAGCAGGTCGAATATGCGAGTGCCCATCGCGAAATAGCCGAAGAAGATGCCCATCGCGATGAGCGTGAACGCGATCGGGAATCCCAGCAGAATAACGAAGATGAACAGCCCCAGCATGAGCATGCCGACTTCGGGATTAGTCATCGGGCAGCTCCACTGGCTACTTGCTGTTCTGCAAGGCGCGCGCGCGCCTCTTCATCGGCGAGGATTGCGGATTCCAGCTCCTCCACATCCTGAAGCCGTTGCGGCCAGGCGCCGTCTCGAAGTGCTATGACGCAGCGAATGGCCTCTGCCAGGCCTTGGATCAGCATAAAAAGAGCACCGAGTGGAATCAGTGCCTTCAGGGGCCAAATCGGCTGCCCCGCGGGGCTATAGATCGAGACTTCGCGGATCATGAACGAAGTCATCGCATACGGATAGCCATAAACGAGCAGCGCCAGAAAGCCGGGAAAGAAGAAGAGGATGTATAGCGCCAGGTCCATCGCCGCCTGCATCCTGGTCGGGAGGAGGCGGTAGAGCACGTCGCCACGTACGTGACCGTTCCGCGAGAGCGTGTAGGCGCCCGCCATCAGAAACAAGGCCCCGTACATAGTGTAAGCCATATCGAACGCCCAGTTCGTGGGCGCGCGAAGAACATAGCGCATGAAGACTTCGTAGCAGGTGCCGAAAACCAAAATGATCATGCACCAGCCAAAGGCCTTACCGACGCCCGCGCTGAGGCGGTCGATAAAGAGGAGAAAGCCGACCACTGAGTTCCCTCGCCTATTTTTTGGAATTTTGTTCGGGCACACACGTTATCGGCCGGGCTCAAGCTGAGACCCGGCCGATAACTCAGTGATGTGCCATCAGGTCTCGATTGGACCGAAGTGATGCTCGTAAGCCGTCCTGTGGTCGGCGTCATTGTTCAAGTGATAGAAGCCGACCCGCTTGGCCCAGGCCTTCTGGCTGTCGAGCACCTTCTTGATGAACGGCCCCTGCTGCGGATCCTTAACCAGCTCCGCTTCAACCTGATCCCAAGCCTTGAGCTGCTCCTCGAAGATAGACTTCGGAGTGCGCTTGATCTTCACGCCGTGATCGTTGATCAGCTTCTGCAAATCTTCTGAGTAGGCGTGCCAGGCCTTCCACTCGTTATCGGCAGCAGCTGCCCGTACAGCATGTTTGATGATCGCCTGCTGCTCTTTGGCCAAGCTCTCGAACTTCGTCTTATTGAATAGAATCTCGAATGCTTCTGCGGCCTGGTGGTAGGAGCCCAAATAGTAGAGCTTGGCGACGTCTTGCGCACCGAAGCGGAGGTCGGACGAGGGGTTATTGAACTCGAACGCCTCAATGACGCCGCGGTCCATAGCGGGCAAAATCTCCGGTCCGGGGAGCTGAGCGACGCTCATGCCCATGGCCTGGAAGAGGTTGCTCGCGAGGCCGACAGTCCGATACTTCATACCTTTGAGGTCTTCCGGCCCGTTAATCTCCCTCTTGAACCAGCCTAGCGGTTGCGCCGGCATCGCGAAGCCGAGGAAGCCGACGACGTTGAGCTTCAGAACGTCCTGAATGAGCTCGTTGAAAAGTTCGAGCCCGCCACCATAGTAGACCCAAGAAAGGAGCTGGTTTGCATTGAAGCCGTAGGCGGGACCTGTGCCGAACAGTGATGCGGCGCGATGCTTGCCGTACCAGTAGGCGGACACGCTATGCGCACCGTCGAGAACGCCGCTGTGGCAGCCATCCATAACCGAGAATGGCTTAACGACGGCGCCAGCGTTCAGATAGTCGATTTTAAGCCGCCCTTCGCCCAGTTCGTTCACGATCTTCACGAAATCCTGGGCCATCTCATTCAGCATGTCCTGGGCACCCCAGGCGCCCTGCATCTTGAGCGTGACCGTTTCGGCGCGCGATACCTGTGGCATCGCGATCGTTGCCGCGCCAGTCACCGCGGCGCCGGCGAGGAACTTGCGCCGGGTGGTCATGGCCTTGTTTTTCTTTTCGGTCATTCTCGAAAACCTCCCTAGTTGAAATGGAGTTGTCGCTTTGGGTTAAGACTGCCGGTCCGTTGGCGCAGCAGCTCGGTACTCACTTTGCACAGTCCGTCAGTTTCGACAAGCACCGATACTCCGCACAGCCTCAAAGGCTGCAACTACGCTCCACACTCCAATTCTGATCTAACCCCACGCTCCAGAACGTCGCAGACCCAAAAATAACGCGCGGCGGACTTCTCAGCACACATTTTCGCCAAAGTCATCCCCGGAACAGTGTCGAGCTAACGAACGGGTAAGTTCGGTCGTCACCGACCAACTGCCGAGACCGGCGAACGTCGAGAAAGAGAGAAGAAAATCATGAGCATCGTTGATCGTAGCCTGCACTTTTCCGGCAATCGAACCGGCGTTCTCCTCATTCATGGCCTCGGCGGCACGCCGATCGAGATGCGCTTCATCGCGGTCGGGCTGGCCCGAGCCGGGTACACCGTCTCCTGCCCGCAACTCGCGGGCCACTGCGGTAGTGCCGACGATCTCAGGGCTACGCGCTGGCAGGACTGGTACGCCAGCGTCCTCGCGGCTCACGAAAAATTGCGCCAGCACTGCGATGTGATCGTCGCTGGCGGCCTTTCCATGGGAGCAGTTATGGCACTGCGGCTTGCAGCCGATCGGCCGGACAGCGTTCACGGCGCTGTCCTCTATGCGCCGACGTTGAAGCTGGATGGCTGGTCGATCCCCTGGTACGCGAGATTATTCCGGCTCGTCTACCATAGGTGGGTAGCGGATTTATTCGATTTTACCGAGCGGGATCCATACGGCATCAAGGACCCGCGTGTGCGCGGGCTCGTGACAGCGGCTCTCGAGGGCGGCGACAGCTCCCAGGCGGGGCAGCTCAGCACGCCCGGCAGCTCCATGCTGGAGTTGCGGCGGTTGGTCAATTCGGTCCGTCGGTCCCTCAGGAGCGTTCGTCAGCCTGTGCTGTTGCTGCATCCGCGTGACGACGACATCGCGAGCCTCCGCAACACTTTCCACCTGCAGAAGCACCTCGGTGGGCCGGTGCAGACGACGGTGCTCGACGACAGCTACCACATCGTCACGCTCGACCGGCAGCGTGACCTCGTGCTCGAACGGACAAGTCAATTCGTGGCCGACGTGAGAAGGCGAGTCATGGCAGCGCGGCCGACGCGGTCTGCCGAGATCAGCTCGATCCGCAGCAGCCACCCGCTGCCCGCAGTGTGAGAAAGGTGCGGGCTGTTCCGCGCGACACAGCCTGCCATCCCCGTCCCAGCCATGATGTCAGGCATTGGAGCGCAGCAAGCGACATCTCAGCGAAACGCCTGACTATGGTGGACGGATATGACCCTCAAGCTTTCAACCACAAAGACCTTCACGCTCGTTGCGGGCATCCTCGCGGGCGTGGCGCTCTCGGCTCCGGCTGCCGAGGCGGGCATGCGGATCTACTTCGGCTTCCCAGTCGGCGGCTTCTATGTTGGCGGTGGCCATCACCACTATCGTGCCCACAAGTATCACGCGTGGCGATATCATGACCTCCGCCGGGCCAGGGCGATCGAAGCCGAGCGTGCTCGGAAGGCGGCAATCGCGACGGAACGGGCAGAGCAAAAGCGTTTAACTGCTCTCGCTGCGGCAAAGCGGAAGGCAGCTGATGCGCGCGCAGACGCCGGGGCGAAGGAGCCTGAAGCTGCCGAGATCACGTTGGCAGCGATCCCATTGCCGGTGAAGAAGCCCGACAACCCGAACGCGAGCGAGGCGGGGACACTCACGACTGCAGCGATTACGACCGCCGCGAATTCGGCACCATCTGGCGAGGAGCCGAAAAAGCTCGAGTGCAAGCGCTACTTCGCCAATGTCGGGCTGACGATCACGGTGCCTTGCACCGAATGATGCGACCTTCGAGAAAGCAAGGGCCAGACCCGCCGGCAGCAGGTCTGGCCCTTATGCGTTCCGTTCGTGTCCGCCGCAGGCTTTGAAAGAGCCCGGGTAGATCAGGCGTGACCCGCGGCGTTCACGAGGTGAATCGGGTCGATACCCAGCTTGGACAGCGCCCGCTCATACTTCTCCTCGACATCGAGATCGAAGATGAGATCGAGATCCGCCTGGCAGCTCAGCCAGCCATTGGCGTGAATCTCGCTCTCGAGCTGTCCCGGCGCCCAGCCGGCGTATCCAAGGGCCAGGATTGCTCGATCCGGTCCCTCGCCTGCCGCCAGGGCCTTCAGGATGTCGATCGTGGCGGTGAGGCAAACCTCATCACTGATCGGCAAGGTCGAGGAGGGGGTGAAGTAATCCGAGCTGTGCAGGACGAACCCTCGCTCCGGCTCCACGGGCCCCCCGACGTGGATTGCCATGCGCATCAACTCCGGCGGAAGGGCTGCCTCGGTGTCCTCGTCCAGGAGCTGCAACCTTTCAAGCAAATCCGCAAAGCTGAGGTTCGGGGCGCGCTGATTGATGATCAGCCCCATCGCCCCCTCGTCCGAATGGGCGCACATGTAGATGACCGAGCGCGCAAATCTCTTGTCGGCCATCGCGGGCATGGCGATGAGCAACTGCCCTTCGAGGTATCCGTTGTCCGTAAACTTTTGTGGCTGCCGTCGTACTGTCATTCCGGGAGTCTAGCCTCAGCCTCCACTACCTGTGAAGCATTGAATTTGCTGGCACGCCGAAAGCTGCTTCACATGTCAAATTGATCGTGACTTGCCCGACACTCAACCTTGGCTACATAGGCATAAGTCGCCACGAGGCAAGGGGACTAGAGTGGTGCTCAATGGTCGTATGCGAATCACCGCCGCCATCCTGGCGGGCTCCATAGCACTCAATGTTGAGGCCGTGGCCAGTCCGCTCGCGACACCGTGGGTCGAGGCGCACGGCGCGAAGGTCCGGTTGGTCGCGGGTTCGGTTGCGTCGAAGGACGCCGAAGGCCCCACCGTTGTCGCCGGCCTTGCGATAAGTCTCAACCCGGGCTGGAAGACCTATTGGAGATCGCCCGGAGACGCCGGCGGGTTGCCACCCCACTTCAACTGGTCGGGATCGGTGAACCTGTCCGAGGCGAATGTCCTTTATCCGGCCCCGCGTCGGTTCAAAGACTCAGTGGGAGATTCGGTCGGCTACTCGGGAGCCGTGGTGTTTCCGATCGAGGTGCGCCCTCAGGATCCGGATAAGCCCGTCGAGCTGCGGCTCACCCTTTCGTATGGCATTTGCCGGGACATCTGCGTGCCGGCGGAGGCCCAGCTTGCCTTGACGCTCCCCGCCAACGCGACTGTTCCAGCCTCGCCAGAGATTGCCAACGCACTTGCGGCCGTGCCCCGCGGTTCTGACGAACGGCAGCCTAATGATCCGGAGTTGGTATCGAGCAAGGCCCACCTCGACGGCGATCGACCCAAGCTGATGCTCGAAGCCCGCTTTCCCGGGTCGGCGGTTTCCGGCGATATGTTCGTCGAGGCGATGGACGGTGCGTATGTACCACTGCCCACCAGAGTTGCGGAGAAGGGTGACACGATCAGCTTCGAGGTGGATCTGTCGGAAGCCGCGCCCGAGGAGCTGCGGGGCAAGACGCTGCGCATCACGATGGTTTCCGATGCAGGCCAGTCGGAGGCCTATTGGACGATCGACTGACCAAGGATGGTGGCCCATACTGCTTCTTGATCCGCTCGTGACGGCGTATAGGGTCAGGGCCATACGTTTCGCAGGTTCGCTGAACGATCAACCCGGAGGAATATCATGACGATAAAGGTGGGCGACCGGCTGCCGGACGCGACTTTCACCATAATGGGTCCGGAGGGGCCGAAGCAGGTGACGACGAATGAGGTGTTCGGCGGCAAGAAGGTGGCGCTGTTCGCCGTTCCCGGTGCCTATACGCCGACCTGCCACAAGCAGCACATGCCGGGTTTCGTCGCCAATGCAGACGAGTTCAAGAACAAGGGCATCGACATGATCGCCTGCACGTCAGTGAACGACATTTTCGTCCTGACGCAATGGGCCAAGGACACCGGCGCCGAGGGCAAGATCACGATGCTGTCGGACGGCAATGCGGATTTCGTCCGCAAGATCGGCCTTGATATCGATCTCTCTGCCCGTGGCCTCGGTTTGCGTTCCAAGCGCTATTCGATGATCGTCGACGATTGCGTCGTCAAAGTGCTCAATGTCGAGGACGCGCCACCGCAGCACGACAAATCCAGCGCCGCGAACCTGCTGGCCTGCCAGTTCTAAACCGACCAGGTTGCCGGTATTGCCGAGCCGCATTTTGCGGCTCGGACCATCAGATTACCAATAACTGGCATTGGGCCACTTCGAAAATAATTGCGCTTCCCCCTCTATCGAAACTCAACGGTCAAAAAGAATAATAAATTCAGCACTTCGTGCTGTTTCGCACGAGTTCCGGTCACTTGGTATATGCACGCGATTCTATTCACTGATACCGCGGAGCTTTTTCATCAATTGGTCAGTTGCGCGATCTTCTCTACGATCTCCGACAGGATTTGTTTGCCCATCTCGAGTGCTTCGGGTGAGCCAAGGTGGAAGCCGTGAACGGTCAAAGCAATGCCGGCAAGGCCCAGTCCGCCGCTTAGGATCAGTGCGAGATTGCCACCGGAGACGATCGCGACCGAGGCCAAGACGATTGCAATCTGAAGCAGCGCCTGTCCATTGTCGAAATAGGGATCCTGTCTGCGCGCCAGATCCCGTTCAGCTTCTAACGCCTTGCCCCGCGCAAAAAGCTCTTTCAGACCTTCTCCTGTGGCCGGCTCGGAGGTCAGCAGCTCTTCTTGCTGGCGGTAAGTAGCGATCCTTTCTGCAATCGCCATACGTGCGCTCTCGTCGAGGCCGGGATGGGTCACGAGTAGAAGCTCGAGCTCGGCAATTTGCAACCTGAGGGCGTCGCGGCGCATGTTCTTGGCCTGGAACCACGCCCAGGTATTCGCTGCCTCGATGTTCTTGTTGCTCGCTTCCTTGGCTGCGTTGTCACCACCAAGTACACATATGGCGAGCACGACCGATATGGCAGCAATGTAAACTGCGATCCAACGGTCGCGCTTGGAGGCTTTCTCTGCAAGGCTAGGCATCTCGCTCCCCTGGGCCGGGCTGCTCGCGGCTGCGATCCATGTCCGCGAGTCTCGGTTTCGGTCAAGGAGCTTCGTGGATGAGTTCACAAGGCTAATCGATTGGCAGTGGCTAGCAAGCTGATAGGGCGGCGACGTCCTACCTGATGATCAAGTTGCTCGAAAAAGTCGGATAAGAGCGCTGATATATTTAGCGGCCAGCATCGCCGCTCTGTGATCCCAGCGACTCCGTTCCGCCCGCATAGCGCTGGAGCGCTGCTACGCGCTCGTCAATGGAAGGATGGGTCGAGAGCAAACGGGCTGCGCTGCCGGTCAGCGGATTCTCGATAAAGAACGCTTCCATTCGTGAGGGAACATCGAACTTGGCATTTTTCTCGATTTTCCGCAGCGCCCGGATCATGGCGTCGGGGTTCTTTGTGAGCTCGACAGAGCCCGCATCGGCCAAGTACTCGCGGGTGCGGGATAGCGCGAAGCGGATGAGTGTCGACAAACCCCAGGAGATCAGAACGATCGCAATGGCAATCAGAATGGCGAGGGCTGCTCCGCCGTCCCTTCCCCGCCCATCGCGCCGGTCGCCGCCGCGGGGCCAAACGCCGTACGGAAACCGCCAGGTCCGGATCACTAGGTCGGCAACGAAAGCGAAGATACCGGCAAAGATAATGGCGATGACCATGAGCTGCGTGTCACGGTTGCGGATGTGGGTCAGCTCGTGGCCGAGGACGGCTTCCAGCTCGTCGTCGGACAGTGTCTCCATCAGGCCGCGCGTGACCGCGATAACGTACTCGCCTTCTTTCAACCCGGCCGCGTAAGCATTGAGAGCGGGCGTTTCGATGATCTGCAGGGCAGGCATCGGAATGCCGCGCGAAATGCAGAGGTTTTCGAGCACATTGTAGAGCCGCGGAGCTTCTCGGCGCGAGATGCCGCGGGCACCCGTCGCGTAGCTGATGAGGCGCTGGTGGAAGAACCAGGAGATGAGAAACCACACGCCTGCCGCCAGCATCGCCACCGGCCAGGAGCCGGCGAACTGATCGACAGCCCGGGCGACGATCTCCTCGAATGTGCCGCCGCCGAGGGCATTGATGAGCAGGAGGATCGAGAACAGCAGCGCATGCAATAGCGCCACGAACCCGATGAGCAGCAGCACCGAGCGGATGCGGTTGGCGCGGATGTGGGTATAGAGCCCATAGGCACGAAACATGGCCCCTAATCGCCTCCCGCTGCGTGATTTGGTTAGAACTTCACCTCGGGAGCCTTGGTCACCGCGGCGCGTTCGCCTTCCTCCAGATTGAAGAACTCTTGTGGCCCGAAGCCCATCGCGCTGGCGAACAAGACAGCGGGGAAGCTCTCGCGGGTGGCGTTGTACTCGGCGGCCGCGTTGTTGAAGAACCGACGCGCCGCTGCGATCTTGTTCTCCAGATCTGCCAGCTCCAGCTGGAGCTGCTGGAAGTTGGTGTTTGCTTTGAGGTCGGGATAGGCCTCGGCGAGCGCGAACAACTGCCGCAATGCGCCCTGCAGCGCGCCTTCCGCCTGAGCCTGCGCCGCGGGTCCGTGGGCGGCCATGGCAGCGTTTCTGGCCCTGATCACGGCGTCGAGCGTTTCCCGTTCGTGGCTGGCATAGCCTTTCACGGTTTCAACGAGGTTCGGGACGAGGTCGTGGCGCTGCTTGAGCTGCACGTCGATATCCGAGAACGCCTGCCGGCAACGCTGCCGGAGCGTGACGAGCCCGTTGTAGGTTCCGATCGCGTAAATCGCGATCAAAACGATCAGGCCCAGGATAATCCAGCCCAAATAGTCGCCCATCGTTCTTCCTCCCGCTGCACCGCACTGCAGGCCCGCACTGGGAAAGCACAAATCCGTGAGCCGGTCGAGCAGTTGATGACATTCGCTCGTTGGCCTGTACGCTCATCGCACCAAACCGCCATAGAAAAAGCGGAGGATCGCATGAAGGAGCAGGACTTCACGCTCGACCGTCTAAGCCTCGCCCCGAAGCTCGATCTCTCGCGCCGCGAATTGGTCGTGACCACATTGGCGACTGGGTTTGCGGCTGCCGTGCAGCCCGTGGTGGCGCAGACCATGATCACGACGGACACGGAAGGCCTCGAGGCGGGCGAGACGAAGATCAAGATCGAGGACGGCGAGATCCCCGCGTATCAAGCTATGCCGGCCGAGGGTGGACCATTTCCCGTCGTGCTCGTCGTGCAGGAGATCTTCGGTGTGCACGAGCACATCAAGGATATTTGCCGGAGGTTGGCGAAAGAGGGCTACATGGCGATCGCGCTGGAGCTGTTTGCCCGGCAGGGCGATGTCTCCGGCTTATCGATCAACGAAATTCTTCCTATTGTCGCCAAGGTGCCTGACCAGCAGGTCATGAGCGACCTCGACGCGGCCGTCGCGTACGCCGCGGCATCAGGTAAAGCGGACACCAATCGCCTGGCCATAACGGGCTTTTGCTGGGGCGGTCGCATTGCTTGGCTTTACGCAGCCCACAACCCGAACCTCAAGGCGGCCGTCGCCTGGTATGGCCGGCTTGTCGGTCAGCAGAGCGAGACGACTCCACGCCACCCAATCGATATTGCCTCGGAGCTGAAAGCGCCGGTTCTTGGGCTCTATGGCGCGGCCGATCAGGGCATCCCAGTTGAGACGGTCGAGCGGATGCGCTCCGCTTGCGAAGCCGCCGGCAAGACGTGCGAGATCATCATCTATCCGGACGCGCCGCACGCGTTCCACGCCGATTATCGGCCCAGCTACCGGCCGGAGCCGGCCAAGGACGGCTGGTCACGCATGCTGGCGTGGTTCCGGAAACACGGGGTCGCGTGAAACCACGGTCACCCGGCGAACTAGGGTCATCCCGGCGCTTGTCGCCGGGATCCACTCATCCTCTTGCTCCTGCGCTTGTGGATGGTTGGATCCCGGGCACAAGGCCCGGGATGACCGTCAGATTGGTAACTCGCAACCACAAACTCAGCTGCTGGGTCGACCAGTCTTGGTGCCCCCTCACAGCAACTGCTTCAGCTCCTCCCGCAGCGCAGGGCCGAGGTCGTCGCGGTCCAATGCGTAGGCGACGTTGGCGGCCAAGAACCCGATCTTGGAGCCGCAATCAAAAATCTTGCCGTCGAAGCGAACGGCATAGAACGGCTGGCCCAACTGATCCTTGAGCTTCAACATGGAGTCGGTGAGCTGAATCTCACCACCCGCACCTCGCTCCTGCGTCTCGAGTAGCCCGAAAATCTCTGGCTGGAGGATGTAGCGGCCGGAAATGTGCAGGTTGGAGGGCGCGGTGCCGGGCGCCGGTTTTTCGACCATCGAGGTGATGCGTGAAACCTTGGCGGAGCGATCCTCCACACCGACGATGCCGTAGAGATGCGTCTGGTCCTCGGGAACGGGCGACACCGCAACGAGATTGCCTCCGTGCTCCGCGTAAGCGGCCATCATGTCAGAAAGACAAGGCGAATCGCCCTTGTGCAGCATGTCGGGCAGCAGCAGCGCGAACGGCTCATCTCCGACAATCTCGCGCGCACACCACACTGCATGGCCCAGACCTAACGGTGCCTGTTGGCGCGTGAAGCTCGTCTTCCCGGCCGCAGGCAGCTCACGTTGGAGCTGCTCCAGCTCCTTGGTCTTGCCGCGCTCGGCAAGCGTGCGCTCCAGCTCATAGGCGCTGTCGAAGTGGTCCTCGATGACAGCCTTGTTGCGGCCCGTAACGAAGACGAAGTGCTCGATCCCCGCGGCGCGCGCCTCGTCGACGACATGCTGGATCACGGGCCGGTCGACCACAGGCAGCATCTCCTTGGGTACGGCCTTCGTGGCGGGGAGAAAACGCGTGCCCAGTCCCGCAACAGGGAACACCGCCTTTCGGATGGGTTTGTGTCGACTGGTCATTCAGATCTCCGATGTTCTCTACTGGCAGACAAGGATCAACCTGCGCGTCACCCTTGAAGGTGTCATGAGCGAGGGCCAGTCCCCGTCACGCAAGCTTCCCGCGACTTAACTCCCAGAAGATGTGGCCAGATCACGTCTGATTGGGGGACAAGATGAGCGTGCTTGTCACCGGCGGGGCTGGCTACATCGGCAGTCATATGGTGCTGGACCTCCTCGATGCGGGAGAAAGCGTCGTGGTGGTGGATGACTTGTCCACTGGGCAGCTCTGGGCCGTTCCGCTTGAGGCCACTCTGATCCAGGGCGACGTGGGGGATCAGACGCTCATCGAGGCAGCCATCCGAGAGCACGCCGTCGACGCTGTCATCCACTTCGCAGGTTCGATCATCGTGCCGGAATCGGTCACGAACCCGCTCGCCTACTACCACAACAACACCGTGAAGTCGCGAGCGTTGGTGGAAAGCTGCGTGCGGTTGGGCGTCAAGCACTTCATCTTTTCGTCGACAGCAGCCGTCTATGGCATGCCGAAGGAAAACCCGGTGCGAGAGGACGCGGAGCTGAAGCCGGTTTCACCCTACGGCAGCTCCAAACTGATGACGGAGCTGATGCTCGCCGATGTCTCCCGCGCCCACGATTTCAGATATGTGGCGCTGCGTTACTTCAACGTCGCCGGGGCTGATCCGGCGGGCCGCTCTGGCCAGTCCACGCCGAAGGCGACCCATCTCATTAAAGTGGCTTGCGAGGCGGCGGTCGGCAAACGCAGCCATGTGGATGTATTCGGTGCTGATTATGAGACGCCGGACGGAACGTGCGTGCGCGATTACATCCAGGTGACTGACCTAGTACGCGCCCATACAGCAGCATTGCGCTATCTCCGCGAAGGCGGCGCGAGCGACGTGTTCAACTGCGGCTACTCGAGAGGCTATTCCGTCCTGGAGGTGATCGAGGCGGTGAAGCGCAACTCGGGCCGAGATTTCGAGGTGCGTTTCACTGGCCGGCGGCCGGGCGATCCGGCGGCCCTCGTGGCGTCCTCCGAAAAGATCCGGCGGACGCTGGCTTGGACGCCCGAGTTCGATGATCTCGACACCATCGTGTGCCAGGCGCTCCGATGGGAGCAGCAACTGGCGAGCCGGCGGAAGTCAGCAAGCTATGGCGCTCAAGGCATGCAAGCAAACCTCGTTGCCACGAGGTCGAGCGCGCCCACCGCTACTCCGGTCGCCCTGACGTAGCCCTTTTTGAATAGGCGTGACAATTCAGCCGCATTCTCGCCGAGAAAATCTTGAACTTCGGAGGCGTAGTGATCGGTTCGCGCGGGAAGCTCCGCGCCAGTGCGGCGTGGCATCGAGGGAGGTGCGCCGATGGAAAGCGCTGCCGGCCGGCCGCGCTCAATCCGGAATGCGGGCAATTGGGCGAGCTGGCACGCCTATTGGGCTTCGGCTGCGGTTGCCCTTGTGCTCGCACTCTGCGTGGTGCGCCCCGCCGCTGCGGACGAGGGGTTCAAGGCGTGGCTCGCCGAGCTATGGCCCGAGGCGCAGGTGTTCGGCGTCTCCCGCAAGACTTTCGATGCGGCATTCCGCAATGTCGAGCCCGATCTGCGGCTGCCCGATCTCGTAATTCCAGGAAAGGAGCAGCCGCCTAGGGGGCAGGCCGAGTTCACCCGGCCGCCGCAGGCCTACATCAACCGCGCCCAGCTCGCCCGCCTTGCAGCTGCCGGGCGCGCCCTCCAAGCCGAGCATGCCGAAACGCTTCGCGAAATCGAGCGCAGGTTCGGTGTCGAAGGCCATGCCGTGCTGGCGATTTGGGGTCGCGAGACGGCATTCGGCGCCCACCAGCTGCCGCACTACGCATTTCGCGCGCTCGCCACGCAGGCCTACCTCGGTCGCCGCAAAGAGATGTTCCGGAACGAGCTGTTGCATGCGTTGAAGCTCGTCGACGAGGGCTCCGCGACCTTTGAGCAAATGCGATCATCCTGGGCCGGCGCGATCGGTCTGCCGCAGGTGATGCCGTCCGAGTTCCACAGGTTTGCCTACGACCTGGACGGCGACGGCCGCAAGGACATCTGGACCTCAATTCCTGATGCGCTCGCCACCATCGCACGGCAGCTGCAGGCCAAAGGCTGGGTGAAGGGCCAGACCTGGGGCTACGAGGTCCGGCTGCCGCCTTCTGTCGATTGCTCGTTGGAAGGGCCTGCGAACGCTCGGCCGCTCTCCGAGTGGATCGCTATGGGCGTCACGCGAACTTTCAAGCGACAGTTCCCGGAGCACGTCCATTCTGCCGAGGCCTACCTGATGGCACCCGGCGGCGCTTATGGGCCGGCGTTTCTCGTCCTCGAGAATTACCGCGTCATCCGGCGGTACAACATGTCGGATCTCTACGCCGTCTTCGTCGGCAACCTTGCGGATCGGATCGCCGGCGGCGGTGACTTCGAGACGCCGTGGCAGAATATCACGCAGCTTTCCACCCGTGAGGTGGAGGAGATTCAGCGTCTATTGAAGGAATTGGGCTACGCCATCGGCGAGGTGGACGGGAAAGTGGGTTCCATCACGCGCTGGCAGATCGGAAAATTTCAAAGAGACAACCGCCTGAAGGTGGACTGCTGGCCGACAAAGGAGCTGCTGCGGCGGCTCCGGTCTGCTGCGGCGCCATAGGAGGGGAACGGTGTCTAGGATTATATCGAAGGCCTTTGCAGCCCTGGTACTTGTGATGGCGCTCATGGCTGGTTCTGCGACAGGCGAAACATCTGAGTCGCAAATTGCTCCGCTGGTCGAGCTGCAGCGATTTCTGCAGCAGGTGAGGGCCGAGGCTCTGAAGGCTGGAGTGAGCGCAGCGACCTTCGATCGCGCAACGCGCGGCCTTGAGCCTGATACCCAGGTGTTGGTCTTGGCGGCTTCGCAGCCGGAGTTCGTCAAGCCCGTATGGGAGTACCTCGCCGGCCTTGTCAGCGACGCCCGGGTCGCTGCAGGGCAGCAGAAGCTGGCTGAGCACGCCGACACTTTGGCCGCCATCGAGCGGACTTACGGCGTGGACCGGCACGTGGTGCTGGCGATTTGGGGTGTCGAGTCGAACTACGGCACGGCGCAGGGCGAGCGCAGTGTCATCCGGTCGCTCGCCACGCTTGCTGCCGGGGACGAGCGGCGGTCCCGCTTCTGGCGGCGCGAGTTCATTGCGGCGCTGCGCATCCTGGAGCAGGGGGACGTCGCGCCGGAGCGCATGACCGGCTCGTGGGCGGGGGCGATGGGGCACACGCAGTTTATGCCCACGACGTACCACGAACGCGCCGTTGACTTCGACAAAGACGGACGGCGCGATATCTGGGACAGCGTTCCGGACGGCCTTGCCTCGACAGCGAATTACCTCAAGGCCTTCGGCTGGAGAATGGAGGACCCTTGGGGCTTCGAGGTGATCTTGCCGAACGGGTTTGACTATCGATTGTCGGCGCCGGGGAACGAGAAACCAGCCTCGTTCTGGCGACAAGTTGGAGTCGAGCGCCCGGGAGGAGTTGCAGTCCGCGATACGATTTCGCCTCTACAACTTATTCTACCGGCAGGAGCGAACGGCCCGGCTTTCCTCGTCACACGGAACTTCCGGGCCATTCTGAGGTATAATCCAGCGGAGGCTTATGCCCTGGCAGTCGGCCATCTGGCAGATCGAATCGCCGGCGCTGAGGGGATTGCGTCAGCCTGGCCGACGCACGATCGCCCGCTTGCCCGTGCCGAGCGAGAAGAATTGCAGAAACTCTTATCCGAACGCGGGCTTGACACCGGTCCTCCGGACGGGATCATCGGCAGGCAGTCCCGTGCCGCCATTCGTGCTTTCCAGCGAACCAGCGGACTGCCGGAAGATGGATATCCAAGCCTGCAGTTGCTCAATCTGCTTCGAGAAACCGGCGGATCTGGACGGGAGTAGTACTGAGGTGCAAGACGGCTCGGTCAGACGTCGGTTTTTCGCGCAGGCGGCCGTGTTGGTTGCCGTATTGGTCACCGCTTTCGGCCTCCTGTCGGCGATGCCAGCGTCAGCCCAAGACGAGTGGGGATCGAGCTACATCACGCCTTTCCCGCAGGATGACGTTTATCGGCTGCAGGTTATCGGCGATGGCATGGCCGAAGGCTTATTCAGTGCCCTCTCCGAGACCTTTCGTTCGGATACGCGCGTGCGGGTGCCCAATCGATTGCATAGCCTCAATGGGCTGATCCGATTGCGTCCCGATGACTTCTTCAAGTTCGAGGAGACCATCAAGAGTGAACCGCTGCACATCGCGGTGATCATGCTCGGCATTTCGGATCGGGTCGCTTTGCGCGCGCCGGATGGCAGGCGTGTCAACGTCGGTACGGAAGAGTGGAAGGAGGAGTACGGACGGAGAATCGATCGCATCACCCGTGCTCTCAAGCGGCATGGCGCTGCGATCTATTGGGTCGGCCTGCCGATCGTCCGCCGCCCCGACGTGAACGAGGACGTGCGGATGCTGAACTCGGTGATGCGTGAGCGTGCCCTCCTCAACAACGTCAAGTTCATCGACGTTTACGAGACCTTCGCAGACGAGACGGGGCAGTACACCCAATACGGTCCGGATCTCACGGGCAAGCAGCGGCTGCTGCGCCATGGCGATGGTATCAGCCTGACCACCGTGGGGAATAGGAAGCTGGCCCATTACGTCGAGCGCGAGATCAAGCGCGACCTGATCCAGGCGAAGAACGAACGCGATATCCCCCTGGCCGGCAGCGAAGCCGAGCAGCGCCGGATTTCGCCCAAAGCACAGCAAAGCGAGCCGGCTGGAGCCGTGCGAGAGGCACAAAAGGGGAGCGCGGCTTCAAGTGCGAAGGCGAGCAACTACGGCTCCGCACGCGCGAACCCGCGGCTCGGTGAGCTCAAGGCCGAAAATTCCACTGTGTCGATCAAGCTTCCTGGAGACGCTGGCCGCAGCGAGGAAGTCACCGTCGAGATTGTCAGACCGGCCATTCCCGCTTCGGTCATCGCGCTCGTCTCCCGGCGGCAGTCGGCGAACCGCCCCGCACAGCTCGGCGATACCGTTCAGGAGACATTACCGGGCGGTTTGACCGTGTTGAGCTCGATCACACCGGGGCTGGCGGCGGGCTCGCAAGCTCACCGCCGCCGGCTTGCGCCGACGCAGTCACCGTTCTTCAAGGTGCTCGTAAAGGGTGAACGCATTCCCCCGAAGCCCGGCCGGGCCGATGACTTCACCTGGCCGCCGCCGGAGCCGGTTGCGCCGCGAGTGGAACGGCGCTCGGAAGCCAAGCCTGGCCCGGCAATCCCTATCCCCAAGAGGAACCCGGAGGCCGTCGATCGACAGCCGAGCCAGGGCTGACGGCGGGCACCACCGAGACTAAGGATCGCTCAACGCGGCAGATCCGAGCGGCCCATCAGGGCCTTGTCGATCGCGTACGCCGCTTGCCGGCCTTCTCGGATTGCCCACACCACCAGGGACTGGCCCCGCCGCATGTCTCCGGCCACGAACAGCCGCTTGCTACCCTTGATCCGGTAATCGCGATCATCGGCATCAAGCCCTTTGAACCGGCCGCGGGGAACGATGTCGAGGCCAAGCTCCTGGATCACATCGTTTTTGACTGGGCCCGCGAAACCCATGGCCAGAAGCACCAAGTCCGCCGGCATCTCGCCCTCGGTCCCTGGAATGGGCTGCAGCTTCTGGTCGACGCGCACATAGTGCAGCTTCTCGACCTTGCCGTTGCTGCCAGAAAATCCAGTGGTCGAGATCGAGTACTCCGTCTTCGCGCCTTCGGCTTGGCTGGTCGAGACGCGAAGCTTAACGGGCCAGTGCGGCCACGTCAGATCCTTGTTCTCTTTCTCAGGCGGCCTGGGCATGATCTCGAGCTGGGTGACTGACTTCGCCCCCTGCCGGATGGATGTGCCGATGCAGTCGGAGCCGGTATCGCCGCCACCGATGACAATGACGTGTTTGTCCTTGGCCGTGATTTCCTTCACTTGGCCGAGGTTTTCGCCCGACACCCGCCGGTTCTGCTGGGGCAGAAACTCCATAGCGAAATGAATGCCGTCGAGCTCGCGCCCGGGCGCCTTGGCGAAGAAGTCGAACGGCTGCTCCGAGCCGCCGGTAAGCAGCACGGCATCGAATTCGGTCTCGAGCTGCTTTGCAGATACGTCGGAGCCCACGTGTACGCTGCAGTGGAAGACGACTCCCTCGGCCTCCATCTGCTTTACGCGCCGATCGACAATATGCTTTTCGAGTTTGAAATCGGGAATGCCGTACCTCAGCAGGCCGCCCGGCTTGGCGTTCTTCTCATAGACATGAACTTCATGGCCTGCCCGCGCGAGCTGCTGGGCGGCAGCAAGGCCGGCCGGTCCGGAGCCGACGATCGCAACGCGCTTGCCCGTCTTGCGCTCTGGCGGCTGAGGCATGATCCAGCCTTCTTCGAAGGCCCGGTCCGCTATCGAGCACTCGATCGTCTTTATGGTGACTGGCTTGTCGTCGATGTTGAGGGTGCAAGACGCCTCGCACGGCGCCGGGCATACCCGGCCCGTGACCTCTGGAAAGTTGTTGGTCGAGTGCAGGTTGAGCGCGGCCGTTTTCCAGTCGCCCCTGTAGACAAGGTCGTTCCAGTCGGGGATCTGATTGTTCACCGGACAGCCGTTGTGGCAGTAGGGGATCCCACAATCCATGCACCGCGCCGCTTGGGTGCGCACCTCGTTTTCCGGCAGCGGCACCACGAACTCGCGCCAGTGCTTCACGCGCGTCTCGACGGGTTCATAGCCGCGGTCCACGCGTTCGAATTCCATGAAGCCAGTGATCTTGCCCATTGTCGTAAACTTCTGTGCTGGCGTCGTTCTGCTTGCTGTCAGATCCAGTTGACCCTAGATATACATTTCGATCGATGTATATCCGGGAGTGTGCGATGCAGGTCTCCAGATGGGGAAACAGTTTGGCGGTCAGGCTGCCTGCCAAGCTCGTCGCGCAACTTGGCCTGAGAGAGGGCGACGAAGTCGAATTGCGGCCTGTCGCGAGGAGCGAGTGCGAGCGCCCCATTCTTGAAGTGGAACGGAAGCCCACTGTCGGTGAGCTTTACGACCGGCTGAGAAAATTCCAAGGTCGCCTGCCTGCTGACTTCAAGTTCGATCGGGAGGAGGCGCATCGTCGTGGGCCCGAAGAGTGAGGCCAGACCGTTCTTCGATACGAACATCCTCGTGTACGTCACGTCCCAAGATCCTGCCTGTGCGGGTGCTGCTCGCGATTTGCTGGCGGGCGGTGGAATCGTAAGCGTCCAAGTGCTGAACGAGTTTACATCGACCGCTCGTCGCAAGCTTGGGTTTACCTGGGATGAGCTCCGAGAATTTATCGGGATTATTTGCTCGAATAACGAGGTTGTTCCGGTCACCTTGGAGACACACGAAAAAGGCCGCGCACTAGCGGAGCGATTCCGGCTCAATATCTTCGATGGATTGATCATCGCCGCCGCGCAGCTTGCCGGCTGCACGATTTTGTATTCCGAAGACATGCACCACGGCCTCACCATCGACGGTCTCTCGATCCGCAATCCTTTCGTTGTGCGCTGAGCTGGTCACTCCGCCGCCGGCTTGTGCGTTCGGGGCAAGCCGATCTCAAGCACCTCCAGCCCTGTTACGTCGTGGGCCTGATGCTCGGCCATCTTGCGCAGGGCCTCGCGGTACTCGACCGGCATGACCTTCTTGAACTTCGGCAGCCAGTTCCGCCAGTCGGCGAGGATCATGCGGGCCTTGGCCGAATTTGTGTAGCGGGCGTGGCGTTCGATGAGCTGGTGCAGCCGCTCGGCGTCCTTCCGGTCCATGTCCGATAGGATGTCGACGAGCCCGTGGCTCTCGAGGTCGCCGCCCTGGTTGGCAAGCCGGCGCATCACCTCTTCCTCGGCCTCGACCGGCTCGAGGTCGATCATGGCGAGGTTACAGCGCTGCTCGAAGTCGCCGCGCTCGTCGAGCACGTAGGCGATGCCGCCCGACATGCCGGCCGCGAAGTTGCGTCCCGTCGGACCCAGCACGACGACGACGCCGCCCGTCATGTACTCGCAGCCGTGGTCGCCGGTGCCCTCCACGACCGCCACCGCGCCGGAGTTGCGGACCGCGAAGCGCTCGCCCGCGATGCCGCGGAAGTAGCACTCCCCGCTGATGGCACCGTACAGCACGGTGTTGCCGACAATGATCGACTCCTCGGGCTTGATGCCGGAGTTCGGGTGTGGCCGGACGATCAGCTTGCCGCCGGAAAGGCCCTTGCCGACGTAGTCGTTCGCCTCACCGACAAGGTCGAGGGTTACGCCGTGCGCGAGCCACGCGCCGAAGCTCTGGCCGGCCGTGCCCTGGAGCGTCAGCCAAATCGTGTCCTCGCGCAGGCCCTCGTGCCCATAGCGCTTGGCGATCTCGCCAGAGAGCATGGCGCCGACAGCACGGTCGCGGTTGGTGATCGTAAGTTCATGACGGACGGGCTTGCGCTTCTCGAGCGCAGGCTTGGCCAGTTCAATGAGCTTCCGGTCGAGCACCTTGTCGAGCCCGTGATCCTGGCGCTCGCGATTGTAAATCGCGACGCTGCTGTCGACCTCCGGCTTGTAGAACAGCTTCGAGAAGTCGAGGCCGCGCGCCTTCCAGTGGCGGATGGCACGATCCTTGTCGAGCACGTCGGACTGGCCGATCATCTCATCGAAGGTCCTAAAGCCGAGCGCCGCCATGTACTCGCGCACTTCTTCAGCGACGAAGAAGAAGTAGTTGATGACGTGCTCCGGCTTGCCCTTGAACTTCGCACGGAGCACAGGGTCCTGCGTGGCAATGCCGACCGGACAAGTGTTCAGATGGCACTTGCGCATCATGATGCAGCCCATTGAGATCAGCGGCGCCGTTGCGAAGCCGAACTCGTCGGCACCGAGCAGGACCCCGATCACCACATCGCGACCCGTGCGGATGCCGCCGTCGACCTGCACCGCGATGCGGCCGCGCAGGCGATTGGCGACGAGCGTCTGATGGGTTTCGGCCAACCCGATCTCCCACGGGGAGCCCGCGTGCTTGATCGAGGTGAGCGGCGATGCACCGGTGCCGCCCTCGAAGCCCGAGATGGTAACGTGATCGGCCCGCGCCTTGGCCACGCCCGCCGCGACAGTGCCGACGCCCACCTCGGAGACGAGCTTCACCGAAATATCCGCATTTGGATTGACGTTCTTCAGATCGAAGATGAGCTGCGCCAGATCCTCGATGGAATAGATGTCATGGTGCGGCGGCGGTGAGATGAGGCCGACACCCGGCGTCGAGTGGCGCACCCTGGCGATGATCGCATCCACCTTGTGGCCGGGCAGCTGGCCGCCTTCGCCGGGCTTCGCGCCCTGGGCCATCTTGATCTGGATGACGTCCGAATTGACGAGGTATTCCGTCGTCACGCCGAACCGGCCTGAAGCCACCTGCTTGATGGCCGAGCGCATGGAATCGCCGTTCGGCAGCGGCTTGTAGCGATCGGACTCCTCGCCGCCTTCGCCCGTGTTCGACTTGCCGCCGATGCGGTTCATGGCGATGGCCAGCGTGGTATGCGCCTCGCGGCTGATGGAGCCAAAGCTCATGGCGCCAGTCGAGAAGCGCTTCACGATGTTGGCCGCCGGTTCAACCTCCTCCAGCGGGATCGGCCTCCGGCCGATCTCGGCGGCAGATTTGATGCGGAACAGCCCGCGGAGCGTCATGAGCTGTTCGGATTGCTCGTTGATCTGCTGCGCGTAAGCGCGATACTTCTCGGGCAGGTTGCCGCGCACGGCGTGCTGCAGGTCTGCGATGACGGTCGGCCGCCACATGTGCGCCTCGCCGCGCACGCGGTAGGCATACTCGCCGCCAACGTCGAGCGCGTTCTTCAACGTCGGCACATCGCCGAAAGCCTGGCGATGCCGTTCGACTGTTTCCCGGGCGATCTGGCGCAAGCCGACGCCCTCCACCGTCGTGTTGGTTCCGGTGAAGAACTTCTTCACGAAGCTCGACTTGAGACCGACCGCATCGAAGATCTGGGCGCCGCAGTACGACTGATAGGTCGAGATGCCCATCTTCGACATGACCTTCAGCAGGCCTTTGTCGATCGCCTTGATGTAGCGCTTGATCGCTTCTTTCAGCGTCAGGTTCTCGCCGAGCTGAGGCAGCAGCGCCTCGATGGTTTCGAAGGCGAGGTAGGGGTTGATCGCCTCCGCGCCGTAACCCGCAAGCGTCGCGAACTGGTGCACCTCGTGCGCTTCTCCGGTCTCGACGACGAGCCCGACCGACGTCCGCAGCCCTTGCCGGATGAGGTGATGGTGCACGGCAGAGGTCGCGAGCAGGGACGGAACGGGAATGCGGTCCGGCCCGGTCGCACGATCCGACAGAATGATGATGTTGTAATCGCCCGAGCGAACTGCCTCCTCGGCCTCGGCGCAGATCACGTCGAGGGCGGGACCCATGCCAGCAGCGCCTTGCTCCTGTGGGTAGGTTATGTCGATCGTGATGGACGTGAAGTGATTGTCCGGCACATCGCCGATCTGGCGAATGCGCTCCAGCTCGTCGTTCGTGAGAATCGGTTGGCTGACTTCGAGCCGCTTCAGCTTTGAGGTGCCCTCCAGATCGAGCAGATTTGGCCGCGGACCGATGAACGACACGAGGCTCATGACGAGCTCTTCGCGGATCGGATCGATCGGCGGGTTCGTCACCTGCGCGAAGTTCTGCTTGAAGTAGGTGTGCAGCAGCTTCGGCTTGTTGGACAGCGCCGAAACCGGCGTATCCGTGCCCATGGAGCCGACGGCTTCCTGGCCGGTCTGGGCCATCGGCGCCATGAGGAGCTTGAGGCTTTCCTGCGTGTAGCCGAAGGCCTGCTGCAGATCGAGCAGGTCGATGTTCGACTTCCGCCGCTTCGGCTTCTTCGGCAGCGGCAGGTCGCTGACCTGGATCTGCGTGCGCCGCAGCCATTGCTCGTATGGATTGCGGGCAGCGAGATCGGCCTTCAGCTCGTCGTCGGAGATGATACGGCCCTGCTCAAGGTCGATGAGCAACATCTTGCCGGGCTGCAGCCGCCACTTGGCGACGATCTGATCCTCGGGAATGGGCAGCACGCCGGACTCGGACGACATGATCACCCGGTCGTCCTTGGTGACGAGGTAGCGGGCGGGTCTCAGGCCATTACGGTCGAGCGTGGCGCCGATCTGTCGGCCGTCGGTGAACGCCATGGCGGCCGGGCCGTCCCACGGCTCCATGAGGCAGGCGTGATACTCGTAGAAGGCGCGACGGCGGGAATCCATCAGCGGATTTCCCGCCCAGGCCTCCGGGATCAGCATCACCGCTGCGTGGGCAAGGCTGTAGCCGCCCATCACAAGGAACTCGAGGGCATTGTCGAAGCAGGCGGTGTCCGATTGCCCCTCGTAGGAAATCGGCCAGAGCTTGTGGATGTCGTTGCCGAACAGCGGCGAGGATACGGACGCCTGTCGCGCTGCCATCCAGTTGACGTTGCCGCGCAGCGTGTTGATCTCGCCGTTGTGCGCGACCATGCGGAAGGGATGGGCCAGCTTCCAGGAGGGGAAGGTGTTGGTCGAAAACCGCTGGTGAACCAGCGCCAGCGCGGAGGCCAGCCGCTTGTCCGACAGGTCCTTGTAGTAGGCCTTCAGCTGGTAGGACAGGAACATGCCCTTGTAGACCAGCGTGCGGCTCGACAGCGAAACCGTGTAATGGCCGATATCGCGCCCTTTGTATGCGGCGTAGATCGCGTTCGAGACGACCTTGCGCGCAATGTAGAGCCGACGCTCGAAGGCATCGTCGTCCTTGATCGCCTTCGGCCGGCCGATGAAGACCTGCCGGTGCACGGGCTCCGTCGCCCGCACGCTTTCTGACAAGCAGGAGTTGTCGACGGGCACGTCGCGCCAGCCAATCAGCTCGAGGCCTTCCTCGCGCACGATACGGTTCCAGACCGTCTCGCAATGCCGGCGCAACCGGTCGTCCCGCGGCATGAACACGTGTCCAACGGCATAATGGCCGGGGGGCGGCAGCTTGAAGCCGAGCTTCGCACACTCCTCGGCGAGAAATGCGTGCGGGATCTGGATGAGAATGCCGGCACCGTCTCCGGCGATGGGGTCGGCCCCTACGGCGCCGCGATGCTCGAGGTTCTCGAGAATACGAAGTGCATCCTCGATAATCCCATGCGTCGGCCTTGACTTGAGATCGACGATGAAGCCGACACCGCAAGCATCGTGCTCGCGGGCTGGATCGAACAGACCTGGCGGGGCTTCGTCGTCCTCGAACCTTTCGCTGAGCGCGTCGGGGTGGAAGCGGTTCTCGGTCATGGGGTCGGCCTCTCGTCCGGGGACTCCCCGGGGCTCGAACTCATCACAAGGGACACGTCGATTGTGCGACGGGTTGGGACAGCGGTGCACGATCTTCCTGGAGACCGGCGATCGCTAGGCGCGAGCGATGGCGCTCAGGCTCGCGTACGGGTGCGTTTTCGGGTACCCGTTGCCGTGGAGATACGTTTTCGGTTCGTAATCGTGCGCACGGTGCCGGACACTGTCCGCACCATCTTCCGCACTTGTTCGAACCAAACTGCTTCCACGGGCATCCTTTCGCGAGGTCACGGCCTCGCTTTCAACCATAAAGGACAGGAGTGCTGACCTTTCGTCGGTCACATAAGCAGATTTCAGGATACTGCACAAGCGATTCCTTGCAGAGCATTACGAGCCTTGCCGCTGTTCCGCGGACTCCATCCCGCCTCCGCAACGATCGATTGGACGATCCGTTCTTGCGTCAAATGCGTCGCGCGGATGATGCACGCGCTCCGTCACGCGAAGCGCCCGTGACTGCCCCGAGTCTCGTTGGAGGTCGTTAGCTCAAGCGCAGCAGCGACTGGCAGCAGCCTGCTCGGAACGGTGGCAGGCAACTGAACCAAGTGCCGGCGATAAAAAAAACGGGCGCTTCCAAAGAAAGCGCCCGCCTCCGTTTCACAGATAACTTCAGTTTTGCGTCGTAGCCGGATCCGCCTCAATGGCCTGCTCGGCGGTGCCAATGGGAATGACGCGGGGGCGCATTCGCTCCGGCAGATTTCGTACGAGGTCGATGTGCAGCAAGCCGTCATTCAGGCTTGCACCTCTGACCTCGACGTATTCGGCGAGTTGGAACCGGCGCTCAAAGCTGCGCTGCGCAATGCCTCGGTAAAGGTACTCCCGCTTCTTCTCTTCAGCCTTCTTCTGACCTCGGATGGTAAGCGCAGTATCCTTCACCTCGACCTGGATTTCATCCGAGCCAAAGCCGGCCACGGCCATGGTGATCCGGTATTCGTTTTCGCCAATCCGCTCGATATTGTACGGCGGATAGCTGGCGGCCTCGTCACCAAAACCGGCAACCTCGTCCAGCAATCGGATGAGCCGGTCGAAACCGATCGTGGAACGGTAAAGAGGTGCGAAGTCGAGGTGTCTCATCACAAGTCCTCCTGAAAGCGACTGTGGCATTGTCTGGCCCTGAGGGCCCAGACGGTTGATCCGTGCACATCCTGAAAAGGCCTGTGCACCATCGATGAAGTTGGTTCGAGGTCGGGGACTTTCAAGGCCCCTCAGGCGACTGCGGATCTACGCGGCAGCGAGCGCGTTATTGGTAGACAAGTCCTTCATCTGACGTTCATGTTCGCGCCACGATGCTCCCGGTCTTTGGAGTAGCACAGCGCTTCTTCGGAGGATTGATCATGTCCTTGCGTATGCTGGCTGCCGGTCTCGTCACTGCTCTGCCCTTGGCAATGGCTCCGGCCACCACGGCTGTGGCTGCCGACCTGTACGATCCGTACGAGTCCAAGTACTCAGGCTCTCCCTACGACGATCCGCGCTACGCCGATATCTATGGGAAGCCGAAGCCTGACCACCGCCCTTATCCTGACGAGCCGGTTGAGGAATTCTACGAGGCTCCGGACGATGTCGATCTAGAGCCGCTTTACCCCGGCCCGAAGCGTTACGCGAAACCCTATGACGAATTCGGCGACTGGTCTGATCGGACTCGCTGGCGCAAGAAGCCGGATTTCGAGCCCTATCATCCGAAGAAGGCCTACCTGCCGCCCGTGGACTGTCTCTCGCATCATGAGCTCCACCGCGAACTTATTCGGGACGGCTGGTCGGACTTCCGCGACCTGAAGATCCACGGAAAGACCGCGTTCGTAAGCGCTCGTCGGCCAAACGGGACGCTTTATCGGCTCGAGGTCGATCGGTGCGCGGGCGAGGTCGTGAGCGCCGAACGCGTCGACGGCCATCCGGACTCTTATGCATGGCGCCGGCGCGAGGCTTATCCGACCTACTGAGCGAGGAGACCTTCGGCTCACACACGCATCGATGTTGAAGATGCGTGTGTTTTAGTCGACGGGCGCTTCTGCCTGCGCTACCACCTTCTCAGGATCGTCCCCGAAGAACGAAGGCCGGGAGCGGGCGTTTGTAACTGACCGAAGGCGGTCGCAAGCCCGGTTCGCATCATGCAACTCGTCAGCATCGCGAGAAATCCGGTGCCCAGCGGTGCGGTCGTGGGCGCTTTCGAGGGCTACGACGGCAACCCGATGCGCTTCGCCCGCTGGGAGCCGACGCGCGGCCCCACCCGAGGCACCGTGTGCGTCTTCACCGGCCGCAGTGAGTTCATCGAGAAATACTTCGAGGTGGTCTCCGATCTACGCCGCCGCGGCTTTGCCGTCGCTATCATGGACTGGCGCGGGCAGGGCGGCTCGTACCGGCCACTGAGCAACCCCCGGAAAGGTTGGGTAAGGAGCTTTTCGGAGTACGACAGGGACCTCGACTGCTTCATGGAGCAAGTGGTCAAGCCGAACTGTCCAATGCCCTACTATGCGCTCGCCCATTCCATGGGTGGACACATCTTGCTCCGCATTGCCGGCCGGCCGGTTTCGCCATTCGAACGCATCATGGTTGTGGCGCCCATGCTCCGCTTCCATGACAAGAAGGTTGGAGTATCTCAGCGCTTCGCCCGCATTTATGCCGCAATAGGCACTGCGTGCGGGCTCGGTCGTTCCTACGTTCGCGGTGGCTCGGACGCCACCCAAGATCCCGTTGTCTTCGACGGCAATGCGCTGACTTCGGACGAGGCTCGGTTTGCACGCAATCGCGCGCTGATCGAGGCTGCGCCACATCTTCTGCTGGGGGCGCCGACCATCGGCTGGCTCAACGCCGCCTATAGGTCGATGGCCAAGCTGAACGATCCTGCATACGCCGAACGGATTGCTGTGCCGCTGTTGGTCGCCATCGCCGGTAAGGATGTCATCGTCGACCCGCTTGCCACGGAAGCCTTTGCTGCCCGCGTGAAGTTGTGCACAACGATCAGCCTGCCGCTCGCCCGGCACGAGATCTTGCAAGAGGCCGATGAAATCCGGGGCCGCTTCTGGGCTGCATTCGACGCCTACCTGGGTGTCGAGACGGTTTCCTGATCTCGGCCAGAGTCAGCTTCGGAGCCAAGTGAGGCGCTGGGCCATCTATGCCAGAAGCGAGAGAGCTTCCTCGTGGAGGCGCGCATCCCCCGTCGCGACGATGCGGCCGCCGCGAACTGCCGGTTCGCCCTCCCACGTCGTGATTTGCCCTCCGGCGCGTTCGATGATGGGGATGAGCGCGACGACGTCATGCGGCTTCAGACCGGTCTCGACGACGATGTCGACGAGCCCAGCGGCGAGCAGGCAGTAGGCATAGCAATCGCCGCCATATCGCACGGCGCGGACCCTCTCCCTCACTGCCCGAAAAGCGCGCCGGTCCTTCGCGGAGATGAACAGCTCAGGATCGGTGGTTGAGAGCATCGCATCGGCCAGTGACGCGCAGGCCCTGGTCTTCATCCGCCGCTCCTTGCCGTCGGGCCCTCGAAAATAGCTGGCCCTTTGTCCCGACCAGAAACGCTCGCCGGTGTAGGGCTGATCCATCATGCCAATCACTGGCGTTTCGCCATCCAAGAGGCCGATGAGCGTGCCCCAGATCGGCATGCCGACGATGAAGGCGCGGGTGCCGTCGATCGGATCGACGACCCAGCGAAACCGGGCATCAGGGTTGCGATGGCCGTACTCCTCGCCTTCGAGCCCATGGTCGGGGAAGCGATTGGCAAGCAGTTTGCTTATTGCGCGCTCCGCGGCGCGGTCTGCAGCGGTGACCGGATCGAACCCGCCCCCGCTCGCCTTGTTCTCGATTTGGATGCGCCGGCGGAAGTGCGGGAGAATGGCAGCTCCCGCAGCATCGGCGAGCTCGTGCGCCGTGGCAATGAAGGCCTCGAACCCAGTCCTATTACTCATAGTCCCCCGCAGTACGCCTTCCTTTGCTCGCTTGCTTGCCTAGCCGCCAATCTGCCGGCCTGCAACACAGGGGATGCTTAAAGTAAGGACTAAACGACGTTCCACAACTCAACCTAGATGTGTTGCCTGATTGCTACTGGCCAAAGACTTCCGATCGACCTGCTGGAATGCTCTCTTGTATCGACTCATGACCATCTGCATACATCTTAGAAGATCTTGCAGCGCATTCCTGCGAGATCGGTGCCCACCTTGGGCGTTTCCTCCCTAGACTTGGCCGTTCCAGGGGAGCGGCCCTCTTTTCTCTCGATCACACCTTCACTTCTTCAGCAGGCAGTACGAGATCTACCTGCAAGTCTTTGCTGCTCTGCAAAAAATGCAATTGTGGTTTGTGCGCTGCATCGCTATGTATTGCGGCGCGGCAGACGAGCGCGGCTCGTTTCCGCAGCCCTCCTTGGGCGTTTCCTCCCTAGACTTGGGCCGTTCGGAGACCCGGACGGCCCCTTTTTATTCGAGGTCGGGGCCGGCTCCCGCCGAGTCCGCCTGGCGTGTCAGAAATTGCGACGTTTCGGTTCGCCAGCAGGACTTGAAACGGCGCATCCTGCGCCACATACTATTTGGCGTGAGATCGGTGCTTCACCGGTTTCACAGCCCTCCTTTGGGCGTTTCCTCCCTAGACTTGGGCCGTTCGGAAACCCGGACGGCCTTTTTTTTCTGTCGGGAGCAGCTGCCCGGCTGCTACTCGGCAGCGGCGCGCGGTGCGATGATCGGGGGCAGCTCGGCGAAGATCCGGGCCATCATTTGCGTGAGGTCGCGACGGAGCCGGCTGAAGTTGGCTGTTCGTGTCAGCTTCTCCTCGTTGAGGTATAGCCCGCGGTTGATCTCGATCTGCAAGGCGTGAACGCCCTTGAACGGCTGACCATAGTGCTCGGTTATGAAACCCCCGGCGTAGGGCCGATTGAGCTGAACCTGATAGCCGCGCTGCGCAATGACCTCGCGAAAGAGGCGGGTCACCTTGGCATCGCAGGAAGCGCCGAATCGGTCTCCGATCACGAAGTCCGGCCGGGAGCCAGTCGGCTGGTTCATCGATGCGGATGGCATCGAGTGGCAGTCGACGAGGATGGCAGCACCGAACCGCCGCCGCGTACGCTCGAGCACGCGCGCTATGCTTGCGTGAAAGGGCTTATACAGCCGCTCGATGCGCTCGATCGCCGCCGCAAGCGGCAGCGGCTGGCCGTAGATCTCCTCGCCGTCAGCCACGATGCGCGCGACCGTTCCGAGGCCCCCAGCGACCCGCATGGTCTGTGTGTTGGCGAAGTCTGGCAGCGGCTCTGCAAAGAGTTCCGGATCGAGCTCATAGGGCTCGCGATTGACGTCGAGGTACGCACGCGGGAACCGCGCAGCAATGAGGGGCGCGCCCAGCTTTGCCACATCCGCGAACAGCTCGTCGACGAAGCAGTCCTCCGACTTCCGCAGCGTGTGGGCATCCAGCCGCGAGCGCTCCAGGAAAACGCTGGGATAGAGACTGCCCGAATGCGGAGAGCAGAAGACAAAGGGGGCCGTCTGCTCGACCGGTTCGTAGACCGTGAACGGCGGTGTCAGCTCAGTGGTAATGGAGGCTCGCTCGCGCAGAGGCATTGGTTCGATCGGAGTAGTCAGCTGAAGCTTACACTGTGCAGCATAGGACGTAGGGAAGTCCATGAGGCAAGTAGCGTTGATCCCCTGATCGGACACTGGCCCGGGCCTCTGCTGCGTGCAGCTAGCTGGTTTGCGGGTTTCGCCGGATCTCGTTCAAGCGGCCAGTAGATCAACACAGGACGAAGCGAGTTCATCACTCGTTTACCCAATTCGCGCCAGATTTGGCTGGCACGCCGCCTTCGGCGCTCGTAATCTTCCCGCCGAGACCTAAACGCACGACCATGACCGCTAGGCCCTCGCGTTTACCTATCGGACGTATTCTGCTCGCCGAGGATGACGAGTCGATGCGAGGTTTCCTCGCTCGGGCGCTATCGCGAGCGGGTTATGACGTCGTTTCGTTCGCGAATGGAGCCGATGCCTACGAGCGGCTCAAGGAGGAGCCGTTCTCACTGCTGCTCACAGATATCGTGATGCCGGTGATGGATGGGATTGAGCTGGCGCGCCGGGCGAGCGAGCTCGACCCCGAGCTGAAGATCATGTTCATCACGGGGTTCGCCGCAGTGACGCTGAATTCCGACAGCTCATTCAAGGACACGCGTGTGCTGTCGAAGCCGTTCCACCTCAAGGATCTTGTGCGGGAGGTGGACAGGCTCTTGGCGGCCTAGTGACGTGGTCCGGTAAGGGCCGCTCGGGAAGAGGTGTGGGTAAAGGGTCCGGAATCGGCCCAGCGCCTCAACACTTCCTTAGAGAGGCTGACACTTCGCGGATGTAGTCCGCTCGCGCAGGTGTGACACGCACCGACTGCTGACATCCGGACCCGACTACGGTCATCTTGGCCGTGAAGAACTTTCCGCTCAGCACGATATCGAACCCGCCGTCCTTCACCGTGCCGCTCACAGTGCCATTAAGGCCTGTATAGATGTTGTCCTGCCAACGGCCAACGACCTTTCCACCCCGCAGCTCCAGGTGTGTCGCAGCGTCCAACCTATAGTTGGCACTGTTACAGCGCAGGTTCTGCCGCAGCCGCGTGCTGCTGCCCTGTGGAATGTAGGTCACGACGCAATTGAAACGTTCCGCCGGGCCCGTTGCCGGTTTCACCGTGCCCTGCCCTGACCAGCGGCCCGCAAGACCCGAAAACGTGTCCGTAAGATTGGCGGAGGCCCCTTGGGGCGAGGTAACGAGGCCCCCGAAGCAGATTGTGGCCAAAGCGGCAAGTAGACGCGAACGAGTCGCCATGAGCGTGTTCTCCTGAGAGCCTGGAAAATCGGCAGATCGCCGCGGGCTTTCCGCACTTGCGAAGGACCGGTGAAACCGACGGTCGGGCAACCGTGCGCGCGGCTCAGCGTGCAACCGGCCTCTGCCGCGGAGCAAACTGGCCGACGATTTCGGCAACTTGTTGTTCATTCAACCTGGAGTTGGAACGATTGGGCAGGGTGAGCGATTGCCGGGTCAGGCGATCACTATGAGGAGACTTGCTCGTGTCGAGCGACAAGAAGAACGTGGGCATGAACCCTGGTGACGAGGCTCCGCCTGGGACACCGGGCACCGGCGAGGATTTGTGTCCGGTGTGTCACGGGACAGGCCGCATTGCTAATCGCCCCTGCGAGAACTGCGGCGGCACCGGCAAGATCATCAGGGGAATTGGCGGCGCCTGACCTTTCACCGCAGGTTTGCTCAAGGGTGCGGGGGCTACGTCGGGCTCCGCGGTGGCAATTGCACTATAATCGTGCTTGCGAACTGCATCGGGAGCGGCTAGGTAACAGCAGCTTTCCGGGCGCGTAGCTCAGCGGTAGAGCACTACCTTGACATGGTAGGGGTCACAGGTTCGATCCCTGTCGCGCCCACCATTATTGGCATCGTCTTACCTCTTCCCAGCCACTCCGGCCGATCTCGCTTAAGACGGAGCGCCGTCCTATTCCAAGCTTTCCCGGCGTGTTTCTGCCGAGCGCCTTGACGGCTATCCAATAGATGGATACCAGGGCAGCAACCATAAGGTCCGATGTGGCCGCCCGCATCTCACCGGCTCGGCAGGGCCGGTGCGACGAGGCCGCTACCGGGGAGGAACAGCCAGGAATGGCATCGGTAGAGATTAGGGATGTCCGGAAGTCCTTCGGGACGACGGCCGTCATCCATGGTGTGTCGATCGACATCTCCGACGGCGAGTTCGTCATTCTCGTGGGGCCATCAGGCTGCGGGAAATCCACGCTCCTTCGCATGATCGCCGGCTTGGAGAGCATCACCGCCGGCGAGATCCGTATCGGGAACCGCGTCGTCAACAATGTCCCGCCTAAGGAACGGGACATCGCGATGGTCTTCCAGAACTATGCCCTGTATCCGCACATGACCGTGGCGGATAACATGGCCTTCTCGCTGAAGCTCAGGAGGGCTCCGAAGGCCGAGATCCAGCAGCGGGTCAACAGGGCGGCCGAGATTCTGGGGCTGCAGAACTACCTCGACAGATATCCGCGTCAGCTTTCCGGCGGACAGCGCCAGCGCGTGGCCATGGGGCGCGCGATTGTGCGTGATCCTCAGGTCTTCCTCTTCGACGAGCCGCTATCCAATCTGGATGCGAAGCTGCGCGTGCAGATGCGCACCGAAATCAAGGAGCTGCATCAACGGCTCAAGACCACGACCGTCTACGTGACCCACGACCAGATCGAAGCCATGACGATGGCCGACAAAATCGTGGTCATGCACGATGGCATTGTCGAACAGATTGGCGCGCCGCTCGAGCTCTATGACTATCCGGCCAACCTGTTCGTTGCCGGGTTCATCGGCTCGCCAGCCATGAACTTCATCAAGGGCAAGGTTGTAGCCGGTGACCCGCCCCAGGTCGTGACCGACACTGGAATTGTGCTCCCGGTCAAAGACCTGGCTCCTGGCATGGACGGCCGACCTGTGATCTACGGCATCCGCCCCGAGCACTTCGTCATAGACTCGGAGAAGGGCATTCCGGTTGAAGTGTCTGTCGTCGAGCCAACAGGTTCGGAAACGCAGGTTTTCGCAAGACTCGGGGGCCAGGACATCGTTGGCGTTTTCCGGGAGCGGATCGCAGTTGGTCCTGGTGACAAGCTGCCGCTATCTCCGGATCCTAACCTCGTTCACCTGTTCGATCAGGAAACGGGCCGACGTATTTGACTGCCCTTTGCTACCTAGACTTGGAGAAATCGAAGTCCGGGAACGCATCAGAAAAGACAGAGCACTAAGTGCCGGCGCAACCATTGTTTGCTGAGGAGGAACACCCATGAAGTTTTCAAGACGTGATTTCATGATCGGCACCGGGGGTCTCGTTGCGGGTGCGGCAGGCCTGCCTTTGATCGGTAGCACCACCGCACGCGCCCAGGTACCCAAGCCCAAGTACGAGCCGGAGCCCGGGGCCTCGCTACGCGTGCTGCGCTGGGCACCCTTCGTGAAGGGCGATGAGGACGCATGGCTCGCAAATACAAAGAAGTTCACTGAGGCGACCGGCGTCGAAGTTCGCATCGATAAGGAGAGCTGGGAGGACATTCGGCCGAAATCCGCTGTTGCAGCGAACGTCGGCTCGGGGCCGGACATCATCTGGGTGTGGTTCGACGATGCCCATCAGTATCCGGACAAGCTGCTCGATGTTACAGAGCTCGCCGAGTGGCTCGGCCAGGAGTACGGCGGCTGGTATGAGGGCCTCGAGGGCTATGCCAAGCGCGACGGCCGCTGGATCGCGCTGCCGCTCGCGGCCATCGGCAACGCTGTCTGCTATCGCGAGAGCTGGGTCAAGGAGGCGGGCTTCTCCACTTTCCCCGAGGATACGGACTCCTTCCTCGAACTCTGCAAGGCTCTGCAGGCCAACGGCCACCCAGTGGGCTTCACACTCGGCCACGGCGTGGGCGACGGCAACAACTTCTGCCATTGGATTCTGTGGAGCCACGGCGGCAAGATGGTGGACGAGGACGGCAAGGTCGTCATCAACAGCCCAGAGACGATCGCCGCGCTCCGCTATGCTCGCGAGCTCTACAAGACCTTCATTCCTGGCACTGAGAGCTGGCTCGACGTCAATAACAACCGCGCGTTCCTCGCGGGCGAGGTATCGGTAACGGCGAACGGCGTCTCGCTTTATTACGCGGCCAAGAACGATCCGAAGCTGGCCGATATTGCCAAGGACATCCGCACCACGAACTTCCCCGTAGGCCCGGTCGGCAAAAAGGTGGAGCTGCACCAGACCACCTCTGCGGTCATCTTCAAGTACACGAAGTACCCGCAGGCGGCGCTCGCTTACATGCAGTTCATGTTCGACAAGCCGCAGTTCGACGCGTGGCTCGAGGGGTCCAGCGCCTACTGCTGCCAGCCGCTCAAGGCTTACGAGAATCACCCGGTATGGACTGCTGACCCGGTCCACGCACCTTATGCGCTGGCCTCCGCGACGCTGCGGCCCAATGGATATGCCGGTCCGCTCGGCTATGCCTCCGCGGCGGTGATGGCCGACTATATCGTTGTCGACATGGTGGCCGAGGCCGCAACCGGCCAGCGTACACCGGAAGAAGCGGCCAAGCGCGCTGAGCAGCGGGCGAACCGCTACTATCGCGTCTGAGGTAGCCTTGGACTGCAACATCCCTTTCTCCTGCTGGGGAAAGGGATGTGGTGAGGGGCAAACGACGGCGAGTAGCGTGCCCCTCACATTGCCATGTGGACTGGAGCGCCTTCTAAAGAGTTTCACTCTCGTTAGAGAGTGGGGCCGGCGCTCCAGCGGGCAAAGTCGGCTCGCTCTTTTCACTCATGCATCCCTGAGGATAGGCATGGCCACGGTAGCGACCACGTCAGAGGTACCACGAAGCTGGCTACGTGTAGACCTGAGCCAGGGCCGAAACCTGCTGGGACTGCTTTTCCTCCTACCGGCCGCGACCTTTCTGCTGGTCTTCCTGACGTATCCGCTTGGGCTCGGCGTGTGGCTGGCTTTTACGGATACGCGTATCGGCCGTGAGGGTGTTTTCGTCGGCCTCGAAAACTACGAGCTGCTTTGGGAAGACTCCGTTTTCTGGCTCTCTGTCTTCAACACGATCCTTTATACGGTCGTTGCGTCGATCCTGAAATTCGCCCTGGGGCTCTGGCTCGCTCTGATCCTCAATAATCACCTGCCGTTCAAGGCCTTCTTCCGCGCCATCGTCCTCCTGCCTTGGGTGGTGCCCACCGTGCTGTCGGCGATCGCCTTCTGGTGGATTTACGATGCGCAGTTCTCGATCATCTCCTGGGTGCTCATGGAATGGGGGCTGATCGACTACCGGATCAACTTCCTCGGCGATGCTACGAATGCGCGGGCGTCGGTTATCGCGGCGAACGTCTGGCGCGGGATTCCGTTCGTGGCCATTTCGTTGCTTGCTGGTCTGCAAACCATTCCGCCCTCGCTACATGAGGCAGCGACGCTGGACGGAGCCACGCCCTGGCAACGTTTCCGTTACATCACACTGCCGATGCTGACACCGATCATCGCGGTTGTGATGACCTTCTCGGTGCTGTTCACATTCACGGACTTCCAGCTCATCTACGTGCTGACCCGCGGCGGACCGCTGAATGCGACGCACTTGATGGCAACCTTGAGCTTCCAGCGCGCCATTCCTGGTGGGCAGCTCGGAGAAGGCGCGGCGATTGCTGTGGCGATGATCCCGTTCCTCCTTGCGGCGATCCTGTTCAGCTACTTCGGCCTGCAGCGCCGGCGCTGGCAGCAGGGCGGTGCGGATTAATGGCAGCGAGAGGATTGAGCTGATGACACTTGTCACCTCCCGCAAAGACGAGATCGCCACAGCGCATGTTGGTGATGAAGGCGGCATGGGCTACCTCGAGCGCCTGCCGCGCCGCGTGGTCACCATCTACATTCCCCTGTTCATCTTCGTTTTCGTTCTTCTGTTTCCGTTCTACTGGATGGCTATCACGTCGGTGAAGCCGAACCATCAGCTCACCGATTACGCAAACTTCAGCCCCTTCTGGGTGGTCGAACCGACGCTAGACCACATCAGGTATTTGCTGTTTGAAACGTCCTACCCGGGCTGGCTCTGGAATACGATCATCATCTCGATTGCCTCGACGTTTCTATCGCTGCTTGCGTCTGTCTTTGCGGCCTACGCCATCGAACGGATCAGGTTCACGGGTTCGAAATACGTGGGTCTTGCCATTTTCCTTGCGTATCTCGTCCCGCCGTCGATCCTCTTCATTCCGCTGGCGCTGATGGTGTTCAACTTCGGGATCTATGACACCAAGCTGGCGCTCATCTTCACGTATCCCACCTTCCTTGTGCCCTTCTGCACTTGGCTGCTGATGGGTTATTTCCGCTCAATCCCTTACGAGCTCGAGGAGTGCGCGCTGATCGATGGCGCCTCGCGGTGGCAAATTCTGACCAAGGTTCTGCTGCCGCTTTCCGTGCCCGGCCTCATTTCCGCGGGCATCTTTGCCTTCACGCTGTCGTGGAACGAGTTCATCTACGCGCTGACGTTCATACAGTCTTCCGAGAACAAGACGGTGCCGGTCGGTGTGCTGACGGAGCTCGTGCGCAGCGACGTCTATGAATGGGGATCGCTGATGGCCGGCGCCCTTATTGGCTCGCTGCCGGTGGTGATCCTCTACTCCTTCTTTGTCGAGCACTACGTCTCGTCCATGACCGGGGCGGTGAAGGAGTAGCGCCGCTTTTGCTGTGCAGCTAGCCTTTGGAGCTGGCCGATACAGTGGCTGCGGGACTAGCTCTGCGTTTGCCACCGGGGCGCGATTTTCCATCTAGTGTCGACGGCGTTCCGAGCTGGCGTTGCCGCTTGCGGGGCCGGAGACTATTCCTTTCGTACGAGCACCAGGTCGAATCGCGCCACTAATCCTTGTCTGGTACAAGCGCTCTAATTCCGCCGAGCTCGACTGGGTACGAAAGGATCAATGCTATGCAAGACATGCCTATCCTGCAACGCCGCCGCATCGAGGCGATGATCCTGAAGCACGTGTACGATGTCATCCGCGAGCGCTCCGGCGAGCAGGAGGCGCGCGAGGTCATCGGCAAAGCTGTGAGCAAAGCTGCGGTCGAGCACGGCAAGACGATGGCCGAAGCCCTCGGCCGCACTCCCAATCTCGAGGACATGCTCGCAATCTTGCCTCTATGGGCGAAGGACGACGCGCTCGAAATCGAAGTTCTCGAGGCCAGCAAGGAGAAGCTCGACTTCAACGTGAAGCGCTGCCGCTACTCTGAAATGTACAAGGAGATGGGGCTTGGCCACATTGGCGATCTCCTATCCTGCAATCGCGATGGCGACTTCTGCCTCGGCTACAATCCCGACATGGAGCTGACGCGGACGCAGACCATCATGAAGGGCGCAAGCCACTGCGATTTCAGGTATCGGTTGAAGGCGAAAGCGGAACAGGGGCAGTAAGCATGGCCGTTGAGAACTGGGTAGCGCGCCAGCTCGATGAGCTGACGGAGTTCCGTCGCGATCTGCATCGCAATCCCGAAGTGCTCTACGATCTGGAGCGTACGGCTGCTCGGGTAGCCGAAGCTCTGCGGGCGGCAGGCGTCGACGAGGTCGTGACCGGCATTGGCCGCACGGGTGTGGTCGGCGTGATCCGCGGCCGGTCGGACACGAGTGGCCGCGTGATTGGCTTGCGGGCGGATATGGATGCTCTGCCGATCACGGAGGAAACCGGCGCGCCATGGGCCTCCACCAAACCGGGTATGATGCATGCGTGCGGCCATGACGGTCATACGACAATGCTCCTCGGAGCCGCGCGTCATCTCGCCGAAAGCCGGGCTTTCGACGGTACGGTTGTGGTCATCTTCCAGCCGGCGGAGGAAGGCGGCGCTGGCGCCAAAGCCATGATCGACGACGGCCTATTCGAGCGCTTTCCGGTTCAGGAAATCTACGGTCTGCACAATTGGCCGGGTTTGCCCGTCGGCCATTTCGCGATCAGATCCGGACCGATCATGGCCTCCCTCGATGAAGTCAGAATTCGGGTCGAAGGAATTGGAGGCCATGCCGCATTTCCGCACAGCACTGTCGATCCGGTGACCGTAACAGCGGCGCTCATTCAGGCGGTGCAAACGATCGTCTCGCGGAATGTCGATCCTTTGAAATCGGCAGTCGTTTCGATCACGACGATCCACGGTGGTGATGCATTCAACATCATTCCGTCGACAATGACGCTCACCGGAACCGTACGGACTTTGGAGGAGGGCGTTCGCGATCTGGTCGAAAAGAGGTTGCGGAAGGCGGTTGCGGGAATTGCCGACGCGTTCGAAGCCAAGGCAGAGCTCGATTACATTCGCAACTATCCGGTGACGGTCAATCATCCGGAACAGGTTGAGAAAGCGGTGCGAGCCGCCGTCGAGGTCTCTGGCGCTGCCAACGTCACCACCGATATTCCTCCCTCCATGGTCGGTGAGGACTTTGCTTTTATGCTGGGGGCCGTGCCCGGTGCTTTCATTTTTGCCGGCAATGGACCATCGGCGGGCCTCCATAGCCCAAAGTACGACTTCAATGACGAGCTGATCCCTTACGGTTGCTCGTATTGGACGACTCTTGTCCGGCAGCTTCTGGGTTGAAGCAAGTCAACCACGAAAAAGGCCCGATGGTTTTCGGGCCTTTTTTCCTGCTTTTTCAGCTCGTGAACGCCTGAATTCCTGTTATCGCACGCCCTAGAATGAGCGCGTGAATATCGTGCGTGCCCTCATAGGTGTTGACGACCTCGAGGTTCACAAGATGGCGGGCAACGGAGAACTCGTCGGAAATGCCGTTGCCGCCCAGCATGTCCCGAGCCATGCGCGCGATTTCCAAAGCCTTGCCGCAAGAATTGCGCTTGAGGATGGAGGTCACCTCGACCGGCGCGATGCCTTCGTCCTTCATGCGGCCGAGGCGCAGGCAGGCCTGGAGACCGATGCTGATCTCAGTCAGCATGTCCGCGAGCTTCTTCTGGATCAGCTGGTTGGCGGCGAGCGGCCGGCCGAATTGCTTGCGGTCGAGCACGTACTGGCGCGCGATGGCATAGCAGGCTTCCGCCGCGCCGAGCGCGCCCCATGAAATGCCGTAGCGGGCCGCATTGAGGCAGGTGAACGGTCCTTTAAGGCCCGAAACGTTCGGCAGGACATTGTCTTCGGGCACGAAGACGTCATCGAGCACGACCTCGCCGGTGATGGAAACGCGGAGCCCGATCTTGCCGTGAATGACCGAGGTGCTAAGGCCTTTCCATCCCTTCTCCAGAATGAAACCGCGGATCACGCCATCCTCGGTTTTCGCCCAGACGACAAAAACATCGGCAATCGGAGCATTGGTGATCCAGGTCTTGGTTCCTTTTAGGGAATAGCCGCCTTCCACCTTGCGGGCGCGCGTTTCCATCGAGCCTGGATCGGAGCCATGGTTCGGCTCCGTCAGGCCAAAGCAACCGATCAATTCGCCTTTGGCCAGCTTAGGAAGATATTTGCGGCGCTGCTCCTCCGAGCCGAACTCATAGATCGGCAGCATGACGAGCGACGACTGCACGCTCATCATGGAGCGGTAGCCGGAGTCGATGCGTTCGATTTCGCGCGCGATCAGTCCGTAGCTCACATAGTTGAGACCCGCGCCGCCGTACGTCTCAGGAATGGTCGGTCCGAGGAGGCCTAGCTCACCCATTTCGCGGATGGTGGTGGGATCGGTTTTCTCGTGGCGGAAGGCATCCTGCACCCGCGGCAGCAATTTCTCCTGCGCATAAGCGCGGGCGGTATCGCGCACCATGCACTCCTCTTCGGTCAATTGCGCCTCGAGCAGGAGTGGGTCGTCCCATTGAAAAACCGGCTTGGTGGTTGCGGTCTTCTTCTCGGTCGTCACGTCTTGCATTCGAAGATCTCCAATCGGGTTCGGCGCACTTCTGCTGCGGCGCGAATGAGCGCGGGCTCGTAGCTGAACATAGCGAAACGATTGCGCTCCGCCAGCCCGTTGCGCCTCATCGACCCACGCTACTCGACGGCGGGAAGGCTGGTATCGAGCGCGAACACGAGGCACCAGTGTGGCTCGAAGTTCGCGCCCATGGGCCAGATGTGGCTCTTATAGTCCTCCAGCAGGACAGCTTCGTAACGCTTGAACCAAGCCTGCTCGCAGAGCACGAATTTGCTCGCTGCCGTCAGGCTCTCCCGGTCGATAACGCACAGCACCGTCATCTCGGGGTGCCGTTCCAAGTACTCATGAACGGCGACCATGAGCATCGGGTAGCCCGCGTGGAGCATGTCGTCGAGCACGATGAGGCCGCCTGGGCCGAGGGTGGCCGTCGCGAGATCGAGGTCTCGGGTCAAGGCTGGGCGGGTGTGCTCGCCGTCGATGTGAAAGAGGCGCACGCGGCCGCCGAGCCGCATGATGACTTCCTCCGGGCTGAGGTTGGCGCTGTCGGCCTTCCAGGTTATGCGGCGATCTGGCTCGACACCGTAGGACCGGCAGTTCTCTTCGAAACGGTCGAGCACGGCAGGCGACGGCCAGTCAAAACGGTCGATGCCGAGCGCGCGTTCTCCTGGAGCGAGTGCGTGGGCGAGCGCAATGAAGAAGCGCCCTTGGAACGTGCCGATCTCCGCGACGTGGCCTGACACGCCCAAGTCTGTCTGGATGCGCATGAGCCCGCAGACGATGGCGGCCGCGAACTGGGAGGACATGCCGGGAACAGCACGGAAGCCTTCGGCCAGATAACGGTCGGCGGCGGCGATTCCTGAACTGGCGACGGGGGAATCGGTCATTGATCGGCGCTCCACACACTGACGCAGACCATCAGTAGGCTGCGGCCTGTTCCAGCTCAACCGATTCTGGTCGAGCGCCGCCGATCGAGCGCCGTAGCCCTAGTCCTGGCGCGATCTCGGTCGGGCGCCGGGTCGCGGCGGCAGCGACTTCAAGTAGGCAGCGATGGCCGCGCGGTCTTCCGCCGAAAGCTTCGATGTGTTGGCAACGACGTCCGCCATGCTTGAGCCTACGGAATCGTAGTCCGGTGTGAAGCCGGATTCGAGCAGATAGGCGATGTCGTTCGCGGACCAGGATGCCAGGCCGTCTTCGTGGGGGGTGATATTGGGCACCCAGCCTTTTCCTTCGGGATCCGGTCCGCCAGCGAACCGGCGCTCAGGAATGATGCCGCCGAGGCTGTCCCGCGGGCTATGGCATTCGGCGCAGTGGCCGGGGCCTTCGACCAGATAGGCGCCGCGATTGAGGTCAGCCTCGCGCGTCGGGTCAGGCTGGAATGTCCTCCCGTCCATATAGAGCAGCTTCCATAGGCCAACGGCCCGCCGCACATTGAAGGGGAACTTCAGGTCGTGCGGCTCAGACGGCCGTTCCACCGCGGGCAGCGTCTTCATGAAGGCGAAGAGGTCGCGGACGTCGTCCACGGTCATTCGTTGGTAGGAGGTATAGGGGAACGAAGGATAGAGATGCTCGCCATTACGGCCGACACCGCGCAGCATAGCATTCACGAACTCGATCTCGCTCCAGCTGCCGATGCCGTGCTGCGGGTCTGGCGAGATGTTCGGGGCACGAAAAGTTCCGAATGCCGTGTTGAGGGCAAGGCCGCCGCCGAGACGAGTCTTATCCTCCTCACCCGGCGTGGCATGGCACGACGCGCAGCCACCAGCATGGAACATGGTCTCGCCGTTGGCGAGGTCCGTCGTCCGGGGTGCCAGCTCCGACTCCGAAAGCACCGAAGGTATCGTGAGCAGATAAAGGGCTGCACCTGCTATCACGATGAGGGTGACGAGCAGCCTGAGCAGCACCGTGAGGAACGAGCGTCGCTTCATGATCATGTCTCACCGCTTTCGGCCAAGTCAGTCTTTGCCGAATCTGCATGCCAAGTGGATCGGCGCACCAGCCCGCAGCAGGCCGCTGGGCGCGGGCCGGCGTCGATCCAAACGCGGCAGCACGAAATCGAGTCGGTAGATTACTGGGCCTTGCGGTACTGTTTGTGGCAACCGCCGCAGTTGCTCATAATCTTGGGCCATTCGGCCTTGAAAGAGTCTTCGTCCTGGATCTTTTCAGACGCGGTTTTGACGTCCGCCTCAAACTTGTCGAACAGAGCTAGAAACTCGCTCTTCTTCTCCCATACGGCGGGAAGGGCGTTCGTCTCGCCCTCGTTGGACTCCTCCGGCCAAAGATCTTTGAGCTTGGCAACTTGGTCTTGGAATACGGCAATTGAGCTGTGGATCGTATCGAGCTCGAACTTGGCTTCTCCTTTGAGGACCGCGCCGGGCGCTTTCGCGGCACTCGCCAGAGCCTTCATGGCCCGCTGGCGCTGATCGACGACGTCGGTCCCCGCGTAGACGACCGTCGCACCGACAGCAAGAGCAGCAGCGACCGAAAGAATGCGGATCATATATTCTCCCCCTCTCTTTGATGGGCTCGCGGCCGACCGCGGAAGCTGGCATTGGCCTCTATTTTCGTCAATTGCGAGGCGGTTCAATCTTCGATCACAGCCGCGTGAATTGGTCGCTGATCCAGGGCTTTGGACGTGTACCCTGACGTGGCTTGTCAATCCGCGAGTTTGCAGCAGAGGCTGATTTGACGTCGGAGCGCATAATGACCCCTTTTAGTAGCAGCTCTGGTTCGGGGCGCGTGTTGCGCCTGGAGGACGGCCGGCGAATGGCGTACCGGGAGTACGGCGCGCGCGATGGGTGGCCGGTGTTGGCGCTGCACGGGACCCCGGCTTCAAAGCTCATGTTCAGCATTGCGGAGACCACTTCTGCTAAGCTTGGCCTGCGGCTCATTGCGCCGGACCGTTGGGGATACGGACAGACCGATCCTCATCCGCGCCCATCGTTAGAAGCGTGGGCTCGCGACGCGGCCGAGCTCATAGACGCGCTCGGGCTGTCACAGCTTTCGTTGGTGGGTATTTCGGGCGGATCGCCTTACGCGGCTGCGACGGCTGCGCTGCTCGGCGACAGGGTTGTGAGGATGGCGCTTGCGGTTCCGGTCGGGCCCATTGCGGCGACAGCTGTGGAGCATAGGCTCTCGTTGCTTCATCGCCTTATCTTTATGGGCGTCGGACGGCGGCCCGGGTTAACGCGCTTTATCTTTCGGGCGTACCGGCAACTGGCCGCCTGGAAACCTCGACGGGCTGTGTCGCTGGTTGCGTTAGGGCAGTGCCGCGCGGATCGCGCGTTGCTCCGCACGCCGGCCGTTCAAGACTTTCTGAGCACGATGCTCCGCGATGGTTTGGAGCGAGGCGTGCAAGGTCCTGCGATAGATCTCACGCTATTCGCCAGCCCGTGGAATATTTCGTTGGAGCGGATTTGCGCTGCAACTCGAATTTGGATCGGCAACGACGACCAGCTGGTGCCGTTATCGGCGGCGCGCCATCTCGCGTCTGCAATCCCGAATGCGGAGCTGACCGAGCTCGACGGCTACGGCCATTTCTGGATCGCTCAGGACTACAGTGAGGTGCTGGATTGGCTCGCTGGAAACCGATTGAAGGTTACGCCGTAGCCTTGCTCGACAACGCCAACCACCAATCGCGGAAGCTGACAGCTGGCTTCACGGGTTCGAGAGCCTTCTGCGGCTCGCCATGTTGCGAAGGCTCGGCGGCGCGCCAACCATACTCATCGGTCGTCTTCGGCTGGGGCACAGGAACCAGCAGCTCCTCCGAATTCGCCATAGCAAAGCCGGCGGCATTAGCAGCTTTTGTTAGCCTGTCGATATCCATCGGACCCACGCCCCTACATACCGCATGCCAACCTGAAAACACCGTCCGGCTATCAAAGTTCCGTACAGCTAATACTGCGGCGCAAATATCGCACGTCAAGTCGGATTTTTATTAACCAATGCTGTGGTCGAGCTTTTTGCGATGCACTCAAAATTGCTGCACCGCGCAGTATTCTCATCAGTATTGCTTTGATCGGTCGGCAGCATTGATCTGAATCAGATCACTCAGTGGAACGCATCAGCCAAGCGGAAGCATGACAAGTTCTCCGGCCAAAGCTGGAGCCAAACTTCATCGAGCAAAATTTTGCGCCAAGTCGCCCTTGAGAAATAAGCTCGTAAAACCTTTGGTCGAATCCCACTTGCACTTGGCATCCAGGGGCGCGAACATATCGATCCTGCCGCGCTCCTCGGAGGCGCGGGGCGCGCGGTGCGCGTCCTGACGCCTAGAAGAGGAGGAAACCCATGGGGCAATCCGCCGGCCCACAAGGCCGCTCCGCCCGGTGCATCGCACTGGTCGGACCTTACCTGAGCGGCAAGACCACGCTGCTGGAGGCGATCCTAGCTCGAACCGGCACCATCACTCGACAAGGCCGCGTGACGGAAGGCTCGACCGTCGGCGATAGCAGCCCGGAAGCCCGGGAGCACGTCATGAGCGTTGAGCTCAACGTTGCTGACGTCGAGTACCTGGGCGACCAATTCACCTTCATCGACTGCCCCGGCTCCATCGAATTTCAGCATGAAAGCACGGCGGCATTGACGGCCTGCGACGCGGCAGTTGTCGTTTGCGAGCCCGATCCGAAGCGCGTCCCGGCGCTGCAGCTCATTCTCAAGCAGCTCGAGGACCGCGGCATCCCGCACATGCTGTTCCTGAACAAGATCGACACTTTCGACACGGGCGTGCGCGAGATTCTGCCGCTGCTCCAGCCCGCTAGCGCCAAGCCGCTCGTTCTGCGCCAGATTCCGATCTGGGAGAACGGCATCGCAACCGGTTTCGTGGACCTCGCGCTTGAGCGCGCTTTCGTCTATCGCGAGCATGCGCCATCCGAGGTCGTTGACATGCCGCAAGGCCTACTGGAACGGCAGCAGGAAGCCCGCTTCCACATGCTCGAGCAACTGGCGGACTATGATGATGAGCTGATGGAGCAGCTCCTCTCCGACATGCAACCGCCGAGGGACAAGGTTTTCGATGACCTCGCCAGGGAGCTGCGCGAGGGGCTGATCTGCCCGGTGCTGCTAGGATCGGCCGAGCGCGGCAATGGCATTTTCCGCCTGCTCAAGGCGCTCCGTCACGAGGCTCCATTCGTCGAGACGACGGCGGCGCGGCTCGGAGTTGAGGATGCTCCCTCCGCCGCTTACGTCTTCAAGAGCGTCCACACGGCCCACGGCGGCAAGCTCTCCTTGGCACGCGTCCTCACCGGCGAAATCCCCGATGGCGCGACGGTAGTAGGTCCAGACGGCGAGGACCGCGTCGGTGGGATATCCTCGCTGCTCGGGCAGGAGACACGAAAGCGCCAGAGCGCCAAGGCTGGTGACACGGTGGCACTCGGCCGGCTCGATCACATCAAGACCGGCGATACGATCAGCATCGACAGGAATGGCGCACCACAGATCGAGACCCCGCCGCCCCCACAGCCAGTCTATGGAGTGGCGCTGGCCCTGAAGGATCGCAAGGACGAGGTGAAACTGTCGACCGCGCTCGGCAAGCTGGTCGAGGAGGACGCCTCGCTGTCCGTGGAGCAAAATTCGGATACTCATCAGCTTGTCCTACTTGGACAGGGCGAGATGCACCTTCGGGTGGCGCTGGAGCGGCTCAATCGGAAGTACGGCGTAGCTGTCGAGAAGCAGCGGCGGCTCGTTCCCTACAAGGAGACGATCCGCAAGGGCACGACCGTGCGCGGCCGCCACAAAAAGCAATCCGGCGGACACGGCCAGTTCGGCGATGTGGTGCTCGACATCAAGCCGTTGCCGCGCGGTTCGGGTTTCCAATTTTCCGAAACCATCACCGGCGGCGTCGTACCTCGCCAGTTCATTCCCTCCGTGGAGATTGGTGTGCGGGACTATCTCAACCAGGGACCGCTCGGCTTTCCAGTGGTCGACGTGGCTGTGACGCTGACAGACGGCAGCTATCACTCGGTCGACTCGTCCGACATGGCCTTCCGCCAAGCTGGCCGCATCGCGATGGCTGAAGGCATGCCGAAGTGCAATCCCGTGTTGCTCGAGCCGATCATGGCAGTCGAGATCACCGTTCCTTCGGATGCGACCGCGAAGATCAATGGTCTCGTCTCTCAGCGCCGCGGTCAGATCCTCGGCTTCGATGCTCGCGAGGGTTGGCCAGGCTGGGATGTCGTGCAGGTGCAGATCCCAGCGGCGGAGATGGACGACTTGATCGTCGAGCTGCGCTCGGCGACCGCTGGCGTTGGATCGTTCACGGCGAAGTTCGACCATCTGGCTGAGCTGACCGGCCGGCTTGCCGATCAGGTGCTTGCGAGCCACAAGGCAGCGGCGGAATAGGAGGGGAAAAACAGAGATCGAAGAAGATGCTGGGACCTGCGGGCGGCGTCGCAGGGATGCTGCTCTTCTTGCCAATTTGCGCGTGAGTGAGCATGGTGTCCCAACCATGTCCTCGTCGTCTCTCAGCCCGTCCCTTACGCTCACTGCACCCGAGTTCCGAATGCTTGCCCGTCAGCGGCTCCAGGAGTCGCCGAGTGAGGCGATCTTCGACCCGCGAACGGGGCGGAGCTGGGGCCGCAGCGACTTCGACCTCAATCCAGAGCTGCTGGCGGATCTTGCCGTCATGGAGCCGCCCCGGCCGGCGGCGGTGTTGGTCCCCGTTGTCGCCCGTGAGCAGTTAACGGTCTTGCTGACGGTTCGCACGGATCATCTCCCCACCCATGCCGGCCAAGTCGCGTTTCCCGGTGGAAAGGTCGATAGGAGGGTCGACTCCGGTCCCCTCGACACGGCGTTGCGGGAGGCAGAGGAGGAGATCGGGCTCGAGGCTCGTTATATTGAGCCTTTAGGTTTTCTCGACAGCTATCGTTCGGGGACAGGCTTTCACATCATGCCGCTCGTGGCTCTGGTCGAGCCGACTTTCACGCTCAGGCCTGATCCGGCCGAGGTGGCCGATGTTTTCGAGGTGCCGCTATCCTTTCTCATGGATACGACAAACCACCAACGGCACTCGAGGGAGTGGCGCGGCCGATTGCGGTACTTCTATGCGATTCCATTCGGCAATCGCTATATCTGGGGAGCGACTGCCGGAATGATTAGGAACTTACACGAAAGGCTCTTCGGGCCATGATCCGTCTCATTATCGAGAACACGCTTCTGTTCCTGTTGCCGACGGTCATCTATGTCGCTTACGTGCTGCTGAAACGGCGAATAGAGGGGAACAGCAACGTCAACGTTTTCGACGACGCACCGCTCATCTGGCTCGTGGCCGCAGGAGCCGCTCTTGTCATGATTACGCTGATTACTTTCGGCTCGATTTCGGGCGGAAAACCGGGGCAGGTCTACCATCCGCCCGTTTATCGGGACGGCAAGATCATTCCTGGCCACTACAAGTGAGAAGGCATTGATGCCCGCAGAAGGCGGCGAGCGGCTGCCATGTCTGGCAGGTGCCGAGTGGCTCAAGCGGCCGCAAACGCAGGCCGTGCTCCGGGCGATAGAGGCGGGCGGCTATCCAGCACGCGCAGTCGGAGGTGTGGTCCGCAATGCGCTGCTTGGGGCGCCAGTTGCCGATGTTGATGTCGCCACTCCGGCCCCGCCGGGAGAGGTGATCCGTCTTGCCGAGAGTGCGGGGCTCAAGGCGATTCCCACCGGGCTAAAGCACGGCACCGTCACCATTATTGTCGACCACACTCCGTTCGAGGTGACCACCCTGAGAAAGGACGTGGAGACATTCGGCCGCCACGCCAGGGTGGTCTTTACGCGGGATTGGGCTGCTGACGCACGCCGCCGGGATTTTACCATCAACGCCCTTTACTGCGATGCCGAAGGCAGGGTGTACGATCCCTTAAACGGCTATCCGGATATTCTGGCTCGGCGCGTGCGTTTCATCGGCGATGCTGCGGAACGTATCAGGGAGGATTATCTCCGAATACTGCGTTTCTTCCGTCTGACCGCTGTCTATGGCGCCGGCCCTCCGGACCCGGACGGATTGGCAGCCGCGGTGCGTGAACGCGCAGGCTTGGCGCGGCTGTCGAGCGAGCGCATCCGTCAGGAGCTGGTGCAACTGCTGGCAGCTTCCCGCGCACCTGAGCTCATCGAGGTCATGCGGGATTATGGTCTTCTGACCATGGTGCTTCCGGTTGCCCCGCGCCCGGGGCTGCTTCACCGGCTCGCTGCGATCGAGCAAAGTCTCGCGCTGCAACCGGATGTGATGCTTCGGCTGGCAGTGCTCGGAGTGGAGGTGGTGGAGGACGCAATCAAATTGCGGGACCACCTGCGGCTTTCGAATGCCGAGTTCGATACGCTCGTGCTCGCAGCCAATGCACCGCGCGAAGGGGTCCATCCACAGTCTAGCGAGCAAGAGGCCAAAGTTTCGCTTTACCGCAAAGGCCCGAGTGACATGCGCAAGCAGTTGCTGATCAACTGGGCGCGGTCAGGCATCTCTCCAGATCATCCGAATGCGCGCGTGTTGTATGCGTTTCCGGACCGATGGGACCCACCAAGGTTTCCCGTAAGCGGCGCTGATGTACTTGAAGCAGGGGTTCCGTCCGGACCGCGAGTGGGGGACATTCTCGACGAACTCGAGCGCCGCTGGATCGAAGCGGACTTCACCTGGGATCGCGAAAGGCTCCTGTCCGAGCTGGCGGACGTGATTTCTGAGGCGGACCAAGCCTAAGTCCGCTGAGCTGTCGGCCGATAACTTGAGGATTACCAGAACGCACGCAAATCAAAGCGGCGGTCAGAGCATGACCGCCGCTGGACGAAAAATGGATGGCTTCTCAGTTCTTGATTGCATCTGAAGGCTTGTCAGCCGAAGCAACTTCCGCAGGCTTCACATCTTTCGTGATCAATGAGGAGTGCTGGGACGAAGTCGTGGTCGCTTCATCTGAAGCAGGAGCCTGTGTCGTCTGCATGTGATTGTGCGCGGGGCAGGCATTCACGTTAGGCCCGAGGGCAATGGCAAAGCCTGCGGCGAGAATCAGAGTTTTCAGCGGAAGCATGGCAGCTTTCCTCCTTGGCCGTCGTAGCTGATCGCAGCTTGCATCCGTGCGCTGCCAGTTTGAACCAAGTCACGAGTATCCTGCGATCACACTTTCGTGTGGATCTCTAAGCGTGAACGGCTTCGGTCGATCTGCGAAAACAGGCTCGGAGTTCCTTTGCCTTATAGGACTGAAGCCCCGACCCATTCGGGCCGGGGCTTTCGATTTTTTCCAGTGCTGCTGCTTCAAGGGTGGGCTCTAGAAATCCATGCCGCCCATGCCTGCGCCTGAAGGCATCGGCGGCGCGGTTTCCTTCTTCGGCAACTCCGCCACCATGGCCTCGGTGGTGATCAACAGGCCGGCTACGGAGGCCGCATCCAGCAGAGCGTGCCGGACGACTTTGACCGGGTCGATGACACCCTGAGCCATCAGATCACCGTATTCACCAGTCTGGGCATTGAAGCCGAATGTATAGCTTGGATTCTCGGCGATCTTGGCGACCACCACGGCGCCATCTTCGCCGGCATTTTCAAAAATTTGCCGTGCCGGCGCCATCAGTGCCCGACGAATGATACCAATCCCGACTTGCTGGTCCTCGTTCTCCGCATTGAGATTTTCGAGAGCGTTGACTGCGCGAATGAGTGCAACTCCGCCTCCGGGCACGATGCCTTCCTCGACGGCCGCACGGGTGGCGTTGAGAGCATCGTCGACGCGATCCTTGCGCTCCTTCACCTCGACCTCAGTTGCGCCGCCGACCTTGATCACGGCAACGCCACCGGCCAGTTTCGCCAACCGCTCCTGCAGCTTCTCGCGGTCGTAGTCAGAAGTTGTTTCCTCGATTTGTACTTTGATTTGATTGATGCGGGCTTCGATGTCCTCTTTCTTGCCGGCGCCATCGACAATGGTGGTGTTGTCCTTGTCAATCGACACACGCTTGGCGCGGCCGAGCATGTCGAGCGTGACATTCTCGAGCTTGATGCCAAGGTCTTCGGAAATCACCGTGCCGCCGGTAAGGATTGCGATGTCCTCCAGCATGGCCTTCCGGCGATCGCCGAAGCCTGGAGCCTTGACGGCTGCCACTTTCAGGCCGCCGCGCAGCTTATTGACGACCAAAGTGGCCAACGCCTCTCCCTCGACGTCCTCGGCGATGATGAGTAGCGGCTTATTGGTTTGAACGACCGCCTCCAGAACTGGCAGCATCGGGTGCAAGGAGGACAGTTTTTTCTCGTGGATCAAAATGTAGGGATCCTCGAGCTCCGCCACCATCTTCTCGGCGTTGGTGATGAAGTACGGGGAGATATATCCGCGGTCGAACTGCATTCCCTCGACGACTTCGAGCTCGGTTTCGAGGCTCTTGGCCTCCTCGACCGTGATGACGCCTTCGTTGCCGACTTTCTTCATCGCTTCTGCGATGATTCGGCCGATCTCCTCGTCGCCATTCGCCGAGATGGTCCCAACTTGAGCAATCTCTTCATTCGAAGTGATTTTTTTCGCTTTGGACCGTAGCTCTTCGACGACCCTGTTAACGGCGAGATCGATTCCGCGCTTGAGGTCCATCGGATTGGCGCCGGCTGCGACGGACTTAGCCCCCTCACGGACGATCGCGTGCGCCAGAACGGTTGCGGTCGTGGTGCCGTCGCCTGCCTGGTCAGCGGTTTTCGAGGCAACCTCACGCACCAACTGGGCGCCCATGTTCTCGAACTTGTCTTCAAGCTCGATTTCCTTCGCAACCGTCACGCCGTCCTTGCTGATCCGCGGCGCTCCGAAAGACTTCTCTAGGACCACATTGCGGCCCTTGGGACCCAGTGTGACCTTTACCGCATTTGCCAGAATGTCGATGCCGCGCAGCATGCGCTCGCGAGCCTCTTGCGAGAATTTGACCTCCTTCGCTGGCATGACAAGCAACTCCGCTGTTGAATGGGCAACTTTTCGCAATTGTGCCGCGCACGGTTGCCACTGATGCGCGCTAATCTGATAACGCGCGAGCTCCGATTTCTACTCGTTCATCAGGCTGCAGATCGCACCGAGCCCTAATCCTCCAAAATGGCTAGGATATCGCTCTCCTTCATGATGAGCAGATCTTCGCCATCAATCCGCACCTCGGTGCCGGACCACTTCCCAAATAGAACATGATCACCGACGCGGACATCCAGCGGAACAATTTCACCGCCTTCTTTACGAGAACCCGGGCCGACGGCCAGTACTTCGCCCCGCATGGGCTTCTCCTTAGCCGTGTCCGGAATGATAATGCCGCTGGAGGTTTTTTCATCTTCCTCGATGCGGCGCACGAGGACACGGTCATGAAGGGGGCGAAACTTCATGGCTTCAACCTCGGTCGTTCGATGTGAACTGACGAGCGCAAGAGCTCCTCCGTAGCGATGGGAGGCAGCACACAGGGGAATTGGCGGCCGCTAGAAATTGAGGGCAGGCGGCCTAGTCGGACTTGATTTTATGTCGGTCCGCTTTAGCAGTGTCAAGCAGAGAGTGCCAATGGCTTGGTTGGCTATCCGCCAGCCCGGTTATAGCTGATCTTTTCAGGCTTGGGGATCGGATGTCCCGGCAAGCGTCGTTGTACGACTATAAAGGGAGAAATGTTCGCAGCAGTGCAGTCGAGAAAGATGGCGGGTGGATCGGCAACTCAAATCAACGAAGGAAAGGGCGTTCGAGCGTATGGCCCGAACGCCCCCGCAAAACGGAACCGCCGAATTTCAGCGAACCGCGAAATCTTCCAGCTTGGCACCCTTTTCGAGCTTGGCCGTCAACCACCGAGGCTTGCGACCACGGCCGCTCCATGTCTCCGAACGATTGTCAGGATTGACATACTTAACGGCGGCTGGCCGACCCTTGCCCGCGGCCGGGGCACGGCCGCCGAACAGGTCGCTCAACGAAAAACCGGCATTTTGAGCGATGGCCTCGATCTTCTGCTTTACTTCCGCGCGCTCACGTTCACGCGCGTTGGAAATCGCCTTATCGAGCTTTGCCTCGAGATCGATCAGCTCCTTCAACGACATCTTGTCGAGGTTTACGGTGGCCATTCGCTTTGGTCCCTTTCGTCTTGCGGTTTTTATCACGACACCTCACATGCTGGGTAGCCCCCCAACAATCTGAAACAGCCCTTTAAATGATTGCGCCAGCCAAATAAAGGGGGAATTCGTCACAGCCAAACAAAAAACTTGACGCTGTAAACGAGCTCAAGCAAAACCCCAAAGCCGTTAACACTCCCCTAAGTCAAAGGGGACGCGGGCTCTATGGATAATCTATCAGCAAAGCGGTTGTGTGACTCGCGCTTTTCGCGTGCGCTTCAAATGCGGTCGTGGCCTTTGGCCAGCGTTGAAACGTTTGGGATATCCCACTTCCTGTGATCAAGGCGCATCACCGGAACTGCTGATCACTCCACAAACCCTGCGATACCCTGAATGACGAAAGCTGAGTTGTCTGGCCCAAGGTTGATTGGCCACGACCGTGATTGAGAAAGACGAGAGGAAGCGATGCTGCAGCGCTATTTCGAGCTCGATAGATATGAGACGACGGTGCGAACCGAAATTCTAGCCGGCGTCACCACCTTCATGACGATGGCATATATCATATTCGTCAATCCGCAGATTCTCGCGGATGCGGGTATGGATCGGGGCGCAGTCTTCGTGGCGACCTGTCTCGCTGCTGCACTGGCTTCGGCTCTCATGGGGCTATACGCGAATTATCCGATCGCCCTGGCGCCGGGCATGGGGCTGAATGCTTATTTTACCTATGGCGTCGTCCTCGGTATGGGGCACAGCTGGGAGACTGCGCTCGGCGCCGTGTTCCTCTCAGGCATTCTCTTCTTGATTGTTAGCCTCACCCGCATACGCGAATGGGTGATAGACAGCATTCCGCTTTCTCTCAAGCTCGCCATTGCTGCCGGCATTGGAATGTTCTTGGCGATTATCGGCTTGAAGAGCGCTGGCATCATTCAAGGGAACGAGGCAACCCTGGTTACATTGGGTGACCTCAAGAGCCTGCCGGTCGTGCTCGCAGTCATCGGCTTTCTTGTAATGGTTGCACTGGACGCTCGCGGTATTCCCGGCGCGATCATCATTGGCATCCTGACCGTCACGGCGGCTGGCATCGCTCTTGGGGTAAACAGCTTCGGTGGCGTTGTCTCAATGCCCCCGTCGATCGCCCCGGTGTTTCTAAAACTTGATATCTTGGGAGCGCTCGAGGTCGGGCTCATAGCGATCGTCTTCACCTTCTTCTTCGTGGATGTCTTCGACAATACCGGGACGCTCGTAGGGGTCGCTCATAAGGCCGGCTTGGTAGGACCAGATGGAAAGCTGCCGCGCGTGCGCCGTGCTCTGACCGTCGACTCGACCGCAGCGATGGCCGGCGCCCTGCTCGGGACTTCAACGACGACCAGCTACATCGAAAGTGCTGCCGGCGTGAATGCAGGGGGACGAACCGGCCTCGTTGCTGTGACGGTAGCGGTGCTGTTTCTGGCGGCCTTGTTCTTTGCTCCACTGGCAGGCTCCATTCCCGCTTTCGCGACCGCACCGGCGCTTGTCTATGTCGCCTGCATCATGATGTCTTCGGTCAAAGAGATCGACTTTTCCGACGTTACGGAATACGCCCCAGCAATCATCACTATCGCTGCAATGCCTTTGACGTTCTCGATCGCGCATGGCATCGCATTCGGTTTCATTACTTATGCGGGGATCAAGTTGCTGGCTGGCAGGCTCAGCGACATCAAACCAGCGGTTGCGATTCTCGCTGTTCTGTTTGTGCTCAAGTTTGCATACTTGTGAGTTGCAACGTATTCGGTGGGGTTGGGCGATAAGCAAATCGCCCATTCTCCCATCGTGATATGGTCCGCATCGAATTCGCGGAGCCCAATTGAAGACTGAGACTGGGCTCCGTCGTTCGAGCCTGATTGGAACACCTTTTCGATATCCCCACTACGCTCCGGGATCACTTCAGTTCAATCACCTGCGACAGAGCCAATAGGTTTACAGCACTGCGCCAGAGCGTGCATTACGAGCTTTGAGCAGTCGGGCCAAATCAGACTATGGTGTCATCGCTCGTACCGGCTGGAGACGACTTTTTCCGAGGTCAGCGGTGAGTGCCGTGCGAATACCGCGTTTCCATTCGCGTGATGCCCGCCGGTAGCTGCTATTGCTGAAACCTCGCGATCGAAATGGCCTCAACGGCCCTCGCGCCACCACGCCACAGTGATCAGGACGAGCAATGCAGCGAGTGCCATCAGGCCGGTGAACATCGGGGTCAGCTTGACGCCTCGTGTGACGTACGCCTCGCGGTCCTTAAGAGCCATCCAGCCGGAGCCTGCCAGAACGCGCGCCGAGGACAGCATGGTGATCCGGGGCACGTCGACCGATGACGGATCGCTGCTGGCGAAAAGACCGCCACCCCTGGTCCAAAAGACACCACCGCCAGTGGCCTCGGACAGCGGCCTCATCTTCTGATCCGTCGCCGTCACCTCTGACATCTCGCGAGGATCTTCTTCGCCAGCATGGGCGAGGGCGGTAAGCATGCCGGTGGGTGAGGTCGTCTCCATCTTGTAGAGCCCGGGCTCGCGCACGTCCAAAGTCGTCCGCCACAGGCCCGGTCCTGCCTCGTCCAGCGTGACCTCAGAGCGTTCCCCGCTCGGGGTAATGACGCTGACGGGCGGCACCTCGGGCTCCATGGAGCGGCGTTCGATGGTCAGCTTCAGGCCGCGTGCGGAGGCCGTCAGACGCTCCTCCTCCAGGTCGGGCTCCTTCATCAGCCAGTGCGAAAGCCGCCGCAGGAGGTCCGTGTGCGGTCCACCGCCCTCGAAGCCTCGGGCCCACAGCCAGGCATGATCGGATGTGAGGAGCGCGACACGCCCGTTGCCTTTGCGGTCCAGAACCAGCAGTGGCTTGCCTTCGGCGCCGTTCATGACGATGCGGCCTCGTTCCGGGCGCACATCCACCTGTCGAAACCAACGGCCCCAGGTGGGCTCTTCTTCGTCCGCGCCCGGCAGTCCGCGCGTAACGGGATGCTTGATGCCATCCTCCGTGAGCTTCGCCTTGAACGGCTGCTCGAGAACGCGGCCAGTCGGCGTTGCCGGGAGCACCGGTGCAAGTGGCGTACGTATCAGGCTCATTTGGCCTGCGTAATCGTCTCCCGCAGCAACGAGCAGTGCACCGCCGTGCGTTTCGACGTAGCGGGCGATGTTATCGTAGTATAGAAGCTGCAGGATCCCGCGATGCTGATAGCGGTCGAAGATGATCAGATCGAAATCTCTGATCTTCTGGCTGAACAGCTCGCGCGTCGGGAAGGCGATCAGCGACAGCTCGTTGATCGGCGTTCCATCCTGCTTCTCGGGCGGCCTCAGGATGGTGAAGTGCACCAGATCGACCGCCGCGTCCGACTTCAGCAAGTTGCGCCAAGTACGCTCACCAGCGTGCGGCTCCCCCGAAACGAGCAGCACGCGCAAGTTCTCACGCACCCCTTCCGCTGCGATCACCACGCGATTGTTGGCCGGAGTGAGTTCGCCCGGGGCGGGTGTCAGTTCGACCTCCAAAATGTTTTGACCGGCGTGGGGGAAATGCATGGGGATGCGGACCCGCTCATTGATCTGCGCACGGCGCAGCTCGTCAGCGCGACCCTCTCGCCGCACCCGCAGCGTGACCCGCTCGCTAGAGTCTTGCGACCGGCCCGTTTCCCGCACAGCAATCTCGACGTTGCGGCTCTGGCCTACGATCGCGTACTTGGGTGCGACGAGCACCTCGATACGGCGATCGAACTCGTCGGGACGCCCGGTCAGGAGAGTATGGACCGGAGCATCGAAGCCGAGCGCAGCTGCGTTCGCCGGCACGTCGTGGACTTGCCCGTCAGTCACCATGATGACGCCAGCAAGCCGGTCTGGCGGCGTGTTGGCGAGCACCCTGTTCAGCTCTTCGAACAAATTGGTGCCGGATGGGCCCTGGCCGTCCGGTCTGGCCGCGGTCACCCACCGAACCTCCAAGCCAGGAATTTGCCCCAGTTTCGCCTCGAGATCGGCGCGGATCGCTTGAGCCTGCTCTGAACGATCTGCGAGCCTGTTGCTCGTGCTTTCGTCCATGACGACCACGGCGATGTTGCCGAGGTTCTCGCGCTCCTCCTGGCGGAGAGTCGGGTTCATGAGGGCCAGAATGAGTGCACCGAGCGCGAGCGCGCGCAGCACCGTCCCGCGCGAGCGCCGAAAAGCGAGGACGCCGATGAGCAACAGCGAGACGACTGCTCCGGCCACGATAAGTGGCCACGGCAACATAGGTGCAAAGTCGATGGACCAGTTCATCAGTTACGCTTGAACCTCACTGTCCGAGCCGCTCGAGCAGGGCGGGCACGTGCACCTGGTCGGCCTTATAGTTTCCGGTCAAGGCGTACATGACGATATTGATGCCGGTCCGATAGGCCATCTCGCGCTGACTCTCGCCGCCGGGCACCGTGGGGTAAAGCGGCCGGCCGCGTTCATCCATTGCCCAGGCAGCTGCGAAGTCATTGGACGTCACGAGAATGGAAGAGACCCCGTCTGCACGCCGGGCTGTCCGGCTTCCATCCAGGCTATCGTTCATGCCCGCTTCCACCCAAAGCTGGCCGCCGTCCCACCGGCCGGGGAAAGTCCTGAGCAGATAGAAGGCTTTTGTCAGAACGTGGTCGTCCGGCACGGGCTCGAGCCTTGGGATGTCCAAGCGTCCGAGCAGTCGCTGTAGCGCCGTGCCGCCAGCTCCGCTCTGCAGGCTGAAGCCCAGTGGCACGCCTTGTCCGAAGTCGCGTGTGTCGAAAATGATCATCCCGCCTTGTTTCATGTAGGCGTCGATCTTGGCCAGGGTTTCCTCGGGCAGCGCGCTGGCATCGGCCGGGACCGGCCAGTAAAGGATCGGGAAGAACGCGATCTCGTCATCAATGATGTTGACGCCGATGGGCTCGCCGGGCTCGACGGCCGTTCGCAGCGTCAGCACCTTGCCTAGGCCCATCAAGCCGCTGCGGCTGATTTCATCGATCTCCGGATTTCCGGTCACCACATAACCGAAGGTCACCTTGCTCGTGGCCTTCACCGCCAACCAGTCTTTGGCGCTCATCGTTACTGGATCACGCACACCAGTGGCCGATTGCGCCTCGGCTTGATTGGGAATGGCGTAGACCAACATCACGCCGATCGCGAGAGCTCCCGCAGCGCGTGCAGCTCGGCGCACTGGACGCCTCAGTGCAAGGCCGCCCATCTGCAACAATACAACAGCCAGAATGTCCGCGAACAGCAGACCCAAGGCAGTCGCCAGCAGCCAAGGCTTCAGCGGTGTCATTGACTGACCTTCGTACGCATGTCTTTGGGCAGAGGCCGGCAATCCGGGCAGCGGCCTCAGCACCGTATCGGGCGCGATCAGGTTGAAGGCACGCGGGGCGCCCTGTGCACCATAGTATCCCGGCGGATGTTCAGCACTGGGCGTCAAATTGGGTAAGTCGGCAACCGAAATGGCCTGGGCCGTTGGCGGCGGTGGCTTCAGGACGCCAAAGCCGTCGAGGAGCTGCACGGGCGCCAGCACGCTGGCCTCTGAAACTGATGCGTTGGCGCCGCCAGTGTCGGAAGCGGTCGCTTCGCCAGTGCCACCAAGCCGGCCGAGCGTGCTGATGCGGCGGAGCATTTCCACGAACAGCCCCGAAAGCGGAAGATTGGACCAGTCCGAGTTGGCCGTAACGTGGAACAGCACAAGCTGGCCATCACCCAGTGCACTCGCGGTGACAAGAGGTGTGCCGTCTGCCAGTCTCGCCCATACCTTCACGTCGGGTCCGAGCTGTGTCGGATCGGCGAGGACCTGCCGACTCACGGTGACGTCTTGAGGTACCGCCAGCCCCGCGAAGAGGCTGTCGTCTGGGAACGGCGCCAGTGGCTGAGGCGTGGACCACGACAAGGCGCCGCCGAGCGTACGGCCACCCGCTCGCAATCCGACGGGAAGCAGATCGTCCCCGCCCTTCTCGAGCCGAGGGCCGGCGAAGCGCACCAATATGCCGCCGTTCTGGACCCACTCCTCCAGCCGCGTCTTCACCTCGCCCGTCAGCGTACCGATGTCCGCCAGCATGATGATCGAGGCGTTCTGCTTCAGGATCGTGTCGATGCCTGTGATGAGGTTCGGGTCGCGCGGCTGGACCAACTGGGCGAACGGGGCGAGCGCGCGCTCGATGTAATAGAGCGGCCCGAGCAGGGGTTGCGCTTGCTCACTGCTCTCGCCGGAGAGAAGGCCGATCCGATTCCATTGCGAGCGCGCATCGAGGAGATGGACGGCCCCTGCGGAGGGCTCACCGGCGATCTCGACCCGGGTTACCTGGTTGCGCAGCTCGAGCGGCAGCTCGAAATGAGCCTTCGCGACGGTCTGTCCCGGCGCGAACCGGAATTCGGCCTCGCCCAGGCGCTGACCACGCGCAGAGAGCGCATGCAACACACCTTCGCGGGCGCCGCCACCGGTCCGCACCACTGAGACTTCAAGCCGGCCGCCGCTGCCGACGTTGGCCGCAACACCCAGAGGTTCCTCGCCTGCGCCCGCTTCGATCACCGTCAGGCCGGACCCTCCGAGAGCAGAGAGTCTTTCCAGAAAGCCAGCGGTGCTTTCGTCGTGATCTATGCCATCCGTCAGCCAGACGATGCTGGCTTCAGCCTGACCTTCTAGTGCCGTCTCCAGCGCACGGGCGGCGGCCATGCGGTCTGGGGCGAACGGCTGCGGCTGCAACGCGGCTGCAGCCGTTCGAGCGTCGTTCGGCGCTTCCAACTTTGCGGTTGGCATACGGCCGCTGACGGCCGTGGGGAGGAGCACGACTGCACGGTTCTGACGCTCGGCCTCATCGATCACGCGATCGACCATGCGAGTCCGCAGCGCCCACCGCGATGCCGATGCCCAGCCGTTGTCGACGAGAACGGCGACTGGTCCGTTGCCCGACAGAGCAGCCTGCCTTTCAGGGTTCAGGATTGGCTCAGCCAGAGCGAAGATGACCAGTGCCGCTGCCAGCATGCGAATGAGCATCAGCCACCACGGCGTTTGAGCGGGTGTCTTCTCCCTGTTCTCGAGGCCGACGAGGATGCGTGTGGCCGGGAACGCCACCTGCCGCGGCCGTGGCGGGACGGTACGTAGCAGCCAATAAATGATTGGCAGAGCAGCCAGCCCCGCCAGCAACCAGGGGTTCAGGAATGCCAGTGCGCCAAGGCTCATCCGGCTGCTCCCGGGTTTGCGGCGGCTGGTGCGACCCAGCGGTAATCGCGGGCGCTACTTTGCAACCGCATGATGAGGGTGAGCAAAGGCTCAGCCGCCGAGCGATCGGTGTGGTGGACGAGAAACGACCATCCAAGTCGAGCGGCAAGCGCTTCGAGACCAGCCCGATGGGCTTTCAGCCTCGCCTGATACTCGGGCCGTAGCGTCTCGACGCGGTCTGCGAGCCAGCGCTCGCCGCCTTCCATGCCGAGAAACTCGGTACGCCCTTGGTAGGGGAGTGTTTCCTCCGCCGGATCCAGAATCTGCACCATGTGCCCGGCGACGCCGTCACTCGCAAGGAACGTCATCCGCTCGGTGATTTCCTCCAGTGGGTCGAGGAAGTCGCTGAACAGGAGCACGCCTGAAAAGCGGCTCAGCCGCTCGGCAGGCGGCAAGCTCGACTGAAGCACCGGGGAGTCGGCATTCTCCGCGAGGATTTCCGCCAGCCTGGTGGTTGCCTTGCGGCTGGCCGTGGGTCGCGACAAGCCGAGCAGGGCCACGCGTTCACCGCCGCGTACCAGCAGCTCAGCCGATGCGAGTGCCAGGACCAGAGCCCGGTCGGCCTTGGACGTCGCCGAAAGATGGCTGCGGAAATCCATGGACGGTGACTGATCCGGCCAGAGCCAAATGGTGTGCGCCGCTTCCCATTCGCGCTCGCGCACGTAGAGGTGATCGGAGCTTGCCGAGCGGCGCCAATCAATTTGGGCGGCCGCGTCGCCGGTCTGGAACTGCCGGAACTGCCAGAAGGTTTCGCCGAGCCCCGGCCGTCGGCGGCCGTGGATGCCGTGTGCCACCGTGCTCGCCACGCGTATGGCCTCGATCAGCAGATCAGGAAGCCTGTCCGCAAGCGCATGCGCCTCGCCTTCGATGGCGAGCATCGAGCCTGCGTGCGCGGACCCGCGTGCGTTTTTCGTGGCCACAGGCTTTGCCACCGCACTACTCCAATGCTGACGCGAGCCGTGAAATGACGCTGCCGATCTCCTGCCCTTCGGTGCGCGCCACGAAGCTCAATGCCATGCGATGTTTCAGCACGGGTTCGGCAAGCGCGATCACGTCATCGACCGACGGCGCGAGGCGGCCGTCGATGAGAGCTTTGGCGCGGACCGCTAGCATCAGTGCCTGGCTGGCGCGAGGTCCCGGTCCCCAGGCGATGAGCCGGTTCGTCTCCTCGCTGGCATCCGGCCCTGGGCGTGCCGAGCGGACGAGCTGCAAAATGGCTTCGACAACCTTGTCCGGCACGGGAATTTGGCGCACGAGGCGCTGCATCGCCATAAGCTCCTGCGCTGTCAGGATCGGGTCGAGCCGGCGCTCCTCAATGCCGGTGGTCGCGAACAGCATGCGGCGTTCCGCCACAACATCGGGATAGCTGACATCGATCTGGAGCAGGAAGCGGTCGAGCTGTGCCTCGGGCAGGGGATAGGTGCCCTCCTGCTCGAGTGGGTTTTGGGTGGCGAGCACGTGGAACGGCATCGGCACGTCGTAGCGTTGGCCAGCGACCGTGACGTGATGCTCCTGCATGGCCTGAAGCAGTGCGGACTGCGTCTTGGGGCTCGCGCGGTTGATCTCGTCGGCCATCAGGAGCTGTGTGAAAATCGGACCGGGTACGAAGCGGAAGCTGCGCCGTTCGCCAGGGATGTCTTCGAGAACCTCGGACCCTATGATATCCGACGGCATCAGGTCTGGCGTGAACTGGATCCGCTTGGCTTCGAGGCCGAGCACTTTTCCAAGCGTCTCGACGAGCAAGGTCTTGGCCAGACCCGGCACACCGATGAGCAGCCCGTGCCCGCCAGCAAGCAGCGTGATGAGAGTTTGCTCGATCACGGTGTCCTGGCCGAAGATCACTGATGCCGTGGCTTTGTGGACGCGGGACATGCGCTCGCCGGCCGCCTCGATGCGGGCGACGATATCGTCATCGGTGTGGGTGAGCGTGGTCATGATCTCTACTATAGATTGGGTCCGGTGTTGCACAAACTCTGCTGCAGCGAAATTGGTCACAATATGGAGCGAGGTGAACAAATATGAAGGGTTCCGAGTAACTTGCTCATCTCGCAATAAATTGAACGAGCACTGCGCGAGAACCCGATGATGCAGCAAGCAACCGGCGGCAGCACCCGAATTCAAGGCTTAGACGAGCTTATCAAGGCGGCTGAAGGCGATAAGCTCCCGCCCGTCGAGAATTGGAACCCGCCAGATTGCGGCGACATCGGTATGCGCATCCGGGCGGACGGGACATGGCTTTACCAGAATAGCCCCATAGGCCGCAAAGCCCTCGTGAAACTGTTCTCGCGCATTCTCCGCAAGGATGCCGACGGCCGCACGTATCTTGTTACCCCTGTAGAGAAGGTCGTTGTCGAGGTTGATGACGCTCCCTTCCTCGCCGTCGAGATGCAGGTGGAGAACCAGGGCCGCGATCAGCAGCTCATCTTCCGTACGAACGTCGACGACATCGTGCACTGTGGACCGGACCATCCCCTGCGCTTCGAACTTGAGCCGGGCAGCGGCGGCCTCAAACCCTATCTGCTCGTGAGGGGCCGCCTTGAGGCACTGGTGACCCGTGCTCTCTACTATGACCTCGTCGATCTGGCGGAGGCAGGTCCCGATGGCGAGAGCCTTGGCATCTGGAGCGGGGGAGCTTTTTTCCCTCTCGTGGCGGACGCGACGGACTTCGATAAGACCTCTTCATAACTGCTGCGGGGAGATGCGTGCTGAAAGCGTAATCTGGCTTCGCTCCAATTTCTCAGCATGGAATTGCGCGCAGCCGGGGTGGAGCTTCAGAACTGCGAAGAATTCTTCAGCAGGCGAATGAAATTTGATCAACGATCACGGCAGGCGAAACATCCGCCGCCTGCATCACAGGTTGATTGCGTGATAGCGTTGGAGGCAACTGAGCAGGCGGCTGCCTTCTCAGTGCAGCCGCAGCTCACCGTCAACGAGTCGGACTTCACTCGGATGGATCAGGCGCTTGTGTGCGACGCGCACCCGATAGAGTTTGCCATCCAAATTCTTCGACCAAAAATCCAAGAACTTCACAAGTTTTGGAAACTCGGGTGCCAGATCGTAATCCTGCCAGACGAAGGTCTGCAGCAAAGATGGGTGGTCTGGCATCCGGTAAAGAATCTCCGCGGTCGTGAGACTGTAGCCTCTGAGCTGCGCGGCAAAGCCAGCGTCGACCATCGCAAGACCTTCCTCAATTAGTCATCAGATTAGGACCAAAGGTATAGCGGTTTTTCTGGCTGGCAAGAGGAATTTTAACAATAAAACAACATGCTAGCAGCAGATTCGCAGCGCTGCTAACAGTGCGGGTTCAGGTATTTACTGAGTAAAACTTTAGCGAGACCCCGGCCGCGCCGTCCTTACCATAGATTTGACCGGGGCATGAAGGCGAACTGCGAGTCGGCAAGTCTGGTTGAGCTTGCCTTTTGCGGCGGCCCGTCGCAGACTGCGTGCGTTCCGAGGGGGGCCGGCGGCAGCCGGCTGAGATGGCGCTGAAGCCGCGCCGCCACCCTTTGAACCTGATCCGGGTCATGCCGGCGAAGGGACGGACACGTACGCAAAAACCCCTCCTTCACCGACGCATTCCGGGATTTCGAGCGATGAGCGACTTGCGCGCATCGTCAGCGTAACGACGCGCGCCGATCCGGGAGTGAAGAGATGAACAAGATCACCCGCAAGAGCGAGCTGATGGTGCCGAAGGTCACCACCGGGCCGATCAATGCCAGCAAGAAAGTCTATGACTCGCCTGAGGGCTACGCGGACCTCCGTGTTCCATTCCGGGAGATCGCGTTGACGGATCCGGAGCAGCCGACATTCCGGGTCTACGACTCATCCGGTCCCTACACCGATGAGAATGCGAAGATCGATGTCGAGAAGGGGCTGCCGCGCATCCGCGAGGCGTGGATTCTCGAGCGCGGCAACGTCGAGCAGTACGAGGGTCGCCCCGTGCGCCCCGAGGACAACGGGAATGTCAGTGGCCGTTTGCTGGCGCGGGATTTCCCCAACAAGGCGAAGCCGTACCGGCGCGTTTCTGATGACAAGCCGCTGACGCAGCTCGAATACGCGCGTGCCGGCATCATCACGAAGGAAATGATCTACGTCGCCCACCGCGAAAATCTCGGGCGGAAAGCGGCGCTCGAGCGGGCAAAGGCGGCCTTGGCGGATGGTGAGAGCTTCGGTGCCTCTATTCCGGAGTTCATCACGCCGGAGTTCGTGCGCGACGAGATTGCCCGCGGCCGCGCCATCATCCCAGCCAACATCAATCACACCGAGCTCGAGCCGATGATCATCGGCCGAAACTTCCTGGTGAAGATCAACGCCAACATCGGCAACTCGGCCGTCACGTCTTCCGTCGAGGAAGAGGTTGAGAAGATGGTGTGGGCGATTCGCTGGGGCGCCGACACGGTGATGGACCTCTCCACCGGCCGCAACATCCACAACACGCGCGAATGGATCATCCGCAACAGCCCGGTGCCGATCGGCACGGTGCCGATCTATCAGGCGCTCGAAAAAGTGGGCGGCGATCCGGTGAAGCTCGATTGGGAGGTCTTTCGCGATACGCTCATCGAGCAGTGCGAGCAGGGCGTCGATTACTTTACCATTCACGCAGGCGTGCGGCTTGCCTACGTGCCGCTCACGGCCAACCGCGTGACCGGCATTGTCTCACGCGGCGGCTCCATCATGGCGAAGTGGTGCCTGGCCCATCACCGCGAAAGCTTCCTCTACGAGCACTTCGAGGACATTTGCGACATCATGCGCAAGTATGATGTCTCGTTCTCGTTGGGCGATGGCTTACGGCCCGGCTCGATTGCGGATGCTAACGACGCCGCCCAGTTTGCCGAGCTTGAGACGTTGGGCGAGCTGACGCAGATCGCCTGGAGGAAGGGCTGCCAGGTGATGATCGAGGGCCCAGGCCACGTGCCGATGCACAAGATCAAGATCAACGTCGACAAGCAGCTCAAGGCCTGCGGTGAAGCGCCGTTCTACACGCTTGGACCTCTCGTGACCGATATTGCGCCGGGTTACGACCACATCACGAGCGGCATCGGCGCCGCGATGATCGGCTGGTTCGGCACGGCGATGCTCTGCTACGTGACGCCGAAGGAGCATCTCGGGCTGCCCAACCGTGACGACGTGAAAACGGGCGTCATCACCTACAAGATTGCGGCTCACGCAGCCGACCTTGCCAAGGGGCATCCG
>Ga0310827_100197_pt1 | contig 67348 bp, 56 predicted proteins | sample WT_ome_2_FD_201309 | JGI IMG/M metagenome (GOLD analysis project Ga0310827, IMG submission 201309) | Sorghum-adapted microbial communities enriched on wild type (WT) sorghum from Joint BioEnergy Institute, Emeryville, California, United... ... | reverse complement strand
CCGCTGAGGCAGCGAGCGGCGCTGCAGCCACGCCCGGCGCCGTCGCCGCGCTGGCGCGCCGCCTGCTGCACCGCGAGCCGCCGCGCCGGGCGCTGCTGGCGGCGTTGCCGCTGCTGGCGCCTGCGCCGCCGGCGCTACGCTGGTCGCTGCTGCTGCAGGCGCTGGGCGCCCCGGGCGAGGCGGCTTCCCCGCTGCTCAAAAGCTGGACGTTACCGAACCGGACCGCCCAAGAGGCGGCTGGGATCGTCCGCTTTGATGAAGCGTGGGAAGCCATCCTGGCCGAGGCGCCAGGCGAGCGCGAGCAGCGGCGCGGCTGGATCGGCCTGCAGGTCGCGTTTGGCCGCGAGACCGCCGCGTGGTGGCTGCACCGCCAGCAGGCGGTGGTGCAAGCGGCCATAGGCGACGATGCGAAGCGGCAGGCCGACCAGGCGATATTGGCACGGGCGGCGGCATGGCACCGCGAGGTGCAAGTACATACGCTGAAGGAGCTCGCCATCAGCGGCGGCGACGTGCTGCAAGCGGCCGGCCGCAAAGGCGGCCCTTGGCTTAGCGAACGGCTAAAGCAACTGTTGATCGCGGTTGCCGCAGGTGAGCTGCCCAACGACCGGGCAACGCTCCTGAAACATGTGGAAACGGTGGTGGAGGATGATGGAAGCAAACCGATTGCTTGACATGCTGTTGGAGCATCCGGGGCAATATATATCTGGTGAGGAGCTGAGCCGCCGGCTGTCGATCAGCCGGACGGCAGTATGGAAGCAAATCGCCAAGCTGCGTGAAGAAGGTTACGAATTTGAATCCGCTCCTCGCAGGGGGTACCGGTTGACTCGGCAGCCTGACAAGCTAAGCCATGCCGGCTTGCTGCATGCCCTCCAGGGGGCGCAGATGTTTGGCAAACGGCTGAAGCTGCTGGACAGCACGCCCTCCACGCAGGAAGAAGTCCGCAGGTTGGCGGAGGAAGGCGCGCCTCACGGTACGCTTGTGCTTGCCGAAGAGCAGACGGCAGGGCGCGGGCGCCAAGGGCGCCGCTGGTATTCACCGCCGGGCAAAGGCGTATGGATGAGCCTGCTGCTGCGTCCCGATCGCCAACCGCTGTCGATTGCACCGCAGTTGACTTTGCTGACCGCTGTAGCGGTTTGCCGCGCGATACGGAAAGTCACGGGTGTGGATGTCGGCATCAAATGGCCAAACGATATTTTAGCCCGCGGCCGGAAGCTGTGCGGCATTATCGTGGAGTCTGCGGCAGAGGATGAGCTGATCCGGTACGCCGTCGCCGGGATTGGCATTGATGTCAATCTGGCAGCCTCCGACATTCCGCCGGAGCTGGAAGCCATCGCGACCTCGTTATTGATCGAAAGCGGGCAGCGGATTGATCGGACAAGCTTGATCGGCGCAGTAGTCAAGGAGCTGGAGCAGCTTTATGCGCTATATATCCAGGAAGGGTTTGCGCCCATCGGCCACTTGTGGGAGGCGCTGTCTGTCACGTTGGGGCGGGAGATCATCGTGCATACGCCAAACGGGGTACTCCAAGGCACGGCAACCGGATTGGATTCGAGCGGCGCATTGCTCTTAATGGATCAGAATGGCCAACATTTCACGATTTTCTCTGGAGAAGTACAACTTGGCGGATGAAAAAATTAACGTAATTTGTTATACTGAGCACAGGAGGCGGTATCGGCATCGTCCTGAACTGCACTCCGGGTGCTTGTCGGAGGTATGAATGTGGTGAAAGTTCAAACCGTCGGCCGACGTTTTGAATGACCACAAATCAAGTTGCGTTGGATTCTGCTCTGAGCCGAAAGAGGACCGAGACAGAAGAACGAGGATGATAACTCACTCTTCTTTGGACTTCGGACCTTTTTAGTGCCAAACTAAAAGGTTTTTTTGTTGTGCGCGTTTTTGGAGGACTCGCACAAAGCCAAACCGAAGGAGATGGATCACATGGCAGGGAAACAAGCTTTAAACATTGTCAAAATGAAAAAAATGAAGCAAGACGGCATTCCGCTCGCGATGATTACCGCCTACGACTATCCGTCGGCTCAACTGGCTGAGGAAGCGGGGGCGGATTTGCTGCTGGTCGGTGACTCGCTGGGCAACGTTGTTCTGGGGTACGATTCGACGATCCCGGTCACATTGGACGATATGGTATATCATAGTCGTTCCGTTGCGCGCGGGGCGCAGCACACCTTCATCGTGGTGGATATGCCGTTTATGACATATCACGGAAGTATTGACGAAACGTTGCGGAACGTTCGCCGTTTAATGCAAGAGGGGCATGCCCACGCCGTCAAAATGGAAGGCGGCGCGGAGATCGCTCCTGCTGTTCAAGCCATCGTGCAAGCCGGGGTACCGGTGCTGGGACACATCGGATTGACGCCTCAATCCGTGAACCAGATTGGCGGTTACCGGGTGCAGGGCAAAGACGCGGCCGATGCCAAGCGGCTCATGGAGGATGCCAAGGCGTTGGAACGCGCCGGTGCCTTCGGGGTTGTGCTGGAGTTGGTCACGGAGGAAGTGGCAACGGCCATCTCCCGCGAATTGAGTATTCCGACCATCGGCATTGGCGCGGGACGCGGTTGTGACGGCCAAGTGCTCGTGTATCATGACGTGTTGAAATATACGGCAGATTACCGGGATAAACGGTTTGTCAAAACCTACGCCGATATCGGCGCACAGATCCGCCAGGGAATTCTAGAATATGTAACGGATGTCAAAAATCGCTCGTTCCCGGCAGAAGAGCATGTTTTCCGCGCGGACCAAGGCGTGCAGGAATCGCTGGGAACTTTGTATGGTAAAGGAAAGGTGGAAGTCCGGTCATGAAGACCTTTGAGAAGATTGTCCCGCTCCGTGAACAGTTGAAGGATGCGCGGTTCACAGCAGCGAAAGAAGGAAAGCAAATCAAAGTTGCGCTCGTGCCAACGATGGGATATTTGCACGAGGGGCATGCCAGCTTGCTGCGCAAAGCACGGGCGGAGAACGATCTGGTGGTGCTGAGCATCTTCGTGAACCCGATCCAGTTCGGGCCGAACGAGGATTTTGAGCGCTACCCCCGCGATCCGGAGAAAGACCTGGCCTTAGCCGAGCGTGAAGGTGTGGATTTCGTCTTTTTGCCCACTGTAGAAGAAATGTATCCTGAGCCAACCCGTACTCACATTAAGGTCGACGGTTTGACTGACGTGCTGTGCGGTGCTTCCCGGCCGGGCCATTTCGACGGGGTCACTACCGTTGTAGGCAAGTTGTTTCATATCGTGCAGCCGGACCGTGCTTATTTCGGGCAAAAAGATGCCCAACAGGTGGCGGTCATTACGCGGATGGTAGAGGATTTGAACTTTGATATCGAAGTGATTCCTTGTCCAATCGTGCGGGAAGCTGATGGATTGGCACTTAGCTCCCGAAATGTATACTTGAGTCCGGAAGAACGGCAGGCAGCGCTTGTTTTATCCCGCAGTCTTGAGGATGCAAGGGCTAAGGCAGAGGGGCAAACTCCTGTTACCGCAGGGGAGCTGCGGGAGGAAATCCGCGAGAAGATCAGCGCTGAACCGCTGGCGAATATCGATTATGTGGAAGTTTCGGATTTTCCGGAATTGTCGCCTTTGGCAGAGGATGAACGTGTTGATGCAGCCGGCCGCCAAAAAGGGGTGTTGATCGCCGTTGCCGTCAAATTTGGAACAACGCGGTTGATCGACAACGTAATTTTAACGAAAAGGGTGAACCCGTAATGTATAGAACGATGATGAAATCGAAAATTCACCGCGCCACCGTGACGGAAGCGAACCTGAACTACGTGGGCAGCATTACTATAGATGAGGATCTGATGGAGGCTGCCGATCTGTTGGAGAACGAGCAGGTTCAAATCGTCAACAACAATAACGGCGCCCGACTGGAAACGTACGTGATTCCTGGACCTCGCGGCAGCGGCGTGATTTGCTTGAATGGTGCAGCAGCGCGACTGGTGCAACCTGGTGATAATGTCATCATTATTTCTTATGCTCTAATGTCACCGGAAGAAGTCCGCAGCCACAAGCCAACCGTCGTGTTCGTTGACGAAAACAACAAGCCGGTGGAAAAGGCGCATCAAGAACTCCACGCCATGATCCGCTAAATCGGTTGTTTAATAAGGCACCTTCGGCGTAACGAAGGAGCCATAGAAGGAGGGCTCGGCATTTTTGCCGGGCCCTTGGTGTGTTTAAATATGGTGTGTCCGCGTTACACTATACTGATGTCACCGAAATGTATATGATATTTCGAGTACGTTGGGCTGTGAGCAACAACAACCACCGCAATGTACTTGATTTTTCGCACATAATCTGACTGTAGTTCGCAATCCCTCGCCAATATACATGATTTTTCATATAGAATTAGGCGAAATGCCCGGGAAACGCCTAAATGTACATGAAATTTCGAGTACATTCCGCCCCAAGAGGGCAAAAACACCGCATTGTACATGAAATTTCGAGTACATTGGGGTGTAAGCCGCAACAACCGCTGAAATGTACTTGATTTTTCACATACAATTCCACATACAATTCCACATGACCCCCAGAGATCCATCCATTAAAAAGTGTAATTCCTCCCTGCCGGAATGAAATCGTCCCGCGAAACAAAAAATGTACGTAAGGCTCGGACTGATTTCATTTTCGTTAGGGGGGATGCGAATGATGTTTCAGCATGTGTTTGCGGAAATGAATGAGATGTTGGACGAAATCACGAGGAAATACCCCTTGGCTGGCCAAGCCCAGAAGCAGGAACTTGCGAAAAAGTGGAACCTGCTTCAGCATATGAGTGACGGCATTATCGAGGAATGGTTGAGCTTTGAGGAGAAAATGGGATATTTACGCCATGCGTTCCGAAGTCTGGAGTCCAGAGAAATTCCCGATCTTCCTGAATTGGATGACCCCGCCTTTGTGAAAGGCCAAGGATATTACAAGCTGCTGATGTTTCCCCAGGCTTCTGCCCAATTCGAGCAGGTGGTGAAGCAATTTACGGACAGCATGTTAGCCCGGACCTATCTGGGGATGTGCCATCTGCACCTCGAGCAATATGACAAAGCCGCCAAGCATTTCTGGATTGTGCTGGAAAAGGCTGCAAATAAGCGCCTGCGTTCTATTATCTACAACGCGCTGGGGTGTATTGAGGCGCACAAGGGCGTATTTGACAAGGCAAAAGAGTACTTCAAGTTGGCTCACCACCATGATCCGTCCTTACCCGAGCCGTTGGCCAATTTGGAGGCCTGTGCGAACAGTACAGGGAAACTCCATTACGGTCCCGAGTTGACGTCGTTATTGTAGATTTATCGCTCATTGACTTGGAAATTCACGCACTTATTACGGCATGTTTTGGAAGCGATGCGAACCCCCGCTTACGGCGGCGCATCGCTTGTTTTATTTTGTGATTTTTATTACAGATATGGTTTGTATTAATTTTCAAATTGGCTATCTTCTGTTATGCTGTAAAGAGACTGGAATGAAGGGACATCTAATTGCAATGAAATATGCTGTGCTTGATTTTGAAACGACGGGTAACCAGTCCTCTGATGAAATCATTCAAGTGGGACTTGCCATTATAGAGCCGGATCGATCAATTTCTCAGGTGTATCGTTCCTTCGTTAAGCCGGGCGTACCGATTCCTCCGTTTATTACGGGGTTAACGGGCATTACCGAAGAGGATGTGAAGGATGCGCCAGAGCTGGACGAAGTGATGGTGGAGATGGTTCCACTACTTAACGACGTCGTGTTGGTTGGGCACAATGTAGCGTTTGATTTTAACTACATGCAGAGCGCCTTGGACAAGACGGGGTATTTGCCGTTTACAGGACGGATTCTGGATACGATGGATTTCCTGAAAATTCTGTTCCCTTCACTGACTTCCTACCAGCTAGGGATGGTGGCGGCGGAGTTTGAGGTGGAGCATGAGCGTCCGCACCAGGCGGACAGTGACGCATTGGCGACAGCGCTGATTTTCCTCAAATGCTTGGAGGAATGTGACCGATTGCCGCTATTGACTTTACAGCGTTTGGCAGATCTGTTTGCCGGTGAGGACAGCGATCTCGGGTGGTTTTTTGATGCCATGGTGCAGGAAAAAGAGCGGGAAGCTTTGCCAAGCGAAGACGGCTATGTCTACTACCGCCAATTCGCCTTGCAGGTGGAAGATTGGCTCGACATCGAAGCGCCAAGGGACAGCACGGAACGTAATCCGCTGGAGAACGTGACCTTCGAGCAGTTTATGGAGCAGGTCCGAGAACGGCTGCGGGAACGGTTGCCGCAGTACGAGGAACGGGAAGCTCAGAACATGATGCTACACGAGGTCATGCGAGCTTTTGAGGAAGATAAGCACCTGCTCGTTGAGGCTGGAACTGGGACGGGCAAATCCTTGGGATATCTGCTGCCGGCCATTTACCACAGCGTCAAGAATGAAGAGAAGGTCATGGTGAGCACGCACACGATCAACCTGCAGGAACAGCTTAGAGAGCGCGATGTGCCGTTGTTGACGGAGGTCGTGCCTTTTCCGTTTCGTGCAGCCGTTTTTAAAGGTAGGCAGCATTATTTGTGCTTGCGCAAATTTGAACATAAAATAAATAGAAAAGACTTCTCTACACCTAAAGAAGAGGTGATGACGGCCGCGCAAATGGTCGTATGGCTGACCCAAACAGAAAGCGGCGATGACGAAGAGCTGAATCTCGGCAATCGCGGCGGTGATTTTTGGGAGACAGTGGCCAGTGAGTCGGAATCCTGCTTGGGCCGCTCCTGTCCTTGGTTCCGCAAATGCTTCTATCATCGCGCAAAACACGAAGCCGGTGTCGCGGACGTGGTGATTACGAACCACTCCAAGCTGTTTACAGACATCCAGGCGGGGCATCAGCTGCTGCCGGGCTACGAGCGATTAGTAATCGATGAAGCGCATCATTTAGAGGATGTGGCCGGCAAGCATTTGGGGATTCATATGAAGTATTTTACGGTTGTGCATACGCTGACCCGGCTGTATAAAGACAGCAAGACGGGGCAATTGGCCAACCTCCGCAGCACGCTCGAAGCGTCAGCCGCAGAGAAATCCTCGGATTGGTGTTCGGTCATCGACGGAATCTTCCCTACGCTGGTGGATGTGAAGGAGAGCTGGGACAAGCTCAGCGAGTTGCTGTTCAGCTTAATGCCTGACCGCAGTGACGCCGCCCCTGGTGATCCTGGACAGTTCGTGTACCGGTTGCTGCCGAATCGCAAGCCCAAGGATTGGGAGACGTTGACCGCGCTAGAGAATCAAATTTATGTAGGTCTCGGCGACGTGCTTCGGAAAGGGGAGCGCCTTCTGTCCGAAATCCGAGAAGAGCAGGACGATTATGCAGCGGAGAGCTTGATCACCGATATTAGCGGGTTGTTTAAAGATTTAGCCGGAGAACGGGAAGCGCTTCGCTTCTTCATGAAGCTAGAGAGCGAGGATACCGTCTATTGGATGGAAGCGAACGGGAACTTCCGCAGCCGGTCGCTGCAAATGTATGCGGTGCCGATTGACGTCAGCGCTCAGTTGAAGCAATTTTTCTTCGATCGGAAGAAGAGCGTCGTCATGACGTCTGCGACTTTATCTGTAGATAAATCGTTCCAATATATGATTGAGCAGCTTGGCTTGACGGAGGCAGCGGAAGAGGATCGGCTGATCACCGCGATGCTGCCATCGCCGTTTAATTACCGTGATCAGGCGTTGCTGGTGATTCCGCGCGATTTTCCAAGTGTGAAAGGCAGCGTGGGGGATGATCATTTCATTAACACGCTGGTACAATCGCTGGCGGATGCCGCGGTGGCGACACAGGGGCGCATGCTAGTGCTGTTTACATCGTACAAGATGCTCAGGCAGGTGTATGACCCGCTGAAAGAACGGCTTGCAGCGGAAGGCATCACGGTGATCGGGCAAGGGATGGACAGCGGCAGCCGCACCAAGCTGACCCGGCGCTTCCAAGGGAACAGCGCATCGGTGCTGCTCGGGACAAGCAGCTTCTGGGAAGGGGTGGATATCCCTGGCGAGGCGCTGACCAGTTTAGCAATTGTACGCTTGCCGTTCCAGCCGCCAAACCATCCGCTGGTGGAAGCGAAGAGCGAACGTCTGCAGCGGGAGAAGAAGAATCCATTCATGAAGCTGTCTGTCCCGCAGGCGGTCATTCGCTTTAAGCAAGGGTTCGGACGACTTGTCCGTTCGTCGCAGGATCGCGGCATCGTGATCGTTTATGATACCCGGATCCTGGAATCATATTATGGAAAATATTTCTTATACTCATTGCCAGGACCGAAGATGGAGCATATGCCATTAACTCAAATGGTGCCGCGTATCTCGGAATGGTTAAATCCCGAAGCCTAAGCCGCTTCATAGATCGTAATGGAGAATAGGGGGAACAATGCATGAAGTCAGATAAAATTTCGGACGCTGTCGTCCGCAGACTGCCGGTTTACCTGCGTTTTTTAAATGAACTCAGCCGCCGTGAGGTGCCAACGGTGTCCTCCCAGGAGCTTGGACAGAAGCTGGATCTTAATCCGGCGCAAATCCGTAAGGATTTAGCTTATTTCGGCGATTTTGGCCGGAAGGGGATCGGCTACGATGTCGCTTATTTGATTGAGAAAATTCAACAAATTTTAAATCTGGACCAACAGATTAACGTCGCGCTGGTGGGCGCCGGGAATCTGGGCCAAGCCCTTTCGAATTATAATGCGTATTTGAAGGATAATATGAAGATTGTTGCGGTGTTCGACGCTTCGCCGGCGAAAATTGGTAAGCAGATCAACAACATTACGATTCAGCCGATCGAAGAGCTGGCGGAAACTGTTCGGGCGAAAAATATCCGCATTGGCATCATCACCGTACCGGATACAGAAGCCCAACGGGTGGCGGACGAGCTGGTGGCCGCCGGAATCGGTGCGATTCTGAACTTCGCGCCAACGATTCTGAAGGTTCCGCCGGAAGTTCGGATTCATGCGGCTGATTTCACCACAGATTTGCTGAGCTTGGCTTACTACTTGGAAAACGGAAAGGAAACAAGCAACGTATGAGTCGGAAATGGTTAATTAAGAACGGGACGTTTGCCGTTTTAGATGCGGATCGTCCTGTGGTTCACGGATATATGCTCGTTGAGGGCGATACGATCAGCTATATTGGGGAAGAGCGCCCGGAAGGCGTGGAAGGCGCCGAGACTTTGGACGGCAAAGGGTTGTTATTCTTGCCGGGCCTGATCAATACCCATGGCCATGCGGCGATGTCGCTGCTGCGCGGTTACGGAGATGACATGGTGCTGCAAACCTGGCTGCAGGAGAAAATGTGGCCAATGGAAGCCAAATTTACGGCAGCGGATGTGTATGCCGGTACGGCATTGTCCGTGTTGGAAATGCTCAAGGGCGGCACGACGACGTTCCTGGATATGTACGATCATATGGACGAAGTGGCCAAAGTCGTGGAGGAATCAGGCATTCGCGCCGTGCTGATGCGCGGGGCCATCGGTTTGTGCTCCCCGGAAGAGCAAGATCAGAAGCTCAAGGAAGCGATCGCGTTTGCGCAGAACTGGCACGGCAAGGCAGAAGGACGCATCACCACGATGATGTCACCGCATGCACCGTACACCTGCCCGCCGGCTTTCATCGAGAAATTTGTGCAAGCTGCCCATGATCTCGATTTGCCAATGCATACGCATATGTCGGAGACGCGCGCCGAGGTAGAGCAGAACGTGAACGATTACGGCGTCCGTCCGGTAGAGCATTTGTTGAAGCTGGGGATGTTCTCCCGCCCAACCCTGCTTGCCCATGCGGTGCATTTGACCGACGAGGAAATCGATATCTTGGCAGCCCACGGGGTTACAATTTCGCATAACCCGGGCAGTAACTTGAAGCTGGCTAGCGGTGTCGCCCGCGTACCTGAACTCTTGAAGAAAGGCGTAGTGGTATCGCTGGGGACCGACGGTCCGGCGAGCAACAATAACCTGGATATGCTGGAGGAGATTCGTTTGGCTGCGCTGATCCATAAAGGCGTATCCGGCGATCCAACGGCGGTTCCGGCACTGGAAGCCTTGAAGATGGGAACGGAATACGGTGCAAAATCAGTCTTCTTGCAAAATACAGGCAAGCTGGCTGCAGGCATGAAGGCAGATATTATCGCCTTGAACACGGAGCAAGCCCATTTCCTGCCGAGAACAGATTATATCTCCCATACCGTTTACTCCGCTGGGGCCAAGGACGTGGAGCATGTCTGGGTGAACGGCAAGCAGGTTGTCAAACACGGGGCTTGCTTGACGCTGGATGAGGAACGTATCCGCTACGAGGCGCAGGCGGCGTTTGAGGGACTGCTGGCACGATAATGAGCGGCGCGCGGTTTCCAGAAGGAGGCTGCTTGCATAGGAAGGGAAAGGAAGAGAAGCTTGAGGAAGCGAACGAAATGGATCCTGCTGTCCCTTGTGATCCTGTTGATCGTGCTCCTGGGTCTCCACCGGTTTTATCTATACATTCATGAGGATACGTGGGAAGCCGAAAGAGCCGCCATTCAGCAGGCAAAGCAAGAGACAGATCTCGTCCGGGGCGACAAAGTTTGGAAGTCGGTATGGGATGAAGTCATCTGGGTCGTACAAGGTGAAGATGCCTCCGGTCGTCAGATGATGGTCTGGCTGCGGGAAGGACATGATCCGGAGATACGCCTACTGGCTGATGGCAAGTCCGAGAGCCAAATGCGTGAGATTATCAAACAATCGTTGCCGGGGATCCGAGTGGTTCGGCTGCTGCCAGGCATTTACAATAATCAACTGGTGTGGCAGCTGTTCTATAAAGAGAAGGACCACCATTACTACCGGTTTTTCAGTTTCACGACCGGCGAAGCTTTGCCGGAAGTGTTCACCCTGCCGAATCGTTGACGGGGAGTCTACGAATGAATCATATCTAACGGTTTCGTTGTTTAGGCGAAGAGCCTGAATGGCGGAACCGTTTTTTATGTTTGGCTTGAGAAATTGTAGCATTTCGGGTTAGAACTACTAGACTTTATTTTTAAATATATTCACACATTCCTTCGAATTTATATATACGATGTGATATACTGTTACTTGTAGTTTTGATATACGTGAATATATACAATATAGTAGATTATTTATATATATAAGGGGGACATCTCGTGAAACTGCGTATTGGACCAATTGCTGCAAGCATTGCTATTTCCGCCCTTGTTTTATTTGGTGGATGGTTCTTATATCGGCAGTGGGCGATTGAGCGTCCGCTGGAGAATATTGTGAAGAGTGTAGATGGGGTTAATCATGTCGATATGAATGTGAAGGCGGATGAGCTGGAACTGAAGCTGAATTTGAAGCCCGGGACGGATTTGGGTGAATTGGTTCGGCACATCGAAAAGAACGGGGAGAAGCAAATCGGCAGCCGTACATTGAAGCTGAATATCGAGGATCATTCCTCGCCGGAGCTTGACCAGTTGTGGGAAAATGCGATGTTTACTGTCGCTCAGGCCATGGAAAATAAGCAATATACCCAAATTACGGCTGCGCTGAAACAGATGGAGCAGGAGAACAGCAAGCTGCAGGCTACGGCGGAAATGGATGAGAAAAACGTGTACATCACCTTAACAGACGGACAATACAGCAAATTTATTATTTTGCCGCGTACGCCGGAACGGATGGGGGTGTGGCCAAATGCGTAAATGGATCATTGAAGCTGCGCTTGGCTTTATACTTGTACTCATTGTTTTTTTGGCGGTCATTGGCGTGAACATCATTCCACTCGTTACAGCTATCGTGTTATTCGGTGCGGTATTTGCCATGCTCAAAATGCGCGGCGGCATTACGATTGGAGCCGCCCAGGAACGGAAACGCAAGAAGCGCGGACCCGCGAAGCTGACCTTCGAGCAGATTGGCGGTCAGGAGAGCGCCAAGCAGGAGCTTTGCGAAGCGCTGGATTTCATGGTGCGCCATGAGGAAATCAGCAAGTTTGGCATCCGGCCAATTAAAGGGATATTGCTGACCGGTCCTCCTGGAACCGGCAAAACTTTGCTTGCTAAAGCAGCGGCGCATTATACAAACGCGGTGTTTGTGGCCGCTTCCGGCAGTGAGTTTGTAGAAATGTATGTTGGCGTGGGGGCTAGCCGGATTCGTGATCTGTTTAAAGAAGCGAGAACCCGCGCGGCCAAGGAAAACAAGGAAAACGCGATTATTTTCATTGATGAAATCGAGGTCATCGGCGGTAAACGTGAAGGCGGACAGCAGCGGGAATACGATCAAACGCTCAACCAGTTGCTTACGGAAATGGACGGCATTTATACGTCCGACACGCCGCGGATTTTGCTGATTGCTGCAACCAACCGCAAGGAGATGCTGGACAGTGCGCTGCTGCGGCCGGGCCGTTTTGACCGACATATACAAGTGGATTTGCCGGACAAGAAGGGACGCCGCCATATCCTCGAACTGCATGCCGCGAATAAACCGCTGCGGGAGGACGTCGACTTGGACAAAATCGCCGAGGAATCGTTCGGCTTCTCCGGCGCTCAGCTGGAAAGCGTAATGAATGAAGCGGCAATCTATGCGATGCGGGATGGCGTGGATCAAATCACCCAGGAACATCTGTCAGTCGCGATCGATAAAGTGCTGATGGGTGAGCAGACCGATCGTCAGGCAGCAGAGGAAGAGAAACGTCGCGTTGCCATCCACGAATTGGGCCATGCGATTGCTGCAGAGGTTGTTGCTCCGGGCAGCGTCAGTCAGGTTGCTCTAAGTCCGCGCGGAAGAGCGCTGGGTTATGTCCGGCACAATCCGCAGGACGAGAAGTACTTGTATACGAAATCGTACCTGGAAGGTCAAATCATGATCGCCTTGGCAGGGGCTGCCGCAGAAGAAATTTATTATGGCGGTCGCAGCACCGGATCAAGTAACGATTTCGAGCAGGCGTTAAAAATCGTGCATACGATGATGACGTCGGGGTTGACCGAGCTGGGGATCGTGAATATGGATATGGTGACAACTGAGGTGCTGATGAACGAAAATACTCGAATTTTGGAGGGTCTTGCGGCCAGAACGAAGCAGTTATTGGAACAGCATTCGGCAGTTTTTGACAAATCCCTAGAAATTTTGTTGAAAGAAGAACGCCTTTCCGGCGAGCAATTTCGTTGTCAATTTCGTGACAGCGTCCATTTACCGGCATAAATCATGGTGCCGGTTATTTTTTTTTACTTTTTCTTCGTGCTAAGATATTATTATATGTTGGGTGTTAAAAGATGTATGTTTCGACATCTGGAAAACCATATTATGTACAGATGATGAAAGGATGGAGCGAGAGGACCATGAATTACAAACGAATTGGTGTCATCGGCGGCGGCACAATGGGTCAAGGCATCAGTGAAATGCTGGCTGCTAAAGGACTGGACGTGTTGCTCGTGGAGGAGACAGCCGATAAATTGGATCATGCCTATAACATGATCGAGACGAGTCTGGATAAACAACTCGAGAAATGGGCGATTACGAAAGCGGAGAAGAAACTGATCTTATCCCGTATTCATAAAGTTACACACTTTGCTGAACTCGGTACCTGTGATATGGTGATCGAGACCATTTCGGAAGATTTGGATGCAAAAAAAGAGGTGTTCAAGCAACTGGACCAAGTTTGTCCAAGTAACATTATTTTAGCAAGTAATACCTCCACGCTGAGTTTGACCGAGATTGCCGGCGGAACGAAATATCCGGAGCGCGTCATCGGCATGCACTTTATTTATCCTGTTGCTAAAATCAACCTGGTAGAAATCATTCGCGGTCTGAAAACTTCGGATACGACGTTTGAAGAAACGAAGCGGTTTGTTGAAGAAGTCGTTGAGAAACGCGGCATCATGGTATATGAATCTCCGGGCTTTGTTACATCCCGGATTATTTGCGTTATGATCAATGAAGCGTTGCATGTTTTGGGCGAAGGCGTTGCTTCTGCGGAAGAAATCGATGAAGCGATGCGTATGGGTTACCAATTCCAATATGGACCGCTGGAGATGGCCGACCGCTTTGGTCTGGATTCGGTGCTGGCCGCTTTGGAACGGATGTTCCGCGAATTTGGCGAGCTGAAATACCGTCCTTCCTTCGTGCTCAAGAAAATGGTTCGCGCCGGCAATTTGGGTGTAAAAACGGGCGAAGGCTTCTTTAAATACGATAAGGACGGTGACCGGCTGTGAAAGTGTTAGTTATTAATGCAGGAAGCTCCTCTTTGAAATATCAGCTGTACGATATGACCGATGAAACCGTATTGGCTAAAGGTCTGGTTGAACGGATTGGCATGGATTCCTCGATCCTGACCCACAAACCGACGGGCAAAGAAGAACTGACGGAAGTCAGCGAAATTCTGGAGCATACGACGGCGATCCGTAAAGTGCTTGAGAAATTGACCGACAAAGAGCATGGCGTTCTGTCCTCGGTTGACGAGATTCAAGCGGTAGGTCACCGCGTCGTGCATGGCGGCGAAACGTTTAAAGGCTCCGCCCTCGTTACGCCGGAAGTGAAAGCTGAAATCCGCCGCTTGTTTGATCTGGCGCCGCTTCACAACCCGCCGGCAATTATGGGGATTAATGCGGCTGAAGTGAACATGCCAGGCGTTCCTAACGTAGTGGCTTTTGATACAGCCTTCCATCAAACAATGGAAGAGAAAGTGTACTTGTACCCGATTCCGAAGGTACTGTATAAGAAGCATCGCATCCGCCGTTATGGCGCACACGGTACCTCGCACCAATATGTCAGCCGTGTAGCTGCGGAATTTTTGAACCGTCCGATTGAAGAGCTGAAGATCATCACTTGTCACATCGGGAATGGGGCCAGCTTGACCGCGGTGAAAGGTGGAGTATCGGTGGATACCTCCATGGGTCTGACGCCTTTGGAAGGCTTGATGATGGGTACGCGCAGCGGTGACTTGGATCCAACGGTCGTTACCTTTGTCATGAATAAGGAAGAGCTGTCCATCAGCGAAGTGAACTCGATGCTGAACAAGCACAGCGGTCTGCTAGCGATTTCCGGAAGCAGCAGCGACATGCGGGATATTACTGATGGTTGGGAAGCTGGCAAACCGAATGAAACGCTCGCTTTTGAAATGTATGAATATCGCCTGCGTAAATACATCGGTGCATATGCTGCGGCCATGAACGGGGTTGACGTCATCGTCTTTACGGCTGGCGTGGGCGAGAACTCGGCGATCGTCCGTGAGAAAACCTGTGAAAACCTCAGCTACTTGGGCGTCGAACTGGACAAGGAACTGAACAAAGTTCGTTCTGGGGAACCGCGCCGGATCTCGACTCCGAACTCGAAGGTCGAAGTTTTGGTGATCCCGACCAACGAAGAGCTGATGATTGCTCGCGATACGTTGCAGATCGTGCAGGAATCGAAGTAAAATACGGCGAATTTAAACCTGTGGGTTTTTAAATATCGTTTTCGTTAGAGGAGAGATATAAGCATGGCGGTCAAAACTGTGATTCGTCAAGTGAATGAGCATGTCGGGGAACAGGTCGTCATCGGCAGTTGGCTCAATAACAAACGTTCCAGCGGTAAAATTCAATTTTTACAGCTTCGGGACGGGACCGGCTACATCCAAGCAGTTGTAGTGAAGAACGAGGTATCTGAGGAAACTTGGAACAAAGCCAAAAGCTTGACCCAAGAATCCTCGATGTACGTGACGGGCGTTATTCGCGAGGAGCCGCGAAGCAAGTCCGGTTATGAAATGACGGTTACCGACATCGAAATCATCCAATTGACCGAAAACTATCCGATTACGCCCAAAGAACACGGGGTTGATTTCTTGATGGACCATCGTCACCTGTGGCTTCGTTCCTCGAAGCAGCGGGCGATTATGGTCATTCGGGCTGAAATTATTCGCGCCGTGCAAGAGTTTTTCGATCAAAACGGGTTTACACTGGTGGATCCGCCAATCCTGACGCCAACCTCGGCGGAAGGAACGACGAACCTGTTCCATACGAAATATTTTGAGGAAGACGCTTATCTGACACAAAGCGGCCAGCTTTATATGGAAGCTGCTGCGATGGCGTTGGGGAAAGTGTACTCCTTCGGACCAACGTTCCGTGCTGAGAAATCCAAGACGCGCCGCCATTTGATCGAGTTCTGGATGATCGAGCCGGAAATGGCTTTCACCGATCATGAGGAAAGCTTGAAGGTGCAAGAGAATTTCATCACGCATGTGGTGCAATCGGTATTGAAAAATTGCCGGGCCGAGCTGGAAGCTGTAGGCCGCGACGTGTCCAAGCTGGAAGGCATCCAAGCGCCGTTCCCGCGGATCACGTATGATGAGGCGATTGAATACCTGCATACGCAAGGTTTTGAAATTCCTTGGGGCGAAGACTTCGGAGCACCGCACGAAACGGCGATTGCCGAACGTTACGACAAGCCGGTGTTTATCACCCATTATCCAGCGGGAATCAAGGCGTTCTATATGAAGCCGGATCCGAATCGTCCAGAGGTCGTACTCTGCGCCGATATGATTGCTCCGGAAGGCTACGGGGAAATTATCGGCGGTTCGCAACGGATTGACGATCCGGAACTGATGGAGGAACGCTTCAAGGAGCATAACCTGTCGCCGGAAACGTACCAATGGTACCTGGATCTGCGAAAATACGGCTCGGTTCCTCACTCCGGCTTCGGCCTCGGATTGGAACGGACTGTTGCTTGGATTTGCGGTCTGGATCACGTACGCGAGACGATTCCGTTCCCGCGGATGCTGTACCGGTTGTATCCATAAGGCTACTGAAAGGTGAGCTTAATCTATGGCCATGAATGAAGGCAACAACGCTTGGGCGAAGGGCATGGCTCTCGGAATGGAGGCGGGGATGGTGAACATCCCATACCCGCTGCTTGCCCATTACCGGAAGCTCCGTTTAAGCGATACAGAAGCGATGTTGCTGATCCAGTTACTGGCTTTCCAGCAAATTGAGCGTAACGATTTCCCGTCGATTGAGCAGCTGGAATCACGGATGGACATGGCACCCGGAACGCTTGCCCCGGTCATTCGCGGTTTATTGAAGGAAGGCTGGATCAGCATCGACGAGACGGTTGATGAAGCAACCGGCATCCATTCGGAGCATTATAATTTGCATGGTATGTACAAGCGGCTGGGCGAGTGGCTGGCTGCGCAGCCATCGGCCGCCTCCGGCCGCAAACCGGTAGATTCTGCTCCTGATGTTCGTGAGGAGCCGGAACGGAACTTATTTGTTATCTTCGAAAAAGAATTTGCCCGTCCGCTTTCGCCGATGGAATGCGAGACGATCTCCAGCTGGGTGGACCAAGACCGTTATCCAGAAGAGCTGATCCGATTGGCGCTGAAGGAAGCGGTATTTGCCGGAAAGGTCCATTTCCGGTACATTGACCGGATCTTGCTGGAATGGAGCCGCAACCGCGTGCGTACAGCGGAGGACGTCAAAGCTTATACGCAACGCTTTCGCAGCGGGATGCGATAAGTCAATAAAAATAAAGAGAGTGCCTCTCAATGGGAGAGGCACTCTCTTTTTATGCAAAACTCATAGTTAGCCTTGAATCACCGCAATCACAAAGATCACCCAACCCGCGAGGAAACTGACGCCGCCTAACGGCGTAATGGCGCCTAGCTTACGGATGCCGGTCAAGCTCAAGGCATACAGGCTGCCGGAGAATAGAATGATTCCGGCAAGCAGGAACCAGCCAGCGAGGACGATGAGTGATTCGCTCTCGAGCTGTGCTGCGGTAATCCCCAGTAGAAGGAGTCCGATTCCGTGGGCGATATGGTATTGGATGCCCGTTTGATACGTTTTTTGTCGATCTTCGGTTAAACGGTTTTTGAGGGCGTGGGCGCCGAAGGCACCGAGCGCAACCGCAAGAAACATCAGAATTCCACCCAGTGTAAGCAGTAAGGTCATGGTAGATAACACCTCCCTCCAAATCTTACCGATTCCCCTTAGGCTCGTCAATCCAAGTCAAAAAAAGCAGCGCGTTCATAAAGAACCGCGCTGCTAAATATATGAATGGGGAGGTGGAGTTATTCAGTTTCCTTACTTCGCCGGGAGCTCAATTTGACCATACCCGACGGTCGTAAACCAGTTCTTCACGGTATCGAAGTCCTTCGAGAAGGACAAGCAGAGCAGCAAGAGAATGCGAGCATGGGCGGCGTTCAGGTTGTCACCGGCGATAATCCCTTCACCGCTGGAATAGTTGCTGCCTGATCCGGTCCGGGTCGTTGTGACGAACACAACGCCTTTCTCGATAGCGGCTTTACGCTCTTCGGTCATTGCCTTGGAGATCCCGCCTGCTCCGGTGCCAGCCGTAACGATGCCTTTGGCTCCGTTGGCGACAAATCCGCTGATCGCACCTGCACCGGCATCTTGATAGGAGTAGGCGATTTCGACCTTCGCCAAGTCCTTTTTGCTGATTTTGCTCAGATCAAACGGTGTTGCCCAATCTGCAGCCGATTTTAGAGCACGGAACGGTGCGCGGTAAACGCGGATCGTTTTTTCGTCGATATAACCAAGTGCTCCAATTTCCGGCGTCACGAACGTATCGGTCCGATAGGAGTTCGTTTTCGTAACCTCACGGGCGGCATGGAACTCGTCGTTCAGCATGACGACGGTGCCGAAATATTTCGTCTTTCCGCTCGCCGCCAACTTAATTGCGTTATAAAGGTTAGCTGGCGCATCCGTCCCGATGACCGTCCAAGGCCGCATGGAACCTGTAACAACGACCGGTTTGGGGCTGCGCACGGTCAAATCCAGGAAGTAGGCGATTTCTTCCATTGTATCCGTACCGGTTGTTACCACAACCCCGTCTTGGGTTTTGAGGGCTTCATCAACTTTCAAGGAAAGATCGTATAATTGCTCAATCGTATAGGCGCTGGAGCCTGAGTTGCCGAATTGATATGTAGAGACATCGGCGATTTGGTCTTTATTAGGGAGGGAGGCTACGAGATCGGCAATTGGCAGCGAGCCGGCTCGATAGGTTTGGAAGCTCGTTTCATCCGTGGATTGCCCGGCAAGTGTGCCGCCGGTGGCGATCACCTGTACTTTCGGCAGTTTCTTGACAACTTCGGTCGCGGTAACGGTACCTGTCACCGTTTCGGCTGCAGAAGCTGGTGAGAGATATAAATTGGGGAGCAGTGCAGTCACGGCGAGGCCGGCAACTAATAAGGTCTTCAAACTTCGGGATGTCCACTTCTTCATTCCATCAACCTCCAAGATGTTATTAAGTTAACATTATGTAATAAAAACTGCCACAATGATTGTTGACTTGAGAGAAATTATAGTTTGATGTCATGTATATTGACAAACGGGTTGAATGGCGAATAAAACGCTTAAACCTTTGGTTATCAAGCTATAACGATTTGTAGAACGATTTTAAAGGCAGTTTCAAAATATTTAAATAGTCGAATTTAATGTAAACATTTATGACATGAACAATTTTTTGGGTAGTTTGTAGCACTTTTGCGGGTTCAAACGTTTTTTCAATTAGTATGCAGGGGCAGGGTGGACAACCGTCGTCAATATGATGGGAGGAGGGGAGAGTTATTGATGAAAGATCGTTTGTCCTAAGATTTCAGAAGGGAGATCACAGCGTCTTTCCTTGGTTGATTCAGGAATATGGGACCTATGTGTATCGAGTAGCCTACTCGGTGCTGCATGATGCCAAGGAAGCGGAGGATGCTGCCCAGGAAACCTTCCTGCAAATCTATAAATCTCTCCCGGAGTATCGCTCTCAAGGTCTTAAAACCTGGTTGACCCGGATCGCCGTTAACAAGTCGATTGACATCAAGCGGAAGCGGGACCGGCGCAAGGAAGAGCATTGGGACCCGGCGGATCTGGACCTGCACGCAACGGATTCGGATGAAGGTAATCTGTTTGGTTTACTCCATGCTGAGCGGACCGTGGAGGTCCGCCAAAGAATTGCCGCGCTTCCGGCGGGGCATCGTCAGATCGTTACGAAATTTTATCTGGAAGGCAAAAGTCATGATCAAATCGCCGCAGAGTTAGGTGTAGCGGTGAAAACAGTAGAATCGAAGCTTTACCGGGCGAGGGCCTATATTCGTGAGCACTGGTCAAGGGAGGAATGGGGATGAGCCAACATAAGCCAGAGGATTTAGCGCTATGGCGCAGTTATATTAGCGGCGAACTGGATGCGAACACGGAGTCACGCTTGGAAGCCTTACTGCAAGGGGATGAGGCGGCCTTTGCTGCTTATGCGGCTGTACTATCCTCCTTGGAATGCGAGCTTCCGGGACCGATAGATGAGGCAGCCTATCGGCAATCGATCATAGAGAAGCTTCCGCGTGCAAGGGAGAGGAAGGCGCGCACCAGCAGCCGCAGAGCCTGGAGTCGTCATTCGCTGCTGCACTATGTGATTGCGGCAACTTTAACCGCATTGCTGCTGGGAAGCGGTGTTTTTGATCATATCGCGTTAAAAAGCAATCAACTGATCCAACGTCCGAACTCATCCTCTCTGAGCGAGCGGATGATGAAGGCAACAACCAGCTGGCTTGACAGCTGGCAACGATAACAAATTCATTTTCTATAGGAATGGTATGAAGCGATGATCGAGGAAAGGAAGAAAGCATATGCCGTATGAGCGAAATCGACTGTTAGCTTTACTGTTAAATTTTATCCCCGGTCTGGGACATCTCTATTGGGGCAAAAAAGGAAGAGGGATCACCTATCCGATCCTGTTTTTTGGCGGAATTTTGTTTGGATTGGTTGTAGCAATGGCTGCGGACAGCGGGGAGATGGCCATGTTCACCTTGGTCGCGTCCATTATTCTCTGGTTGATCTCGATGTTTGACCTGTTGATCACGATGCTTCGCGAATCGCCGGAGGAACGGGCTTACCGGGAGCATGTTCGTCAGATGACCGGCGAAGGAAGAGAGTCGGAGAAATTCTTTACCATCTTGCTGTCGTTTGTACCCGGTCTGGGTCATTTTCAACTTGGACTTATGCAGCGCGGGCTTTCGTTTTTGATCGCCTTTTTTGGCTTGATCACGATGATGTTTTTTGTATCTGGCCTTACACATGATTCCGTGTTTCTGCTGTTCCTTGGTCTGCTGCCGATCATTTGGCTGTACAGCATGTTCGATGCGGTGCAGCTCGTGCACCGGAAATTAGCGGGCGAGCCGTTGGTTGACCGAACCCCCTTTGACGACTGGGAAGCCGGAAGAATAGAAGGTCGGCGCAGCAAAGTGCTGGCGACATTGTTATCCGCATTTCCCGGGGCAGGTCAAATGTACCTCGGGTTGCAGAAACGCGGCCTGCAAATGATGGTCCTGTTCCTGGGCAGCTTCTATATCATTGATGTGTTTCGGTTATCGGTGTTTTTGTTCATCCTCCCGATCATCTGGTTTTATTGTTTCTTCGACGGCCTGCAGCAGACGAGCCGCTACGGAATTTTACCTATGGAGGATCAACCGCTGCTGGAAACCCGTGGTGAATACCAGCATTGGCTGGGCATTGCGTTGATTTTGCTAGGAATTTATTTCGTGGGGATGGAACTGATCATTCCAGTACTAGATGCTAATTTCCCCGAGCTTCATATCTACTATCGAATTGAAAAATACCTCCGTCCGACGATCGTCGCCGTCTTGCTGATCGGCGGGGGAATCAAGCTGCTTGCCCGGCCGAAACGGCGGGATGTGTTCTGGAGCGACGAGGAAATCTAACACATTGATGCGGTTAAGAGAGGTGACAGCTTCACGGCTAAGCCTCTCTATTTTATTTCTGGGGGGATTATTTGCTACAATGCAGGGAGTGGGATTGCTAGAAAAGGAGAAACACGATGTTCAAAATCTTTATTGTGGAAGATGACAAGCCGCTTGTGGAGCTGCTGGAGCAATATTTACAACGGTTTGGCTACGAAACGTTGGCGGCCTCGGACTTCAGCGAAGTGAAAACCGAGTTTGAGCGCTACGCTCCGCATCTTGTGCTGCTGGACGTCAACCTGCCGAAATACGACGGCTACTATTGGTGTCGCCAGATCCGCAACTTATCGACCTGTCCAATCGTGTTCTTGTCGGCGCGTGAAGGAAAGATGGATCAGGTGATGGCCTTGGAAAATGGAGCTGACGATTATATCACCAAACCGTTTGATTACGATATCGTGATTGCCAAAATCAAAAGCCAGCTGCGCCGCGCCTATGGAACTTATGCCGGGAGTGGAGATGACCGTACGGTAACGGTCGCCGGGCTGCGGTTGGACCGGGACCGCCTGTCCCTCAGCTTGCGGGATCAACGAATTGAGCTGAGCTTAACCGAGGTTAAAATTTTGGACGAGTTGATGAGTAAAATCGAGCAGGTGGTCAGCCGGGACCGACTGCTGGAGAAGATTTGGGATGACCAGGCGTTTGTCGACGACAATACGCTTAACGTTTACGTGACTCGGGTGCGAAAGAAGCTGTCCGCTCTCGGGATTGATAATGCGCTGCAAACTGTTCGAGGTCAAGGTTATCGGCTCGTGCCTCTTTGGGGGGAGTGAGCCCATGCGTTTATTTTGGCGGGATCAACGTCCGTATATTATCGTGTATTTGCTGCAACTCGCTGTATTGACTTTGGTGTACTGGCTTGACGGTTACCGCCATGCGGCGATCAGTGTATACGGGGCGCTCCTGAGCACGTGCATCTTGGCTATCTTTCTCATCGTCCGTTATTGGACCAACCGCTCGTTCTACCGCTTGCTGGAGCAGATGCCCGATTCGCTGCGCTCCTTTGCCGAAATGAAGCCGGGCTCGCCGCTGGCCGACTCCCTGCAGCGCTTCTTGAAGGCGCAATATCGTCTGTACTTGCAGGAAATCGGCGAGCAGCAGAGCAAGATCGAGGGGCATCGCCATTTTATCAATCAATGGGTGCATCAAATGAAAACGCCGTTGTCCGTCATCCATCTGATGGTGCAGCATGAAGATGACACTCAGTCTGTGGCAATTGCCGATGAGCTGGATCGGTTGCGCAAAGGATTGGAAATGGTGCTTTATACAGCTCGGTTGGATACGTTTGAGCATGATTTTGTGGCCGAAACACTCGATTTGGCGGTCTTGGTACGTTCCGTGACGTCAGCCCAGAAAAGATTGTTCATCCGGCGTAAGGTTTATCCCATGATCGAAATTCCTGAGGGACTTCAGGTTACTACGGATGAGAAATGGCTGTCATTCGTGCTGACGCAGCTGATCACTAATGCTGTGAAATATACCGTGAAGGAACGGGCGAATCTGTATTTCCACGGCTTTGTACGCGGACGTGAGACGGTGCTGGAGATTGAGGATGAAGGCATAGGGATTCCAGCCAGTGATCTGCCGCGGGTATTCGACGCTTATTTTACGGGAGACAACGGTCGGAGCTTTCCGGAATCCACCGGGATGGGGTTGTACTTAGCGAAGGAAATCTGTACGAAGCTAGGGCATCGTCTGGAGCTGGAATCGCAGTACGGTGCAGGGACGACCGTGCGGATTATCTTTCAACCGAACCCGTAAAGCTTACAAGGGAGTAAGGTAACTGTAAGGTTAAGCGATGGAGCGCAGGCTGACAGCTTTCCTATAATCGAGATAGATGGACTGAATAAGAAGGAGCGCTAGATCAGCATGGCGGTATTGGAAGTATCGGCGTTAACGAAAATCTATGAAGGGAAAATTGCGACCAAAGCCTTGGATGGTGTAAGTTTCCGAATCCAGGAAGGAGAGTTCGTTGGCATCATGGGGCCGTCCGGCAGCGGCAAAACAACGCTGCTTAATGTTATCGCCACCATCGACGAACCCACTTCGGGGACGGTTACTTTGCAGGGGCAGGACCCGCAACGGATGAATCGGGAGCAGACGGCGTTGTTCCGGAGGCGGGAGCTGGGGTTTATTTTTCAGCATTTCAACCTGCTGGACACGCTGACGGTGGAGGAGAACATCGTATTGCCCTTAACGTTGGATGGGGTTTCTGTCCCGGTCATGAAAGCCAAGGCGCTAGAGATGGCGCGGCGACTTGGGATCGAGGGAATCCTGTCCAAATATGCTTATGAACTGTCGGGCGGGCAAATGCAGCGGACAGCGATTGCCCGCGCGATGATCCATCAGCCTTCGCTGATCTTGGCCGATGAGCCGACAGGCAACCTGGACTCGAAGGCTTCCCGAGATGTGATGGAGGCGTTCGCTGCCATGAATGAATCGCATCGGGCGACGATTCTGATGGTCACACATGATGCGCTGGCGGCGAGTTATTGCCATCGGGTCATTTTCATCAAAGATGGGAAGCTGTACAACGAAATGTATCGCGGGGACAATCGGCAGGCCTTCTTCCAGAAAATCATCGACATGATGTCGCTGCTGGGAGGGGACAGTCATGACCTTTCGTCAATTCGCCTATAACAATGTCCTGCGGAACAAACGAACGTACGCTGCTTATTTTCTGAGTAGCGCGTTTTCGGTAATGATCTTTTTCGTCTGCGCTTTGTTTCTGTTTCATCCCGGCCTTCAGCAAGAAGTGATGTATCGTTCAGCTGTGTTAGTGCTCTGGTCCGCCGAAGTGATCATGTACGTGTTTGTATTCTTCTTCGTGATTTACTCCGTGGGGTCATTTCTACGCTCGCGCAAGCGCGAGTTTGGGATCTTGCTGCTGCACGGCATGACCGAGAAGCAATTGCGCAACCTCGTCTTCCTGGAGCATCTATTGATTGGTGCAGGGGCGCTGGTGTGTGGAATTGGCGGGGGACTTCTGCTGGCCAAGCTGTTTCTGATGGCAGGCTCCAATCTGCTCGGTGTTCCACAGCTATCCTTTCATGTGCCTTGGCAAGGTTTGTTGCTGACATTAGGGGCGTTCTCGCTGTTGTTTCTGATCATTTCGCTTTGTACGACCATGCTGCTGGGTTCGCACCGGTTGATTGAGTTGTTCCAGGCCGAGATGAAGCCCGCCTCTCCGCCGCAGGCTTCCCTGATTTTATCGTTGCTGGGGGCAGGGTTGCTTGGTATCAGCTATGGGCTGGCGGCTACAGCTACGGCGTCCAACGTGCTGACCCGTATGCTGCCGGTGACAGCGATGACGATAGCGGGTACGTATTTCTTCTACACGCAGCTAAGTGTGTTTCTGATTCAACGGATCAAACGGCAACTCGATTATTATTGGAATAAAACAAACTTGATTACCGTATCCAGTCTCGCTTACCGAATGAAAGAGAATGCCCGGATGTTCTTTCTTGTGACGATCATTTCGACAGTCACGTTCTGTGCGGTAGGCGCCTTCGCCTCGGTCAATCGGCTCGCGGATCAATTTGAACAGGATTATCCGGTGGACATCGCCTATGTGGCCAAAGGAGATAGCGAAGCAGAGGATGAGCATCTGGAGGCGATTCGAAGTGAGCTTGGGTCACGCGGAATTGCGTACCGTACACTAAGCCTGCCTATCATTCTCGCGGAAGTGGTATCTTCAAGCTCTTCCAACACGCTGGATCGGCTGCCGCTGATCTCGTTCACGGATTATAAACGGCTGCTGGAGGCGGCGGGGATCGCAGTGTCCGAGAGTTCGCCGAAAGACGGAGAGGCGCTACTGCTGCTTGGTTCGGAGCGGGAGAGACCGCAACTCCTGCAGCGCAAGCCGGTCTCCTACACCTTTGCGGGTGCACCGGAGCTTACGGTCCACGAGATCGGCATTAGTCAGCATGTCGCCCTGCCCGAGAATCTAACACCTACGACTGGCGATGATCGGGAGGGTTCGTTTTCCGGGCTGGTGGTCAGCGATCCCTTGCTGGAGCGGCTTAAGGCGGCTTCGGCAGAGGAGGGCGAAGGGTTGGGGATGGACCGGTTTACCGGGTTTTACGTGGATGCTCTGGAATCTACCCGCGGCCTGGCGGCGGAGCTGACCGACAACGGGAGAGTCAGCTACGAGTCGGACCGGCCTTACGCCATGACCGTCAGCGGCACCTTGGCGGAAGTGCAGCGCACAACGTACCGAGCCTTGCTGTTTTTCGCTTTACTGGTGGGCACTGTCTTTTTTATCGCAGCGGGGAGCTTTCTGTATTTTCGGTTGTACAGTGATTTGGCATATGATCGGCGGCAGTATGGGGCGTTGTCGAAGCTGGGCCTCACGGATAAAGAACTTGCGCGAATCATTACTCGCCAGGTTGGGGTGTTGTTCTTCGTGCCGATCGCGCTGGCCATCGTCCATAGCCTGTTTGCGTTTAAGGCCATGCAAAGCTTGTTTAACTTTTCGGTCGCTTGGCAAACCGTGTTGATCTTGGCTAGCTTTTTGCTGGTGCAAGTCGTTTACTTCTTCTTTATTCAGGCCCGTTACTTACGCAACGTCAAAAAAGCGATTCGCTAAATACGGGAGGTACAACGTGGAGAACTGGATTACAGACTTTATGGAGAGGTTTGGCTATTTTGGCGTCTTCCTGCTGATTGCCTTGGAAAACGTATTTCCCCCGATTCCGTCGGAAGTAATCTTAACCTTTGGTGGCTTTATGACCACCTATACGAGCTTAACACCGTCAGGGGTGATCGTCTTCTCGACGCTTGGTTCGGTGTTTGGCGCCGTGATCTTGTATGGGATCGGGTATTTGGTGAACGTTGACCGATTGGAAGGGTGGATCGATCGTTACGGTCGGTTCCTGCGCCTGAAAAAAGAAGATGTCCGCCGCGCGGATGCCTGGTTTGATCGATATGGCTATTGGACGGTACTGTTCTGCCGGATGGTTCCGCTGATTCGCAGCTTGATCTCGATTCCGGCCGGCATGTCGAAAATGAAATTTGGCCTGTTCCTGCTGTTTACCACGATCGGGACGCTGATTTGGAACGTGGCGCTCGTCTTGCTTGGAGCGGCGGTAGGAGGTTCCTGGGCAGAGATCGTCGCCTTTATGGACGTGTATTCTAACATCGCCTATGCTATGATCGCTTTAGGAGTATTGTTGGTGGGCTTCCTCTGGCTGCGTCGGAGAAAGAAGGAGCTTCGCGACAACATCAAAACAGAGAGATAAGGAGAAACCTACGAAATGAACTTGTTGGAACTCATGAAAGCTATTATTCTTGGCCTGGTGGAGGGACTTACGGAGTTTGCGCCGGTGTCCTCCACGGGACATATGATCATTGTGGATGATATGTGGCTGAAAACCGAGGAGCTGCTCGGTTCAAAGTATGTGGCGAACACGTTTAAAGTCGTGATCCAACTCGGCTCGATTTTGGCGGTCTTGGTCGTGTTCCGCAACCGATTTATCGATTTGCTGGGGCTGTCGCGCTGGATGCCGAAGGCCAAAGGGGAAGCGGCCAGACAGAGCGGACCGCGGTTGAAGCTGATGCAGGTGATCGTAGGGTTGATTCCTGCCGGGATTCTTGGTGTGTTATTTGAGGATTTTATTGATGAGCATCTATTCTCCACCGCAACCGTGTTAATTGGCCTGGTGATCGGAGCGCTGCTGATGATCGCTGCCGACCGGTTTGCGCCCAAGCGCGCAAGTGTGGATACTGTTGACCAAATTACGTACAAGCAGGCGCTCGGCATTGGGTTGTTCCAATGTCTGTCGATCTGGCCGGGCTTCTCCCGTTCGGGTTCGACGATTTCCGGCGGGGTGCTGCTAGGTTTGAGCCACCGGGCCGCGGCTGACTTCACCTTTATCATGGCCGTTCCGATCATGGCTGGGGCCAGCTTGATCTCCCTGATGAAGAACCTGGAATATTTCACGATCGATGCACTGCCGTTCTTTATTGTTGGATTTATCAGTGCTTTCGTGTTTGCATTGTTGGCGATCCGATTCTTCTTGAAGCTAATCGACCGCATCAAGCTGGTGCCGTTTGCGGTATATCGCATTTTGCTGGCGCTTGTGATCTGGGTGGTTTATTTCTAATTTATTGATGGAACAAAGAAGAGATGCTGCTATTTAAGCAGCATCTCTTTTTGCTTGCATGATCTTAGCCGCAAGCGCAGTTCAATACTGGCTTCCGGGCGGCGCCAGTTTCGTCCAGACGCGTCACCGGAGTGGTGTACGGAGCGTTCCGTAACATTTCCGGATTCGTTTCGGCTTCCTTGGCGATGGCGATCATCACGTCAATAAAGCCGTCCAGCGTTTCCTTACTTTCGGTTTCCGTCGGTTCAATCATGATACATTCCTCTACGTTCAGCGGGAAGTAGATGGTTGGCGGATGATAACCGAAATCGAGCAGCCGCTTGGCGACGTCCAGCGTGCGGATGCCGTACTTCGCCAGCCCGCTGCCGGACATGACGAATTCGTGCTTGCATGGTTGATCCGGGTACGGCAACTCGTAATAAGGCGCCAAGCGTTTCATCATATAGTTGGCGTTTAACACGGCATTTTCCGAGACTTGGCGGAGTCCATCAGGGCCTAAGCTGCGGATATAAGCATATGCGCGAACCAGGATGCCAAAGTTACCGTAAAAAGCTTTCACTCGGCCGATCGAGCTGGCCGATCCACTCTCAGCGCCGCCAGCGGCCTCGTCGGAGCGAGCACCGCGGATGGCGTACCGCCCGGATTCGTCCTTTACGATTCGGGGTTCAGGCAGAAACGGTATGAGCCGCTCCTTGACGCCAACTGGACCGGCGCCCGGACCACCGCCGCCATGCGGGGTGCTCATCGTTTTGTGCAGGTTGAGATGCACGACGTCAAAGCCCATATCGCCAGGGCGGGCGATCCCCATGATGGCGTTGGAGTTCGCGCCGTCATAATACAGCAATCCGCCGGCTCCGTGCACGATGTCGGCGATCTCCAGGATCTGTTCCTCGAACAAGCCCAGCGTGTTCGGGTTGGTGAGCATCAGCGCCGCCGTGTCCTCGCCAACGGCGGCGCGCAGCGCGTCCAGGTCCACCATGCCGCGCTTGGTGGACGGAATGGTCACCGTCTCGAAGCCGGCGACCGAGGCGCTGGCTGGGTTCGTGCCGTGCGAAGAGTCCGGCACGATCACCTTGGTGCGTTTCTCGCCGCGGCTTTCGTGGTAAGCGCGGATCATCATCAGGCCGGTCCATTCCCCGTGGGCTCCGGCCGCCGGTTGCAGTGTCACGGCATCCATGCCGGTGAGTCCGGCTAAATCCTGCTGCAGGCGGTACATCAGTTCAAGTGCCCCTTGAACACTTTCCTCCGGTTGATAAGGATGGATTTTCGACAGACCTGGGTAACGTGCAACATCTTCATTGACCTTCGGGTTGTACTTCATCGTACAGGAGCCCAGCGGATAGAAGCCGTTGTCTACCCCGAAATTCCGGCGGGACAACGCGGTATAATGCCGAATCACGTCCACTTCATAAACTTCGGGAAAAGCGAGGCCTTCGCTCCGCAGCATGCTCTGGGGGATGAGCTCTTCCTTCGGGGTGGTTGGAACGTCGCATTCCGGCAGAGAATAGCCAATCCGCCCAGGGCGGCTGCGCTCAAATATCAACAATTCATCAGATCTCGTCGTCTCTTTTATTTCGAGCATATTGATTCCTCCAGTATGCGGGCGAATTGGTCAATTTCCGTTTTGCTGCGCTTCTCCGTCACGGCGACCAGCAGATGGCCGGCGAGTTCAGGATAGCTGCGTCCTAGATCGTACCCGCCGATAAATCCGGCGGCAAGCAGATCCCGCTGCAGTTTGGTCAGATCAGTCCCCTCCGGCAACTGAAGCACAAACTCGTTGAAGAACGGTGACTCAAAAGCGGCGCTTACGCCAGGGATAGCAGTGAACACCTGTTTGGCATAATGGCTTTTCTGCAAATTCAGCTCTGCCACTTCAGCCATGCCTTGCTTACCCATCACGGATAAGTAAACGGAGGCAGCCAAAGCAAGCAACGCTTGGTTGGAGCAGATGTTGGAGGTCGCTTTCTCGCGGCGAATATGCTGCTCACGAGCTTGCAGGGTCAGGACGAACCCGCGCTTGCCGTTGCGATCGGTGGTCTGCCCAACGATCCGGCCAGGGATCCTGCGCATATACGTTTCCGATACAGCGAAGAAGCCGCAGGTTGGACCGCCAAAGGAGGGAGCCAGCCCCAGAGGCTGGGCGTCACCAACGACGATATCGGCACCAAGCTTCCCTGGCGCTTCCAGCAGGCCCAGAGCGAGCGGATTGCTGCTGACGATCAGCAAGCTCCCTTGGGCATGAGCTAGTTCGCCAATGGCTTGAAGATCCTCCAGGGAGCCAAAGAAATTCGGGTTTTGGATCAAGACAGCTGCGGTGTCCTTAGTGATGGTCGCAGTAAGTGCTTCGCGATCGGTCACACCTTGTTCCCAACCAACCTCAACGATCTCCAGATTCAAGCCGTGGGCGTAAGTGGCGAGCACCTCGCGTGCTTCCGGATGGACGGTGCGGGAGACGACCAGCTGTTTGCGTCTGGTAGCCGCTGCGGCTAGGTTGCCAGCTTCCGCTAAAGCGGTGGCTCCGTCATACATGCTCGCATTAGCGACCTTAAGGCCAGTCAGTTCGCAGATGTACGACTGGAATTCAAATATCGCCTGCAGCTCGCCTTGGCTGATTTCCGGTTGATACGGTGTGTACGCGGTATAAAATTCCGATCGGGACACGACGTGCTGAATGACGGAAGGGATGTGATGATCATAAATTCCGGCACCTAGAAAGCTGGTATACCGGTCGGTGTCGGCGTTGCGCCCGGCCAGTTCGGATAAGTGCCGGATCAGCGCGTATTCGTCTAGACGGGGAGATACCGGGAGTTCCCCTTGAAAGCGAATGTTCTCCGGGATGTCCTTGAACAGTTCCTGGACGGAGCTTACGCCGATCGTTTGCAGCATCTCCGCTTGATCTTGTTCGGTTAATGGTAAATAGCGATGTTTAAGCATCTGGTTTCGTGTTCTCCTTTCACCGCTTGGCGGCAGGGTTTTGGCGATAGAACGGCAACGGGACGACCTTGGCCTGCAGCCGCTTGCCACGGATGTCGACCTCTACGATCGTGTCGGGGGCGGCATAACGGGTGGCGAGGATCGCCATTCCGAGGTTTCTTTTCAGCGTTGGCGACTGCGTACCTGTCGTCACTTCTCCGATCGGTTCCTCTGAGCCTTCGGCAAATACCGGGTAATGGGTGCGCGGAATCCCGCGGTCGATCATCTCCAGGCCAACGAGCCGGCGAGGAAGGCCTTGATCCTGCTGCTTGATCAACACATCGCGACCGATGAAGTCGTCATTTTCCAGCTTCACGAATCGGTTTAAGCCTGCTTCGAGCGGGGTGATCTCAGGGCCCAGCTCCTGACCATACAGCGGCAGGCAAGCTTCAAAGCGCAACGTATCTCTGGCGCCCAGCCCGGCCGGGAGAAGGCCCTGGCTCTCCCCGGCTTTCATCACAACGTCCCAAAGCGCTTGGGCCTGCTTGGCCGCGACATACAACTCGAACCCATCCTCACCGGTATACCCGGTTCTGGACAGCAAGACGGGGATCCCGGCAATCCGAGCTTCCCGAATAAACGTGAACGGACGCAACGCTCGAGGATCCTCCCCTTCGCAAAGCGGGGAGAGGAGGGAGGCGGCGAGCGGCCCTTGAACGGCAAGCAACGCAGTCTCGTCAGAGGCATTCCGCATGGTTACCCCTTCAGCGGGAAGGTGCTGCTGCAGCCAGTCCCAGTCTTTGTCAATATTCGAGGCGTTGACCACCAGCATGTACTTGCCTTCTTCCAGATGATAGATCAACAGATCGTCCACCACACCGCCATTGGGATAACAGAGCAAGGTGTATTGGGCTTTTCCTGGTTGAAGCAGGGTCACGTCGTTAGTGGTCATGTGTTGCAGGAAGCGTTCCGCCTCAGGGCCCTCCACGTAAAATTCACCCATATGCGATACGTCAAACAGACCGGCGCGTTCGCGCACGGCTTCGTGCTCTTTCTGGATGCCGCTGAACTGCACCGGCAGCTCCCAACCGCCGAAATCGATACAGCGGACTCCTTCATAACGCACATATCCGGGATAGAGCGGCGTACGCCGCAAAGCGGATTCGGACATTACCATCACCTCGTAAGGGCCGGATCGGCCAATTTTTGAGAACAGCAAAAAAAGGACAGGCCAAAGAAAACCCGCTAACCTGCATAGAGGTCTAACGGTTCTTCCAGGCTCTGTCCTTTGTACCTGAGAGTTACCCTGTGCGGAGGCTCGAAGCTCGCGCAGGTTTCCCCTTGGGTGATTCACGTAAAAGATACCTCCACGTGAATGCTCTCCAGAGTTGCGTCCGGCAGAGGTCCTTTTGCCTGAGAGATTCACCGCTTCGCGGCTTGCTCCTTCGGCGTTACAATCCCGTAATTGTAATCTCTCCCCCTGCCATCAACCGCAGCTTACACATCTCATTAATACTCAAAATCTGTCTAGATGTCAATAAAGTTATCATAATAATTTTAATTAATTTCGTTTACTGGAAAAGGCTACGCTTACATTTTGCTAGACTCTATCAAATGTGTTAATAATATTGACATGAGAGCTAGGTTTGGAATAATCTGAACGAGGGAAATACGCAGATGAATCTTCCACAAAGTTTAAGGTACGCTAGATCATCCGAAAGAGGAGGAGCAAGCTTTGGCTAGTGAGATCAGGGAAAACGTGTTGTACAGCGATGAGCATGAATGGGTGCTTGATTTTGGGGATGGGACGGTGAAGATCGGCATCTCCGACGTAGCCCAACATCGGCTGGGCGACATTGTGTTCGTGGAGCTGCCCGAACCGGGGCAGGAATTCGAAGCGCAGGAAGGCATCGGAACGATCGAATCCGTGAAGACGGTGGCCGATTTGTTTACGCCGGTCAGCGGGACGGTGCTGGCGGTGAACCGGGAGCTGGACACCGCGCCGGAGCTCGTCAATGAAGAGCCGTATGATGGGGGCTGGATGGTCCATATTCGATTGAAGGAGGACGCTAACGTCGCGTTGGCGAACTTGATGGACGCGAAGGCGTATGCGGAATTTATCGAGAGATAAAGCAAGATCTTAGGCAAATGTAAAAAAACTCGCGGTTAGCGTAATTGCGGGAGCTGCTGATGGTAGTTTAATCACTCCGCTTATCGCTTGTCGCGAGTTGTTTTTTAGGCATGATACTCTTTGGGAGGCAACAGCAGGGAACGGTACAGCGCTTCAAACATAAACTCCAGCGCTTCCAGATGGCGCTTCGCCTCAGCGATGTTGGTTCCCCAGACATAGACCCCGTGATTTTGCAGCAGCAACGCCGGCACACGGGTATCTAGACTGCCTGGGATTTGCTTGAGGACGGCTGGGAGCTCAGCGGCGTTTGGCAGAATTGGCACTCGAACCTCCGCCTGCGTCTCCCAGATCTCTAAGCTTTTGAGCAGCTCGTTCCCCTTGAGTGGAACGCCGCCATCCGCAGCAAAATAGTCACTGAGCACGTTGTTGAACGTCGTATGTACGTGTACGATCGCGCCGCAGCCGGTCATCCGGTAGATTCTCGCGTGAATCGGTGCATCGGAACAAGGTTTAAGCCGCGTTGGCTCGCAGGGGGTGCTGGCGGCATCGACGAACAGCGCGCCAACCGAAGGGGAAGGGATCGCTGACAGTTCCGACCAATACGTCTCGTCGGCCGTTATGGCAAACACAAACCGGTCCGGCTTATACCGCCCGACCCGCATCGACAAGCTTCCGCTGGAAGCGGGAAACCAACCGCGGGCGGCGAACTCCTCCCGCAGGCGTTGGATGGCGTCCAGCGCCGCTTGTTTTTCTTCCCATGGGATATCGACGTAGTTCATGCTGCCGTCCCCCTTTCCTATTGGCCTTACGCGCAGTGCCGACCATCGCTGCACCATACGGCTGCAGCTTCTTACAACAGCGCTTGTTTGACGGCTTCGCCCATTTCTTTCGAGCGTTCGGCGGCCCGGTGGACCGCAGCTTTTACGTTTTGCTGAAAGCTGCCGGCTTCCAGCACACCGATCGCCGCTTGCGTCGAACCGTTGGGCGAGGTGATGTCCGCACGCAGCTTGGTAGGCGCTTCGCCGGTTTCTGACATCATGAGGGCAGCGCCAAGTACCGTCTGTACGGTAAGATCACGAGATTGCTCAGGCGTTAATCCGCCTTCGATGCCCGCTTCAATCATCGCTTCCATCAGATAATAAACATATGCAGGTCCGCTCCCAGATACGCCCGTCAATATTTCCATTTGATCCTCTGGGATCACGCTAACCATCCCTACCGCTTCAAACATCGACAAGACTTGGGCGCGCTGTTCCTCGGTGGTCTCCGGAGAGAAGGAGATTCCCGTCGCACCTTGTCCGATGGAGCAGGAGGTGTTGGGCATCGTGCGGGCGACAGCGACCGGGCTGCCAAGCAGCGCTTGAATCGTCGAAATGGATAAACCGGCAATCAGGGAGACGATCAACTGACCCTCGCGCAGAAGTGGGCCCAATCCAGCCAGAGCTTCACCGGCATCCTTCGGCTTCATCGCCAGGACGATAATCGATGCGTCCCGCAAATAGACCTGCTTTGCGTCCGCTTCAGATGCTGTTTGGACCTGGTAGGTTTGGGCTAAATAGTCGAGCCGTTCCCGGTTCGAGCGATTCAGCATCACAATTTGATCCGCGCTGGCAACTTGCTTATGGAGCAAGCCGCGTACGATCGCTTCAGCCATCGAACCTGCTCCATAGAAACAGATGGTGGAGGCGGACAGAGAAGGTATTGTTTTCATAGGATATGACCTCCGGTTATTATTTTGGTTGAAAAAAAGGGGGGACGCCCCGTTACTGCCGGATTTGTCCGTTCCCCTGGATGATATATTTACTTGAGGTGAGCGCAGTCAGCCCCATCGGACCGCGGGCATGCAGCTTCTGGGTGCTGATGCCAATCTCCGCGCCGAACCCGAACTCGAATCCGTCGGTGAAGCGAGTGGAAGCGTTATGGTACACCGCCGCAGCATCAACTTCTTGCTGGAACCGTTCAGCATTCGCGCTGTCTTGGGTCACGATACACTCGGAGTGCTTCGTGCCGAAGCGGGCGATATGCGCCATCGCTTCGTCCAGATTGCGAACGATTTTCACGTTGAGAATATAGTCGTTATACTCCGTGGCATAATCCTCATCCGTCGCGGGTACTGCCCAAGAGATAAGCTGTCTTGCGGCCTCATCGCCCCGCAGTTCAACCCCGGCTTCCTTGAAACGATTCGCCAGCTCAAGCAAATGTTGTGCGGCAAACGCCTCATGCACCAGCAGCGTTTCCATCGAATTGCAGACCGAAGGACGCTGAACTTTGGCATTCATCGCGATCTCTGTCGCCATCACAGGATCGGCCGAGGCATCCAAATACGTATGACAGATCCCGGCACCCGTCTCGATGACTGGAACTGTGGCATTTTGCACGACCGTCTGGATCAGCGAGCTGCCGCCGCGCGGAATCACGACGTCCAGCAATCCGTTGAGCTTCAGCATTTCGTCAACAGAGGCGCGGTTTGGATCCTCGATCAGTTGAACAGCATCAACCGGAACTTGCGTTCCCGCAAGCGCTTCGTGGATAATCTTTAAGATTTGTCGGTTGGAGGACAAGGCGGAGGAGCCGCCGCGAAGCACAACGGCATTGCCTGTCTTCAGGCATAAGCCCATGGCATCTACCGTTACATTCGGCCGCGCTTCATAGACGATCCCAATGACGCCAAGCGGGACGCGGCGTTTGATGATATGCAGCCCGTTCGGACGGTTGATCGTTTCCATTACATCGCCTACCGGGTCAGGCAACTCGACGATTTGCCGCAGTCCTTCAGCGATCCCTTCAATGCGCGCATGGGTTAATGCCAGGCGATCCAATAAGGAAGAAGATGTCCCGTTATCCCGTCCCCGCTGCAGATCCTCTTCATTGGCCGCGAGGATCGCGTCGCTGTTGCGAACAAGCGCATCGGCGACTGCCAGCAGAGCGTCGTTTTTTTGCGCCGTTGTCAGACGATTCAGAACTGACACGGCCGTTCCGGCCAGCTTCGCTTTTTCTCTTACTTCACTCATAGGTATACCTCCTTAAAAATCCTGTGAAAACGGATGGATGAATTATGCTTTTAATGAGATCCATTCGTCCCGGTGGATGACTTCCAAACGATGGACGCTGTCCAACTTCTTGAATACTTCGGTGCTGGGGAGCCCGAGAATGCTGTGGAGCTGTTCCGCATCATAGTTAACGATGCCACGTCCCAATACCTCGCCGCCTGCGCTGATAACCTCTACGACATCGCCGGTATGGAACTGTCCGCTGGCCTCTTTGACGCCAACCGGAAGCAAGCTTCGTCCGCCGCGGATCAGCGCCTCCTCAGCACCGGCATCTACCGTCAGCGTCCCGATTGGGGTGGAGAAGAAGCCCAGCCACTGCTTCTTTCGCGGCAGCGAGGCACCGTGGGCTTCGAAATAGGTGCCATGCCCATCGCCGTGCAAAGCGGCCAGCAGATCGCCGGGGGAGGCGACCTTTCCGACGAAGACCGGAACGCCTCCGAGCGAAGCGATTTTCGCGGCGTCAATTTTCGACCTCATACCGCCCGTACCGACGGAGGAGCCGGCACCGCCGGCGATCGCATAGATCTGGCCGGTGATTTCCGTGACCCGGCTGATCCGCTGGGCCTGTGGATCCAGACGCGGATCCTTGGTGTACAGACCGTCCATATCGGTCAGGATCAGCAGGTGATCGGCGTGAATCAGGTTAGCGACAAGGGCGGACAACGTATCGTTGTCGCCGAACTTCAATTCATCCAGCGAAACGGTATCGTTCTCGTTAATAATCGGCAGCACGTTTCGCTTCAACAGCTCTTCGATCGCCATGCTGGCGTTGCCCGTTCGCTTACGGTTTTGGAAATCGGACCGGGTCAGCAGCACCTGGGCCGCAGTCACTCCGTGTCGAGCCAATTCTTCGCGATAAGCCTGCATCAGCAGCGCTTGACCAACGGCAGCCGAAGCCTGCTTCTCATGCAGCAGCTTAGGCCGTTCGGAGTAGCCGATTTCACGAAACCCGGCGGCCACAGCGCCGGAGGTGACCAGTAATGGCTGGTATCCGGCCTCAATCAACCCGGCCAATTCGGATGCGTAATACGCCACGGCCTCCCGGTTTAAACCTCCTTCTGACGATGTCAGCGAACTGCTGCCAATTTTGACGACGATGCGTCGCAGCATGGGGATCACTCCTCGAACGATAGATATAAATAAAAAAACTTTCGCCTTTGCATGCAAAGGACGAAAGTTTCGACTTCCGCGGTACCACCTTTATTGATGAGACAAGCTCATCCAACTTCAATGCCCGGTAACAGGGGCGCTGTCCGGCTTGTTCGGCCGGCCGCTCAGGGATAGGATTCGGAAAGGGCTAGCATGTAAATTCTTTCAGCCGGTGGAATTTACTCTCTGTCTTGCCGCGTACTTTCGTACTGGTCCCGTCAATGCGTTTTATCAAAATGTCCGTTTATGGTTCTCATGTAATGTAAGCATACCACGCGTCCCCTGGCATTGCAAAGGGAAAAGCGCCGAAATGGCGCAACCATCGCTTCTTTTGGTTTCATTCACGTTCGGCTTGCGATTCAACCCAGGCACCATTATGATGAGATTTAAGCAAAGTGAAGCCTACGAAAAGGCGGTGTGAAAAGCAAGTGAGTCTACAGTCCAGTCATTGGCGGATCGCCATGATTCAATGCGATGTCGCCTTAGGGGAACCCGAAGTGAACCGGACCAAGTTCGAGGAGGCAATGGAACGAGCAGCTCACACTGCAGAGAAACCAGACGTCATCCTGCTGCCGGAGCTGTGGAATACGGGATACGCCTTGACGGAAATTGGCCGGTTGGCTGATCCGGAGGGACAGCACAACCGGGCATGGCTGTCTGCCTTCGCCCGGCGTCATGGGATCCATATCATTGGCGGCTCGATTGCCGAAAATCGCAGCGGTCAAGTCTACAATACGATGCTGGTCTTTGACCGCAACGGGGATGAGGTGGCCGCATACTCTAAAATTCATCTGTTTCGACTGATGGAAGAGGAGAAGTATCTGCAACCGGGAGAACGGAGCGCGACGTTTGAGCTGGATGGCGTGACGGCCGGGGCAGCCATCTGTTACGATATCCGCTTCCCAGAGCTGACTCGCAGCTTGGCGTTACGCGGGGCGAAGCTGCTGTTTGTGGCGGCGGAATGGCCGATCCCGCGGCTTAACCACTGGCGTACGCTGCTCATTGCGCGGGCGATCGAAAATCAAATGTACGTCATCGCCTGCAACCGGACGGGGAAAAGTGGCGGCGATGAGTTTTTCGGCCATTCGATGATCATCGACCCCTGGGGGGAGATCGTGGCTGAGGGCGGCGAAGCAGAGGAAGTGGTCATCGCCAGCATTGACCTGACGTTGGTTGATCAAGTCCGCCGCCGGATTCCCGTCTTCGACGACCGCCGTCCGCAAGCTTATGATTGATGTGACGTTTGGCGTTCCTTCATCGTCTTTTTAAACGTCTCGATAAAAGCCTCCGCAGCTTTGGACAGATAACGTCCTTTGCGGTAGGCGATCACTAGCGTCCGGCTTGGGGCTGGAGCGGCAAGAGGTAAATACGCCGGGATCAACTCGCTGCGTTTCGCTCGGGCGATAAACCGCGGCACCAGTGTAATGCCCATCCCGGCGGCTACCAGCGATTGTACGGTTTCGATATTGTTGCTCTCAAAGACGACATTCGGCTCGAACCCGGCCTCCCGGCATAGGTCGGCAGTCATTTTACGGAAGCCCTGGCCTTTTTTGAGCACGATAAACGGTTCGTTTTCCAGTTGCTTCATCTGAACACCCTGCTCTAATACCCCGGGCAATTTCGTCAGCGGATGGTCCGGAGGAACTGCCAAATCGATGATCTCTTCACCAACCGGTTCGTAAGAGAGCGTGGGCTCCTGCAACGGCAGGGACAGCAGACTGAGGTCAGTACCGCCTTCGGCCGTCAGTTTCTCCAGGTTCAGGGACGTATCTTCCAACAGGGTCACTTGAATATTGGGGTAGCTCGCTTTAAACGCAGGAAGCACGTAAGGGAGCAGGTGAGAGCCGGTAATCGGCATACTGCCGACCACAACGCGGCCTGCTCTGAGCTGGGAAATGTCGTCCATTTCCTGACGGAGCTGGGCGACGGCGTCCATGATTTTTTGGGCGTGCGCAATAAAGCTGGCACCGGCATAGGTTAGCTCAACCGTACTCGTATTGCGCTGGAACAGCTTCACCCCGAGCTCCTGTTCCAGCTTGGACAGCTGCTGGCTGAGTGATGGCTGAGCGATGTGGAGCTTGTCGGCGGCCCGGGAGAAGTTCTTTTCCTCGGCGATCTTTATAGTGTATAGAAGTTGACGAAGTTCCATAGCATTAACCCCTTTGGTTCATTAAGGAATAAACCTTCTTGATCTTATAAGTATAACCTATAAGTACACTATAACATATAGATATTTGTATTGGTATGTGACTTGCCTTTATAATAAGAGACAAACATCAAGAGTGTGGAGGTTTTTCGCTTGAAACGGAAAACATGGTGGAAAGAACTCGGCGGATGGGGCTTCTCCATCGTCCTAGGCTTTGTACTTAGCATGATTATCGGCATTTTTATCATTCAACCTTATAAAGTTGACGGTCATTCGATGGAACCAACCTTGACGGACAATCAACGCATTTACGCTTGGAAGTTTACGCATGTGTTGGAGAAGCTGCCGGCTTATGGCGACATCGTCATCATCGACAGCCGGGTAGACCGGAGCCGTACGTTCTGGGACGACGTGAAGGAGCATCCGATCATCACTTGGCTTTCCGGTAGGGAAGAGGACGATGTTTTCTATGTCAAACGCGTGATCGGCTTGCCGGGTGATACGATTGAAGTGAAGGATGGACATGTGTTCCGCAATGGGCAACAGCTGGAGGAACCTTACATCAAGGAGCAGATGGATCCCAGCGCGGCGCAGATATGGCATGTACCGGAGAACCACGTATTTGTGATGGGGGATAACCGGAACAACAGTAATGACAGCCGCAGCATCGGACCGGTACCGCTGGATCATGTGATGGGGATCGATTCGTTTTAAGCTTGGGTAGAAATGGAGCAAACCACGCTGGGAAGTTTCTCGGACGGGTTGCTCTTTTTTTTGGTTGGAACAAGGGTATAGGTTTTGTCTATCAACCATATTGCTTACAAGTCTTGGACGATGGAAGGATCCGGCCGTTAAAATAGGAGGCAATTCTAAGAAGGGGGTGCTGTGATGCTCCATTCGGTTGTATCGACGCTGTTAGGCGTTCTGGTGCCGCTGGCGGTTCCGGTTGCCGCCGGGGCGATATTGGCCCGGTTTCGCGCCTGGGACACGAAGCCGCTGCTTACGTTGTATTTGTACGTGCTAAGTCCGGCTATAATCTTTGACACGCTGCGGGGTGCCCATATCTCCACGGATGATCTGTACAGCACAATCGGCTTCGCCCTGGTGAATCTGCTGTTTATGTGGGGCATTGCCCAAGGGATCGGGAAGATCGCCCGTCTGGATCCGGCGGAGCAGGCCGGTTTGACACTGATCTCCACCTTAACGAACAGCGCCAATTACGGACTGCCGCTCGTGCTGCTGGCCTTTGGCCAACTGGGTCTAGATAAAGCTTCCGTGTACGTCATCACGCAAATGATCATTGTAAATACGGCAGGCGTTTATTTTGCGGCACGTTCCCAGTTTTCAGTTCAAAATGCAGTCAAATCGGTGTTTACCCTGCCAGCGGTGTATGCGGCGGTGCTGGCTGTATTTCTAAAATGCTTTGGGCTTCACCTGACAGCCGGGTTGGAGCAAGGGATAGGCATGGTCGCGGACGCTTATTCGCCGGTGGTGCTGACGATCTTAGGCGCGCAAATGATCAAGGTTGGCCGGGCGGAGGCGAAGCAGGTTAAGCCTGCCGGATTCTGGACGGGCACGGCCATTCGCTTGCTACTAGCACCGTTTGTGGCTCTTGTAACATTAAAGCTGCTGGGCATTTCGGGTCTGCTGTTTTCAGTCTTGTTCATTCAAGCCTGTATGCCGGTTGCGGTGAATGCCGTTGTGCTGGCCGAGCGATTTGATGCCGCCTCGGGTCTAGTGTCAAAATGTATCGTATGGACGACCCTCGCTTCCTTTTTGACGCTCCCCGCATTGATCGTGCTCGTCCAGTAAGGAACAGATCGAGCTCTGTACGCATCCGCTCTCGTTCGAGACTGTCTCGGGTTAGAATTGCCGCCGTCAAATTTCTATCTCCAGATAGAGATAGGCTATGATAAGGTAAAGACATCCAACGTTTGGAGGTCACGTTTCGATGTCCATGGGAAAAAGCACAATTCTCCTTCGACCTGCTGTCATCAGCGTGGTTATCTTAATTTCCATGTTTTCGGCCGGGCTGTTTGACGGAACCCCGTCTCAAAGTGCCTTAAACGGGCTGATTTGGCTGAGTTATGCCTGCATCCTGTTCCTTCCGAAATCCCAATGGACTCCCAAGCAAGCCTGGGCGGCATTGGGTCTGCTTGTTGTGATTACGGGGATGAATTTTGTCTGGTATCAGGATTGGGAGTTGGTCTACTTCCTCATTTTCGTCGTGTTTTATGCACTGTTCCGCTTGATTATGCCGAAGCCGCTGTGGCCTGCTATCCTGACGCTGTTGATTACGGCCGTTCTATTCATCCATTATGGCGCCTTAAATCTGCCTGAGATCATGAGCTATATCTCGCTTGCGATCTTTCTGTACTCTGTTATTCGCCGTCGGATGTTGCGTCAAGAAATGCATGAGCAAAATCTCCGTCATATTGCAGAGCTGCGGAAGGCGTATGATGAATTGCAGGAGGCTTCCGTAACCTCGATGCGGTTTGCGATCTTGGAGGAGCGTACGCGCATCGCCAGAGATATTCATGATTCCGTCGGCCACAGCCTCACGTCCTTGATCGTCCAACTCCAAGCGCTGCGGTTCATGGTCCGGCAGGATCCTGAACGATCGGAACAAACGATTGATGAGATGTTGGTCGTCGCACGTCAGGGTCTTCAAGATATCCGCAACTCCGTTCACGCGCTGGCTGACGACTCCTCGTTCTCCGGCAAATCTGCCTTAAACGCCCTTCTGTCACGGCTGGAAGCTTCCTCCGGAATTCGGTGCGTAATGATTGACGAGCTGCCAGATGAGGATTTGGGAGACAAAGTCTACGGGATTCTGTTTAAAATATTACAAGAAGCCAGCACCAATGTGGTACGCCATGCGGAAGCCACCGAGGTGGAAGTCCGTCTATGGAAGGAGATGGATCAGTTCGTGATGCGCATTCGGGATAACGGCAAGCTGCCAGTCGGGCAGCCCATCACCGAAGGGTTTGGGATAAAAACGATGCGAACTCGGGTGGAGGAGATCGGCGGAAGTTTGCAGGTTGCGGCACATGAACCAAGCGGCTTGGAGATTGTGGCCAAACTCCCGGTGAAGAGCGAGCCAAACCAACAGGATACGGAAGGAAAGGAGGAGGCTCATGACGGAAGCAAACCGGATTAAAGTGATGCTCGTTGACGATCAGAACATGATTCGCCAAGGCTTTGGCTATATTCTCAGCTTGCAGCCTGATCTGCAGATCGTTGGTGAAGCGGGAAACGGAAACGATGCGGTCAAAATGGCGGAGGAGCTGCGTCCGGATGTCATTCTGATGGATGTACAGATGCCGTTCATGGACGGAATTGAAGCGACAAAGCGAATCATGGCGCAGCAAACAGGGGTTAAAATCGTGATTTTGACGACGTTTGATGATCAGGACTATGTGCTAGAGGGGATTCGTGCCGGCGCTGTCGGCTACCTATTAAAAGATGCGGAAGCATGCGACATGATTGAAGCGATCCGGGCAGCTTATCGGGGAGAAGCCATCTATAAGACGAAACTTGCCTCCGGCGCCTTGCAGGAAGCGATAGCCTCTGCATCACTGTCCGCTCCTGATAATGTACTGCAAGTGAAGTTGCTGGAGCCGTTGACTGAGCGCGAACAGGAGATTCTCCAGGAGATGGCCTATGGAATTCGTAATGAGCAAATAGCGGCCAAGTTGTTTATTACCGAAGGGACGGTAAAATCCCATGTCCACCGGATCTTGCAGAAGTTTGGCTGCGAGGATCGGACGCAGGTGGTTGTGATGGCGCTGCGGGGCGGGTTGGTGAAGTAGCCAGCCGCCTTTTGTGCCACTTATAAGCTAAACCTATTGCGTTTATAGATATTATATCTTGGAACAATTAACACGATCATGTTATATTGGATTCAACATTCAAGGCCGGAGGGCGCAGCAAACCGCCCTTTCGCCTTGATCACGTGTACGAATCCTTCTGTGGGGTGATTAATCATGAGCAGCAAAAAGACAATGTACGAGAAAATCTGGGATAACCATGTTATTTATCAAGAGGAAGGCAAACCGAGCATTCTCTATATCGATTTGCACCTCGTTCACGAGGTGACTTCACCGCAGGCATTTGAGGGTCTTCGCCTTAGCGGACGCAAAGTGCGCCGTCCTGAATTGACCTTCGCTACGATGGACCATAACGTCCCAACCAAAGACCGTTATAACATTACCGACCCGATTTCGAAGCAGCAGATTGATACGCTGGCCAAGAACTGCCGCGATTTTGGCATCACCTTGTATGACCTCGATACGATTGACCAAGGCGTCGTGCACGTTATGGGGCCGGAGCTGGGCCTGACGCATCCGGGCAAAACGATCGTTTGCGGCGACAGCCATACGTCCACACACGGTGCGTTTGGTGCACTTGCTTTCGGGATTGGGACGAGTGAAGTTGAACACGTACTGGCAACCCAATGCTTGCAGCAGGCAAAAGCGAAAACGCTGGAAGTTCGTTTTGTGGGCAAACGCAAACCAGGGGTAACGGCAAAGGATATGATCCTCGGTGTCATCGCCAAGTACGGCACGGACTTCGCCACCGGCTATGTTATTGAGTATACAGGTGAAGCGATTCGTGAGCTGTCCATGGAAGAGCGGATGACGATCTGTAACATGTCGATTGAAGCCGGAGCAAGAGCAGGCTTGATTGCACCGGACGAAACAACGTTTAATTACCTGCGGGGCCGTGAGCATGTGCCGCAAGGAGCGGCATTCGACCAAGCCGTGGAAGAGTGGAAGAAGCTGGCTACCGATGAAGGTGCAACTTATGATCGCGTCGTCGAATTCGATGTGGATTCGCTGATTCCGCAAGTTACCTGGGGAACGAGCCCGGGGATGGGGACGGGGATCAACGGTGTGGTGCCGAATCCAGCTGATTTCGAGAATGAGAATGAACGCAAAGCCGCTGAGAAAGCGCTGGAATACATGGGCTTGACCCCAGGGACGCCGATGACGGATATCGCGATTGATTACGTCTTTATCGGTTCCTGTACAAACGGCCGGATCGAAGACCTGCGTGCAGCAGCGGAAATCGCGAAAGGCTACAAGGTTTCCGACAAAGTTACGGCGATCGTCGTTCCAGGTTCGGGCCGCGTGAAGCTGCAAGCCGAGAAAGAAGGTCTGGACAAAATCTTCAAAGAAGCTGGCTTCGAATGGCGTGATGCAGGTTGCAGTATGTGTCTGGCCATGAACCCTGACGTCTTGCAGCCGGGGCAACGTTGTGCTTCGACCTCCAACCGTAACTTTGAAGGACGGCAAGGGCGCGGCGGCAGAACCCATCTGGTTTCTCCAGCGATGGCGGCAGCAGCGGCGATCAAAGGTCATTTCGTCGACGTGCGCGAATGGGAAATCAAGAGTGAAGTCCTGAGCTAATCAAGGGAAAAGGGGAGAATCGACGATGGAAGCATTTGTAAAACATACTGGGATCGTAGGTCCAGTGGACCGTGTCAACGTAGATACCGATGCAATTATACCTAAGCAATTTCTGAAACGGATTGAGCGTTCTGGATTTGGTCAGTTTCTGTTCTATGAATGGCGGTTTGACACGGAAGGGAACCCGAATCCTGAGTTCGAATTGAACAAACCGCGCTACGCTGGTGCGTCCATTCTGATTTCACGCGTGAACTTCGGGTGCGGTTCTTCGCGGGAGCATGCACCATGGGCCATTTTGGATTACGGATTCCGTTGTGTAATTGCACCGTCCTTTGCGGATATTTTCTATAACAACTGCTTTAAGAACGGCATCCTGCCGATCAAGCTGTCGGAAGAACAAGTGGAGGAACTGTTCCAGCGCACAGCTGCCCATGAGGGATACAAACTGACGGTGGATCTGGAGCAAAAAACGATCACCGACGAGTATGGTTTGAACATCAGCTTTGATTTGGATGAGCACCGCCGTCAGTTTTTGCTGCAAGGCTTGGACGATATCGGTTTGACGCTCCAGCACGAAGATTTGATTGCGGCATACGAGAAGAAGAAATTTGCGCATTTGGCTTAAACCGTCTGAACTTGGCGGGAAGTCCCGGCTGCGAGATGCAGCTGGGGCTTTTTTTTGTCAATCTATGAAAATATAAGTCTATCAGCCCAGAGTATTTTCTGATATTATGGAAGTAATTAGCAACGTTTTAGGAATGTTGGCGTTTACAATGCTCACTGGATCCTCGTCTGGTGGCGTATCCGGCAACAAGATTCTTGATTCGGCAAAATACGAGGGTGGGGTAGGGATTTACGGATGAAGAAACTCGGCTTAATGATGTTTATGTTGGTTGGTTTGCTCGTGTTTCCGGGATTGGCGAACAACGCCTACGCTGCCTCGGCGGAGGCAGCCGGAACCCATATTGTGCTGGACGGCCAGGAGCTCGAACAGCCTGCCGGTGCCCAAGCGGGGATCGTGGGAGGCAACGTAATGGTGCCGCTGCGCGTCGTTGCCGAAGGTTTGGGTTACCAAGTTGGCTGGGAGAAGCAGAGCGGCACGATTACGATCTCCCAAGAGGGAACCGAACTGAAGCTTACGCTGGGCCAAGACACCGCTTATGTTGACGGTCAGCTGGTGAAGCTGAGTTCTGCTCCATTTCTGCAGGGAGATTCAACGCTGGTTCCGCTGCGTTTTGTAGGGGAACAGATGGGGATGAAGGTGAGCTGGGACAATCTTACGAAGTCCGCTTACTTAACGAGTCCTGCAGGAGGTACTGCCTCCGGTGTTGTTCCGGGGACGGCGAGTCAAGCTCCAGGGTCGGAGACTCCAAACTCCGTTCCGGGAGGGCAGCCTGCGGCAGGGGATAACTATACATACGACCCGGGAGCTTCAACGGGGAACCAAGCCGAGGGCCCAATCGCGTTGATCCAAGGTATCAGCTTTAGCGAAAACCGTCTAATGTTTGCCGTTTCCGGCAGCGTGACCCCAAACGTATTTAAAATGAGCGGTCCTGAGCGGCTCGTCATTGATGTTCCCAACGCCGACTTTGCTCCAACTTTTGGGGATGTTCATCCTTTGGACGCAGGTCGGAACGGTCAATTTGCCGTCAGCGATTATCCGGACGTCTCCCAGATCCGCTATTCGCTGTTTAGCCAATCGCCGTCAACGGTTCGGATTGTCATCGATTTGAACCGGAGCGTAGATTTTAAGGTCACGAACCTTGATGATGGGCTTGTAACCGTTGATTTGACAGTGGCTGCAGACGTACCTAGCACCAATACGGTGGCAGGCGGCCGGCCGCTGGTTGTGATCGATGCAGGTCATGGCGGCAGCCAGCCTGGGGCGATCAGTGTCACGAAGAAACAGGAGAAGGAGTTTACACTGGCTGTGGCGCTGAAAGTCGAAGCGTTGCTCCGACAGGAAGCGGGTTTAGAGGTCATCCTGACCCGTATGACGGACGTCACCATGACGCTCCAGGATCGGGTGAAGGTAGCCAATGATCAAGGGGCTGCGGTGTTCGTATCGATTCATGGTAACAGTATCGATCCGCCAAGCAACCCTAGCGGTACAGAAACGTATTACACTCGAGACGAGAGCATTCCGCTTGCGAATGTCATGCACCAGCATTTGGTGAAGGCAACGGGCTTAAAAGATCGCGGCGTTAGAAAGAGTAGCCTGCATGTCACACGGGAAACGAAGATGCCAGCCGTGCTGCTTGAGGTCGGTTATCTGAGTAATAAGACCGATGCCGAATTAATGTACACGGAGGAGTTTCAACAACGTGTGGCAGAAGGGATTGTCGCGGGTATTAAAGAATATCTGGGCTTATGATCGATAAGATATGACAAGGAGGGAAGCGGCATGAAGAGAAAAGTGGCGGTATTGCTGGCTTTGGTGGCCATGCTGGGGGTTGCTGCAGGATGCGGTAACAAGCCGACGGCTTCACCTCCGGAGAATGAGCATCAGAGGGAAGCTGCGCTAAGCAGCGGTGCGCAGCAAGGTGAAACTCAGATGCAAGAGGTGCAGGGGCCGGTGAACGGTACTGATGAATCGGGGGATCCCCAAACCGATGCACAAGCGGGGGCGGAGAAGCTGACTATCCAGGTTTATTTGACAGATGATGATATGTTGGAGCTGAAGCAGACGCCGCGTGAGATTGAATTTACAGCGGATCAGAGCAAATATGAAAGCGCCTTTGAGGCGCTGCAAACTGCAGAAGACGGTCTGCTCTCCCTTTGGGAGAAGGTGGTTCTAAATACGGTGAAGTTCGACTCGGAGAGCGGGCAGTTAGCGATCGATATTCACTTGCCGGACGAAGCACGCCTTGGTGCGGGCGGGGAGTCGCTGGCGATCGAAGCGCTGAAGAACACAATGTTTCAGTTTGAGGAAGTCCAGCAAATCGAGTTGACGGTGGATGGTCAGCAAGTCGAATCACTGATGGGTCACGTGGACCTGGAGCATCCGATGAACCGTTAAGTACATCATCTACGAAGTGCAGATAAAGATGACGGGCAGCAGCAGACTATACCAGCCCAGCAAATCCGAATGCGGATTTGCTGGGCTGTTTTTTGCTTCAAGCTTATAGGTCCTAGCCGCAAATGAGATAACTTACCTCTCATAAAGCGTTAGAATCGCGAAGCATCCGTTTTGACGCTTGCCAGCGAGCTTATTTGCGCCAAATGGCTCCATTTGGAGGAGGAAACCGGCAAATAAGCTTTCACATAAGTGTTAGAATCGCAACGCCTCCGTTTTGGGACTAATAGCGTTGCTGGCAAGCGTTAGAGCACAGGTTGGCCATTGCGCCTAACTGCGCCAACCTGCTACTAATTGGCCAGTGACGTGTGCATCTCCGGCTAACGCTTGCCACAGCGCTTATTTGGGGCAAATGAAGGAGATTTCAATTCTAACGCTTGTCAGCGAGCTTATTTGCGCCAAATGGCCCCATTTGGAGGGTGGAACGGGCAAATAAGCTTTCGCATAAGCGTTAGAATCGCAACGCCCTCGATTTGGGCCAAATAGCGTTGCTGGCAAGCGTTAGAGCGCAGGTTGGCCATTGCGCCTAACTGCGCCAACCTGCTACTAATTGGCCAGTGACGTGTGCATCTCCGGCTAACGCTTGCCACAGCGCTTATTTGGGGCAAATGAAGGAGATTTCAATTCTAACGCTTGTCAGCGAGCTTATTTGCGCCAAATGGCCCCATTTGGAGGGTGGAACGGGCAAATAAGCTTTCGCATAAGCGTTAGAATCGCAACGCCCTCGATTTGGGCCAAATAGCGTTGCTGGCAAGCGTTAGAGCGCAGGTTGGCCTCAACGTTGTCCGCCGGAGACCATCTATGCACACGTGTTCCCCCACAGCGTCCGCGACCCTCTCGCCGAGAGTTTGACTCACTCACATGGCAACGGCTCGCTCAGTGCTGCCACAGTGAAGCTGTCCAGCTTCGTTCGTCTCTCTGCCGCATTCAGGAAACACAGGATTTTCATAGGAAACACTGGCAAATGTTAAGCAGAAAAATGCCAGATTTTCGCAACTTTCCAAGCCGATTGGCGTCTAATATGTCGTCTGGTGATGTCGAAATGGAAATGAACGCCTACGGCAACACAAGGCAAAAATTCTAAAGGTAGGGGTGACGGATGAAGAAAAAAAGTTTGGTGACGCTCATGTTCGGCTGGTTGCTGCTCTTCGTAATGGCGCAAACCGGTCATGCAGCGTCCGGTAGTACGAGTATTTATCTGGATGGGCAAGCACTCGCTTTGCCCCAAAATGGACAAGTCCAAAATGTGAATGGAAATGTGATGATTCCAATTCGTGTCGTCGCGGAGGAGCTAGGTTTTGACGTCAACTATGAGAAGAAGACGCGCACGGTAACCATAAAGCAACCCGGTACAACGCTTATTCTTGTCGTGAATCAAACCACCGCTTCCGTCAATGGAAGCGAGATCAAACTGCCCGTCGCGCCAAAGCTTGCCCAAGATACTACGCTCGTACCTATGCGGTTTGTCAGTGAGCAAATGGGGCTGCAAGTTGCATGGGATAACACAGCGAAGGCTGCTTATTTGACAACGCCAAGCTCTGGCAGCGGAAGCGGGAATACCGGCAATGCCGGGTCTGGCAACGACTCCGGGAACGGCAACGGAACTGACGGAGAGCAACCGGGAACGGTTATGCCTCCAGTAGATACTAGCCATTTGGCGAATGTGACCGGGATCGCGTTTGACAACAACAGCTTAATGATTGCGGTCGATAAGAATGTAACACCTAATGTCTTCACGATGAGTGGTCCCGAGCGGCTTGTGATCGATTTGCCGCAAGCTCAATTTGCCGAAACGTTGGCTAACGGCGCTCCGCTGGACGCAAGTAAGAGCGGGAGCCTTGAAATCACGGATTACCCGGATGTTTCCAAGGTTAGATACGCGTTGTTCAGCAACAATCCATCGACGGTTCGAATTGTATTGGATTTGAACCATAAGGTGAATTACCAGCTGGTCAATGAGAATGACGGCTTGATTTTCGTCAATTTGAACACGGATCCAAGTCAGGGCGGAGGAACCTCCGGCGGCAGCGGGAAGAAGACGGTCGTACTGGATGCCGGTCACGGGGGAAGCGACCCGGGCGCCATTAGTGTTACGAAGAAGAAGGAAAAAGACTTTAACCTGGCGGTTGTGCTGAAGGTGAAGGAACTGCTGCAAAATGATCCGAACATCAATCTGGTGCTAACGCGCGAGAGCGATACGTATCCAACGTTGTCTGACCGGGTGAAGATTGCCGAGAACGTTAAAGCGGACATTTTTATCTCCGTACATGCGAACTCCGGCTCTGCTTCGGCCAGCGGCGTGGAGACCTATTATACGCGGGCAGCCAGCCTGGATCTGGCGAAGGTTATGCATAAGCATCTGGTTCAAGTCTCCGGCTTGGCCGATCGCAAAGTCCGTACGCAAAGCTTGCACGTGACCCGGGAAACGACGATGCCGGCCGTGCTGCTGGAATGCGGGTACTTAAGCAACAAGAACGATGATGCGCTGTTGGCAACCGATGCGTACCGGAGTAAAGTTGCCCAGGGTATCGTTGACGGTATTAAAGAATATCTCGGCCTTCAGTGATCGCCGGGCGAAGGAGGAAGTCACCGTGAACAGAAGAAGAAGCATCATCCTCGGAATCCTGGTACTTCTGCTCGCCTTGAGTAGCGGCTGCGGGCAGAAGCCGCAGGCTGCTCCGGATGCTGGAGCAGGGAATGCCGAGGCGAACCTAGGAAGTGTACAAGCACCAAACGAGGCAACCCCGCAAAATTCCGATGCAACGCAAGGAGCGGGTGGAGTGGATCAACCGCAGCTGAAGACGGAGAGCATTGAGGTTTATTTTACCGATGAACAGATGCTAGAGCTCAGCAAAGAGAGCCGTGAGATCTCTTATCCGGCGGAGCAAGACAAATATTTAGCCGCCCTCAAAGCGCTGCAAACCCCTAATACCGTAAGCCAATTCTCTCTATGGGGCAAAGCGGAGTTTCATTCGGCGGACTTCAAGGACGGAACGGTTACCGTTGATTTAACGCTTCCGGATGAAGCGCGCCTTGGAGCTGGCGGGGAGGCGTTAGCGATAGATGCGCTGAAAAACACGTTGTTCCAATTCGACGAAGTCGAGGCGATCGATGTGCTGGTTGACGGCGCTGCCGTGGATACTTTGATGGGGCATGTCGAACTGACGCATCCATTGGTAAGAAATTAAGAGATCGGGGAGGAACTCTCCCGTTCGCCGTCGAATGGTTTAAGGAGATCTTTTTTGTAGAAAGGAAGAATTTGATGGCATCCTATAAACGCACGTTTCAACGCAGTACCCGGAAAGCAGTCTCCGCGATGCTAGTCACGGCCATGTGCTTGGGCGGGACAACGGCGGCATTCGCCGAGGAAACGCCGGCCGTAACCACGCAAAACGTCGCAGCCGTATCCTTGTTCAGCGACGTACAGAGCGGATTCTGGGCGGAGAAACACATATACAAATTAGCAGCTGAAGGCATTCTGCTAGGCGATGCCGGCAAGTTCCGTCCAGGCGATAACGTTACGCAACAAGAAGCCATTACGATCGCTATCCGATTCATGAACCTGGATTCGCAACTCGGCAATGGTGCCGGAGCTCCAGAAGATCTGAAAGTGGGCAATTATTTTAAACCTTATTTGGAGCTGGCCCTGTCGAAAAATTTGATTGATAAAAACGAAGAGATCGCTGCCACGAAGGATGGCGAAGCTTGGGGCGAGAAGAAGGCTTCCCGGGAATGGGTAGCCAAGCTGCTCGTTCGCGCGTTGGGGAAAGACGCGGAAGCGAAAGCTTCTGCAACGCTGCCAACCGGCTTTGCCGACCAAACCAGCATCTCCGCTAATACGCGTGGATACGTGAATGTTGCGGTTCAACTGAACTTAACCAACGGGGTTGAAGGGAACCGGTTCGATCCGCTGGGCAAAGTGACGCGGGCTCAAATCGCGACCTTCTTTAGCCGCGGTAGTGAATACGTCAACCCGGGCTATGCCAACGTCTACGAGGGGATTGTAACAGAGCTTACAGACAACAAGATGACGTTGTATACGAACGGTCAGCTGAAGAGCTTCACATTGGATAACCGTTCGGTCTATTTCACGAAGGATTCTGAAACAAGAACCACCCGAAGCGCCTTGACGCTGTATACGAAAGTGCTGGCTGTGGACAAGGTAGGTTCTGCCGCTTATGTGGAGGTTACCGATCCGAACCAACAGCTGGAGCGCTCGGAAGGTACGCTCCTGCGTGTTCTCGGGAACAACCAATTGCTCTTATTGGTGAATAACAATCCGTTGACTTTGACCTATGACAGCAATACAACTTTTGTTGATCAGTACGGGAACTCCATCAAAGTCAGCGATTTAACCCCGGAGAGCACGGTCGTTGTTCAACGTGAGACGTTTACGCCTGACAAGAAGCCAGTGATTATTCAGCTGCAATCTGTGGCGAATATTTCCGGCAACGGTACGGTTTCGAAGATTGATCTTACCGGGAAGAACGTTACGATCAAGCTTGCCAACGGCAATGAAGAAACGTTCAAATACAACGATAAGACGATTTTGCTCTACCAAAACCAAGTTCTGAGTCAGATGGGCGAAGTGAAAGAAGGGGCATCGGTTACGTTTGAAGTGAAGGATGGCGTGCTGTCCTCCTTAGTTGTGACCCAAGCGACAGAACGAACGGTAACCGGGACCTTGCTGGATCTCGTTGGCGATACGCTGCTGAGCTACACCAATGCCGGCGGACGTGATGAAATCAAGCGGTTGGCGAAGAATGTGACCGTGGAAATCAACGGGATCGCAGACGCGAGCCTGGACGATCTGATCACGGATGAAAAGGGCGGGGACAAGGTTGAATTGACCCTGAATCCCGACGACGAAGTGACGAAGATCGTAGTTACGGGGCGTCAGTCCGAGAAATTGGAGAGCGCAACGGTGATCAACTATGACGCGAAAACCAAGGCGCTTACCGTCCTGGATGCGGCGGAGAAACCGTATGTGTTCGTCATCGATGAGAAGACGAAATACAGCTACAACACAACGAACCCAACGTTATCCGGTCTGGAGTCGTTGCTGTCCAAAGGCCGCAAAGTGGATCTGACCGTTGTAGGTTCACGCGCAGTTAATGTGGATGTGACCTACAAGTACGAAGGCACTTATGTATCGGCCAATACCTCCGCGAAGAAAATTACGATTTTGCAGAACAATGGCAAAACCGTAGAAGTTCCTTATCAAGGAACGACGCCAACGATCAGCATTTATGGGAAAGCGAATGCCTCGCTGGCTGATCTCAAAGCCGGGGATCCAGTTACCGCGATGCTGACAGCGAATCAAGATGCGCTGCAAACGCTGGCGGTGAAGAGCACCATTCAGTTTGAGGTCGTTTCGGTGAATACCGCGAACAGCCGCATTCGGGCAACAGCGAACGGCGTAACCTCTGAATTCTATGTAGATCAAGCTGTACTGCTTGGCGAAAATGGCGGGGCCATTAAAGTCAGCGACCTGAAAGCGGGACAAACAATCAATGTTACGTTTAACGGACAATCAGCGATCTCGCTGCAAGTCGTGAAGCTGACGTTAGGAAAGATCCAAAGTGTGGATGGTTCGAGCTTGCTGGTGAAATCTTTTGCCGGCAATGTGGAAACTTATTCCTTAGCTAACGGCGTGAAAGTTCAACGTGGGACAGAAGTCAGCACAAGCGTGACATCGCTAACGACCAATGATCATGTTGAAGTTCGCAAAGATACAAACGGTGCAGTTGTCGTGAAGGTGCTGACGGCGCAAGAACGCAAATTCTCCCGTTACGATGGGGTAAGCAAGGAAATTATTGTCTTGCGGTCCTCCACGTCTGACAACAATTATCGCTTTGCGGTAACAGCGGATACGTATTTTCACCAAGGTGACACGACAATATCCGTGCAATCCCTCCAGATTAATGATAAAATTGTTTTGTATTTCAACGGAGACAAGCTGGTTGAAGTCGAAAAGCAATAATCATTATTTCGTGAGATCAACCGTCTTGATGCGGGATGTTTCCCGAGTCAAGACGGTTTTTTCGCGGATAAAACCAAGCGGCCAGCAGGGCCTCCAGGAAAGGAGTGGAGACATGAACGCGGCTGATGTCCGCCATATTTTAGACACCATCGGTGCCATGTTTCCGGATGCGCGCTGTGAGTTGAACCACGAGAATGCCTTTGAGCTTACGATTGCCGTCCTCCTGTCCGCGCAGTGCACCGACGCTACGGTCAATAAAGTTACGGCTGATTTATTTAAGAAGTATAAAACGCCGGAGGATTACGTCTCGGTTCCGTTGGAGGAACTGGAACAAGATATCCGTAAAATTGGCTTGTACCGCAGCAAAGCCAAGCATATTCAAAGTTTGTGCCGGATCTTGCTGGAACGGTACGGCGGCGAGGTGCCCAGGGAACATGAGAAGTTGGTTGAACTGCCCGGGGTGGGGCGTAAGACGGCCAACGTTGTCGTATCCAACGCCTTTGGGGTTCCGGCAATTGCCGTTGACACGCATGTGGAGCGCGTCAGCAAACGGTTAGGATTAGCCGGATGGAACGATTCCGTTCTCGAAGTGGAAAAGAAGCTGATGAAACGGGTACCTAAAGAGGAGTGGACGTTAACGCATCATCGCTTAATCTTTTTCGGAAGGTATCACTGCAAGGCGCAAGCCCCTAAATGTGATGTTTGCCCGCTGCTTGACGTTTGCCGGGAGGGCAAAAAACGTATGAAAACGCCGCAAAACAGAAAACCTAAGAAAAATGCGGCAAAATAAGATAACCCATAGGTGAGGATGAGAGACCACATGAGATGCATTTCTGTGTATACCGACAACTTTGAACAGTTCTCGGACGTATTTGAACAAGTTCTTGATTTGAATTTAGGTGAAAATGACGAACGTGAAGTGGACGGGCTGATGGTCAGCGACTCCGGTGAAGTGCCTGAGCATTATTTGGAGCGGATGTCCGCAAAGCCTGAGGTTGTCGTGATGAAGGATAAAACACGCGGCATTACCATTTTACAGCACGGCAAGGTGTTTGAAGTCCTGCTTCCAACTGAAACCGCAGAAGTTGCGGTGAAGTAGAGCTTATATCCCTCTTTTTTTCAAAAAAGAGAAAATGAAATCCCCTCGAATGCGCTTGTGAAACTCACGCACATTCGAGGGGATTTTTGTTGTTAGAGCTTGTTCGTTCACCTATCGTTTCTTAGGCGCGAAGAGATCATCAGCAGTCCGAAGGAGAGCAGGATCGTGCAGCCTGTTAACGCCCAAGCCAGCTGAAGGTTACCGGTATCAACGGCAAAATAAATAGCCGTCGGTATCGTTTGAGTGCGGCCGGGAATGTTGCCGGCGATCATCATCGTTGCCCCAAATTCCCCCAGCGCACGGGCAAACCCGAGAATAAAGGCCGCCTGCAGCGAACGCGCGGCGAGCGGAAGCACGATATAGATCAGCACCTGCCATTCCCCGGCGCCCTGCGAACGAGCGGCGTCTTTCAGATGCTTATCCACTTCAAGGAAGCCGGACTTCAACGTTTGATAGATCAGCGGGAAACTGACAACAGCCGCCGCGACCACGGCACCAAGCGGCTGAAACACAAAGCTGATGTGGAACAGGCGTTCCGCGGCCTGGCCGATCCAACTGTTTTTCCCCAACACCACCAATAAAATAAAGCCGACCACGCTTGGCGGAAGGACCAGCGGAAGGAGAAAGGCGGTTTCCACCAACGTCTTCCCATAAAAAGTGGCGGCGGACATGCGCCACGCCACCAGCAATCCTGCCGCAAAGGCAATGATCGTGGCGGCAATGGACACTTGCAGAGATAAGGTGACTGGCTCCCAGAAGGAGTCCGAGAATTCAAATGTATGCATATATGGTTACTCCATCGGGGTGAACCCGTATTTGATGAATACTTGCCGGGCTTGATCGCTTAATATAAATTTGTAGAAAGCTTTCGCTTCGTCGGGATGGGCGCTGCCCTTAAGCACGCCGATCGGATATTCAATCGGGTCATGGCTTTCAGGTTCTGCGGTCAAGGCCACCTTCACTTTGTCGGAAAGGGCTGCATCGGTTTTGTACACGAACCCGGCGTCAACATTGCCGGTTTCCACATAAGACAGCACCTGTTTGACGTCCTTCGTCAGCACCAAATGGGATTGCAACGTGTCCCAAAGCTGATGGTAGGCTAGAGCTTGCTGTGCGTATTTTCCGGCTGGAACCGATTCAGGGGTGCCTATGGCGATATCGCCGAGTTTGCTTAAATCGTCCATGCTTTGGACCTCTGCGGAACCGTCCTTGGGAACAACCAGTACCAGATCATTGGTTAGCAAATTGGTCTTAAGTTGATCGTCAATGAGACCTTTGTCGACCAAGGCATCCATTTGCTTGGTTCCAGCGGAGAGGAACAAGTCGGCCGGCGCGCCCTGTTCAATTTGCTGCTGAAGCGTACCGGAAGCGGCATAGTTAAAAGTGAGCTTCACTTGGCTGTGCTCGGCTTCATATACGCCCTTGAGTTCATCCAAGCTTTCGGTTAAGCTGGCGGCGGCAGAGATGAGCAGCTCAACTTGCTCAGCCGGTTCAGATGGATTCTCAGCTGTTGTGGACGAAGAGTTCGCCGCGTTGCTGCTATCGGCGCTTACCGAAGATGTGTTGCTGGAAGAAGCAGATGGATCGCTGCATCCCGCGGATAGGAGTAGAATAATGGCTGCGAATGCGGCCAAAAAGGGCAATTTCAAAAACTTTTGCATATGGAATCCTCCTTGGTTATGTCTAATTATAACTAGATTATACGAAACATAACTAGTTGTATAGATCACTTAGGGAGCATTCATTGAAAAAAAGGGAAATCCCCGGTAAGATGAGTCTAGTTGCATGAACTATGATGAAGGAGTACGCTATGACCGAACCGATCTCTTATACAGCCGAGGAAATCGCCAAGCTGTTGAAGGTGTCCAAGCTAACTGTCTACGATCTAATCAAAAAAGGAGAGCTTCCTGCTTATCGGGTAGGTAAACAGATGCGGGTGGATTCCACCGATCTGGAAGCTTATAAGCAGAGAGCCAAAGGCGGGGCAACGCCTCATGCTGCCGCTGGTGTGCCGGTATTCCAGGTGCCCTATACCGTGCCGCCTCGGCCGGATGTCGATGGTGGAGAAGCGCTCGGTGCAAGAACGCTGGTCATTACCGGGCAAGATCCAGGACTCGACCTGCTGGCGAAAGCGCTGGAATCGAGGCTCCGCGGGTGCCGGCCGTTGCGTTCTTTTGCCAGCAGTATGGACAGTTTGGTGGCCATGTATAACGGTGCGGTAGATATCGTGAGTACGCATCTGTATGACGGAGATACCGGGGAGTACAATTTGCCTTATATCCGCAAACTTTTTATTTCCCTTCCTTATATGGTGTTGAATTTTGCGGCACGCCGGGCTGGATTTTACGTCAAGCAGGGCAATCCGCTGGGGATTCGCTCCTGGGAGGATCTGGCGCGGCCGGGAATTCGGTTAATTAATCGGGAAAAAGGCTCCGGCGCTCGGGTGCTATTGGATGAGCAACTGCGCATGCACGGGATTTCACCGGATTCCATTAATGGATACGATCAAGAGGAAACATCGCATATGGGGCTGGGCGGACGAATTACTCTCGGTCAGGCGGACGTTGGAGTCGGCAGTGAGAGACCGGCGAAGATTGCCGGACTTGAGTTTATTCCGCTCACTCAGGAGCGGGTGGATCTCGTCGTCATGAACAAGCCGGAAAATCGCGAGTGGATTGCCAAGCTGCGCGAAACGTTGGAATCCGACGCGTTGCGCGGGGTGCTCTCCTCGTTAGGCGACTACGATCTGTCGCTCACCGGAAAGGTGTTGGCGGATCGAGAGGCCGGGTTATATTAATACATCTTGAACCGTCTCCGTTTGGGGGCGGTTTTGTTGTACAGAAAGCCCGTAACGAAGCTGCAAATAGGGAGCGTTTCCAACCGCCCGGGGAAATGTTAAAATATGAATAATTAAAATGAAACTTGATTTCGCAGCGTGGAAAACGGAGGGGCATGGATGGATCAGACGATGACGAAAACGGACTACGAACTGCAGGAGCGGCTGCATCAGCTGCAACACTTGCTGGAGCAGGAAGGAGATGCTACTTCGGCGGCGGAGCTTCGAGAAGTGGGCGATAAGCTGGAACGGCGGGAGCTGGTCGCGGCGTTTTGCGGCCATTTCTCTGCAGGGAAGTCGAGTCTGATTAATACGTTAAGCGGAAAGACGGTGATGCCGGCCAGCCCGCTGCCTACCAGCGCCAATGTGGTCCTGATCCGGGAAGGGGAGCCACGCGCGCTGCTGACGCCAGCCGATCCGGGGAAACCGAAGGTCGAGGTGCCGGTGGACGAGGTGGCTGCGTATTGCCGCAATGGGGAGGAATACACCCGCGTTGAACTGTGGGATCGGGTGGAGCTGCCGCCACGCGGCGGCGTTCTGCTGGATACGCCAGGGGTCGACTCCAATGACGCCGGCCACGCGATGGCCACGCATTCGGCGTTGCACTTGGCGGACGTCGTTTTTTACGTGATGGACTATAACCATGTATCTTCGGAGACGAACTTAAGCTTTGCCAAATCGTTAAGTGATTACGGTAAACCTGTTTATATGATCGTAAACCAAATTGATAAGCATCGGGAAGAGGAACTGCCCTTTACCGCGTATCAGGCTTCCGTCAGTCAGGCGTTCCGGAACTGGAATATTCAGGCGCAGGGGATCTTTTATATCTCGCTGAAACAAGAGGACGCCCCTGGCAATATGCTTCCGCAGCTGCGGGAAGTGATCGGCCATTTGTTTGCACGGGGAGAAGGTTTGCTGGAGTACAGTGCTTATGCTTCAGCTGCCCAGTCGGTTGAAGGATATCTGGCTCGTGCGGCTGCGGCGGAGCAGTCCCAACGTGAGCAGCTGGAGGCGGAAGCCGGCGGAGAGACGGACGTTTCCGCGATGGAGGAGGAGCTGCGGCAGCTGGAACTGGCGGGTCCGTCAGGTGAGCAGCTATGGGAGACGAGAAAGCAGGAATGGCTGCGCCGCATTAGCAGCCTGCTGGAGACAGCCCAACTGATGACGCCGCCGCTCCGGGAGCAGGCGGGACGTTATTTAGAGAGCCAGTCGCCGGGCTTTAAAGTGAAAGGCTGGTTCGCTGCCGGGAAGACGGAAGCGGAGAAGCAGAAGCGGCAAAGCGAATTTTTGCAGGCGCTGGCCGAACAAGTTGAAGCGCAGCTGGACTGGCATGTGCGCCAGGAGTTGCGGGTGATCGGCCAGGAACTGGAGCTCTGGGGCGAGACTTGGGAGCAGCAGCTCGACGAACGGATTCCGAAGCCGGCGGAGGCGTGGATCACGGAGCCGCTACCCGGCGGGGCAATGCTGTCCGGCGAGTCGACGCTGCATTACGCGGCAGCAGTAGGCGCCGGCATCGCCGCGCGTTATCGCCGCGCGGCTGTGGACGTGATCGACGCGCTGCTCGCCGCGCCGTCGCCGCGCCGCGCCGCCGCAGCGGAGGCGGCGCTCGCCCGGCGCGCCGAGCTGGCGGCGCGCCTGCCCGCGGCCCGCGCCCTGGCGCAGCTGGACGCGGCCGCCGAGGCGCGCGCAGCGCGCTGTGCCGCGCAGCTGGGCGCGCCCGTGCCCCTCACCCCCGGCCTGCTGCCGGAGGTGAGGGCAGTGGCTGCCGCGCCGCACGCAGCAAGCGGCGCGGGAGCGCCTGCGGCGGCGGGGACAGCGGGCAGCACCGCTGCCGCTGCCGGATCGCCGCCGCAGGCGAGGGCCGCCGGGGGCGATGCCCCGGCGGCAACGGCGCCCGCGCCCGCATCGGCGGCGCAAGAGCCGCCGGCTGCGCCTGCGCGCGGGCGCGCGCTGGCCGCCGCCGCACGCCTGGCGGGTGCGGCGGAGCGGCTGGCTCCCCACCCGGCCTTTGGCACCGGGGTGCGGGAGCTGACCCGTCGCGCTGCCAAGCTGCGCGACGGCGTGTTCACCGTGGCGCTGTTTGGGGCGTTCAGCGCCGGCAAATCGTCCTTCGCCAGCGCCTTGCTTGGCGAAGCGGTGTTGCCCGTCTCGCCGCATCCGACCACCGCGGCGATCATCCGCGTGATGGCGCCGGCAGACGATCAGCGCCATAACACGGCCGCCGTCAAATTCAAGAGCGCCGAGGCGATCCGCGAAGATTTGGCCTACTCCTTCCAAGCCCTGGGCTTAGGGGAATGGAAGGAGACGGCTTGGATGGAGGCGGTCCGGCGCTTGAAGCCCGAAGACATTCCGGCGGCCGGCCGGGCGCATTACAGCTTCCTGCAGGCCGCCGCTGCCGGTTGGGCAGAAACCGCCGATCGGCTCGGACAGGTGGAGGTCGTGGAAGCCGAGCAATTCCGCAGCTATGCAGCAGACGAGACGAAAGCCTGCTTCGTGGCGGAAATCGATTTTTATTACCGTTGTCCGTTAACGGAACAAGGCATCGTGCTGGTGGATACCCCGGGGGCCGATTCAATCCACGCTCGCCATACAGGGGTTACGTTCCAATATATGAAGGATTCCGATGCGATCATCTTTGTGACGTATTACAACCACGCGTTCTCGCGCGCCGATAAGCAGCTCCTGAGCCAGTTGGGACGAATGAAGGGCAGCTTCGCTCTCGACAAAATGTTCTTTGTCGTCAATGCCGCCGATCTGGCGTCTTCGGAGGAAGAGTTGACGGCTGTTGTGGAGCATGTAAGGGACGGCCTTCGCAGCGCCGGCATCCAGCAGCCCAACGTATATGCAGTATCCAGTATGCGAGCGATGGCAGCAAGACGGGAGAATACGGCGGACGACCCAGGCTTCTCCCTGTTCCGGCAACGCTTCTCGACGTTCCTGGAGCAGGATCTTGGGAATCTGGCGGTGTCGTCCGCGGTGGAAATGATGAAGCAGATGCAAGAACGGTTGTCCAAATGGACGGAAGCTGCTGGGCAAAGCGCGGAAAATGCGGAGCAACAGCTTGCCGCCTTGCGTGGCCGCCGGGATCTGTTTGAGCAGGCGGTTGCCGAGTTTCTTCAGGTCGATATCGGTCGGGAATGGAGCCAGGAGAACGCCGAGCTGCTGTTCCATGTCGTGCAGCGGGTACGCCTGCAGGCGCTGGAGCTGTTTGCGGAATTTTTCCACCCCTCCTTGTTACAGGAGCATAACGGTTCGTTGAAACGGAACTTTACCGTTGCACTGCGCGGGTGGCTGGATCAGGTTTCAGGCGAATTAGAGCGGGAGTTGCTTGCGACCTCGCTTCGCTTGGAGCGCAAAGCGGAGGCGCTGCTTCGCCGGGAAGCTGAAGGCTGGTGCCGTCGGTATGAGGCGGCCCTGGATATGCCGCTCAGCTATTCCAGTGCAGAGACGAGCTGGAATACGCCAGCGATTCCGGAAGGCTTGCTGGACAGCGGATCGTTGGCGCCGGAAGACTATTGGCCGTATTTCAAAAATCCCAAAGCGTTCTTTGAAGGCGGCGGTCGTTTGCAGCTGCGGGCGAAGCTGGAGGAGCCCCTGCTCGCCAAGCTGAAGGCGATCGTTAACGAGATGGAAACCTTCTTCCAGGAGCATTATGAGCGTGAAATCGCGTTGCGGAAGGAGCAAACCGCTGAAATGTTCCGCGGTTTATGGACGGAATGGGAGCAGAGTATTCAAGGTTCCAAAGTCTCTCCGGAGGAGCTGACGCATTGGAAAAGCATCCTTGCTCAAATCGGGCGGGATGTGGAGGAAATGAAAGCTTTTTATGATTAATAGGCGGGTTTCACCCGTGATAGAAGCCTAATATTCGAATTTACCGGATATTAGGCTTTTCTACGCTTTGCCGCGGAAAAATCATGATGTTAAACTGCAAGGGACTAAAGCCCTGAAAGCGCATGCTTTCTGGCTGTGACAGGTTTCGCGGCGTTCATCCGACTCTCCTTGATCTAGCTGCTAAGACGTCCGGAACCGTTTGGTTGTGAAGAGGTATTTGAAGTACAGTTCACAAACGGGTGTAGGAGGAGAGACATGGAGGTTCTTAGGCAACTTCGGGTGTATTACCGGGCTAAGTTGAATTATTTGGTGTTGTCGATTTTATGCTTGGCAGCTGCGACTGGGCTGGGGTTAGTTTACCCGATGCTGCTGCGTAAGCTGATCGACGATGTCATATGGCCGGGGAATTATGGAGAAGTCGTGTGGCTTGCCGCGACGGCAGTTTCGGTTGTGGCCGTGAAGGCGTGTCTGCAGTTCTTGCACGGTTTTTTTGGCGGAAGACTGGGGAACTACTTGGCGTATCGGTTACGTAACGCATGTTACGAGAAACTGCAATTTTTATCGTTCCGCTACTATGATACGGCGAAGACCGGGGATTTAATGTCACGGTTGACAGGGGATTTGGAAGCCATTCGCAACTTTGTAGGGTTTGGCTTTGCCCAGCTGTTGAATCTGATCTTGATGGTCACATTTGGATCAGCGGTCATGCTGTCCATTCATTGGCAGCTTACGTTAATCACGATGATTACCATCCCTTTCCTGGCTGGCGTGGCTCTCAAATTTGAGTCTAAAATTCATCCAGCCTTTCAGGAAATGCGTCTGGCGCTCAGTTCCTTAACGACCGCGGTGCAGGAGAACGTGACGGGCGTACGTACCGTCAAATCGTTCGCCCGGGAGCCGCACGAAGTGGAGAAATTCTCGCTTCGAAATGAGCGCTATAAAGATAATCAGATCTTCGCAGCCACGCTGTGGAGCCGATTCTTTCCAGTGATGGAGCTGCTGGCTTCCATCAGCGTTGCGGTGCTGCTCTCGGTCGGCGGGACCTTGGTGATTAAGGGCTCAATGTCGCTCGGCGATCTGGTCGCGTTCTTTAGTTTAATCTGGTTTATTATTGGCCCGATGTGGGGCTTAGGTTTTCATATCAACAACTATACGCAATCTAAAGCGTCCGGGGAACGGGTGCTGGAAATTCTAAATCAACCGATTGATGTGAAGGACAAAGAGCAAGCGGTAGAGCTGGATCCGGATCAGGTTCACGGCGATGTCCGGTTCGATCGAGTGACGTTTGCTTACGGGAACAAAATGCCGGCGGTCGTAGATATCGACTTCCATGCCCCGCCCGGCTCCGTCATAGGCTTTCTTGGCGGCACCGGCTCCGGAAAATCGACGATCATTCAGCTGCTGATGCGTGCTTACGACGTGAATAAGGGCCGCATTTTGCTGGATGGCCAGGACATTCGGGAGCTGAGCGTGCGCAGCCTGCGCAGCCAAATTGCTACGGTGTTTCAGGAGACATTCCTGTTCTCGTCATCGATTAAAAACAATATTGCTTACGGCATGACCGACGTCACGATGGAAGAAATCATTCGTGCTGCTCAACTGGCGAAAGCACATGATTTTATTATGGAGTTGCCGGACGGTTACGATACTGTTGTTGGGGAACGGGGACTGGGATTGTCCGGGGGCCAGAAGCAGCGGATCGCCATCGCCCGCGCCTTGCTCAGGAATCCCAAAATCCTGATCTTGGACGATGCCACCAGTGCGGTGGACATGGAGACCGAGCAGGAGATCCAATCCGGGTTCAAAGAAGTGATGCGGGGACGGACCACGTTTATTATCGCCCATCGGATCTCTTCGTTGCGACATGCCGATGAAATTCTGGTCTTAAACGAAGGTCGGGTAGTCCAACGCGGAAAGCATGAAGAATTAATTGAAATCCCAGGTCCATACCAGGATGTGTACCGAATCCAATATGCAGACCATTTGGCTGGAGCCCTTGGGCATGAAGGGGAGGGAGAGGCGTGAATACCTATACCGCGACCAGGTCGAAATCGAAGTCCGGCAAGGATGCCGGCCTAGGTAAAATCGAAGAACGGTTTGTGTATCAGGACGATGAGCTGATTGATAAAGCGTTTGACTGGCAGCAATTCCGTAGGCTCTTTGCTTATATGAAGCCATATGCCAAGCAAATGTTGCCTTTGATCATCGTGATGACTGTGCTTGGCACCGTGACAAAGTTGGCTGTACCTTATTTGACCAGTTTGGCCATCGACCGCGCGATCGCCCCGTCGAACGGACAGACCAGCCTATCGTTGCTGTACGGAATTACTGCCTCCGTCCTTGTTCTGTACCTCATTCAATGGGCTTCCGGTGTCTACCGGATTAAGTATACGAATATCATTGGGCAGAGAGTCATCTATGATTTGCGCGCCGACTTGTTTAAACATATTCAGAAGCTCTCATTTAACTTCTTTGACAAACGCCCGGCGGGCTCGGTGCTGGTGCGGGTCACCAATGACGTCAATTCCCTGCAGGATCTGTTTACCAACGGGGTCGTCAACCTGATGATCGATTGTGTACAGCTGGCCGGGATCGTCGTGATTTTGCTGCTGATCAACTGGAAGCTTGGGCTGGCGGTGATGGTTACCGTCCCGATCATGTTCCTCATTTCCACCAAACTGCGGCAAAAAATCCGGATGGCCTGGCAGGAAGTCCGGATGAAGAACTCGCGGATCAACTCCCATTTGAACGAGTCGATTCAGGGGATTCGCGTCACTCAGGCTTATACGCAAGAACGGGAGAATATGCGCTATTTCGATTCGATGAACCTGAGCAACAAGAAGTCATGGGATAAAGCGTCAGCGATGAACCAGGCGTTTGGCCCCTTGATCGAAATAACCGGGGGCATCGGCACATTTGTCTTGTTTGTACTGGGCGTCTACCTGATTCAGTCGGGAGAACTGACGATTGGTCTGTTGGTGGCGTTCAGCAACTATGTGGGTAACTTCTGGGACCCGATCAACCGCTTGGGGCAAATGTACAACCAGCTGCTGGTGGCGATGGCCTCCTCGGAACGGATCTTCGAGTTTATCGATGAGGAGCCAAATATCGCGGATAAGCCAGGAGCCAAACCGATGCCTGCGATCACGGGCGAGATCCGCTTTAACCACGTCGTCTTTGAATATGAAAAAGGGCGTCCTGCCCTAAAAGGCATCGATCTGGAGGTGAAACCCGGTCAGTCGATTGCCCTTGTTGGCCACACCGGCTCGGGAAAAAGCACGATCATCAACCTGCTCAGCCGGTTCTATGATCCTAGCGGCGGCTCAGTTGTCATTGATGGTTATGATATCCGTGACGTGACGGTCCAAAGCCTCCGCAGTCAGATTGGCGTCGTGCTTCAGGATACGTTTATTTTCTCGGGAACGATTCGGGAGAATATCCGTTTTGGTCGATTGGAGGCTACGGATGAGGAAGTAGAAGCCGCAGCGAAGGCGGTAAATGCCCACGATTTTATCGTGAAACTGCCAAACGGTTACGATACGGAAGTAGAGGAACGGGGGAACGTATTGTCCATGGGACAACGTCAGCTGCTGTCGTTTGCCCGGGCGCTGCTCGCCAATCCGCGGATTCTGATCCTCGACGAAGCCACGGCCAGCATCGATACGGAAACGGAGCTGAAGATCCAGGAGGCGTTAAAGGTGTTGCTGAATGGAAGAACGTCGTTTATCGTAGCTCACCGGCTCTCCACCATTCGAAGTGCTGATAACATCATCGTGCTGGATCATGGTGAGATCAAAGAAATGGGCACCCACAGGGAATTGATGGAACGAAAGGGAATCTATTACGGCTTAGTCCAAGCACAGTTCCGTTATTTGTAACTTTTTATCGAAAAATATTTAGATTTTTAATTAGAACTATTGCAATCTTGCCCGTAAAGCCGGAAAATAGAGTAGGATACTAAAACGGCAAATTTATTAAAGGTGGTTTGGTCCAATTGAGTAGTGAGGCGTTAGCTCCGGCTTTGGTCATTCGCAAGGCTTGTTGCGACGATGTTCCACACATGCTTCCTTTAATGCGTCAACTGCGTTATCCAATGACGGCCAGTGTATTGAAGGAACGTTTAGAGATGTTGGAAGGCCAGCTGTTGCTAGGCAACCTGGTTGCGGAACTTGACGGCGTGGTCGTTGGGACAGCTTTTCTCAAGCAGCTTCAGACACACGACATGAGTAGACCGGTAACCCGGATTACAGCATTGGTTGTTGATGAGAAACACCGCGGCACAGGGATCGGAAGACGGTTGATCGAAGCGGCGGAGATGTGGGCCCGTGAACGGGGCAGCACAGATCTGGTATTATCTACAGCCCGCGAGAACCATCTTGCCGCCAAAGCGTTCTATGAACATTGCGGCTTCAGATGCACCGGCTACCGAATGAATAAGCCGTTGAACTAAGCTTAGAAAATAAATCAAACTGCGTTGTAAGCGATCTCGCTCCGCCCTTGAAGAAGGGCGGGGCTTTTTTGTGTTCTACGGAGAAGACATATGTGTAAAATTATTTTACTTTCTTGACTGATAATCAAGTTGGAAATTGTAGTTTTACGTAGTCGAGGGAGTAAGGTGATTTCAGATGTCACGATTACTAACATAAATGGCGAGCTAGTAAGTGATTTATGTTAGATAATATGACTGATACATAACACAACCGGGGCGAAGCCCTAGAACAAGATTGATCTGAGGAGGATGTGTATGAAGGGGAAAAAAAGAATTGCCTGGCTGGTTAGTGCATGTTTCATCATCGGGTTGCTCTCGGCGTGTAATTCGACCGGCAACGCGGCAAAACCGGCGGCTGGAAATACCAGCGCTTCTGGAGGGGGAGGTACGGTCATCAAGATCGCCTCGCAATCTCCGCTTTCCGGGGGCTCGGCCATTCAAGGGGAATCGATTAAGCTGGGCGGACAGATGGCGCTGGAGGAGCGTCAGGCTGAATTTAAGGACCTGGGATTTGATCTGCAATTCGTTCCTTACGATGACCAAGGCGATTCGAAGAAAGGTGTCGCCAACGCTGAATTAATCGGCGCGGATCAAGCAGTATTGGCGGTGCTTGGACATTTAAACTCCGGAGTATCGATTCCGAGCTCGGTTGTTTATGAGAAATACAATATTCCGATGGTTTCGCCGGCTAGTACGGCAACGGACTTTACAGACCGGAAGCTGAAGATTGCGAACCGGATTGTCGCTCGCGACGACTTCCAGGGACCGGCGGGTGCCGAATATGCCGTGAAGACGGTCGGGGCGAAAAATATTTTCATTATCCAAGATAAAACTGCTTACGGCCAAGGGTTGGCCGATGCTTTTCGCAGCTCCGCTGAAGAGCTGGGAGCGACGATCGCCGGGTACGAAGGGATCACGGTAGGTGAAAAAGACTTTAACGGTGTTCTGAACCAAGTGCTGAGCAAAAAACCGGACTTTATCTTCTTCGGCGGGATGTATGCCGAGGCTGGATTGATTGTTAAACAGGCTCGTGAGAAGGGCATCACGGTGCCGATCATGGGTGGGGATGCGCTGGATTCCTCGGGGATGGTGGACATCGCTGGCGATAAGTTGACGGAAGTCGCTTACAGCTCGGTATCTACGGACGTTACGAAATCCAACAAGGACTGGGCGGAGAAATACGAAGCGAAGTTTGGCAAATCCGTGGAGAACTACTCCGCTTATGCCTATGATTCGATGAACATTATTTTGAACGCGGTGAAAAAAGCGATTGAGGACAATAGCGGCAAGCTGCCGACCCGTGAGCAAGTCCGCGATGCGGTCCGGGCGACCACTGATTTCGACGGGATTGCTACGAAGGTCAGCTTTGACGACAAAGGCGATAACGAATACGCCAAGGTCTTCATTTATAAATTCGATTCACCAACTTATCCTGGCACGATGGTATCCG
>Ga0310827_100187_pt1 | contig 71740 bp, 60 predicted proteins | sample WT_ome_2_FD_201309 | JGI IMG/M metagenome (GOLD analysis project Ga0310827, IMG submission 201309) | Sorghum-adapted microbial communities enriched on wild type (WT) sorghum from Joint BioEnergy Institute, Emeryville, California, United... ... | reverse complement strand
AGCCAAGGTACGGATTACTTCACGTCGTGTTTTCATGCTCAGTTTCAAAACACATCCCTTCGGTAACATTTCGATGTGAGTGAACCGATGCCTCTTTAGTAACATTTTAACTGAGTGATCGCGTCCCGTTTACATATCACCCGTTGATTTTATATAATAAAATCGGAATGGGGGAAGAAGCATGGCAAATATTTGGGAATTTGTTCGGTTTAATACGTCTGAACGTCCGAAATATACTCGTTACGAATTAGCGAAGTTAGTACGTGAAAAAAGGGAGCAAGCTAAATTATCTCTTGATGATGTGGCTACCCAGTTTAATGTAGATGTTGAGTTGTGGAAAAGTATTGAAAATGCTTCCCGTTCTTTTAATGTCAAGATTTATAAAATTATTAGTGCTTTTTTAGACATGTCTATCAGTGAGCTTCTTGCAAAAGATGTAGACGACATGGCTGCAATTAGTTTTCGAGCGAACGACAAAGAAGAAAATGAAGAAATTAGCGAAGCAATTTATCTTGCAAATTTAATTTTTGATGAAATGGTTATGCAAGAGAAATTAAGTTCGCATTAGTCCGAGGTGGTTTTTTGGCTAAACAGAGAAAACTAAGCCGCGAAAAAAGGGAAGCGCTGTATCATTCAGTAATCCCAATTGCCTCTAGGTTTAGGAAGGAATTCCTTGATGATACAATCCCCATTAAGGACACCTTCCAAACGCTCGAGCAGTTGGGATTTTTTATTGTTCGTTTTCCAACACACAACAACCTTTCCGGCTTTCATTTGAAAAAAAGCGATTACGATTGTATTTTCATAAATAGTTCGCATCCACTAAGCCGTCAATACTTTTCTGGTTGGCATGAATGTTACCATGCATACACCGGTGAAGGTGGGGGGATTAGCTTAGAAGAAGACACGCAGCTCGACGAAATTGAATATAAAGCTGAGTGTTTTGCCGGTTGTATTCTTATGCCTGAACATTTGGTTAGTTCGTATATTCGTGAAAAAGGAATATCTTTGAGTTACCCAAGTTATGACCAACTAGTTCGCATGCAAAATTATTTCAGAGTTAGTTTGAGTGCACTTTTGACAAGGTTGATACAAATATATCCAGAACACCAAAGTGTTCTTTCCAAAAGGTTTGCCCTGACACACGCAAGCCGGTTAGATGATATGAAAGAAGTGGTCCGAAGAGTCAACGGTGACATTGAGCTCATTCTGCCCAGTAATGAGTTTTCGGTATCTCCACGATTTTATGTGAAACTGCATGAAAATTTAAGCGCTGATCGGATAACTGCAGCAAAAGCAGAATCTATACTGGATTTAATCGAAAAAGTTAGGGAAAAGTATGGAGTTTGACTTTTCGAAATATCCAATATGTGATACCGACATCTGGGTGAATATATGTTTAGCGGACCTTCATTCGCGATTATTTGCGAAATATGAAAAACTGGTTTTTGCAGATGTAGTTGAAGGAGAAATCATGGCGTGGAATAAAAATCCGGACTTTTCATTTATCGCGGAGAATTTCGATTCTTATAAAAAACATGGAGAGATATTTGTTATCCAGCACGATGTCCACATTTATGAAGAGGATAGAAAGATTCTAGAGACAACTCTCTATCAACTAGGATTTCAAATTGATTTCAAAAACCAGCCTCCTGAAAAGAATAAAGGTGAGTTCGTTTCCGCTATTTATGCAGACCATTTTGGAATTCCCTTAATGCAATCAAATGATGGAGCATTTCAAGAAGGTGGACGAGGTCGGGTTGAATTTCCAGATCTAAGAATCAAGAACTGGTTTCTTCTACCTGGATCATCGAACGGTAGATCATAAGTACAACATCATTACCGACGTGCATATCACGCCTGGCAACGTCCATGACTCTGTCCCCTATATCGATCGACTGGAGCATATCGTTAAAAAGTTTGGATTCGAAAAAACACTTGAAGCCGTGGTGCTTGATGCAGGGTACTTCACATCGTACATTTGCAAGAAGCTTCAGGATAAAAACCTATTCGCTGTCATTGGAAAAAGATCGTTTACGCCGACCAAAGGACTCATTGCGAAGTGGCGTTTCAAATACGATGCAGACAAGAACGTATACATCTGTCCCCAAAAGCATGAATTAACATATAGCACAACAGATCGAGAAGGATATCGGCAGTACAAATCCGACCCTAAGCACTGCGCGGAGTGCCCCATGCTGAAGGAATGCACCAGGTCGAAAAATAAAACAAAGGTGATTACGCGGCATGTTTGGCAGCCAAGCAAGGAATGGGTGAATGCCAATGGAAGAAGTCGGTCCGGTAAGTATTTGTACCGGTTGCGTTATCAGACAATTGAGCGAAGCTTCGCGGATGCCAAAGAGCTCCACGGGCTTCGCTATTGCCGTTTCCGGGGTCGTAAGAAGGTTCAGCAGCAAGCATTGATGACCGCGACCTGCCAGAAATCGGATAGGAGGCTATCCATTAGTTGAATAGCCGACCTTCCACACCACCGTACGTACCGTTCGGTATACGGCGGTTCAATCGTTTAAGTGCAAGTTACGAAGACGCTCGTATTGGGCAGGGAAGTCATAATACCCTGCCTGTGCGAGCTTTTCGTTTGTTATAGAGCGTTGCAGGATTGCACTCCCAGCCACACGCCAGTACCCCAGTCGTGTGTTCCCCCATTGGTAGGCTTGCCATTCCGGTATCCCTAGCTTGCGCAGGTTCTGTACCTTCGTTCTCGGCTTCTTCCATTGCTTCCAGATGTACATGCGGAGTCGTCTTCTCAGCCACTCGTTCCATCCTTGCAGAATCCGTTTCATGTCGGCTACATAAAAGTGGCCGAGCCAGCCGCGAATATAGACCTTTACGTCCTCCATAATCTGTCGAACCTTTCTCCCTTGACTCCGTCTCGTTAGTTCTTTCAGCTTCTTCTTCGCTTTTGCGAGAGATTGCGGATGAGTGCGGATATACACACCGTTCCCGTTCTTCCCCAAAGCAAAGCCAAGGAATTTGAAATGTTTCCGAGCGACTACACTGACGACCTTGCTTTTCTGCGCATTCAGTTTGAGCTTCAGCTTGTTTTCCAAATATGCTCGACAGGATTCCAGAAGCCGCGTTGCTGCTCGTTTGCTCTTCGCCAGCACGACGATGTCATCCGCATAGCGAATGACCACCACGCCTCTGCGTTTCATCTCCTGATCAAACTCATTCAGATAGATATTGGCCAGTAGCGGCGATAACGGGCCGCCTTGTGGTGAGCCTTCTTCGGTCTCGCGTCGTACTCCGTTTTCCATGACACCGCTTTTGAGATACTTCTTGATCAAATCGGTTACTCGTTTGTCCTGGATTTGCTTGCGCAGCAAGTTCATGAGCAGTTCGTGGTTCAAAGTATCGAAGTACTTTGAGAGATCAATTTCGACGGCGTAGCTATACCCCTGATCCGCATAAGTTTTTACACTTTTAATCGCTTGCTGTGCGCTTCGCCCGGGGCGGTAACCATAGCTACCTTCCGAGAAAAGTGGCTCGAACAGCGGTTGCAGTTGCTGGGATATGGCTTGTTGAATCACTCGGTCTATCACGGTGGGAATGCCGAGTTTTCGCACTCCGCTTCCATCTGGTTTGGGGATTTCCTTGCGACGCACCGGACTTGGTTTGTAACTCCCGTCCCGGATGCTTTGCAAGAGTTCCTCTCTGTGTTCCTTCAACCACGGCAGTGCCGCTTCGACGGTCATACCGTCTATTCCCGGTGCGCCGTGGTTGCTCTTAACCCGCTTATAGGCTCTGTTCAGGTTGTCCCTCTCCAGTATCTTCTCAAGCAGGTTGTTTGCACCGTCTCTTTCTTTGCTTTCCCGAGTGTCGACGCTCCGCGCTCCTGCATACTCTTCGCGTTCCACGCTATCCCTTTGCAGGCAGCCCTTCTGGTATTCTGCTTTCATCGCGTCGACTCTCCTTCCAGTATGTACTCGAGACTGACGATTGTTCAGCCCTTCCGTTCGCTGCTGTCGCAGCTTGCGTACTATGGCGTCTGCTGACTTCTCACAGCAAGCTTTACTCCATGATTCGGATTTTTTTTTCCTACTCCATGTCTGTGAGACCTCCCCGGGTAAGAGCGATAACCTTCCCCTCATCTATCTGCCACATTTACATGGCGGGATTCGGGCAGTATTGGACTTTACTTTGTATGGCAAGCTCGTCCGTCCCCCCATGCCTCATATGTTCGTCAGACCGAGGGTTTGCCTCCGGCTTCCTTCAGATTCCGCCTCGCGGCGGACGCCCTTGCCCTTGGCTAACAGTTCCTACTGCCAAGCCTGTAGCGGACTTTCACCGCCAAGTTATCGCCCATGCCGGGCGCACCATCAAAAAGATCGCCAATATTCTGGCCAAGAGGGCCGAATAAGGAGGCGATCTTTTTAATTTCAACTCAAGTTTTGGTTTTTCTATACTTCACTCTAGTTATAAAAATAAAAGCCCCAAAAAAACGGGGCTTAATCAACATTCTGACCTAAGCTGACAAGCTTAGAATTTTTTCTACATTTAAAACTTATTACATATATTGATTATGTCATATTGAATGTTACACAAAAATGGATATATAAACCAATTTATTCCTAGAAATTTACACATATTAAACCTTAGAGGTGACTTTTACAAAAAAATATCTTGGAATTTTTCTTATAGCATATTGAATATATTCATTTATATCGAATATTATTAACACATAGAAAGAAAACGCTTGCAACTAAGGGGGGAGTCTATCGCAAAGTTAGCAGCTTAGGAGTACAAGTCACTAGAATCCATCCAACGAAGCTTTAGGAGGTGAACACAGCATGGGATCCAGCAAATTACGTAAAATTTGGTATTTCCGGCATATTTACTTGTTTTTGCTTCCGGCGATCATTTGGTATTTGATTTTTGCCTATTATCCGATGTACGGCATTTTAATAGCGTTCAAAGATTTCAAATACAATCTGGGCATATTAGGGAGCCCATGGGCTGGCTTTAAGTATTTCGAACAGTTCCTTAACGATTCCAGCTTTTATGATGTCCTCCGCAATACCTTGTCGATCAGCGCGCTCAAGCTGATTTTCGGATTTCCGGCGCCGTTGATTCTGGCTTTGATGCTCAATGCGGTGATGCACGGAAGGCTCAAAAGAGTGTTCCAAACGATTTCTTATTTGCCGCACTTCGTTTCGTGGGTTGTTGTTGTGACTTTGCTGCAAAAAATTCTGTCCCCGAACGTCGGGCTGATTAATGACATCCGGTATCAAATGGGGTTGGAACCGATCTTCTTTATGGGTAAGCCGGAATTGTTCTATCCGTTGGTCGTCATATCCGACATCTGGAAAGGGGTCGGCTGGGGATCGATCATTTACTTGGCTGCGTTAACGAACATCGATCCTCATTTGTATGAGGCGGCGGAAATCGATGGGGCCGGAAGGTGGAGTAAGCTGTTTAAAATTACGCTTCCCAGCTTGACGCCAACGATCGCGATCCTGCTCATTTTCTCGCTCAGCGGCATTCTGAACGCAGGCTTTGACCAGATTTGGCTGATGCAAACCCCGGCGACCTTAAGCGTGTCGGAGATATTAGACACTTATGTGCTGAAGACAGGACTCCAGCAAGGGCAATTAGCTTATTCTACTGCCATCGGTTTATTCAAATCAGCGATCTCACTTGGGCTCATTGTGCTTGTCAACTATATCTCCCGAAAAGTGAGCGAGGTATCGCTATGGTAATAAGCCAACGGCAAGCATGAGGAGGTTGTGCGCATGGGGGCGAAAAGGCTGACGTCGGCGGACCGAATTTACATGGTGCTTAACTATTCGGTGTTGTTTATATTTTGCGCCACGGCGCTGTATCCCTTTATCTATTTCCTTGCCCTTTCGTTTAATGACGGCTACGACGCGATGAAGGGCGGAATCTACTTTTTTCCGAGAGTCTTTACTTTAGAGAATTATGCAAAAGCGTTTACCAATCCATTGATCTTAAATTCGTTTTATGTATCGATCGCCCGAACCGTGATTGTAACGGTTGGTTCGGTATTATTGACGGCTTTGCTAGCCTACGCGCTGTCACGGAAAGGCTTGCCCGGCCGAAAGTATATTGTCTTCTTCTTTTTCTTCACCACATTGTTCAGCGGGGGCTTGATCCCGACCTTTATTCTGTTCCGGCAAATCCACATTCTCAACACGTTTTGGGTATTGGTGCTGCCTTCCCTTTACAGCTTCTTTAACGCGATTATTATGAAAACCTTCTTTGACGGAATTCCTGAAGCTTTGTCCGAGTCGGCCCGGATTGATGGTGCCAGCGAATTATCCGTATTCGCCAGAATCATCCTGCCGCTCTCGATGCCGGTACTGGCGACCATTGCCTTGTTTGTTGGGGTCGGGGTGTGGAATGACTGGTTCACGGGGCAGTTTTTTATCCAAAATGAAAAATTACACCCTGCAGCGACCTTTCTAAACAAAATGATTAGTGAAGCTTCCTTCCAGTCGATGACTTCGTCGTCAGGGAACAGCGGTTCTGCGATTCAGAACATGACCGAATCCCAACTGGAGCTGCGAGGAGTGACTCCGGAAGCCTTGCGGATGACGTTCGTCATCATCATTACCACACCGATCATTTGTGTATACCCATTTCTTCAGAAGTATTTCGTAAAAGGTGTATTGGTTGGTTCGCTTAAGGAGTAGTTGGTATAAAAGGTGAAGCCTTTTATATAAAAAAATGTTCATTGAAAGGGGAGTAGAGTATGAGCAAGAACGGGTTGAGGAGCGGTTTTATCATCACACTGATCGCTATCCTGCTGACAGCATGCGCAGGGTCAGGCGGGACTAAGGAGGCGAGCACGGTTAACTCGGGTTCGAATGAACCGGGGAACGTGAGTGAGACGGGTGCCGAACAATTTAAGCCTGTCACCTTAACGTACCTCAGCGCCTGGAACGGCGGCGGAGGTGCTTTCCCGCAAGATCAGGAGAATAATCCCGTAGCTCAAAAAATCCGGGAAAAAACCGGGGTCACTTTAAAGATGGAATCGATTACGACCAGCGAAGTAGAGAAATTGAACACCATCTTCGCTTCCGGTACGGTTCCGGATATCGTGAATGCTCCATTCTGGTCAACGACCGGGGGAGAAGGACAAGTTATCAAGAAAGCGGCCATGGAAGGCCAGATTCTGGACTTAACACCTTATCTGGATAAGTATCCGAATGTAAAAAGACTTGTGACAACCGGGATCGCTAAAGACTTTAACGAGTTCGATCTGAACAGCCCGGATTTTGAAGGAAAAACCTATCTCATTCCTACCGAAACTCCAGACGGAACCCCTGAGAGCATTCATAACTGGAACTACGGCCTTTTTGCCCGGGGAGATATTCTGAAGGCGCTGAATGTCAAAGCCGAGGAGATCGACACGCAAGAAGAGTTGTATGATTTACTGGTTAAAATCAGAGACGGCGGCTTTAAGGATATTGCCGGCAAACCGGTCATTCCGGCAGGTACGATGTGGAATGGCTGGGATTATGGCCAATTCCTTGCCGGTTGGTCCGATTACAACATTTCCGACTACCGTGAAGAAGACGGGAAGCTGATCCACTGGACGCAATCCAAGGATCATGAAGAACGGCTGCTCTACATGAGAAAGTTGCTGAACGAAGGGTTGTTTGACCTTGAAGCCTTCAGTAATACGAGCACAACGGCGAACGAAAAGCTGACGACAGGTAAGCTCGCTGTATTCGGTGCACAACCGATGTTAGCGGAGTTGTCTAAGACGCTGTATAAGACGAATCCGGAAATGCAATACGAGCTGCTTGGCCCGATGAAGAATAAGCGCGGTGAAATTCGGACGCAAGTAGAGAAACCGGGACGTTCCGGCTTCCCTGTCCTGTTCTTAAGCGCGAACATCAAGGACCCTGATGCAGCATTGCGTTACATTGATTACGTTAACAGTGAGGAAGGACGCTTGCTTGCCTACTACGGTATTGAAGGTACGCACTACACGCTGGAAAATGGAATTCCGCAATGGATTCCGGACGTGAAGAAGCAATTTGATGAGAACCCGGATTTGAAGAGAGACGCAGGGCTTAATTTCCTTCCGGGACGATTCATTGGCGCCTTCTCTGATTCCGTCACTTGGCCGATACCAGAAGACCAAAAAACGCAGTGGCAAAAGCTGGAGGAGAGCTTCTCGGCCAGAATGCCGATCAAGATCATCGACAAGGTCAGCGCGAGTTACCTCGCGAGAGAATGGCCGAAGTATGACGAGTTTATCAATAAGACCAGCAGCTTGAATTTTGATGATGAATTTAAGAAAGCCCTATTTGCCTCGTCGGATCAAGAAGCTCTAAATATACTGCATAAAACTCAAGAGAAATTCCGAGATGCAGGCGTAGAGGAAATGGCGGCGTTTGTGGCGCAAAAAGCGGCAGAGCGGGATGATGTAGGGTTCTAAGCCCTACTCATCCTGAAGATGAAGGAGGGAACGAGGATGTTAAACGTGGCGATGTTAAGTAAGTGGCATGTGCATGCAGAGGACTATGCCAGAGTGTTACAGTCCCATGGGAATGTGAAGATTACCGCGGTCTGGGACGAAGAACCTGAACGCGGAAGGGAATGGGCTGCCCGATTGAGTGCGGACTTTGAGGCGGATCTGGACACTCTTTTGCGGCGGGAAGATGTGGATGGGGTAGTGGTGGATGCCCCTACGAGCATGCACGCTGATGTCATGGTGGCTGCGGCGCAAGCCGGCAAGCATATTTTCACCGAGAAAGCGATGGCGCTGACCACGGAGGAATGTGAGCGAATATCGGCAGCGGTACGTGAGGCCGGCGTTAAGTTCTGTATCTCCTTCCCGGCCCGCACGAGACCGCAGGAAATGTTCGCAAAGCAGCTGATCGATGACGGAATCCTAGGGGATGTGACACTTCTGCGCATTCGGAACGGGCATGACGGGGCATTAAACAATTGGCTGCCGGAGTACTGGTATGATGAGAAGCAAGCCGGCGGCGGGGCGATGATGGATTTAGGCTGTCACCCGATGTATCTTGCCAGCTGGTATTTAGGAAAGCCAAAACGGATCACTTCCATGTTCCACTACTTCACTCATCGCGCCGTGGAAGATAATGCACAATGCTCCATCGAGTTTGCCAACAACGCGGTTGCCCTGGTCGAAACCAGCCTGGTGACGTATCGAACTCCTTCTGCGCTTGAAATTTACGGTACAGAAGGCACATTGATCATCTCGGATTCGAACGTGAAAGTCATTTCGAAGAAATTCGATTCCCCCTTCTCCGGATGGATATCGCCAACACAGCTCCCTGCAGCGCAGCCGCTCCCGATCGTTCAATGGGTGGATGCCTTGCTTGAGGATAAGCCGATGCCGTTCGGACTGGAAGATGGAACGAAATTAACAGAGCTTCTGGAGGCGGCCTATATCGCCCACAAGGAAAATCGAACGGTGGAGTTCAAGTAGCGCGGAGGAGGGGAACGGATGAGAACGGTAAAAGTAGGGATCATCGGTTGCGGACTTATTGCCAATGACAAACATATGCCGAGTTTAGCGAAGGTGGACAATGTGCAGATGGTAGTCTTTTGCGACTTGATCCCGGAAAGAGCTGAAGCTGCCGCGAAGAAATTTGGTACGCCGGATGCCAAGGTGTTCACGAATTATAAGGATCTGCTGGCGCTGGAAGAGATCGAGGTTGTACATGTGTTAACCCCCAATAGTTCTCATGCCTCGATTTCCATCGATGCGCTCGAAAGCGGCAAACATGTCATGTGCGAGAAGCCTATGGCGGTCACGGGTGCTGAGGCAAAAGCGATGTATGAAGCTCACTTGCGAAGCGGCAAGAAGCTCACCGTCGGTTACCAGAGTCGATCCAGCGCCAAGAGCCAACTGCTCAAGAAGATGATCCAAAATGGCGAACTGGGAGATATCTATTTCGCCAAAGCGGTGGCTACCCGCAGAAGAGGCGTGCCGACCTGGGGCGTGTTCTTGGATAAAGAGAAGCAAGGCGGCGGCCCGATGATCGATATCGGAACCCATTCTCTGGATCTCATCCTCTGGTTGATGGATAACTATGAACCGGAAAGCGTCGTCGGTAGTGTGTTCCATAAGCTGAAATACACCGAAAATGCCGCAAACGAATGGGGCTCTTGGGATCCGAATGAGTTCGAAGTCGAAGACTCCGCGTTTGGCTACGTGAAATTCAAAAATGGAGCTACGGTTATCATTGAAACGAGCTGGGCCTTGAATATTGCAGATGACGCGGGCAATCTACTGTGCGGCACGAAGGGCGGGGCGGATTTTAATAACCGTAAGCTGCGGATCAACGGCGAGAGAGACGGAAGCTTGTTCGTGAATGAAATCGACGTGGACCCAAACGCAAGAGAACTGTTCCGCGGGGAGAAGTTGACCGATTTCGAGTATGAAGCCAAACAATGGATTCACAGCATCGTCAACGACACCGACCCTCTGGTGAAACCAAGGGAAGCGATGATTGTGTCTCAGATCTTGGAGGCGGTCTATCAATCCGCGGAAACGGGGAAAATCGTTTATTTTGATCAGGAATAAGTACGCGAAATAATAAATCTCGTAATCCGTCCGTGAAGCGACAGCTTCGCGGACTTTTTTGTGATTGTTTGATTCCATGGATGTTGTATCTGCCATTGCCTAATTTTTGTCTTTTGTAATCTTTTTGGCGGTAACTTGTGCTGGAAATGAATCATCACTTACTTCAAAGAACACTGTAACCTCATCACCTTTTTTATATTTTGAAGGTGTAATTTTATTTACCCAGATGGCCTGAGAATACTCATTGGATTCCAATACTTCTTTGTAATTCTTGCTCAGGTCTTCCTTTTTTAAGTGTGAAATTACTAAAATTTTTTTATTCTCTTCATCTACCGTGTGTACAATCCCTTTCAAAACTTCATTGTTCTTGCTACAGGCAATGACTAATAAGAAAAAAACAAAGATAAGTGTCCATTTAACAATAGTTCTAGATTCTTTAAACATGGACTTTCTCCTTTGAAGGGTTGAGAGTTAGTTTAAAATTGGTTGCACAGGTATTGCATTCAGAACATTTCCGATATAGGAGTATACGGCATTTCCATTATAGCGACCTTAGCAGTGGTCAACATTAAAGATTCGTAGCTGCCCTTTTAATGACATGCCTTCTGGTCGGGGCAGAGGCTGAATCTGTTTCATCACGCCGATCCAGGCGATCGCTGCCAACAATTGCCCCAGCAAGGTTCCAAGCGGAGCGCCTAGAATGACGGATACGGTTAACCCTGAGCTAACAAATGCGATACTTCTCCCTTCCCGACCAGGGCGGGCCAGATCTTTCGCAGTAACAACAATTGTGCCGAAGAGAGTGCCGTGAGCGAAGGAACTTAGGATACGCCCTGCCAACAGCGTCCCGTTCATCTCGCAGGGAAAATAGATCTCCCTGCTGGGAAGTTCCGGACTGATTTCGTAGCCATTTTTCTCAATCCAGGAACCCAGATCAACGCTAACCGGCGTATCTGTATCCGGACGGCTCCGATGCTTAACCGAAGCAACGGTCACTTCCGGGAGCACTTTGGTCTTAAAACAATCTCCTCAAACAAACAAGGGATGTTTGTTCTGCTCGTCGTTTCTTTCACGGATACGACCCTTAAAGGCTCCACCTTTTTCACCAAGATCTCATGATGAGGTGTTCCGCCTCGTTCGATCTGTTCCAGTCTGGCCTCGATCCGTCTTAATCGATTGACTTCAGACTCGATCAAGGACTGCACTTCTGCTTGTTTGAGTCGAAACATCCCTCTCATTTCAACGCCAAGATCCGATGCAGGACAAGCAATTGCTCGCTTGTATAATAGCGATAGCCGCTTTGCTGGTCCTTATAAGCAGGCTTCAGCAAATCAAGCTGATCGTAGAAGCGTAACGTTTTGACAGGAACTTGACTCAACTTGGAGAATTCGCTGATCTTGAACATCCTCATATTCCTTTCTCATCTTAACGAAATGATCGTGAACCCATTATAAACTCTCCATCGCAGTGGAAAGTCAAGGGGGGGATATACACTGATTCATTACCTTGAGCACAAATATCAAGAAGATCCCCAGGCGCTGAGCGAGGCATGGGCGATGGAGCTCGCCGATTTCGGCGGGGTCCGGCAACTTCATTATGATCAATTTACTGATGCGGCCGATGCGGATCTATTGGAATTTTCCCGCAGGATGGCGCATGAGTTTATTCGAGTTCCAGCTGAAGCTTTAAAGCGGGTAGACCCGAATCATTTGAACCTCGGCATCCGGTACGCCTGGATATCGTCGGAGCTGGTGCTGGAAGGGAGCGAATATTTTGATGTCTATACCTATAACTGCTACAAGTTCAGACCGGATGAAGCGGATATCAGGTACATTTATGAACAGACCGGGAAGCCGGTGATGATCGGGGAGTTCCACTTTGGGGCCCCGGACGTCGGGCTGCTAAGCCCCGGCTTGAAGGGCGTCTATACCCAAGCGGATCGCGGCAAAGCCTACCGGTATTACACGGAGTTTGCGGCGAGTCAGAAGCATTTGGTCGGTACGCATTATTTTATTCTGAATGATCAAGCGACGCTTGGCCGATTCGACGGGGAGAACTACCAAATCGGGATCGTGGATGTCTGCCACCGGCCCTATGAAGCTTTTGTGCAGGAAATCAAGGCCACCCATGAGGGATTGCTGGACGTGCTTCTAGGGAAAAGAGAGCCGTACGATGTTCAGCCAAAAGAGCTGATTATTAAGTAAGCATTGAAAACCCGTACTTTTCGGTACGGGTTTTCATTTTTAGCCGAAAAACGAATACACCGAGACGAAATCTGGAGCATATCCCTACGATCCGATCCCAAGTACAATAGATACAGATAGGTGAAAGTGCTTACATTAATAGACTAGAACAGCTTGGAGGTCAGAGGGGATGGATATGCAGCCGTCGACGCAACCCGCAGCCATGCAAGAGATAGAAACACCGCCCTCGTCAAGGCGGAAATGGCTGAAGAAACTTTACTCGCAAAGACATATTCAAATTATGGCTTTGCTCGGCATCGCTTGGATGATCATCTTCAACTATATTCCAATGTACGGTGTCATTATCGCTTTTAAGGACTACGACATTATTCGAACGATTGCAGAAGCTCCATGGGTCGGTTTGGAACATTTCAAAGAGTTTCTGTCCGATGAAAATTTCGGCTATGTGATCAAAAATACGCTGGGGATCAGTTTCCTGAAGCTGCTCACTTTTCCGTTGCCAATTATCTTCGCCTTGTTCCTGAACGAGGTTCGCTCGCTCCGGTACAAGAAGGCGATCCAAACGATCTCCTACCTGCCCCACTTCCTGTCTTGGGTAGTACTTGGCGGGATCCTGGCGACTTGGTTGTCGGATGTAGGGATCATCAACGAGATCTTTATGGCTTTGCATATTATCGATAAGCCGATCTCCTTCTTGGCGGAGCCGAAGTACTTCTGGACGATCGTCATCACCTCAGATGTCTGGAAGGAGCTGGGATGGTCCGCAATCATCTACTTGGCGGCGATTACAAGCATTTCGCCCGAGATGTACGAAGCGGCAACGATTGACGGAGCTGGGCGTTTTCAGCAAATGTGGTATGTGACGCTTCCAGCCATCAAAGCGACCATCAGTATTTTGTTTATCCTGGCAGTCAGCGGTGTGCTGAACTCCAACTTTGATCAAATCCTGGTGTTACGTAATTCACTGAATGATAGCGCAAGTAACGTCATCGATTACTACGTCTACTATACAGGGATATCCTCCGGCCGTTATTCGTACTCAACAGCAATCAACTTGTTCAAATCTGTGATTGCACTTGCCCTGCTGCTGATTGCGAACCAAGTTACCAAAAAACTCAACGACACTTCGTTGTTTTAGGCCAAGGGGGACCTGCTTATGTTTTCATTACGCCGCAGAACAAAAGGCGATGTCGTATTCGATACGATTAACAATTTAGTTATGTTCATCGTATGTTTTGTCACCCTGTATCCGATCTGGTACGTGTTGGTGAACGCTTTTAACGACGGGAAGGACGCGATGCTTGGCGGCATTTATTGGTGGCCGCGGAAGTTCAGCTTTGAGAACTTCGAAGCGGTCTTTGATAATCCCGGCATCATGACGGCGATGGGACTCACGGTTGCCAAGACCGTCATTGGGGTTATAGCACACGTCTTCTTTACCGCGATGGTCGCGTACGCTTTCTCTCGCAGAGACCTGATTGCAGGAAAGTTCTATATCTTGATGGGAACGATCACGATGATCTTCTCGGGAGGGCTCATTCCAACCTTCCTCCTCATTCGCGATTTGCATATGCTCGATAAATTTATCGTTTATATTATTCCCGTGTTGTTCAGCTTCTTCGATCTGATTATCTTCATGACCTTCTTCCGGGACATTCCCGATGGTCTGGAGGAAGCAGCCCGAATCGATGGAGCAAGCGATTGGACCGTCTTCCTGCGGGTCGTGCTGCCGGTATCGCTGCCCGTTCTCGCCACCATCGCTTTGTTCCACGGGGTGTATCAGTGGAATGACTATTTTACGGGGATCATCTATGTCAACAACGAGAACCTGCAGCCGATTCAGACATTCCTGTACCGGGTTGTGGCCCAGTCCAGCTCCAATATCATGACGACAGCGGTGCAGGGCAGTGCGATAACCAAAACGGTCACTTCCCAATCGATCAAGTTGGCGACAATGGTCGTGACAACCTTGCCAATCGTATTTGCCTATCCGTTCCTGCAACGCTACTTCGTTAAAGGGATGATGATTGGTTCGATCAAAGGTTAAGAGACCGTCTTTGGCGAATTCGCCATCTCACAGTTGGTAACTCCTCCGAGCCGCATTACGGCGGCTCTGGAGTTGCACATAAATGAAATCACATCAAATGAGAAAAGGGGTAAAAAGCATGGGCATGAAAAGAAAGTCCAAAAAAGTGATGATGCTGCTGATGGCGGCCATCATGGTCCTGTCCCTGGCTGCTTGCGGAGGCAACAGCAATAACAGCAAAGAAAGCGCTAACAACGCTGCTACTAACAGCAACAATACCAGCACGCAGGACACCACCGATCCGGCTGCAACACCATCGGCAGACGAACCGGGATGGAAATCCGATACGTCCCCCATCACCTTCGATTGGTACCTGAACTTTGCTTGGTTCCCGAATAAATGGGGCGTTGATCCAACCTCCCAATACGTCACGAAGAAAACCGGGGTTAACATCAACTTCATCGTCCCTGCCGGGAATGAGAACGAGAAGCTGAACACGCTGATCGCTTCCGGCAAGCTGCCTGATTTCATTACGCTGGGCTGGTGGGAAGACGGCGTGAAGAAAATGATTGAGGGCGGACTTGTGGAGCCACTGAACAAATTGGCCGAACAATATGACCCGTACTTCTTCAAGGTGGCCGACCCGGACAAACTGGGCTGGTACACGCAACCAGACGGGAATGTATACGGTTATCCGAACTCTTCCTCCTCTCCGAAAGACTATGAGAAATACGGCGACAAATATGTATCGAACCAAACGTTCGTCGTGCGGAAGGATATCTATGAAGCGATTGGCAGCCCGGACATGCGGACTCCGGAAGGCTTCATCGCCGCTCTGAAAGCGGCTCAAGAGAAGTTCCCTGAAGTGAACGGGCAGCCGCTGATTCCGCTGGGATTGCATGAATTTACGGCTACCGGTAACGACTCCTTGGAAGGCTATCTGCAGAACTTCCTGGCAATTCCGAGAGAGAAAGACGGCAAGCTGTACAACCGTGAAACGGATCCGGAATATATTACTTGGTTGAAAACGCTGCGTAAAGCGAACGAAGAAGGCTTGTTGGTGAAGGACATCTTCATCGACAAACGCGCTCAAATGGAAGAAAAAATCGCGCAAGGCCGTTACTTCGCAATGCTGTACCAACGCACCGACTTTGCAGCTCAACAAGGTACCTTGTATCAACAAGATCCAAACAAGATTTACATCGCCGTGGACGGTCCGGCTAACTCGAAACTGGATCCGCCTACGTTAAACGGTCCTTCGATCTCCGGCTGGACAGTAACCCTGATCTCCAAGGACGTGAAGGATAAGGCTCGCGCGATCAAATTCCTGACGTACCTGATGAGTGAAGAAGGACAGAAAGACCTGTATCTGGGTGAAAAAGGCGTCAGCTACGATACGATTGACGGGAAAGATCAATTTAAACCAGAAGTATTTGATCTCATGAATAAGGATCGTTCCGCTTTCGATAAGCAATATGGTTCCTCCTTCACATTCTGGATGATGCAAGATACGAACATCATTCAGCAATGGCAGCCTGAATCGGTAGAACCGTACAAACAATTGGAAGACTGGACTCGTGGTAAAACGGTAAGCGTCTCCGAGTTCGACCTGCTTGACCCGCTGGCCAACTCGGAAGAAGGCATCATCCTCGGCAAGATCAAGGATCTGCGCGGCAAAACGTTGCCGAAGCTCTTGATGGCATCGTCCGAAGCTGAGTTTGATAAGATCTGGGCGGATTACATCAAGAAGCAAGAAGATCTGGGGCTTGCCAAAGTCCAGGCGTTCCAGCAAACTAAGTATGAAGAGAACAAGAAGAAACTTGGCAAAGAATAATCGTTAATGCCCAAAAAATGCCCGCATTCCGCGGGCTTTTGGGCTTTTATTCAAAGGAGTCGCTCGGCATATGGGAAGAAGCAAACCTTGGACAGCTTGGTGGGAGTCATTTAAATATTGGTTTGGGCGCCGCTCGCTTCAGAGCCGCCTGCTTGCTTCGTATATCTTTATCATCCTGGGCCCCAGTGCGCTGGTGTCCTATTATTCCTATGGTTTGATTAACAATATGTATATCCGTGATGCCGAGGACAAGAACAACTCGCTGCTGGAGATGGAAATCCAGCATATTGAGACACAGATTGAATCGATGGTACGGGCGGTGCAGGTCGCCTATGATGATATCGAAGTTCGAGATTATCTTGCGAATACGACCGAACCCGGCACCGAAGAACTGGTAAATTTCAGTAACCACAGCTTCAAAAGCCTAACACGCATTCAATATTACAACCCGAATGTGGAGCATTTGCGCCTGTTCTCTAGCAGCAACGTGACCGAAATTTGGCCGATTTTTTTCCGGGAGAGCCGGGTGGCGGAAGAGCCGTGGTATCAAGAAGCGAAGGAATTAAAGGGCATGGAGTCCTGGTCGTTCTTACACAATGATCCAGACATCATGGAACGCTATCAAGGGCAGACCCCCGCTCCAACGCCCAAAGTGTCTTTGCTGCGGGAAATGAGCATTCCAGCGAATCATCATGTTGGAATGGTTCAGGTTGATATGCTGCTCGAGAAGTTTAGTCCAAGGACTTATGCGGCGGTTCCGAACAGTGACTCGCAAATGGTGCTGATGGACAGCAAAGCCCAGATCTTTACCCGTGCACGCGATTCTTATCTCCAAGCGAATCCAGGACTGGAGCAGGCGATCCGGGAGCGTCTGATGCACTTCAAAGAAACAGGCGAATGGAATAATGACTATAAAGAGAACGGAAAATCATTTCTGCTGCTGCACAAGCCCATCGAACGAATCAATGCGGACTTGGTGAATGTCGTTTCGATGGATGGTGTGTTTAAAGAAATTTCACATATGCGGAATATATTGATCGGTGCCAATATCGGCTTTATTACGTTGGTTACGGTCATTGCTTATATTCTTAATGCGTTTATCCTGAAGAATCTCCGTGTGCTGACGGAAGAGATGAAGAAAGTACGACGCGGTGAGGCATACAGCGGCATTACGATCCGTGGCGGCGGCGAGGTTGGCGAGTTGGCGCATCATTTCTCCAAACTAATGAACACCATTAATACGCTGGTGGCTCAAGCAGTTTACAAAGAAGCGCTTACGAAAGAAGCGGAGCTCCGAACGCTTCACAATCAGATTGATGCCCATTTTTTGTATAATACGTTAGAGAACATTAAAATGCTGGCGGAGATCGAAAATCAAAGACAAATTTCTGATGCGCTGACTTCTCTCGGAGGCATGATGCGATACAATTTCAAATGGTCCGGGGAGTACGTCAAGCTGCGCGATGAGCTTCGCCATATCGAAAATTATATCGATGTGATGAATATCCGGTTTGATGAACCCATCGACCTGCGGCTGGATATTCCGCAGGATCTCCTGGATATGGAGATGCTCAAAATGTCGCTTCAACCGATCGTCGAAAATGCGGTGAAGCACGCTTGGGAAGGGGATGAGACGGGGCCGCGGAACATCTCGATTCAGGTGCAGCAATTGCCGCAAAGTGACATTCGAATTGTCGTCAAGGATAACGGAAGAGGGGTCGACGAGAATTCGCTGGCCGAATTGAACCTGGAACTGGATAAGGTCGGCCTTACGGATAAAGCTCCGGGGAATTTTGCGCCGAAGCCGCCAAATCAATACGGAATTGGCCTTCGCAATGTTCAGGAGCGCATTCGCTTATATTATGGTAAACAATACGGCCTCAAGGTTTTCAGCGATCAAGGACAGTACACAGAGGTAGTGATGATAATGCCGAAGGTGCTGTTAACAGGGAGGGTTGGCACAGATGAGATTCAAACTATTGATCGTGGATGACGAGAAGAATATCCGTATTGGGCTAAAAACGATGATTGAACGGGAGTTCCCGGAACAATTCGAGATCTCGATGGCAGCTCAGGGGGCAGAAGCCCTCGAGCTGTATCAGGCCCAAGGCGCTGATGTGATCATTACAGATATCCGCATGCCCGTCATGGATGGCATTGCACTCATCGAACAAGTATCGGAAGGACCGCAGCCCGCCATTCAAAACGGTCGACCACAAATTCTGATTCTGAGTGGATACGAAGATTTTCGGTACGCCAAAGCTGCGATCCGGTATCAGGCGGTGGATTATTTGCTCAAGCCGATTCGCCGGGATGAGCTGTTTGCCGCGCTGCGCAAGTGCGAGGAGAACATCGCGAAGCGTTCGCAAATGGCTGAGCAGTTAGCCGTGACGGAAAGCTATCGACTGCAGGTTCAATCGGTACGCTTGCAGGAGCTCTTGCTGCAAACGGATTTGAGCGAAGAGGATATTGGCATCTGGAGTTCCGAAATCGGTTTCGACCAGTATGCTTTACCATTCTCGGTTGCGGCCCTGACTTACAAAAATTTAGATGGCAGTCGCATGAAGAAAGAAGATCTAAAGTCGCTTGCCGAGCATATGTTTGAAAGCGTGGATGGGATTCTCAGCGCTACCTTGCTGGATCGCGATGGGCGAATGATTCTGGTTGGCGGCCCTAGAAGCAAGTTTGAGGATTTGTCCCTATTGGCGGCAGAACGGGAACTTGACGGGATGCTGATTGGTGTCAGCCAGGAGGGGAGCAGTCTTACGGACCTGCCGCGATGTTACCGTCAGGCCTGTGAAGCGCTGAAATACACGTTCATCTATCCGAAAGCCCGGTTAATCTGGCACGAAGAAATGAATTCGAATCGCTTGGTTTTCCCCGTACCAAGGGAGGCCATTCGCAAGCTGGGAAATATCCTGGGGACGAATCGAGAGAAGGAAATTGGGCCGCTGTTGCATGAGATTTTCCGGGTAGATCAGCTGCCTGAATTAGATATTACGTATCTGGAATCAGTCAGCCGGCATATGAACGAGCAGGTGTTGGATGAAGTGTTCCGGGTGTATGGAGAAGCATCCGTAGATGTGCTGAAGCTCTATCGCAAAGTCGGGGATATGTCGAGTTTCTGTCATTTTCATGATTATTTCCGATCACTGGAACAGCTGCTATTCGATCTTGACGCCTATATCAAGGAAATTCGATCCGCCCACAGCGAGCATGGCGATATGAAAGAAGCCGTGGCGTATATCGAAAGTCATTACCACCGTCCATTAAATATGGCAATCGTCAGCAATCATGTCTCGTTGAACTACTCCTATTTTAGTGAGGCGTTTAAGGCGTATACCGGGGAAAATTTTGTCACCTATTTGAAAAAAGTCCGGATCCGCAAAGCGAAAGAGCTGCTCGAAGGCGGCTCCAGCAAGCTGTCGGAGATCAGCAATGCGGTGGGGTTCGAGAATACCCGTCATTTCTCCCGCGTCTTCAAAGAGCTGGAGGGAGTGTCACCGCAGGAATACCGCGATAAGTTGGTGGCCGGTAACGGGCGGTTCGCAGGAGCCGACCTCCCCACGGACGGCGAGTGAAAATCCGATTCATCAGGCTCGTACCTATAGGGTGCGGGCTTTTAATTTTTTGGAGAATGATTAGATTTTAGATGATAGAAATAGACCCTAAGAGCACCGATGTTGTATAATTTATCCAAGTGTGCGATGAAAGCGCTTTATTTCCTTGGCCCAGAAGTCTGCTGCGGAAAAGACCATTTCGGAGGGGATGAAGGGGAAGATGAAACGGATTCCGATGATGCTTCAGTTGGGAATCATCCTGTTCTGCGTCATGGCGGTTCCTGCGATCATTCTGACGTTGTACAGCGGTACGCAGATTTTGCGGTACTCAGAAAAGGCGATTGCAGAATCTTCCCTGGCGGGGCTGGATGCGAACCGAAGGCTCAATGAAACGGCCTTAAATAATCTGGCGCAAGATACGGTCCGTCTGACTGCGAACCGGGTATTTGACCGCATTCGTTCGTTCGAAACTTATGCTCAGCTGCAGGAGAACTATCAACATGTCAGCCAAGCCCTGGTCGTGCTCCGGGAGCTGGTGAATTTGAATCATCGGGTGAACGGGGTATATTCCTCTTATTTCTACTTAAGCGATGCAGATTATGTGGTCTCAACTGACAAGGGTATCACTATGCTGGATCGCTATGAATCGTTGGGCTGGCTGGATGAAGCGTTGGCCGGACGCCGGGGGATTAGCGGCGTATGGTACCCGCGCCGACTGGCCACCGGGGAGACCGTTATATCTTATGTCTTGCCGCTTAGCCGCTTGTCCACAACCACCCGTGGCACGATCGTAGTCAACTTGCGGGAAAGTCAGATCGGCACGTATTTACAGTCGACGGAACCTGAGGAGCAAGGCTATGTGCTGTTAAATGCGGACGGGATGATCCTGTCGCATAACGACAAGTCGCTGCTGCTTACCGAGGGGCGCGATCAACCATATCTTCAGAGCATTCTAGAGAGCAAAGCGGAGAAAGGGTACGCCTTCCACGAACTGAATGGGGAGCGCCTGTTATATACGTGGTCTTATTCCAAGCTGTTTGACTGGTGGAATGTAAACGTCTATTCCATGGACGCGCTCATGACCAAGACGAATAAGCTGCAGCATAATATCGTTTGGTTGACGGCCGTCGTAATTTTTGCCGGCTCGGTGTTGACGGTGTTCCTTGCAACCTGGTTATCCAAACCGTTGCGGGAGTTGGTGAGGACCGTAAGATCCCGCGGCAGTCGAGGGGTGTCGGACAAAAATGAACTGGCCTTCCTCAACTCGGTCTTCCAGCGGATGCAAGAGGAAGAGGAGCAACTGTATAAACTGCTGCAGGAACGGGAGCAGGATGCCCGCAGTTTGACGGTTCATCGTTTGTTGCGCGGGGAAGAGGTGCAGTCCGTAGAAGAGATCTTCCCCGAAGCGAATTACCTCGTGGCGGTCCTCTCGATTGATCGGTATCGAAGCTATGTGGACGCGACAAACCCAGAAACCCGCAGCTATCACCGGTATTTGATCGTCACCCATAGCGAAACCGTGTTTCCACCAGGGATATCGGCGCGGTGCGTTTATCAAGGCGAGGGATGCTTCGCCGTGGTGGTCAATTTCGGAGAAGGAGAAGCGGATGGCGGATACGAAGGGATGAAGGAAGCGCTGGGGACGCTTAGCCAGTATGCAGGCAATTTGCTGGGTCATTCCGTGACCGTAGGCGTTAGCAGCCGGACGGAGAGCTGCTCCGAGCTTCAGGATCGGGCAGCGGAGGCGATGGAAGTCATCAAGCAGCGTATGGTGAGCGGTGGCGGCGGGATCTCCTTCTGGAGCGAGGAGGATGAATGTGGGCGCGGCAAGCATTATCTTTATCCCGCGGATAGCGAGAGGCGGATTCTCAATTACTTGGCTGCGGGTGAGCTTGAGCGCCTGATGGAGGAATTAACGGTGATTCGTCAGGAAATTCAATCGTCCCCGTCGATTTCCTACGACAACATCATGTTTATATATCATCAGTTGGTTGGGGTTACGATTAAGCAGCTCCGGGAAAATCAAATCAATCCGACGCGGATTTTTGCCGGGCGGGGAAACATCTATTCCTCCATCGCGTCGATGGACACGTTGGAGGAGTTGGATGCGTATATGCGTGAGTTCTACCGCGATATTGTTCAATACCTGGCTCGCAAGCCAGAGAGTGACGCGGGGTATGGAGATCGCATTCTTCGTTACCTGGATGCGCATTATTGCGAAGAGATCGTCTTTGAGGAGATGGCCAAAGAGATTGGCATCAGTTATTCCTATATGCGAAAGATCGTTTACGAGATGACGGGGACCAGCCTGATCGATTACCTTAACCTGCGGCGCATCGAGAAAGCGAAGGAGCTGCTGCTGGAATCCGGGATGACGGTGAAGCAGATTGCGGCAGAGGTGGGGTATGGGAACGTCCAGAGTTTCAACCGATTTTTCCGAAAATATGAAGGGATGCCGCCGAGCAGTTACAAGGCCAGCAAGCTGCAGAGCTCGGGATAGATAAGTTGGAGCTATATTGCTTCGGGGGAGCCGGGGCATATAGCTCCATTTTTGCTACAACCTATCAAATTTGATTCTTTTGCTGCAGGAGACAAGCGATCCGCAGGCTGGAGAATCAAAAGTGAAGCGTAGTATCAAAACTCATGATTTACGTCAGGCCAGGCGGGACGGTATGATTTGACACAAACTCACCGTCGCCAAATCGAATGACGAAGACGGAATCAAGTTCAAACGAGTCAGGCCAGAACGAACGAGGAGGTGAAGGTTGTGAAAGTTGTAAGCGCTTCAAACGCGAAGTCCAAACCGAAGCTGGACCCTTCGTTAGGTCGGGGGGCGGCCTTTTATCTTCGACGGGATTGGGAGCTTTATGTGTTGCTGCTGATTCCATTGTCCTTTGTACTCTTGTTCAAATACGTACCGATGTCCGGGCTTGTGCTCGCCTTTAAAGACTACAAAATCGCCCGGGGGTTCTGGGGCAGCGAATGGGTAGGCTTTGAAGTGTTCGCCGAGATCTTCGGAAAACACGACTTCGGCCGTGCGGTCCGCAATACGTTGTTGCTGAATACGCTCGATCTGGTTTTTAGCTTCACAATTCCTGTGCTTCTTGCCATTTTGCTTAATGAAATCAAGAACGTGAAGTTCAAACGGATGAATCAGACGTTGCTCTATCTGCCGCATTTCCTGTCCTGGATTATTATCGGCGCCATCGCTTATCAACTGCTCAGCGAAAGTAACGGCGTCATTAATAATCTCATAGCGATGATGGGCGGGACGCGCATTCCCTTCCTGCAAGAAGATTACAACTGGCTGGTCAGTTATCTGGCGATCGGTGTCTGGCAAAGCATGGGCTGGGGGACGATCATCTATCTGGCCTCGATGAGCGGCATCAACCCCGAGCTGTATGAGGCAGCGACCGTGGACGGTGCCGGAAGGTGGCGGAAAGTGTGGAATGTAACGCTGCCTTCAATTCGTCCAACGATTGTTACATTGCTCATTATGAATTTAGGCCGGGTCATGGAAGGATCTTTTGAACGGATCTTTGCCTTGCAAAATAAAGCGACAACAGAGTTCACGACGACGATCCCGGTATTGGTGTACCGCTGGGGGATTGAGAGCGGGAACTTCAGCCGCGCCACTGCACTGGGGCTGTTCCAGTCTGTCATTGGACTCGCGCTCGTGCTGATGGCCGATCGGGTCGCCAAGAAGCTTGGCGAAGACGGGTTGCTCTAAGAAAGGAGGCGAACCATGAAAGCATCCGCAAACACGCTCCCGCTGCGTCGCAGCAAACGCTATGATATCTGGGATGTCCTCATCCATATCACGATCGTTCTCGCCTCGCTCGTATGCCTGCTGCCGTTTCTCCACGTCGTCGCCAAATCATTAAGCGATGACGCGTATGTCATCGCGAACAAGGTGTTCTTATGGCCCGAAGGGTTTACCTTGGAGGCGTACAGTAAAATTTTTGCTGACGCCAGCATCCTGCGCTCCTTGTATGTGTCGGTGGTGGTGACGGTGCTGTTCACCTTGCTGGGCATGATCATTACGGTTTGCGCGGCGTATCCCTTATCTCGCAAGCAACTGAAGGGCCGTACGACGTTGACCTTTCTCTTCATGTTCACCTTGTACTTCAGCGGCGGGATCATTCCCGAATACATGCTGATTAGTAATCTCGGCATGCTGGATACGTGGTCGGCGCTGATTCTGCCGCAAGCGTTCAGTGCTTTTAATCTGCTGATCATGAAGACGGCGATCTCCAGCAGCATTCCGGTCAGCCTGGAGGAATCGGCGCGGATCGACGGTGCGGGGCATTTCCGCATCCTGTGGAGCATCGTGCTCCCGCTCTCCAAGCCCATCTTGGCTACGTTGTCGCTGTTTTACGCGGTGGGGCGCTGGAACGCTTATCAAGACGCTCTTTTTTACATTAAACAACGGGTGGATTTACGGCCATTGCAGCTCAAATTGTATTACCTGGTCATTCAGGCGAGCGAAAGCTTCCAACTGGAAGCGACGCAAGTATCGTTAAGCAATCCCGAGGTGCTCAAAGCCTCGTGTGTTGTATTCGCTACCCTGCCGATCTTGTTCGTGTATCCGTTCATCCAGAAGTATTTCGTCCAGGGGGTCATGCTCGGGGCGGTGAAGGAGTAGCCATCTATTCAAAATAGGGGGAATCGACATGGGTAAAAGGTTCACTTGGATCTTAAGTTTGGTGATGATCATTGGTTTATTGTCCGGCTGTATGGGAGGCAGCAGCAAGAGCGCCAATTCGAACGACAACACCACGGAGCCGTCTCCTTCCTCCAACACGAACACCGATGGCAAGTATCCCGATTATTCGACGGGTTTTCCGGAGAGGGTCACGCTTGAGCTTCCGGTTTATGAAAGGGCTTTCGAAGGCTGGAACGTAACTGACAACTATTACACGCGTTGGATTCAACAACAATTCGGCGACAAGTACAACGTTGACGTGAAATTTATTCCGATCACTCGCAGTAACGAGGTGACGGATTATGAGCAGCTGCTGGCTTCGCATAAAGCGCCGGATATTATTTTCCATTATGATATGCCTCAGGCTTTGGCCTACTACGGCGAAGGCGTCATGCAGGAGCTGGATTGGAACGAAATCGCACATTATGCACCGACGTATTGGAAAACGATGGGGGATACGATTCAGCAGTACGGGGTCGTTGATAAGAAGAACGTGTTCTTCTTTGGTGAACGCCCCAGCTTGGACAGCTTCACGACGCTGATCCGCAAGGACTGGGTTGAGAAGGTGGGCATGAAGGTCGAAGATCTGACTTCCCTTGAAAAATATAATGAACTGCTGGGCAAATGGCGAGATGCGGGCCTTGGCGTCGGCGGTGAAACGTTGAAAAAGAACAACTACACGTTCAACTACGCGTTCCGCGATTGGCCGATTGACAAGAAGTACCGCGCCCTTTACTCCGACTTGGGCGTTGCGGATCTGACCACTGCGGATACGGAGCGATACCTGCGCAACCTGAACTACCAGTACAATAACGGCTTAATTGATAAAGAATTTTATCTGCGCGATGATGAGAACAAAGCCAAAGCTGAATTTGTGGCAGGAAAAACCGGTACCTTCAGCTTCTATCTTTCCAGCAACACCGACGTGATCACTTCAACCTTGAAAAATAATCCGGATGCCGAGTTCGCGGTACTGGACCCGCAAGCCGGGGTGCCGGAGGGACGCAAGCCGCAGGGACGCGCATACTGGCCGTTTGGGATGATCATGGGCATTAATTATGAGTCCTCGGATATGGAACGCGCAGCGGTATGGATGTATCTGGAATGGATGAGCCAGCCGGAGAACCTGTTCTTCCTGCAAAACGGCGTGGAGGGTCAAAACTACACGCTGGATGCCGATGGCATCGCGGTGAAAAATCCGGATTTTAAAGGGGATTCTGTCCTCTCGCAAAATAACAACAAAGACTATTGGTGCCTTGTGGTTGAAACGGTGAAATACGATGATCCGGTAAAAATGCGCGAAGCATATCTCCGCAGCATGTCGCCTCCAGGGCATGAAGATTTGGCGAAGGATTCGTTAGCTTATTACGACAAATATGCGGAGTACCGTACACCGGACGCTTTGTTTAGCGTGGTGCTTGAGAAAGTAAATGAATATAAAGCGGATCTGAATTCGTTGTTCCAGGAGCTGTATGTCAAGATCGCGATCGCGCCGGAGAGTGAGTTCGATGCCACCTATGAGGCGGCGAAGAAAACGTACCTTGATGCCGGATACCAGGAGATTTTGGACGAGAAGCAAGCGGCGATTGATGCCGGGAATTACAAGTAAGAGTTAGCCGTTCACACGAAGGGAGATGGAAAGATTGAAACTGAAGGCAGCCCCTTCCGAGTTGAAGCAAATTGCCGGGAGCATCGTAGAGTACACCTTCGGGATGGACCTGACCTGGGATTGGCCGTGCGGCGTGGCTTATTACGGGATCAGCCGGGCCTTTGAAGCAACAGGGGAGCAGGCTTATGTGGAGCGGATGGCGGAGTGGTGCGACGAGTACATCGACGCCGGGCTTCCGGTGTGGACCGTAAACTCCTGTGCGATGGGACATATGCTGCTGACATTATATGAACAGACGAAGGAGCAGAAATATCTTGATCTCATCCTGAGCAAAATCGACTATCTGCAGAACCAAGCTCCCCGTTTTGGGGATCGGGTGCTACAGCATACGGTATCTGCGGGCAATGATTTTCCGGAGCAGTGCTGGGCGGATACGTTGTTTATGGCGGCCTACTTTATGCTGCGCACCGGTATCATGCTAGACGAGAAGCCGCTCATCGAAGATGCGCTGCACCAGTTCTACTGGCACATTAATTACTTGCAGGACGAAGACACCGGCCTCTGGTATCATGGATACAATCACATCGGTCAAGATCATATGTCCGGGATTTTCTGGGGGCGCGCCAACGCTTGGGCAGCGTACACGATGTCCCGCGCGGCGAAGATTTTGCCGGAAGCTTACCTGTATCCGCCGATGATGCATATCTGGAGCTCCTTGCGCGATCAGCTGGCGGCATTGAAAACATTACAGCACGAGGACGGATTGTGGGGCACGGTGCTGGATTACCCGGCTGCTTATGGTGAAGTGTCCGCGACAGCGGGGATCGCGGCGGCGATGGTCATTCAGGGCAATCCACTTCATGCCAAATATGTGCAGAAAGCGTTAGATGGCGTGCTCCAGAACGTCACCGATCGGGGGCGGGTGCTCAACGTATCCGGCGGTACCGCCGTGATGAAGGACATCGAAGGATATCTGGGCATCGACAAGAAGTGGGCCCAGGGCTGGGGGCAAGGGCTGACGCTGGCGTTGCTGGCGGCTGTTCTCGAAGACGACGGCTTGCAGGCGGACCTCTAATCTCGAACTTGAGTCAGTGATCACACGAAGAGCGGTGAGATCACTGGCTCTTTTTTTTCACACGATTGTCAGATTCTCCATCTTGTGAAAGCGCTAAAATTTGAAATATCATAAAATTAAATATTCAAAGTCGCGCCTAGGCGAGGGAGCAACAACAACTGTCGCATACTTGATGGCATTACGTACATACTATTCGCGGCGTGATCTTGGATAGGTCCAACAATTCTATGAATGAGGTGCATGACGAATGAAGCTGGATGGAAAAGTTGCGGTCGTCACAGGTGCAGCATCAGGGATGGGCAAAGCGATCGCGGAGCTATTTGCCGCCGAGGGAGCTAAGGTTGTGGTTTCGGACTTGAACCTGGACAAAGCTCAGGAAGTTGTGGACGGGATTAAAGCGAAAGGCGGCGAAGCGATTGCCCTTGTGGCGAATGTCGCGAAGGAAGAAGACGTCCAAGGATTGATCGACGGGACGGTCAGCCAATATGGTACGGTGGATATCCTGATTAATAATGCGGGAATCATGGATAACTTTGTGCCAGCCGGTGACCTGACGGATGAGCTTTGGGACAAAGTCTTTGCCGTGAACACGACAGGGCCGATGCGGACGATCCGCAAGGTGCTGCCGATTTTTACAGAGAAAAAATCGGGGGTTATCGTAAATGTAGCCTCGGTCGGCGGGCTGTTTGGTTCCCGCGCCGGTGCAGCATATACGGCATCTAAGCATGCGGTTATCGGTCTAACGAAGAACGTCGGATTCCAATACGCTACGCAGGGAATCCGTTGTAATGCAATCGCGCCGGGAGCGGTAGAAACGAACATTGCTTCAACCCTTACAGCGATCAATCCGTTTGGTATGGAGCGGGCACAAGTCGGTATGGGCGTAAATCCAGGCACGGGCCAACCTGAGGAAATTGCTAAAGTCGCTCTGTTTCTCGCTTCGGATGATTCGAGCTTCCTTAATGGTACGACGGTTACGGCGGATGCTGGATGGACAGCGTACTAAGCCATTCGATTACATAGGAATAAAAAAGGGCATTCGGCCGCACCCTATCGCACATAAGGCATTACATGAAAGGCAGAAGGAGTGTGCATAGGTGATGGCGAATCCATCGAAAGATACGTCCAAAGCAGCGAGGGAGCAAACCCCGGACAAGAAGCGGGCAACCCCCGCAAAACGCGCCGAGGATACGGAATTTGCCGATGAGTTGACCCAAAGTGATATTCAATCGGCATTTAAAAATCCGGTCACCGGTGAGGAACGTTTGTACTAGGAATGTCAAAGGTTCAGAACCCAAGGCAGCCCTGATTTGATCGGGGCTGTCTTTTGTTTTGGAGACGAGGAGGGGACGCGCTTGACTTTTGCTCTGGATACGTATAAAAACAAGAGGGAGAGTTAGAGGTCATTTATTCCATTTGTTCGCTACTTAAGGAGGTACATCCCGAATGTCTGTGATCGATTTGATCAAAAGCCGAAGAAATATAAAAGCATTTAAACCCGACCCGATTGACGAGTCAGCGCTCATGAGTTGGCTGGAAGCGGCAAGCTACGCGCCAAACCATCGCTTTAATGAACCGTGGGAGCTGCTGCGCGTTGGACCTGAGACGCGAGCGAAGCTGAAGCATAAGAGCGATTTCTGGGGCGCTCCCGTTGTGATCGCGTTGTTGTCCAAGCCTGGGGCTACTCCGCTCGAACGGGATGAAAACGTGATGGCCGCCGCATGTTTCGCTCAAAACTTGATGTTGGCTGCCTATGAAGCAGGCGTTGGTACGTTCTGGTCGTCCGTCGGAAGCTCGGCGCAAAATCGGGAAGTGTTGGGTGTCGCCGATGGGTACGAAGTGATTGGCGTATTTGGAATCGGGTATCCGGCCGAAATTCCAGAGGCCAAGCCAAGAACACCGATTGCGGAAAAAATCAAAACACTGCCATAATCCAGAATCGATGCGTAAATGCCCAAAACGGCCTTTGCTCCAATTGGAGAGAGGCGGCTTTGGGCATTTTCTATATTGATAAACACAAAAAAGCGTGCTATATTGGTATAGCATGCGCACGGATTTTGTGTACGATTATATATTTTCCCTAATTTTATTGTACAGAAAAAACGGCGCTGCGTCAACCCCTATTTTTGCCAAAAGGAGTGCTGATTATGGAGAAGGAGCTTCACCAGGAGCTGGAGCGAGAGCAGGAACGGTTGGACCGTGTTATGGAAGTCCTCGCAGAGAGCATCGGCGAACTGGAGGAGGATACCTCACGCCGCAGACAGGAGGTCGTCGAGTTCCGCAAGCATTTCTGGGAAGACGTCACGGTGAACGTGGACAATTTTGACGATTTTCTGGAAACGGTAATCAGCTTGCGCCAGCAGGCCGAAGTATTGTCATTAAGCCAAAGCAGTCATCGTCAAGCCTCGAAACGCCGGGCGGCACTGCTTAGAATGCAGGAGAATCCCTATTTTGGACGGATCGATTTCTTGGAGGAAGGGGAGCCGGAGGCCGAACGGGTCTATATTGGCGTCTCCTCCTTGATGGATCCGAGCGGCGAGAGTTTTCTCATCTACGATTGGCGGGCCCCAATTTCGAGCGTGTATTACGATTACGGGCCGGGTCCAGCTCAGTACGATACGCCCGGCGGGACGATTCACGGGGAGCTGAAGCGGAAATGGCAGTACCTCATTCGCCGAGGACGGATCGAATCGATGTTTGATACCTCGCTGACGATTGGGGACGAAGTGCTGCAGCAGGTGCTCGGACATACAGCCAATACGCAGATGCGCAGCATCGTGGCTACGATCCAACAGGAGCAGAACCGGATCATCCGGCATGATCAAGGCCGGTTGCTGATCGTGCAAGGCGCTGCGGGCAGCGGGAAAACGTCCGCGGCGTTGCAGCGGATCGCCTATTTGCTGTACAAATACCGCGATCGGATGACAGCTGATCAGATCGTGTTATTTTCGCCGAATGCCATGTTTCAGACTTATGTATCTGGCGTCCTTCCTGAGCTTGGGGAGGAAAATATGCAGCAGGTGACGTTCCAGGAATACCTGGATCACCGACTCAGCGGGATGTTCGAGGTGGAGGATGCTTATGGACAGCTGGAATATGTGCTAACGGCGAAGAAGGATCCAGACTACCAAGCGCGTCTGGCTGCAATTCGGTTGAAGGCGTCAGCGTCTTTCTTCGAGGCGATTCAGGCTTATCGGTCGTCCTTGGAACAAGGCGGCATGCGGTTCCAACCGATCCAATTCCGCGGGGAGACATTGGTGTCGGCGGAAATGATGGCAGAGCAGTTTTACGGGGGAGAAGAGTCTCTGCGTATGTCCGGGCGGATTGAACGGCTGACGACATGGCTGAATGAACGAATCAACGAGATTGAGAAGCAGGAGCGCCGCAAGCCCTGGGTGCGGGACGCGATTGAGATGCTCAGCAACGAGCAATACGAACGAGCCTACGAGCGGATTCGGAAAAAATACGGCTTAACTGAGGATTCCGACGAGGAGATCGAAGGCGAACGGTTGGAGAGGGAGCTTGCCCGCATCGTCGTGCGCCGAAAGCTGAAGCCCATCCGGGAACAGATCCGAGAATTGCGTTTTATCGATCTGACCGGGGTGTATAAGCAGCTGTTTGAAAATCCAACGCATACCGGTGCTTGGTTGGAGACGGAGGCGCCGGAGGTTCGAGACGACTGGCCAGAGATTTGCCGGATTACGATTCAGAGCCTTGATAAGGGCAAGTTGTTCTATGAGGATGCGACGCCGTTTCTGCTGCTGCATGAGTTGATTCTTGGATTCCAGGCGAACATATCCATCCGTCATGTCTTGATTGATGAGGCGCAGGATTACTCCCCGCTTCAATTTGAGTTTATTAAAAGGCTGTTTCCGGCCGCAAAGCTTACGGTACTCGGCGATTTTCATCAGGCGATTTTTGCGCACGCAGCCGAAACGGCGGATTTCCAAGGGTTGCTGCGCCTGTATGGACCCGAGCAAACGGAGACGATTCAGTTGCGGCGAAGCTATCGCTCGACCCGGCCAATCGTCGAGTTTACGCGGAGTCTGATCCCCGGCGGCGAACAGATCGAACCGTTTGAGCGGAACGGTGAACTGCCATTGCTGACGCAGGTAACTGATTCGGAAGAGTTGCACCAACGGATTGAAGCCAGAGTCGCTGAATGGAAAGATCAGGGGGCGGCGACGATCGCCATCATCTGCCGGTCGGCAGCGGAGAGTGCAGCCGCCTATGAGGCTTTAAGCGGAGAACGAATCACTGATCTCAAGCTGGTTACCCGTGATTCGGCCGAATACAAGCAAGGGGTGGTGGTCATCCCCGCCTATTTGGCCAAAGGCATCGAGTTTGATGCGGTGATCCTTTACGATGCTTCGGCAAGCTCCTATGGAGAGGAAAATGTGCGCCGATTGTTTTATACGGCATGTACCCGGGCGATGCATCATTTGCAGCTGTTTAGCGTAGGTGCTCCAAGTCCGTTCATGGAGCCGGCGATTAATCAGGGGCTTGTAGTGGTTGAGCAGTAAAGCGGGAGAAGCCAGGAGAAATAGGCTCGATGCCCATCCCGGAGATCAAGGCGAAGCTGATGACGGAGTCTTAGATGTATATGAAAAGTATGACCCTGCGAATGGCGGGGGGTTCTTTTTCATCGTCAGATAAGTGTGAATTCGGTTATAATGTAACTATTATCATCACGATCATAGTTAGAGGTGCTTGTCCATTGGCTGATGAAGTGTTGTCCAAAGAATTGGTTCTCGATACAACGGAGACCGTGCTGCGCAAGTATGGTCCGGCGAAGACGAATATGTCTGACATCGCCCGGGCGCTTGATGTCACGCACGCCGCATTATACCGTCTATACAGCAATAAAGCTGCCCTGAAGGAGGCTGTGGTTGAACGTTGGCTAGAGCGCTCACTTCCTCCGCTGCAGGCAGTTGCCAGTGAGGCATCACCTGCCAGTGAGAGGCTGTACCGCTGGCTGGATACATTGCGCAAATTTAAAAGAAACCGCGCTAGCCAGGATCCTGAATTGTTTGAAATGTACTCGATGCTCGTCGAGGAAGCACCTGAAGCCATTCGGGTGCATCGCGATCATTTGTTAGACCAATTGACCGCAATTATTGAAGATGGCATACAGGAAGGGACGATTGCCAAGCAGGATGCGCGAGCTGCTGCAAACGCTGTGTTTACTGCTACGGCGGCTTTCCATCATGTTGCCCACGCTGCAGAATGGGAACTTTCCGATTGGGACAGCCGTTTTGAAGCTGTTTGGCGTTTGATTTCCGTCGGCTTGTTTACTGATCCATCAGCTGTCAAGTAGATCTAAGATGAAACTATAATCTAAACATTGCAACCTCCTTTCGTGCGCAGAAAGGAGGTCTTTTTTTGCGGATCAAGTTACAAAAATAATATTTTGTATATTGTAACTTGTAAATCTATGTGCTAGAATAACCACATTCGTCATAAGGAGGAGATACATGTGTACGTCATCATGGGAGCGACAGGTCAAGTAGGCGGAGCTACCGCAAAGGCTTTGCTGGCAGAAGGTAATAAAGTGAGGGTTGTGGTTCGGAATGAAGAGAAAGCGAAGGTTTGGCGAGAATACGGAGCTGAACCGGTGTTTGCCGATTATGGCTCGGCCGAGGCATAAGCGGCCTTTACAGGAGCTGAGGCTGTATTTGTGATGAACCCGGCGGTATTTTATCCATCAGAGGGCTTTTCGGAAACGAGAGAGACCGTAGCAGCGGTCGCCAAAGCGCTTGTTGGGGCAAATGTGCCGAAGTATATAGCATTGTCTTCCATCGGGGCACATCTCCCGAACGGGCTTGGGATTATTGAATCTCTGAATATTCTGGAACGTGGTTTGGCTGATCTGCCGATTCCATCAGCCTTCCTGCGCGCTGCTTGGTTCCAGGACAATTCCAAATGGGATATCGAATCTGCTAGAAACGATGGGAAGGTAGTAAGTTTTCTTCAGCCGCTTGATCGAAAAATTCCAATGATCGCCACTGCGGATATTGGAGAGATTGCGGCGAAGACGTTGCAACAAAGTTGGGAAGGTGTCCGCTACCTTGAACTGCAAGGGCCAGAGCCTTATTCCCCGGACGATATTGCCTCTGCATTTTCGAAACTGCTGAAGCGTGAGGTTAACGCAGTGGCTCTTCCGCACAATGAATGGGCTGAAGCATTTATAGCTCAAGGAGCGCCCGAGGACCGCATCCATGGCAGGATTGCTATGCTGGAAGGTTTCAATTCGGGATGGATTGATTTTAAGTATGAAGGTACAGAGCTTATTTCTGGGAAAATCACCTTGGAAGAAACGTTAAGTCAATGGGTGTAAAGCCACCTGAGGAACTCGTTCATTCTTGCGACTCCGGGTACCAGTATGGCAACGAAAATCGATATTTGATTAGGATTAATTACATTGGGCAAACGAGCAGATAGCAGATCTCAACTGAGATCTGCTTTATCTTTTTGGAGGATAATGAGATAGAAGGCTGCTAATTATCGGATTTGTTGCTATTACCGTCTTCTGAATGTTGTATAATTATGGAAGTCTAAACTTCCAGGATAGCCGAAGAACCTTATCATGTGAGAGGAAGGGGTTGCGGAATGAAGCGTGATCTTCAGTCGTACAAAGGCTGGTTATGGATGACGGGATACTTCGTAGTATTGATTTTAGCAAGCAATCACAGTCAAGGATATTCCTTGTTGGATCGTTTTCTGGACGACCTTGGAATTGGCAGCTGGACGAAAGAAGTGGAAATTGGAGGGCGATTGCACACCACTTCCTTGATTTCGCTCCCTTTGTTGCTGCTTTGTTTGTACCAAACGGTTCGTGGGTTAAAGGAAAGGGTTCCCCAAATCTTGTTCATCTTGCTCATCGTCACGGGGATATGGACTGTGGTGTACCCGAAGATAACGGAAGGGATATTTTAGAATTCGTGGTGGACAGCCATGAAAGATTCGATCCAGGCGGATCCTTCTCATCGTTTGCATCAAAGAATGAAGGTAAAATATAACTTGGATGATTGATAAATATGGGGGGGATATGCGTGCGGATAAATATAGATGGAAAGCTGCGCATTGAACGATTTGAGCTTAGCCATACCGATGATTTGTTTAGGCTTATTCAAGAGAATCGGGTTCATTTTGGCAAGTGGCTTGAATTCCCTCATCGCACCCATACCGTTAACGATGCCAGTGCGAGCGGGAGGATGAGTCCAAGCTAGTCGACCGCATCCGAAACTCCCCTCAAAATATATCCCCTCCTTGTCGTTAGTTGCGGAACATGAGGGGCAGATCGTTGGACATGCTCTTTTTAGCAAAGCAGAGGCAGTTGGTAAGGAGCAAGTAAGCCATGAGGTAGTTGTTCTCGCTCCTCTGGCGGTGAGTCCTTCCTTTCAGAAGCAAGGGATTGGAACACAGTTAATTCAGGAGGGTTTACAACGAACCCAAGAACTTGGTTACGGAGTGGTCTTCTTAATCGGACATTCTGAATATTATCCTCGGTTCGGGTTCAAGCCTGCAAGGTCATTGGGCTTCGAACTCAAGCAGTTTGAAGTGCCGGATGAAGTGTTTATGGCCATGGAACTGAAGGAGGGAGCAACTTTATCTATTCAGGGGGAACTCCTATATCCGGAAGCCTTTTTTGAAAAATGAGCAACAAGAAGGAAGTGTCATTCGCAGAAATGAACGATTTTGAACGTGTATTTGAGATCATGTCCGCATCCTTTCCGGAGATTGAATATCGAACCAAATCTGGACAAATGGAGTTGTTGCGGCATCCAGAATATCGGCTGATCACCGAATCGGATGAGAAGGGACGGGTTGTCGCTTTTTTGGCGGTTTGGGATTTTCCGGCCTTTCAATTTATTGAGCATCTCGCGGTAGATCCTGCTGTGAGAGGAGGGGGGATTGGGAAAAGGTTGGTCGAAAAATGTCTGAAGACCTCTGCCAAACTGACCGTATTAGAAGTGGAACTTCCGGAAAATCACGTGGCCTGCCGACGGATTCGGTTTTACGAACGGCTGGGATTCCATCTCAACGATTTCAACTATGTCCAACCACCGCTGCGGCCCGGTAGAGCCGAACTTCCCCTGAAAATGATGAGTTACCCGAAGCCGCTGACGGAGGAAGAGTTCCTGGTGTGCAGAGCGTTGATCTACAGCAAAGTCTATCGCGTGCCTGAAGCTTAACATGTGTAATCGGTCCATTCTAGTTTGCATAAGAGAGGATGTTGTCCATGAACCGGGGAGGGCATGAAAATGAAACGAATTTACCTGATCAGGCATTGCAAAGCGCATGGGCAGGAGCCTTCGGCGGAACTCACCGCAGAGGGACGCAAGCAAGCGGAGTTGTTGGCCGATGTTTTGCTTGACCGACCGATCAATTGTATTGTCTCCAGCCCTTATCTTCGAGCCATCTCCACAATTCAACCGTTAGCAGAACGATTGGGGTTGCCCATCCATCAGGATGATCGGCTTAGCGAGCGAATTTTGGCGGTTCACGATTTGCCGGATTGGATGGATCACTTGAAAAGATCGTTTGATGAACTTGATATGAAGCTGCCTGGCGGAGAATCTTCAAGAGAAGCCATGAACCGGGGAATCGCAGCGATTGAAGACCTGCTTCAACGGCCGGAGGAGCATGCAATTGTCGTCACCCATGGGAATTTGATGTCCTTAATTTTGAAACACTATGATGATTCATTTGGGTTCGAGGCATGGAGCCGGCTGACGAATCCGGATGTGTATGAGCTGGGGTTCATCGGGGATAAGGCAATTGAGGTAACGCGTCTTTGGAAGTAGTTTGGTTTATCGAATCAGACTTGTAGTAGGGTGTACGGGGCGAGATGCGAGGGGTTCTTCCGCATAACGGCTGTTTCCTTGTACCAACCCACGATTCTAGGTGTGGATGCGTCTCTTTCTCCTCCTCCGCGCCAAATGTATACGAAAAATCGAATACATTTTTGCGTTTTCGGCGGTTTTATCGCAATGTATATGAAATTTCATATATATTTGCACATTTTCAAGTGTTTTGGTCCAAATCTATATGAAAAATCGAATACATTTCGGATTTTTCGACGCTAGCGCCAATTTATACATGAAATTTCGAATACATTTCCGAAGTAGAACTATCGATGGGAGGTTGACATCTTGTCCGAACACGAAGAAATGTTGAACGGTGGTAATATCAATCAGGTTGTAAAAGTAGGGGGAACCGTACGCAGGAATGCGAAACCGAATCCATATGTGTATGACTTGCTCAAACACTTGGAAGTCCAAGGTTTTGCCCACTCCCCACGATATTTAGGACAAGATGATCAGGGGAGAGAGGTGCTTACTTATCTTGAAGGCGATGTACCGGGGGACAACTACCCCGAGTTGGACCTCTACATGTGGTCGGACCGTGTGCTTACCGAGTTAGCGAAACTCTTGCGAAGCTATCATGAAGCTACATCTGGGTTTGTGACCCCCCATGAATCGGTCAACCGTTATCCCGATGAAGCGAGGCATGAGGTCGTTTGTCATAACGACGCTGCCCTGTACAATATTGTGTTTTACAACCGTCAGCCTGTAGGCCTCATCGATTTTGATATGGCTGGGCCGGGTCCAAGGCTGTGGGACATAGCCTACACTTTGTACACGTCGGTTCCTCTCGCTGGTTTTTCGCCAGGAGACACGGATCGGCAAGTTGTTTCTTACCTGCGGGACCGTCATGCGGCTCTGCGGAAACGAAGGATTACTTTATTCTTCCAAGCCTATGGCATGGAGGCTCCAGATCACCTTAAGGATTGGGTGATTTCGCGAATCCAAACTATGTGCAAGACCTTGTCTGAGCGCGCTGCTGCCGGTGATCCGGCTTTTCTGAAATTAGTCGAAGAAGGACATCTAGCTCACTATGAGCAAGAAATTAAATTTCTAGAGGAACATTTTGAGGACTGGTGGTGATCGTACTCCCGCCAGTTTTTTTTAGTGATTTATCCCCGGTGAAAAGTCCACGTTTACCTCAGCCTGGATCCTCCCCAATAGACTCCTCAACCACCTTTCAATCCTCTGTAAATCGTAACTGTTACGTATAAGATGATAAAATGTGTCAAAATTCCCCACTAAAATATGGATTGACAACAAAAAGAAGGTCTGATTATACTGTCTACATCGTAATAATTACGATTAAGGAAAGGAGAGAAACTTAAAAATATGAATCAAACGCAAGCTACAGGCTCTAAAAGCATAACGGTCAAGCTGCTAGCAGGTGGACTGTTGGGGAGTATGCTACTGGCTTTGACTTCGGGGTGCGGGTCACCTGCGGGCAGTCAGGCAAGTGAGACGACGATCACCAGCTCGTCGGCGACAACGGTGCAAGCCACAGAAGCTGCAACGGTTACGGATCAAGGAAAGAGTGAGACGTTTCTGTCCTTTACAGATGATGTTGGGCACGAGGTTACACTTTCGTCCCGTCCTCAGAGGATCATCGTTCTTTCTCCACAGCTGCTGGATTTATTGTATGCCGTGGATGGTAATGCTATCGCCCGCGCGACTTCCACCGGGGGAACTGTGCCGGAGGAAGCAAAGTCGATTGAAGATGTGGGGAACATGACCTCGGTAAATACTGAAAAACTGCTGTCCCTAAAACCGGATCTGGTCATGGGCTCAACGGCATTTCATCGTGATCTGGCGAGCGTACTCGAAGCCAGCGGTGTTCCGCTAGCGTTATTTAATCTCAGCACGTATGAGGATTTACGGGAGAAGGCGCTGCTGTTCGGTAAATTAGCCGGTACGGAGACGAAAGCATCTGAGGCGCTGGCGAAGTTACAAGGTCAAATCGAGGAGCTGACCGCGAAGGTGCCGACGGGTTCATCGCCTAGCTTTATCATGCTGAACGTGACGCCCAGCAGTATATCAGTTCAGCGGGAGAATACCGTAGGACTGGAAGTTGCTAACCTGCTACATATGGAAAACGTGGCGGCAACACTGACGCCATCCCAGAAAAGCCCAACGACAGCTCCTTTTAGTATGGAGAAAATTGTGGAGCTGGATCCGGACTATGTGTTCCTGCTTATTCACGGGGCTCGCGAGGAAGGGGAGAAGATCATAGAAAACGACCTGGCGAGTCAACCGGCTTGGGCCTCGTTGCGTGCGGTCAAGGAACAACATATGGCGATTCTGCCCTCTGACCTGTTGCTCTCCAATCCGGGATTTCGGTTTAACGAGTCGGTAGAGTATTTAGCAAAACTGGTGTATCCGGATATTTTTAGCTATGGAAATGGCAACTAAGACGAAGTCATTCTTGGCAGCAAGAGGAGGGCTTGTCCTTGCGATCATCGCGTTGGCAGCGGCAGGCGGGATCGTGTGGAGCATAGGGACGGGGGCCGTCTTCATTCCAGCGAGAGAAGTTTGGCTGTATCTGTTTCATGGGTACGACGGCCCCCTGAAAGATGTGATTTGGAACATCCGGCTGCCCCGTACGTTGGTTGCGGCGCTGGTTGGCGTAAATCTGGCTTTATCGGGAGCTATTTTACAGGGAGTTATGCGGAATCCGCTCGCTGACCCGCATATCATCGGCGTCTCCTCTGGGGCCGGGCTGCTTGGCATTATGATTCTGATCTTATATCCGGAGGCCTGGCCATGGTTGACGCCGGTTGCCTTCCTCGGAGCTTCAGCCGCAGCTGCAATCATCTATGTGTTAGCTTGGAAACAGGGGGTTCAGCCGGTTCGACTGATCCTGGCAGGTGTGGCAGTATCCGCGTTTCTTGGTTCGGGTATCTCGGCACTGCTCACCTTCTACAGCGACCGTGTCAATGGCGCGCTTGTCTTCCTCGTTGGCGGCTTGTCAGCCAAAAGCTGGCCGGAGCTGCATATGATGCTTCCTTATTCGCTGGCAGGCACGGCGTTGGCGCTGTTGGGGGCGGTGCACCTCAATCTGCTGGCATTAGGTGATGCCAATGCACGGGGACTTGGGGTGAGAGTAGAAGCCACGCGGCTTATCCTCACGGCAGTCGCCACGCTTCTAGCCGCTAGTGCGGTAAGCGTGGTGGGGTTGCTTGGTTTTGTAGGACTGATCGTCCCCCATTGTGCGAGATTGCTTATCGGCAGTGACCATCGTCTGTTACTGCCTGCCTCTGCCTTGCTGGGCGTCGCCGTGGTGACCGTTTGTGATACGCTGGCCCGCTTGTTGTTTGCACCGATCGAGCTTCCAGTTGGCATCATTCTGGGAGTGCTGGGGGCACCGTTTTTTCTGTATTTGTTAAGGAGGGAAGGCGAATGACCGCGTTAGTGCTGGATCATTTGGCTGTTAGGTACAACGATCGTACGGTCATCGAGCAGATCAGCTGGAGGGCAGAGAAAGGCAAGATCTACAGCATTATCGGGCCGAACGGATGCGGTAAAAGTACCTTATTGAAGGCAATCTCCGGACAACTCAAGCCGGCTCGCGGCACGATTTTGTTGGACGGCAAGCCCCTCTCAAGCTATTCCAGACGGGGCCTTGCTCAATATTTGTCCATGCTGCAGCAGAGCCAGGAGAAGCAGCCGGACCTGACGGTACGCACCTTGGTTGGCTATGGTCGCTTCCCTCATAAACCAGCTTGGGCCGGGTTTCGCCGGGAGGATGAGGAGGTCATTGACTGGGCCTTGGCTCAAACAGGGACTTTATCGTTTGCAGATCGGAAGCTGTCTGCTTTGTCGGGAGGAGAACGCCAGCGAGCCTGGATCGCTCTGGCTTTGGCGCAACAGCCCAAGCTGCTGCTGCTTGACGAGCCAACAACATATTTGGATGTCAGCCATCAGTGGGAAATTTTGGAGCTGGTCTCCGAGTTGAACCGAAAGTATGGCATTACCATCCTCATGGTGCTGCACGATATGCATCATGCCGCTGCCTTTTCCGACGAACTGTTGGTGCTGCGTCAAGGGGAGGTCTATGCCAGCGGATCACCGGCAGATACGCTGACCGAGCAAACATTAGGTGAAGTGTTTGGCGTGAAAGGACAAATTGCACAGGATCCCGCAACCGCTCGCTTAAGCTGTTTGGTGACGGGACTGCTATAAAGACAGGAACATCGAAAATAAGGAGTAACGGGAGAGGATGAAGATGAACGGGAAACCGGCAGTGTATCCGTTTGCCGCGATTGTTGGACAGGAAGCCATGAAAAAAGGGTTGCTCTTAAACCTCGTTGAGCCGCGGCTAGGCGGAATGTTGATTCGCGGGGAGAAAGGCACCGCCAAATCAACGGCGGTCCGTGCCCTTGCCGATCTGATGCCGGGGCTTCGGGTTGTCAACCTTCCGGTGAGCGCTACGGAGGATCGGGTGGTCGGCACGCTGGACATTGAACACGCGATCCGTGAAGGGGAGAAGCGCTTCGAACCCGGCTTGCTGGCTGCAGCGGACGGTCATATTTTGTATGTGGATGAGATTAATTTGTTGGATGACGCGATTGTAGATGCGTTGCTGGATGCCGCTGCGATGGGGATAAACACCGTGGAGCGGGAAGGAGTGTCGTATTCGCACTCCGCTCGTTTTATTCTGATCGGAACAATGAATCCGGAAGAAGGAGAACTGCGGCCCCAGCTGTTGGATCGTTTTGCGCTGTCCGTTGAAGTGGCCGGAGAACGCGAGGTAGCGGATCGGATGGAAGTCGTCAAGCGCCGCCTGGCCTTCGAGGCGGATCCAGCTGATTTTCGCCGCCAGTATGAACAGGAACAACAACAGCTGAATGAACGCATCGAGAGCGCGCGAGAGAGACTTGCAACTATCGAGCCCACCGACCAACTGCTGGAATGGACCGCCAAAGTGGGGATTCGCCTGGGGGTGGACGGTCATCGCGCAGACATTACCTTGATGAAAACAGCCATGGCGCTTGCCGCTTGGGAAGGCCGTACCCGAGTCCAACCGGAGGATATGGTGGAGGCAGCGATGTTAGTCATGCCGCATCGGATGCGGAAACGGCCGTTTGAGGACGGAGAAATCCATGCGGAGAAAATGGTGCAACTGCTTGATGAGCTGATGGCGGAGGTTTCGAATGCAGTCTGAAGCTTATGCTTACCCCTTCTGCGCGGTGGTGGGGCAAGAACAAGCCAAATTAGCCTTGCTGCTTCATGCCGTCAACCCAACGCTGAGGGGAGTTCTGTTGGTCGGGGAACCCGGTACGGCCAAGAGCACGATGATTCGTGGTTTAGCTGAGCTGTTGCGGGATCAAAGAGGGATGACGATTCCGCTTCACGTTGATGAGGAACGATTGTTTGGCGGAATCGATACGGCGGTGGCTATCCGCTTCGGTGAGCGACGGGTTGTCCCGGGCCTGCTTCGCGAAGCGGATGGGAATTGGCTCACGATTCATGAAGTGAATCTGATGCGCGAAAGCATCTTGCGAGCGATTCTTTCTGCTGCTGAGCAAGATGGATATGATCAGGCGGAGGGAGAGCAGCCGAGCTGGGTGCCGTCCTCATTCCGGCTGTACGGAACGATGAACCCGGAAGAAGGATCGCCGCCCAATGCGTTGCTGGATCGTTGGGGGCTGTATGTGCCGGTTTCGACGTTAACCGATCCGGCCGAACGGGCCGAAATCGTCCGCCGCAGGCTTGCATTTGAGCGCGATCCGAGCGGGTTCGTTCGCGCCTTCGCCGCGGAATCGCAGGCGCTTCGGGAGCGGATCGCGCAGGCGCGGGCACACCTGCCTGCGGTGCGGATCGGCGAGCCGATGCAGCGGCTCGCCGCCGAAATTGCCGCGGAGGCCGGCTGCCCCGGCCACCGCGCGGAGCTGGTGCTGGCGGAGCTGGCCCGAACCTTGGCCGCCTGGGACGGCCAGTCGGAGGTCGCCGCCGCGCACCTGCGAGAAGCGGCCGCATTCGTGCTGCCGCATCGAATGCGCGCCGCCGGCGAGGACCTGCCGCGAGATGGAGCGGCAGGGGCAGAGCGCGGGCCGTTGGACGACGGCCAAGCGGCGGAATCGCCGCCGCAGCCGCAGCCGCCCGCGGAGCCAAGCCGCGCGCCCGGTGGCAGCGGACCGAGCACGGCTGCGGCCGATGGCGAAGCGGCCGCGGCAGCCACACCGGAGCCGCCTCTGGGCGACGGCCCAGTCCACGGGAGCGAGGCTGCGGGCTCCGGCGAGCGGCGCGGCCAGGGCGCAACGGCGGCTGCCGCACGCGCCATTGTGGAGGCGGTGGGACGGGACTTTGAGGTCCGTCGCCTTGCCTTTACTCCGCCGCGCACCGGCTCTCACCAAGCCCAAGCGGGCAAACGCAATCAGACAGGCGAAGGCAGCCGGGGCGGACGTTACATCCGCGCGGAGGCGCCGCGCGGTCCGGTCGTTGATTTGGCCCTGGATGCCACGCTGCGGGCCGCCGCGCCTTATCAACAGGCACGGCGGCAGCAAGCGTCGGACCGAGGCGAAGGGAGACCACGTCCAAGCGTGCTTATCGAATACAGCGATTTGCGTGTCAAGGTGCGGGAAAGCCGGACAGGGACGGCTTTGCTCTTCGTTGTGGACGCCAGCGGTTCGATGAATGCGGCCAAGCGGATGAAGGCGGTCAAGGGAGCGGTGCTGTCGCTGCTGCGCGATGCTTACCGGCAGCGTGACAGTGTGGGGCTGGTCGCCTTTCGCGACCGCGGAGCCGAGCTGCTGCTCGATATCACGCGCAGCGTTGAACTGGCCGAGCGTCGATTGAAGTCGATGCCCGTAGGCGGGAAAACTCCGCTGGTTGCCGGATTGGAGAAAGGAGAGGCCACTCTTCAGACGCTGTTGCGTAAAGGAAGCGGGCTTGTACCGGCGATGATCATCCTGACGGATGGCAAAGTCAATGTCGGGGCCGCTTCGGGGCTTAACCCGTGGCGGGAGATCCAATCCGCAGGCATGCGTTATGCTGCCTATGGGATTCAGACCTTGGTGATCGATACGGAGCAAGGATTCGTTCGACTGGGGTATGCCCGCAAGCTGGCAGAAGCGCTGGGGGCACAGTATATCCGGCTGGAGGAATTGGAGGCCGGACAAATTGCCCAATCCGTTCGGAAATTGGCCGCAGGAACAAAGGACATACACCGCCGATTTGATATGAAAAGATAAGGAGATGAGAGCTTGAACATCCTCGTCATCACAAACAACGAAGCATCGCAAGCCCATTTGTCAGCGGCGTACCGCAGGCTGGATGAAGCTCAGCGGCAGCAACTGAAGCTGACCGTCGTTGATCCGGGTGGCAACGAGACCGTCGATGCACCGGCGGACCTGAAAACAAAGCTTACAGCGAATGCCTTCGATATGATCATTTTTGATGCGCACGGCGTTCCAAAGGAAAGCGTGGAATTGATCAAGAAAGTCCTCCAGGGAGGAACCGCACATATTGTTCCTGTCGGCGGGGATATCGCGGAAATTCGCTCATTGCTCCGATTAGGCCAACTGAGTGCCAACGATTTATCCCATACGGGTACGATTTCGGAGGAAGGGTTGGATAGGCAGGATCACCGCACAGACTACGATCGTTATACGAAAATGACGGAATATTGGCGGGGCGGCGGGACGGCAAATATGGTGGGGCTGCTCAGTTTGGCCGGCCGGGAATACGGTGGTTGCGATCTGCTGCCAGCTCCGACCGAGCCGAATTTTCTCCAAGAGATCTGCATTCTTGAGCCAGCAACCGGAACCCGCTTCGCCAGTCTAAATGACTATCGAAACAGCCGAGGATATTCGGGAGAGCGGCAGACGGTGGCGCTGTTTTTTATCGGCAATGGGAATCTACAGGATATCAGCGAGTGCGTCGGGGAGATCATGAACCAAATCGAGGAGTTTGCCGATTGTTTACCGATCGCTTTTCCTTCCGTAATGAATATATCGCTGGATCGGCTGGGCCAACTTTTGACCGAGGGAGGTCGGTCCGTTGATTTGATCGTGAACCTGCTTCCATTCCGTTTAGCGATTGGACCGGGCGGAGGGGGAGCTTCGGCAGGAAAAAAGTCCCTGAACGGCATGGGGGCTCGGGATCATGCGGACGGAGCGGTAACCTGGCTTGAGGCGCTGGGAGCACCGATGTTGCATCCGTTCCTCTTGTCCGGTACGACCGAGGAGGAGTGGCGCCAGTCTGTCCGAGGCGTAAATCCTGCCCAACTCATGGTACAGGTTGTGCTTCCGGAACTGGACGGGGCGATTGAGACCTATCCCATTGCCGCTTTGCGCCCTGAGGGGGAAGATCCTGAGCTGGGGATCGCTTTGAACAAGCTGGCATTGATTCCCGAGCGGGTGGAGAAGCTGGTTCAGCGCGTCAAGCGTTGGCTGGAGCTTCGCAGCAAATCCAACCGGGAGAAGAAGCTGGCTCTGATTTGCTATAACTATCCTCCCGGTGAGGCGAATGTGTTTGGCGGGTCTTTTCTGGATACCTTTGAATCGGTTGCCCGCTTGTTATCCCGATTGCGGGAGGAAGGCTACGAAACCGAGGAGATGACTGCGGAAGAGCTGTGTTCCCGGTTCGTAGATGGGGGGCTGGTGAACTCCGGTCAGTGGACGTCGTTGGATCAGACAGACGGTCAAATGATCCGCTACACGGATGCCGACTTTGCGGGTAAACTAGCCGCCCGTGCCTGGGGCAAGGAAGCTGTAGAACGCTGGGGGCAGCCTCCGGGAGAGATTATGACGGAAGGGGAGAACTTCCTGATTCCAGGGATCGTGAATGGCCGTATTTTTATTGGATTGCAGCCATCTCGCGGGATCCATGAGGATCCTGAAAAATCCGTCCACGATCGATCCTTGCTTCCAACGCATCAATATACGGCCTTTTATCAATGGATTCGTGAGCAGTGGGGGGCAGATGCGGTCGTCCATATCGGGACTCACGGGACGCTGGAGTTTCAGCGCGGGAAGGAAGCCGGAATGTCAGGGGATTGCGTGCCGGACGATTTTATCGGGGATCTTCCTCATTTCTATTACTACTACGTGGGGAACCCCTCGGAAGCAATGATCGCGAAACGCCGCAGTCATGCGGTGTTGGTCGGCTATCAGGCCCCTCCGTTTACGGAGGCGGAGCTGTACGGCGAATGGGCGAACCTGGATGCACTGCTGCATGAATATCGTGAGGCGCAGCAGATGGATCCTGAACGCTGCGGGGATCTTCTTCGCAAGCTGCGAGAGGCGGGCGAAGCGCTTCATTTTGCTGCACAGACGCCGGAGGAGATGGAGGAGGAGCTGTACCGGATGCAGCGTTCCCTGATCCCAAGCGGATTGCATGTGCTGGGAGAGGGGTATGATCATGAAGCGGCCGCTGCTTATATGCGGTTTGTGCTTCGTCACGAACGGGGGACGGTCCGTTCCTTGCGGGGATTACTGGCTGAGCGAGAGGGATTTGTTGTGGAGGAGCTGAGCGCCGGAGGGCACACGGACGAATTACACCGGCTCGATCAGGCGGCTGCGCAGCTGGTCCATGATTACCTGTCCACCAAGGCGCTTCCGGCTAGTGTGTCAAATGAGCCGCCGGAGTGGCAGGAGGCGGTGCGGCAAGCGCTGGAATTCGGGTATCGCGCCTATGAGAGCTCCATCAACAACCAAGAGCTGGAAGGCATGCTAAAGGCGTTGGAGGGACGTTATCTTCGTCCTAAGCTGGCTGGTGATGCAATCCGCTCGCCTGAAGTGATGCCGTCGGGATACAATCTCTACGCTTTTGATCCGCGGGCTGTACCTAGTGTGACCGCTGTGGAACGGGGGGCGCGCATCGCCGAAAACTCGATCCGTCAGTATTTTGAGCAATATGGAGAATATCCGGGAACAACGGCTGTTGTCTTGTGGGGGATTGAAACCTCGCGGACGCAAGGGGAGACGATCGGACAGATCCTTCGCTACATGGGAGTACGCGTCCGAGGCGAAGCCGGGTCATTTCGGACCGAATATGAGATCATCCCGCTGTCTGAGCTTGGCCGCCCGCGCCTCAACGTGGTGGTACATATGACCGGTTTGTTTCGCGACATGTTCCCTAATTTGTTAGAGGATTTAAACCGGATCTTTCAGCGGGTCTCCGAGCTGGAGGAGCCGGATGAGCTTAATTGGTTTAAGGTTCACACCCGCAAGACGGAGGAGCAGCTGCTGGCTGGCGGCTATGAACCGGAACGTGCGCGGGATCTGGCGAATGCTCGGATTTTTGGACCCGCGGAGGGCCAGTACGGCACGAATATGACCCGATTAATCGAAACGAAGCAGTGGAGCGACGAGTTTGAACTGGGCCAGGCTTATGCGGACAGTCAGCAGTTTGTTTACAGCTTGAGGGAACGCGGTCAAGCGGAACCGGAACTCTATCGCATCCGTCTGATGGCCGTGGATGTCGTGTCGCAAATACGTTCCAGCCATGAATGGGAGGTAACGGATTCCGACCATTATTACGAGTATTTTGGCGGACTCTCCAAATCGGTAGCGATGGTGAAGGGAAGTCCGGTGGAGATTCATATTTCAGATTCAACCTTAGAGCAACCCGTCACCGAATCGGCAGAGCATTCAATTGCTCGTGGCGTACGTACCCGGCTGATCAATCCGAAATGGATAGACGCCTTGCTCCAGCATCCTTATCACGGGGCGCAGCAAATCGCCAAGCGCGTCGAGTACGTGCTGGGACTGGCCGCAACCACCGGCAAAGTTGAGCCCTGGGTGTTCGACCAGCTCCATGAAACCTATGTTGCCGACGAAGAGCGAAGCCGGCAGATGGAGGAGAACAATCGCTGGGCATATCACGGGCTGGTGGAAACGTTGCTGGAAAGCCATCAACGGGGATACTGGGAACCTGATGAAACCCAATTGGAGATGCTCCGCCAGAAATATCTCGATCTTGAGGGAGATCTGGAAGGGCAAACGGACGACAAGGTTCTTCTCTCTTGATATAATAAGCAATAAGATTCAAAGTTTCAGATCGCATGCTCCTCTTCCCTGAGGTAGCATGCTTTTTTTCAGGGAGAACCTGACCGATACCCTAACTTAGGCGGGATTACATGAACTATCCAAGTATTGAAACCGAGCGATTGCATTTGAGAGAATTGACCTTGGAAGATGCTGATGCGGTTTTTAAGCATTTTTCGGTGCCGGAACTCACGCGATTTATGGACATAGAGCCTTGTCAAGACCTCAAGGAGGCGGAGGAGATTATCGCCTTTCATATCCAGGATTCGGGATGCCGATATGGCTTGTTTTGCAAAGAATCCAAGGAGCTCATCGGGACTTGCGGATACCATTGCTGGTCTACCGATGATCACCAGAAAACCAAAGCGGAAATCGGATTTGACTTGGCTCCGAACTTTTGGGGCAAAGGCTTGATGCAGGAGGCGTTAAACCCATTGATTCGCATGGGGTTTGATGTGATGGGCCTGGATTATGTAGAGGCGACAACGGAGCCTGAGAATATTCAATCGCAGAGGTTGCTTAAGAAGTTGGGATTTGACCAAGAACGTGAGTTGAAGGACGGCCTGATCTATTTTACATTAAGGAAAAAGAAACTTTAGTACATCAACCGAGCAAAAATGAATCAAGGAAGCTCAGACCACAAATGACCCAGCCTTAGAAATGAGCGATCTAGGCTGGGTTGTTTTTATAATGGGGGGATTTATGTGAGAATCGAGCAAGCCAATCCAACCAATCTGGATGACGTTACTCGTTTGGCGTTGAAATTGTGGCCGGAGCATGCATGGCGGGAGCTGCGGAACGAGTTGAAGGACTTGCTGGCGTCTGAGAAAGATCGTATCTTTCTTGCAGTCAAGGAAGGGGACACGATTGGCTTTTTGCACATGTCTCTCCGATTTGACTACGTCGAAGGCTCCAGCTCAAGTCCGGTTGGTTACGTGGAAGGGATTTATGTCGATGAGAACTATCGAAACCAGGGCGTTTCAAGAAAACTAGTGGAAGCGGGAGAAGCTTGGGCCAAATCGCTTGGGTGTAAGGAGATCGGCTCGGATACGGAGCTGGACAATTACGGAAGCCAAGCCTTCCATCAGCGGATGGGGTTTAAGGAAGCGGGCAGAATCGTGGCGTTTATTAAAGAAATTGATTAAGTTGAAAGGATGGAAATCTAATTGAAATGCAAAAGTGCAGTTAGTTTAGGGCGATTCGGCGGAAAAGTGGGAAATAGGCGGAAATGAACTGCACTTTTGCAGTTAAAGCCCACGACAATACCTTTTCTCTAAAAATCAACTGTACTTTTACATTTGGCCTCAGGCCGCTAATCTCAGCCACTTGAATTTGATCTTAACCCCAAAAATCAATCATCCTATAAGCACAGGAGAACACCGTCACAGCCGGTTTTCTCCTGCTTTCGTTTTTTGGGGCGATATAAGGTCGTTGTCTGGAATTCCGCCCGCTTCTACGATAAAGGGGAAACCGTAAGGCTTCATAGACCGTCTTGCGAATCCCTTGCATAGAAGAGGTGACGAAAAATGAAAACGATATCGGAGTTGGAGCAGCGGTTAAGCGAGCCCTCAGACCGGTTGATTCGGGATCTGACCCAACTGGACGGCGATGTGCTGATTCTTGGCGTTGGTGGAAAAATGGGCCCCAGCTTAGCGAAGCTGCTGGCTCGGGGCTTGGCCGCCGCAGGGAAGACGATGAAGGTCACCGGCGTGTCGCGGTTTTCTTCGGGAACGCTGCGGGAAGAGCTGGAGGCCGCCGGCATTCGCACCATTTCGGCGGACCTGCTGGATGAAAACGCATTGTCGCGCTTGCCAGAGGCGCCCAATGTCATTTACATGGCTGGCAATAAGTTTGGAACAACCGGGCGTGAGTATTATACCTGGGCCATGAACGCCTATTTGCCGGGGCGGGTTGCGGAGAAGTTTAAGGCGTCGCGGATCGTTGCTTTCTCGTCCGGCAATATTTATCCGTTGACGGAGATCACCAAAGGCGGGGCTTCGGAAGAAACTGCGCCTGCGCCGATTGGTGAATATGCACAATCCTGTTTAGGGCGGGAGCGGGTGTTTGAGTATTTTTCCCGCAAAAACGGCACGCCGCTCGTTAACTTCCGGCTGAATTATGCGATTGATATGCGTTACGGCATCTTGTTGGAGGTCGCCAAGGCGGTGAAGGAGCGAGAACCCATCGACCTGAATATGGGCATGGTCAACGTCATTTGGCAAGGGGACGCCAATGAAATGGCAATCCGTTCGCTGCTCCATTGTGCCTCACCGCCGAAGACAATCAATGTCACTGGACCGGAGACTGTATCGATCCGTTGGCTGGCTGAACGGTTTGGAGAAGCCTTTGGTATCGAGCCGATCTTCACCGGTGAGGAACAGCCAACCGCATTATTAAGTAATGCGTCCACCTCCCATGCGATATGGGGATATCCGCTGGTTTCTTTGAGACAAATGATGAATTGGACAGTGGAGTGGATCGAGGCGGGGGGAACGACGTTAGGCAAACCTACGCATTTTCAGGAACGGGGAGGGGTGTTCTGATGGGCGAGCAACCGCAGTTGAAACCTGAGCTGCATCAGCTGCTGCACCGCGGAACGGTCATCCCCGCCCACCCGTTGGCGCTGGACGCACAGCGCCGCTTGGATGAGCGGCGGCAACGTGCGTTAACGCGCTATTACATCGCTGCCGGCAGCGGCGGGATCGCAGTAGGTGTCCACTCAACGCAATTCGAAATTCGCGATCCGAAGATCGGCCTGTTTGAGCCGGTGCTCCGGCTGGCTGCCGAGGAGGTGGAAGCCGCCGGGCTTCAGCGCCCGTTCCTTAAGGTGGCGGGCATCTGCGGCCCAACCGAGCAGGCTGTGCGCGAAGCCGAGTTGGCTGCCGGACTGGGCTATGACCTGGGACTGGTCAGCAACGGCGGTCTGCCGGACTGCAGCGAGGCGGAGCTGATCCGCCGCACGGAAGCGATCTCGGCGGTGCTTCCCGTCTGCGGATTTTATTTGCAGCCGTCCGTGGGGGGCAGGAGGCTGAGCTTTGCGTTTTGGCGCGAACTCGCCGAGCTGCCGGGAGTGAAGGCGATCAAAATCGCTCCCTTCAACCGTTACCAAACGCTGGATGTAGTACGGTCGGTATGCGAATCGAGCCGCCGGGATGACATTGCCTTGTACACGGGCAATGACGATAACATCGTGGCCGACTTGCTTACGGTCTATCAATGCCGCACTGCTGCGGGGGAAACGGTGGAGAAGCGGATCGTCGGCGGCCTGCTGGGCCACTGGGCTGTATGGACGTCCAAAGCGGTGGAGCTGCTGGAGGAGATCATCGCTCTCCGTGAAAGCGGAGCCCCGATTCCTTCGGAGCTGTTAACCCGTGGCATCCGAATTACGGATGCGAATGCGGCCTTTTTTGACGCGGCCAATGGGTTTAAGGGCTGTCTTCCCGGCATTCATGAAGTGCTGCGGCGCCAAGGCCTGCTGGCTGGAAGATGGTGTCTTGATCCGGAGGAAGAGCTGTCACCGGGACAAATCGAAGAAATTGATCGCGTCTATCGCGCATATCCTGATCTTAATGATGATCCGTTTGTCCAAGCTGGGCTGCAACAGTGGTTAGGTCAGTAACATGTATGGCTTGAGAGCGGCTAAGATTCCTCAGCCGAACGAGGAGGCAAACAGAATCCATGGCACTAAAAAAGCAAGGAAGTTTGGAAACACCGCGTTTCTATTGGAATGAAGAGGATCGAACGTTTATCGTGGACGCCTGCCACATGCATTGGCCCGAGGAAGTGGAGCAAGTGTTGCACCGGGCTGACTTGGCTGCGCGGAACACGTTTATTTTCACCCATCGCTGGGATATGGAACGCTGCGAAGAGGAGGTAACCTTCGAGAACGGGATCAATTGGGATTACCGACATAACGAAGATTTGGAATGGCTGGTGATGCTGAACCGGGCGCGGTACATGGGCGAGCTGGGGCAAGCGTATTGGTTAACCGGCGAAGAATCGTACGCTCAGGCGTATATTCGGCTGCTGAAGGATTGGATGACGCAAAACCCGCTGACGGAAGCCGAAGTGCGGGAAAGCGTCGGACGGAGCTATAACGTCAAGGACACTTGGCGCAAGCTGGACAGCGGCATCCGAATTACCCACTGGCTCAAAGGCTATTATTGTGTACGCAGATCTAAACATTGGGGGACGGAAGAAGAAGCGTTATTCCTCGAAGCGATCCGTCGGCATGGCATGTATCTGAGCATCGCTTATACGTCGCATGACCGGCAAAGCAACTGGGGATTCCTCGAAACGAACGGCCTGTTTCAACTGGCGCTCTTGTTTCCTGAAGTGGAGGAAGCCGCAACCTGGCTGCAAACCGCGATTGAACGACTGGTTGAGATGTGTCAGCTCCAGGTTTATGATGATGGCCTGCAAAATGAACAAAGCAGCATGTACCACCATGAGGTGTTGCATTGCTTGTTTGAATCCGTATGGCTTGCAGAGCTTAATCGTATTTCGTTACCTTCGGTGCTGCACGATACCTTAAACCGCATGTTCACCGCCTCACTGACGATCGTTCAGCCGGATGGCCGCCAGCCGAACTTTAGTGACAGCGACAGCACGGATATCCGCGATGTGCTGGCGCGAGGGGCAGTACTGTACCGGCGGGGGGATCTGAAATCGCAAGCTTATTCCGTGCTGGATTACGATGGGATCTGGTATTTCACGCAAAAAGGGTTCGAGTTGTACGAGAAACTTGAAGTAAAAGCGCCGGACTTCGTCTCCAAAGAACTGACGCAAAGCGGGTATGCCTTCATGCGCAGCGATTGGCAGCGGACCGCCCGCTACCTCTGGTTTGATCACGGTCATATGGATGTGATTCGGGCCCACGGTCATGACGATGCCCTGCACATCAGCTTGTTTGCTTACGGCCGTGAGTTTCTGGTTGATCCGGGACGTTGCACCTATATGGAAAACCGGGATCGCCAATATTTTAAGGAATCGCTCCAGCATAATACGGTATCTGTCGACGGGCAGACGATTTCGGAGTATGTGGATTCCTGGAAGTGGAACCATGTCGCCCGTTCACTGGGTCAGGTATGGCGGACCACGCCGGAATACGATTATGCCCAAGGAGGTCATGACGGCTATTGGCGCTTGCCCCATCCGGTTCAAGTGCTGCGGCAAATCTTATTCGTCAAGCCGGACTATTGGGTGGTCGTCGACACCTGCCGATCCCATGGGGATGCGGAGCATGCGTACGCGTTGCCCTTTCATTTGGCGGAAGGGCTTGAAGTGCGGTTTCAAGCGGACGGTCATCTCGTTATCGGAGACGCTGGCGGCGGCGAGGGACCCGTGCTGCGGATTTTACCGCTTCACCCGGTGAAGATCGACGTCGAACCCAGCTGGATTTCCCGCAACTATAACGAAAAAACACCGTCCTGCCGAGCGATCCTTCGCCAATCCGGCCAAGGATTTACGCAGTTTGTTACGGTGTTATACCCTGCCCAGCGGCAGAGTGAGGCACCACCGGTAATCCGCCTGCTGGATGTGCTGGATAGCTACGGCCATCCGGTTCCAGGAGAGCTGGCGACGGCCCTGTCGATCACCCATGACGGCGGTGAGGATGCGATGTTGTTTTCGCACCAGGGGCCCCGCAGTTATCAATTTGCCGGAGTTCACCTCTGCGGCGATGTGCTGCTGGTACGCCGTTCTCATAAGGCGGCATCCCCCCTCCGATCGTATATCGTTAACGTCTAGTGCGCATGAATTTGGGGCGATTTAAGGACGTTGATCTCTAATTCAGCGTCCTTTACTTTGAAGATAACCACAACACCACTCTCATCGACATTCTTGAAAAAGCTTACACGGGGTGGAAATAAGCAAGGGGGATGGAAATGGGACGTCTGGGTAGAAAGCGGAAAAACATAGGGGCTATCGTCATATTGGCGTTCATGTTGGTCGTATCGGCTTGCTCCGGAGGAGGGAACGGGGCTCAATCCAGCAATGGCGGCGACGAGGGGCAACCGCAGAATCAGCCGCAGGAGACGATGGGCAAGCCGGTGGAGCTGAGACTGGGCTATTATTCCTCGGCACAAACCGATGCCAAGATGCAGGAGCTGATCGCCAAGTTCCAGGAGAAGCATCCGAATATTAAGATCAAGACGGAGTCTTCACCGTATAATCAGTTCTTCCAGAAGCTAGATACACAAATCGCCGCTGAGAGCGCGCCAGACCTCTGGTTATCCGACGGTGTGCTTGTCCCGAAATACGCGGAGCGCGGTGTTTTAAAGGATTTGACCGAATGGATTGAACGGGATTTGCAGAAGGACGACTATTACGGTCTCGACTTTAACAAAGACGCAAACGGGAAATATTGGGGCGTCCCGCAGGGCATTCAAATTGCGGTTCTCTACTATAACAAGGATATGTTTGATGAGGCTAAAGTGGAGTATCCCACCGAAGACTGGACCTGGGACGATCTCAAGGCAGCGGCGGAGAAGCTGACCAAGGATTCGAATGGCGTGTATGCGACCGATTCCGCTTTTGACAAAAACAAAGTGGCCCAATACGGCCTGACCTTCTTCAGTATTACGGAAGGTTGGATGACGGTGCTGAAATCTTACGGCGGCGGCGTGCTGGACGAAACGCTGACGAAGTCGATTATCAATACCCCGGAGAACAAGCAGGCGATGGAATGGATCGTAGACGGTATGCAGCGTGAGCTGTTAACCACCCCTTCCGATTTAAAAAGCTTCCAGAGCAACATGGCCCCCTTCCCCAGCAAAGCGGCTGCAATGCGCATTGGGATCTACGCTCGCACGATTGACGCGAATGCGGCGGAGCTGAATTACGACGTGACCTTGCTGCCGAAGGGACCAGACGGCAAGCGGTTCTCCCCGGTGATCGCCAACTCCTGGGTTATCAATAAGAAGGCGGAAGGCGCCAAGGGCGAGGCCGCTTGGGAATGGGTGAAATATTGGGCCACCGAGGACGATGTGCAAAAAGAATGGGCCAGCTTAGGCGAAGCGGTACCGGTGAAAAAATCGGTGGCCAACTCCGAACAATTCTTAAGCGGCAAGCCCGACAACAAGCAGGCGTTCCTGGACAGCTTCGAATTCGCCGGAACGCTGGACGTCAACGCGGTCTGGAGCGAATGGGTCGGCAAATTTGGAGACAGCATCAACCGGGCTTTCGAAGGAGAGATCAGCGTCGATGAGGCGTTAACTCAGGCGGATAAGGATGTGCAGCAGGTGCTGGACGAATTTTATAAGTAATAAGCCGGGTTGTACATTTCCATAAGAAAGCGTGATGAACATGGTTGAAAAAACGGTGGAACTTCGGACGGGAGACTTGACGCAGGTAGAGTCTCCTCCGATTCGCAAAAGACGAAGTCGCTTGCATCATGACGGCAGATGGGGGCTCCTGATGGTGACCCCCTATATCATTCATTTTCTCGTGTTTGTATTAGGTTCGCTGCTAGCCTCCTTGTATTTCAGCTTCTCAGAGTATGACATCCTGAATCCTCCGAAATGGACCGGATGGGACAACTACACCAAGCTGCTGAACGAGCCGGTCTTCTGGAAGGCGCTGTGGAACACCGTCTATTTCACGATTTTGTTTGTGCCGTTGCAAACCTTTTTTGCGCTTGTTCTGGCGGTGGCGTTAAACCAGAAGCTGCGGGCGTTGAAGTTGTTTCGGCTGGCGCATTTTTTGCCGGTCATCTCCTCTTGGACGGTCATTATGTACGTATCGGATGCGGTGTTTAACCCGCGGTTTGGCTTTGCCAATTCATTGCTGCAAGCGATCGGCCTAAGTCCGCAAAAATGGCTCCAGGATGAGCATCTCGTCATCCCGCTGCTTGTGCTCATCGCGGTGTGGAAGGGGATTGGCTACATTATGGTGATCTATTTGGCTGGACTGCAAAACGTCCCCTCTGAGGTGTACGAGGCGGCTGAAATCGACGGAGCGGGGACGATCCAGAAGTTTCGCCGGATAACGGTTCCGCTCATTTCAAGCACGACGTTCCTGGTGCTGATCATGAGTACAATCTCGACGTTCCAGGCGTTTGAGCAAATCTACGTCATGACCGGCGGGGCGATGGATGCGTCGTCCGCAGGCGGGCCAAACAAAGCGAGTCTGGTGCTGATGATCTACTTGTATCAGGAGGGCTTCTCGTTCCTGCGCATGGGATATGCTTCCGCCATTGCCTGGGTGCTGTTCGTGATTCTGTTCTTGCTGACGGTCGTCCAAATGACGCTGCAGAAAAAGTGGGTGCATTACGAATGAAGAAGAAAAAAATCGCCGGTTACCTCGTTATCATTTGCAGCTCGTTGATTATGTTTCTGCCTTTTCTGACGACCGTGTTTAACTCCTTAAAAAGCTATGCCCAATACACCAAATTTCCACCGGAATGGCTGCCATCGCCGGTACAGTGGAGCAATTATGCCGAAGTGTGGAAGCTTGGTTCGTTTGGTCAGTATACGATGAATAGTGTGATCATCACGGTGCTGTCGGTGATTGGCGCGCTGATCTCCTGCTCGATGGTGGCGTTCGCGTTTGCCCGGCTCAAGTTTCCTTTCAAAAACACCTTGTTCCTTGTCGTTCTCGGCACCATGATGATTCCGCCGGTCGTTCTGATCATTCCGCAGTTCGTCATTTTCAAGTCGCTGCATTTACTTGATACACTGACGCCGCTCTGGATTATCGAATGGCTGGCCCAGCCGTTTGGTATTTTTCTGATGCGGCAAGCCTTTTTGGGCATTCCTCGGGATTATGAGGAATCGGCCCGGCTGGACGGCTGCAACCCGATGCAAATTTATTGGCGGATCTTTATGCCGATGTGTAAGCCTACCTTCGCGACGTTAGCTGTTTTCACGTTTATGACGAAGTGGAACGAAATATTGTCTCCGGCGATCTTCTTGACTTCGAAAGAAAACTTTACGTTGCCGATCGGCATTTTGTCGATGGCTGGCCAATGGTCGGGTAATGAACAATATATGGTCGCCGCCGCGTTGATGAGCCTGATCCCGATCCTGCTCGTTTTCTTGTTTGCGGAGAAATATTTTGTGCAAGGCAGTAATTCTGCTGGCATTAAGTAGGGCAGTGGAATTCTGCCAAGGCAGTAATTCTGCTGGCATTAAGTAGGGTGAAAAGGAGGGAGCTTATGCGTTACCGGGTTGCATTGATCGGGGCAGGCGGCATTGCACGCCATCATTTGGACGCGATTCGGCAGCTGGGGCCGGAGCGGCTGACTGCGGTGGCGGTAGCGGAGCCGGATGAGAGCAGGGGGCGGGCCGTGGCAAAGGAATATGGCTTACGATGGTACGACGACTATCGGGAGCTGATCATTCAGGAACAGCCGGACATCGCCATAATTGCACTGCCGCACCATCTGCACGAGGACTGTGCCGTCTTCTGCGCGGCGAACGGCAGCCATCTGCTGCTGGAGAAGCCGATGGCACTAACCTCCGCGGCCTGCGACGTTATTCTAAACGCAGTGAAGGATGCGGGGGTCACGTTGATGGTCGGGCACACACAGCACTATTTGCCGGCGAATCGGCAAGCGAAGGCCCTGATCGAAAGCGGGCGGTTGGGCAAGCTGGTGGCCATTCACGACACCCGGCATAAGTCCTACTTCGAGGAAGACAGGCCGCGTTGGTTCCTGGAGAAGGAGAAGGCCGGAGGCGGCATCCTGATGAATTTAGGCGCCCACTCGGTCGACAAAATTCAATGGCTCACTGGCAGCCGGATAACCAAGGTGAAGGCGGTCCTAAGCTACGAAGCGCCCATCGGCAATGTGGAAGGCAGCGGTGTAGTCCTGGCGGCAACGGAAGACGGTCTCGGTGCAGTGATCGTACAATCCGGTTATCCCGGCGTGGCGAAAGATGAGACGGAGTTGATTTTTACTGGCGGAATGGCCAGGCTGATCTCCCATCAGGGACTATGGATCAGCCGTGACGGGCATTACGAGCTGACGGAGGATTTCAAGCCCGAAGACGCTAAAGAGCCGTTTGCCGCACAGCTGGATGATCTGCTGGTGGCGATTGAGCATCGAGCTGAGCCGGAGTGCTCCGGTGAATACGCCAAGTCGGTGATTTCTGTTCTGGAGGCGGTGTACCAATCGCAGGAGGAGGGGGCGGAGCAGGTTGTTTAATAACGAAGGAACCCCCGCGATGAAGTTCAGCATCTGCTCCACCGGACTCAAAGGGATGATCCTCGAAAAGGTGCTGGAGGCAGCAACCCAACTGCAGCTTCACGGCGTTGAGTTGTGGGACGGTCATCTTGAGGCGTATTTGGACAACGGCGGCTCGCTTCCTGAGCTAAGACAGCAGCTCACAGCGCACCGGCTTGTTGTGCCGGCGATCAGCACATATGCTGCTTTTTCCAAAGGCGAACAGGCTTCGGATCAAGAACTTCAGAATATCCAAAGGGCAGCGCGCTGGGCGGCCGAGCTGGAATGCCCCAGGGTCCGTGCGTTCGCCGGTCACCTGCCCTCTTGTAAGGCAGATGCTATGTTATGGCAGCAAGTCCAATCCGGGTTGTGTGCCGCCTCGGAGGTTTGCTCGCAGCTTGGCATTCGCCTGGCTGTCGAAACGCATAACAATACGCTGGCTGATACCGAAGAGAGTATCGCTGTATTGCTCGAACTTAGCGGACCGGTTGTGGAGCTGATTTACGACGGGTTTAATTTTTTCGTAGATCAGTTGGATCCGCTGCCGGCCCTAGAGAAGTTTTACCCCCGAATCACGCATGTCCATGTCAAAAACTACAAGTGGAACCACCACAACTGGGCTCAAAGCGTCCCCGTTCCCGTGCTGCAGGGGGACAGCAACCAGCGTGCGATTCTGCAAAGGCTGGCGGAGCTGGAGTACGACGGATTTGTCTCATTTGAATATTTTGGCGATCAGGTCTTGGAGTTAACGCGGTTGTCCTATCTCGAAGTGACACATCAATTCTTCGGCGGAGGTGCATATCGTCCGTGAATCTGAATGTCGCAGTGATTGGTCCAAGTGATCTGGTGGATAAGGTCGTCGAAGTGGGCAGCGTGTTTCAGGAGCTCACGATGATTCCAACTCCCTATTCGCATGAGCAGGAAACGTTAGAGGTCGTCGCCCGCGTTCGGGAGCAGGCGGACATTCTGTTATTTACGGGACCGATCCCCTACCATCTCGCGCTGGATCGTGAACCTGGCGTTCCGATGCTGCATGTGCAATATTCCGGGACGGCGTTATATAAGGTGTTGTTTGATTTTTATCGGAGCCGCTTGTTCGATCTGGAGGAGGAAATCCGCATCAGTGCAGACGTGCTCTTACAGCATGAATTGGAGGAACAACTCGATGAGCTGGGACTGCTGCATCGGCGAATTTATGTCAAACCGTACAGTACGGGAATCCATCATGAAGATTTGATCGCCTTTCACTACGATCTGTGGAGCCGGGGACTCGTTCATGCCACTGTGACTTGCCTCACCTCCGTCTATCAGCAACTGGTCGAGCTTGGCATCCCCGCCTTTCGCGTCGTGCCTACGCAATCCGCGATTCGCGACGCCTTGAACCGGGTGTTATTGGAGGGGAAGAGCCTGCGGTTATCCAGCAACCAAATGGCCATCGGCATTTTGAGCATCGATCACTATGAGCGAGTGGTGAAAGAGGCAGCTTCGGATTACGAAATTCAGCGCAAAAAAATCATTCTCCAGCAAATCCTGATCGACTTCGGTGAAGAGACGCAATCCTTAATTAATTGGACGGACTCGAACGAGGTCTCCTTCATTACCACACGCGGTATCATTGAGCAAGTGACCCGTAAATTTGAACAGGCCCCGCTGCTGCTGGAAGTGATGGAGCGGCTGCAGTGGAAGGCGAGCATTGGGATCGGGTTGGGGCGAACGGCCAATGAGGCGGAAGGGAAGGCTCGCGAGGCGCTCTTGAAAGCCAAAACGAGCGGAGGCGGCAACTGCTTTCTGATGATGCAGGACGGGCAGGTCTACGGGCCGATGGGTTCGGAGCTGACGCTCAAATATTCGGCGCGCAGCGAAGATCCCGAGCTGATCTCGATGGCCAAGAAAGCCGGATTGAGTGTCGGGACGCTCAATCGCTTGATTTCCCTGTGCCGCAGGCTGAACAGCTCGACCTTAACCGCTGCGCAACTGGCCGAAGGGTTTGGGATTACGCTGCGCAGCGCTCGGCGCATTATGGCCGTGCTGGAGAAATATGAACTGGCGACAATTGTTGGGGAGGAGCAGCCGGTGGGGCGCGGTCGCCCAAGGCAGATTTATGCGCTGCATATCGACGGTTTTTTTTGACGGGACAAAAATAGGTGTTTCGACGGATAAAACGGGCGCCGGGTCGGCATACAATTGGGGATATACACGATGCAAAGGGGATGAAGCCGATGGACCGCCTGATATTGCCCGCCGTGCCCAACCTCCGCCCCAGCGATGAGGCGCGAATCCGTCGAGACTACGAACGGTTCCGGCATACCGGCCTTCCGGACCGGGTTGAGGCATATCTGTTGGAGGAATATGGCATCGATGTTTCCTCGAATTATGGACCGGCGCCAATCAAGAACCCGTTTGGTAAAGCCGCCGGTCAGCTGTCACTGAATACTTCCCAAGTTCGTACTGATGCGCAGGCGGGCTTGGGGTTTGTCGTCCTGAAGACGGTGATCGCAGAAAACGGACAAGGCCAGCGCTCGATGGAGGCTTGGGCTATTAAGGATACGCGGATGAAGGTGGAACCCATTGTAGGGAAAGAAACGGGGGAAACCGGTTGGAACGTAACCTGGAATGGACGAGGCTGGCATGGGACTTTTGCGGAGTACATGCGCTTTGTCTCTGCCTCCTTGCACATTGGACGAGAATGGGGAACCGTGGTCGTGCCTTCCTGCAAATATCATTTGCCGGCAAGGGACGACGATTTCGCGTTGGAGGAATATCGTTACACCACCCAGAGCTTGGCCCAGATATGGCGGCAAACCGGAGAAGCGGGGTCACTTCAATTGGAGAAAGATTTTAGCCCAACCCTAGCCGGATCGGACCGAGCGATGCAGCAGGAGGCGATTCTGCGGTGGTACCGGGAGGTGCCCAAGCTGATAAGATCGGCAGTGCCGTCGGGCGAAATACAGCTGGGCATCAAGCTGATGAACACGGTGTTTGACGACGACTTCCAGCTGCAGACGATCCGGACGCTCATCGAGGAAGGCGAGGCTCGGCCGGATTACCTGATTTATGCTAACCGGTTATATGACCGCGCTCGTCTGGATTCCGGGGGAGGCGGGGCTGCCTACGGCGGGCCGGATCTCAGCCGACGAAATCTGCGCATATTGTCCCGTTTACGCAGGCTGGAACTGCAAGGGGAACTCTCAGCACCGGTTCCCGTCATTTCGGGAACAGGGGATGTTCGCTCCGGCAAGATAGCCTTGGAATACGCGCTGCGCGGCGCGACAAGCTTGCAGATGCACACCTTATTCCAACTCCCCGCCAGCGCATATGGCATGACCCGCGGCCCAAAGACGCAGCGGGCGTTGCATGAGCTGTATTTTCATCCAGAGAACGGATTGGTGACTTGGATGCTTCATTTAAGAGAGACCGGGGAAATCGGACATCGGGATGGCATCGCTGCTTTTCGCGACGTGACGACCTGGTATCAAAGAAGGGGACGTGATTTTTTTCTAAGGGGGATGATCCATGAACGCCAGCGTTAATGAGGTTAGACAAGCCTTGGAATGGGGGCTGATCCCTGCCGTTCCGGTGCCGCGAACGCGCGAAGGGCGAATTCATCTGCAAGCGCAGGAGTCGTATGCCGGGTATCTTGCGGACCAACCCATTGCCGGGGCAGCGGTTTGGGCACATACCGGACGCGGCTTACATATGGAGCGCTTTGAGCGAATGGCCGTGGTGCAGCAGTGGAGGGCTGCGCTTGGAGCGTCCAAGCTGCTGGTGGCCGGCGTGGGCGCGCTTCCCGATCCTCGGCGGCTGGGCCTTGCCAAGATCAGCCAATGGCAGCAGGACAGCTTGGCCATGGCAACCGATGCGATCCAGGGGGGAGCCGATGCGCTGCTTGTTTTTCCGCCTTCGCTGTTCCGGGAGCTCCCCGTCGCAGAACAGGATGAAGCGATTATTGAATATCATCGCGAGTTATCGAGGTTAGGTGTCCCGCTTATTCTTTTTTATTTGTATGACGAGGCTGGGGGGATTGCCTATTCGGCTGAAGTATTGCGAGCTTTGCTGTCTTTAGAGATGACGGTAGGCATCAAAATGGCAACGCTCGACAGCGTTATGACGCTGCAAGATGTATCGGCACTAATGTCTGAGGAGTTTCCAGAGCAACTCCTGATCACGGGGGAGGATCGGATGTTTGGGTACTCACTGATGCGTGGGGCCCGCGCTGCTTTAGTTGGGTTGGGCGCGGCATATCCGAACATCCAACATGATCTGATGCAGGCGTATGCATCGAGAAATTACGAGCGGTTCATGGATTTATCGGCTCGGGTGGACGGTTATGCGGAACGAACGTTTATCCGCCCGATGGATAAGTATATTTTACGCATGCTGTGGTGTCTAGTTTTGTCCGGTGTGATCCCGGAGGAGGCAGCAAACGACCTCGCCGGATATGAAATGACCCGGCAAGAGATTGATTCTCTTCACCGGGCCATTGAAAGGTTTCGGCTGTATTAGTCGTGCATGCAGTTAGTACTGCGGCCAAACGGCAGTGATGTGGCGGTCTAGGTCATAGGCGGAAGCCCAATAGTAACCGGGGGCCACGATCCGCTGCGGCAGAAACCCGATTTCCCCGGACGGGAAGGTCAGCGCCTCGGACGTTCCGCTGGCGATGCCGTCCGCATCGGTCACCATTTCGATGTAGCGGCCTCCGCTCTGCGTAAACCGTCCGTAAACGGCGGCAGGAACCCCTTCGCCGGTCTCCAGATCGACAACTTGGAGTTGGACGACGGCCCGTGTACCATCATAGGTTACGCTCATTCCGCCAACGATCATCGGCCTTTGATCGGTATAGGAGGCTGCTGTCGTAGCGGATGCCTCCGGTGACGTGGCTGGCCCGATATTGCCGCTGATGTCTACGGCCGCGATTTTGTAGTAATAAGTGGTGTTCGGCAGCAACCCCGTATCCATATACGTCAAATTGCGGGAGCTTCCGGCCACATGGGCCTCATCCGGTGTAAAATCCGGCTCCGTTCCGCGATAAATCAAATAATGCTCGATGTCGGAATTGTCCGTCGCCCGCCCGTAACTTAATTGAATCGTGTGATCGTCAACGGTGGTGGCCAGCGGCGGGCCCGGCAGAGCAGAGGGCGGCTCCGTATCTGCGGGGTTCACTCGCCACAGGTGGCCGTCCGGTCCCCAGATGGATGGCAGCCAGCGGATTGAGTCGTAGTGATGCATGGCGATGCCGGCGAAGGCGGGATCGTCTTGGAAGGCCGCGTACACCTTATCTAGTTCAGCCTCCATATACGTGCGTCCCTCTTCCCGGAACGTGATCGTTTCCGGATCCCCGCTGTTTGCGATATCCAGCGTTTCCACGCCAATGACCACCGAATTGGGCTTGCCGATGGCATTGGCGTAGCTGAGCTCACCTTGCGCTTGGGCAATGATGCCTACACTGCCATCCGCTACGTCGCGATAGTCCATGATCGAAATATAATCGCTGAGGTCTTGAACATGCTCGGAGAGCCATTTGGTTTGCCCGTTCCACGTAATCTCTTTGGCACCTTCACTGCTGTCAAACCAACGGGGGATCGCCGGGCCGAAGGGCAGGTTGATGCCGGCAGTGTTCCGACGGTCGATCATTTTTTGCAGCACATCCAGGTATTGCAGTTGCACCGAAGGCTTCTCGGCATTAAACTCCGGCAAAATGTACGGTTCGATATCTACGTTTACGCCATCAAAGCGTTCTTCTGGTGCGGCAGCGATATTGTAGTTGATCACTTTCTCCATTTCTCGTATGGCATGTTCATGAAAAGGTGCCAACGCTCCCATGTAGGGCGGTGTCGTGCCGCCTGCGATACAGGCGTGAACCTGATAGCCGTTATTATGGGCCCAGCGCACAAAGTCGCGCACCTTGTCGGGGGACTCTTCGAGGATATCGACCCCGCCGTAAGGGAACACGCCGATATAGAAGGTTGTGATTGGGTCCGAATCAAACGTTGCCGTGTCGTCGGCTAAGGCTTTGAGTGCGGATCGCGAGCCGGGGTTCAGAAAGAGGTTGTAGGCGGCTTTTTCCCAGATCCACATCGCGCGGTCTTGTCTTTCCAACGTGATTGGCTCGTGGGTTCCTTTGCCTGTGGAGGCATAGACGGTCATACTCCGACCGATATTGCCATATTCGTCAATAGCTCGGGCTTCCAGACTGGAGGTTTTGTCACCGAGCCCTTTTATTTTCCAAGTATACTTATAGACATTCCCAGTCTTTTTCGCGGTTTGCCAGGGCCCGCTATTAATCCTTACTTCAACGGATCGGATGCGATTTCTGGAATTGACGCTGACATGAATCGAAGTGGAGTTTCCTTTCACCTTCGCCCCGTCAACCGGGTTCGTGATCGTAACGTGAGGTTTGGCAATCTGGGGATTATCGACATGGACCGTAATCGGCTGACTGGATACCCCGTATCGGGTCGTGCTTTGGGTCCCTCTGGCCAGCAACGTAATCTCCCCATCATATCGGCTGGTATCGAGTTCAGCATACCATACGCCCGAGGTTTCTCCTTGTTCGCTGTCGATTCGAGTTGGCAATTGATCTGTGCCATTGACGATCAGGACGATGTTGTACGCCTCCGTGTACTGCCCTGATACCGTGATCGTTCCTACTTCCACTTCATCTCCATGGGTAGGGGTGTCAATTGTTACGAGGGAAGCAGCTGAGACCGTTGGTAGGGAGCCAAGCGGATAAAGCGGAAGTAGAGAAGCGATGCAAAGAACGGCGAACAGCTTAAACAACCGACTTTTTTGCTGTGCAAGTGATGCTAACATCGTTAACCCCTCACTTCCTGTTACAAATTTGTGAATCTTTACTACTAATGTAAGCACTTTCATATTAAATGATCACTTCCTTTAATCGACCGTAAAAAGAAAACTTGTCCCATCTGTGAAGATGAGGGAGTGGCAGATATAGAAGGGAAGGTTACATTTTTCGTAGAAATATAAGGAAGATCATTTTTTTAGGAGAGTGTTATGAATGAGTCATAACTTTAAATTTTCTCGTATTGGCAATGTGTACGTACCAACATCACATATCGATGAATCCATTCAGTGGTACAAAGATCATCTGGACTTTAGATTGATGAACAAATTCGAGGATCGCGGATCTCTCTTAGCCGTGTTGCATCATCCGCATAAACATTCGATTGCATTACTGTTGATCGAGACGGAGAATCCAAACCGCCTTGAAATTCTTCGGAACGGGAAACCATTTCCTATCATGTCGATCTATTGTCCCGATATCGAATATACCCATGAGAATCTGCGAAGCAAGGGAGTGGATGTAGGAGATTTGATGACGCTGGGAAATGGTGAAGCCAAGTATTTTTATTTTCGAGACAATGAGGGGAATCTTCTAGAAGGGGCTTGGTCCATATGGGATCCAGTAGATGAATACAAAGATGATTTTTTAATGTAAATTTGCCAGGAGCCAAGCGGATCAAGTGGAGGTAGGTTTCCCCATTTGCATATGAATGGAACGAGCAGCTGGAAGACCGCGTGATGATCGACATCACGGATGATGGGGAACGAGAGGCCCATACATACGGCGAAGTCATGCGGCATGTGATCGCCCATGAGATTCACCATATCGGTTAATTATCCGTTTGGGCACGCGAAAATGGGAAAGAAGCCGATCAGCCAATCTCATTGGCAGGGGATTATTTCCTCAACCCGACCAACATTCATGATCGGGTTGAGTTTGGATCTACCTTAATTCAAACTTGTAATCGGCACGCAAATTTCACAAAACTCCTTCAGCAGCATTTCCCCAGTGTATCTCTCCAAAATCGGCCGATCGTCGATTTGATAGCCCTTGGCTTGAAGCGTGGGCATCAGCTCGGCCCATGCTTGCTGCATGGCCTGAGCCGTGTGCTTAATCGCACACACCAAGTAGTCTCCTCCGGAAATCTCGCCGATGTGGACAGTATCATCATCTAGAGGTTCATCCTGCGAAATGACAAGACAAGCATCATAACGGCAGTTCTTCGGTGGCGTGGTCTCCGGGTTATCCCAAGGGATACCAAGCAGGATGGCAGAATGATTGAGCAAGTTCCTCTCCGCACCCCAACGTTTCATTCTCTCCATCGCTTGAATGTTACCGGGACCATACGGACCCACCTGACGTACATAAGCGAAGCGATACCGGGGTAGCTTTTCGACTTTGAATTCCAAGGTATTTCCCTCCTTAAAAATTTAGGAATTATCACTTCCTCCCGAATCTAACATGAACTAAAATGATTTACCTCCAAAAATTTTAATTTTCAACTTTCGACAATTTCTCCGCATCCCGGTGTGTATAATTTCGTTAAGAGAAAACAAGCCCAGGGATTACAGAACAGGGAGGACACCTATGAATCCAATGATATTTCAAGATACCGTCCGCTCTAAACAGGAAATCCATGTGCTATGCGGGTACCCCAGTGAAGTGGTAAACCACAAAGCGGTCCAGCGCATCGATGAACCTAAAAGGAAGCTTTGCCAAACCCGGCGGCAATTCTGGCGGAGCATACGAAGAAGCTGGGCAAAACAGAGCAGGAAATTCAGCAATCGTTGCAGGACAGCTATAAGAACCGATTGTATTGATCAAGTCATGCGTTCACGAACCAGATGAAGGGAGTGGTAGTGACATGTCGATGAATCAGGCCAATACACGCTGTAAACGGGAACCGAAAACAACAAGATTACGAATCCGTCCCTTCCATTGGGCCGCTTGCTTGCTTCCTTTATCCCTCATGCTGTCCATCAGTGTCACGGGGTGCAGCTTCAATCCTTCCAAAAGTCCCTCCCCGTCTGGCGATGGGCGGATTCGTCCTGAAATTCAAATCGTCATTTCCAACCTCGGTATGACCTTCCCCGAAGGCATGGACGAGAACGATAACCGCTATTTGAGCTATATCGAAGAGCAAACCGGCTTGGACATCCAGGTCAATACGCCCCCCACCGAAGTCTATGATGAGAAATTGGATGTCATCATGTCCTCGGGGAATCTCCCCGACATGCTGCATGCCTATGAACCCGTATGGTTCGACAATTATGTCAAGCAAGGGGCGCTCCTGCCGTTGGACGATCTGATCGATCAGTACGGCCCCCACCTGAAAGCAAAAATCCCTCCTGAAGTTTGGGACCGTGTGAAATACGGCGGCAAAATTTATGCTGTTCCCAGTTTAAACGAAGTGACGGGCATCGAGTTGATGTATGCGCGAAAAGATTGGTTGGACCGGCTGGGCCTGGATCCGCCGGAAACGCTTGATGAGTATTACGAGGTCATTCGTGCCTTTGCCCAAGACGACCCGGATGGCAACGGCCTGCAGGACACCGTAGGCTTGACGTTCACGGCCAACCTTGGACGGTCCTCGCCGTTTTTTGGCGCCTTCGGAACGCAGCTGGATACCTGGTTTGAGCGGGACGGGAAATTGGTGTATGGCAATATCCTGCCGGAAACAAAGGAAGCACTGGGCTTCCTGGCCCAATTGTATCAGGAAGGATTACTGGAACGGGAGTTTCCGTTAAACCTTCAGACGAACTTGTCCGAGAAGATCGAGTACGGAAAAGTGGGGCTTTTCTCCGCAACCTGGTACGATACGCGCGGCCCGATAGCGGCCAATATGAAGCAGGACCCGAACGCTCGATGGATTCCCCTGGAATATCCGACAGGACCAAAGGGGGACAAAGGGGTATATGGGATCGATGTTATTCGCGGATACAACGTAATCCCAGCTAGTTCCACGCATGCGGCTGAGGTTATTCAACTGCTGGACTTTATCGCCAGCGATTATAAAACGCTAAAGCTTGGCTTTGAGAATGAAATTTGGCGCCAGGACGGAGATCGGATCGTTACAGACTTCGCACTGCATGACGAGAGTCTGTACCGGGGGATCTATCAATCCTTGGTGGACGTTCCTGATGAGACGTTGTTTAAGCTGCGGCTGGATTCTCTGGGGGATTTCAACTTGTACAACAATATCCAGACCATTCACCGCAATATTATGCCAAATGCATTTTACGGAATACCGACCCCTGCCATGGGAAAATACAACGAAAATCTGGATCGCTTAGAGGACGTTTTTGTCAAAATTATTATGGGTATCGAGCCACTGGATGCGTTCGACCGGTATGTTGAGCAGTGGAAGGCGGCAGGAGGAAGTGAAATTACGAAAGAAGTGAATCGTTGGTACGAGAGCGAGAGCAGAAGAATGGGCAATTCTCTGGACTTGGAAGGGGGAGAACGGTGATTCGATGGATCATGAACCGGTTTTCACACCATATTCAATTCAGGCTGACCGGATATTTTATCCTCATTTTGCTCCCGCTGGTCTTGATCAGTTTGTTTGCGGTGGAGCGATCACGGGATATTCTCTACAAGCAGGCGGTCCAGCGGACCGAAACGGCTCTCTCCTCGGCGATGAATCATTTTGATCTGGTGTTTCAGAACGTCGAGGAGATTTCAACGCTGATCGCTGGCGATCCCGCGATGAATGCGTTGTTGAACGAAAGCGGCAGCGACTTCTCGCCGCAATCCATCTTGGCGTTCTCTTCGATTTTGGAGCAGTTGTCGAATTCGGTCTCGGTGAACCGGTATATCTCCCAAATTTCCGTCTACCATCCCGCCTCGGGCATGCTGATCTCCACCCATTACGGCGGCAAGCAACTGGCAGGAGACGCGCAAAAAGAGTGGTTTGTGGAAACCGCCCGCCGTAATGGAACAGGGATTTCTTATGTTAAGGCTGATTATGCTGTGACGGATGAAGTGACCTTTGGGCAATTAACGAACTCCGACAGCATTTCGCTGCTGCGGGCGATGGATTTGTATAACAGCAATCGGCAAGCCAATTTACTGGTCGTCTCGTTCAGCAAGAATAAATTACTTAATATCATTAAAACGCTGCTGCCTTCCGAGAACAGCCGAATCGTCCTGTCAAATGAAAAGGGGGAAGTACTGCTGGAGGCGGGCAAGCCTTCGGCCTTGCATCTGCCGGATCAGGATATGACCGTTACGATCGATTCTTCCTATTCACCTTGGCAATTGACGCTGGTCCAGCCCAAAAGCGAGCTGTACCGGGAGACGGATCAACTGCGACTGTTTACTTTTTCAATTATTGGGTTGAGTTTAATTTTGGCTCTTATCGTATCTTGGGTGGTTTACAGCGGAATTGCCTCCCCGGTATTGAAATTGGCTAAGGGGATGAGGCGCTTGAGTAACGGTGAGCTTAACGCACATGTCAGCACAAATCGGAAGGATGAATTTGGGTTTCTCATTCAATCCTTCAATCGCATGGCGCTGGTGCAGAAGCATTTGATCGAGGACCATTATGAGCAGCAACTGCGACTGAAGACAACCGAACTTCGGTTTCTGCAATCGCAAATCAACCCGCATTTTTTATATAACACGCTCGATTCGATTTACTGGATGGCGAAGAATTACGATGCAGAGGAAATCAGCGAAATGGTGATGAATCTCTCCAGCTTTTTCCGATTGAGCCTGAACAAAGGTCGGCAGGAGTTTACGGTTGAAGAGAGCATCGCTCATTTAAATTATTATTTGCGGATTCAGCAGCTTCGTTTTATGGACAATTTCCAAGTGGAATATCGGATCTCGGAGCAAAGCAAGCGGATTCCGTTGCTCAAGTTGCTGCTGCAGCCGATCGTGGAAAATGCCATCATCCATGGCATGGAGGGAAAAGAAGCGGACGGTTATTTGGTCATCTCCAGTTGGGTGGAGCAGGAGCATACACTTCACATCCGCGTGGAGGATAATGGGCCGGGGATTGAGGAAGAGCGGCTTCGTTACATTCAACAGGAGCTTGACCGGATGGATCTCCGCAAGATTGTGGCCTATTCGCAGGATGAGGAGCAGGTGAAGGATCTCTTTGGCCTGCGGAATGTGCTGAGCCGGATGAAGCTGTATTATGGACCGGAGGCACGGCTTATCGTACAAAGCGCTCCGGGGGAAGGAACGACCGTGACGTTATCGATTCCATTAAAGGAGGATCAGGATGAATCTGATGATCGTGGAGGACGAGCCCCGGCTGCGGCAAGCGCTAGCCTATAACATCATGTGGGAGTCGCACGGCATCGACATGATTGGTACTGCAGCAAACGGTCTGGACGCTCTCAGACTTATGGAACGCAAGAAGCCGGATCTTATGCTGATCGATGTGCAAATGCCGGGCATGGACGGATTGGAGCTATTGCGGGAGCTTAAAGGGCGGGGCTTGCTTAACCGGTTGATGAAAATCATTATTTTAAGCGGACACGACAACTTTGAATTTGCCCAGATTGCGCTTAAGCATGGGGTTTCGCGATATTTACTGAAGCCGGCGGGCGAGCCGGAGATCTTGGAAGCGGTCTTGGATGCCCGGCGCCAGCTGCAGCAGGATCTTGAGGAATGGCGACGGCAGACTGCTTTAGAGAAGCAGTGGTTGTCCAACCTGCCGCATTTGCAAAACCTGTTCTTCCTTCAGTGGGCGGCCGGCAAGATGGGACGGGAGGAAATTCTGGCGAAAAGCCATGAACTACACATTTCGTTTCACCGGGAGGATCGGATCGCGGTTGCGGCGGTGGAACTGGACCCTATCCCGGAGGTGGGGGAAACGACGGAGATGCAGAAGTTTACGCTCCAGCTACTCGCCAAAGAGCTGTTAACTCCACCCAATTGGTGGATTGCCGCCAACTCGGACATGAATCTGATGATGGTTTATGTGATTGGCCAGGAGGATGATGCGAGCGAGGCGTTGCTGCGGATGAATGCGGATTTGTCCCAGTTGCTCTCCCGAACCAAAGAAGTGCTGCAGCGGACCGCCAGTGCTGGACTTTGTGCGGGGGTGGGGCCGTTAGAGCAATTGTCTGCCTTGTACCGACAGGCTTGTCACGCGCTCCAGGAGCGAGTCGTGTACGGACATGACTTAGTCATTCCGTACCGAGAAACTGACGGGGAGATCATGCGGCCTTTTGCCATCGAACCGCATCTGGAGAAGGAGCTCGAGATCGGGATGGAGACCGCTGATGAGGCCAAGGCAATGGCGGCTTTGCAGGGAATATGGGATACGTTGGTTGCGAGAATGGAATCCTCGGACGATTTTCATGAAGCGGTGCTTTTTGTGCTTGGCTTATTTGTTCGAATGATTCAAAAGCGGGGATGGACGACCAAGCAAGTGCTCGGCGACGAAGCGCAGTATATCCAGAACGTAAGTCTGCTAAGCACTCAAACGCAAACTTGGGCGCTGCTGACGAGAAGCGTGCAACGTATCGTCGCCTATGTGAAGGAGCAGCGAAAAGCGAGCAGCCACCAGGTCGTGAAAGAGGTCCTTCGTCTGGTGAACGAGGAAATGGATCAAGAACTGACGCTGCACATGGTGGCAGATCGCATGTATATCAACTCCTCTTACCTCAGCCGACTGTTTAAGCAGGAGATGGGCGTGGCCTTTTCGGATTACGTCCTTGAACGCAAGATGGAGCGGGCCAAAGCGTTGCTACAGGAAGGGCACAAGGTCTACGATGCTGCGCGTTCGGTAGGTTACCGGGATGTCAGCTACTTCACCAAGGTGTTCCGCAAGTACTGGGGAGTGAATCCCGGGGAGTGTAAGGGGTAGTTAAGGTATAGGCAGTGGTGCAGGTATAAATGTAGGTATAGGTGCAGGTATAGGTGCAGGTATAGATGTAGGTGTAAGTGTAGGTACAGGTGTAGGTGTAGGTGTAGGTTTAGTTTAGGTCCAGGCTTAGCTTCGGTTTGGCCCGACTCAACTAGTGCTGCCGGAGATGACACAGATCGAGCCTACCGTGGCAGCTGCAAGTCTGGCCTGCACCCGTAGTTTCTCTAACGCTTGTGAGCAACGCTATTTGGGGAATTCCGGTGTCGTTTGAAATCTAACGCTGATTAGGAAGCTTATTTCTCGGTTTTGGGCGTGAAATGGCACTCGCGTTGCATTAACTTTTCAAACGATATTTCAAATCAACAATTACTAAATCTGCAAATTATAGGCTGGTTTTCATGTGCAAAAATAAAGAAATCCCCTAATGTTGAGTTGATCCAAAGGTTATCCATCAACCTCTCAACAAAAGGAGATTTCTATGGATAACAGTACAAATTTAAGTGTCATATGTCAATGTCTACAAATGTTAA